>VFQQ010001956.1_pt1 | contig 25734 bp, 14 predicted proteins | sample 3512341 | NCBI WGS metagenome assembly VFQQ01 (sample SAMN10412373, study PRJNA504923) | tailings metagenome | isolation source: Relicate 2 Philex TSF1 revegetated site | place: Philippines: Tuba, Benguet | collected 2017-08-29 | reverse complement strand
AGGCTTAAAGGGCCATGGATGGCCCTTGTAAGCCGGCCCCCGGAGCAGCACCGGAACGAGGAAACGCAGCGAAGCGGAGTAACAGCCGTAGGCTGGCCCGAAGGGTGAGCGCAGCGAATCAAGTTTCGCGTAGCGAAACCCGGATGTCGGGGTGCCCTTCTTTGGCACACCTTTCTTGGGCAAGCAAGAAAGGTGTGGCGCCCGTAAGGGGCGCAACCCAAACGCTCAGTACACGCGGTAATGGATAGTGCTAAGTCAGTAAGCGCTACGCACACAAACTTGCCAGTCCGGTGTCAAGCGTGCCCTCCCGCGAAAATGCGAAGAACCCTATTCTCGCCTCAGTAAACCCAGACCTCGACGCGGCGATTGCGGATGCGGCCGTTGTCCTGGTCGTTGGCGGCCACCGGCAGCTCGCTGCCCAGGCCGGTGATCTCGCGAAACAGCACACCCTGTTTGGCCAGTTCGCGGCGCACGGCCATGGCGCGCAGTTTCGACAGCAGTTCGGCGCGCTCGGGGTCGCTCTTCGGGTCGCCGAAGCCGACCAGCACCACCTTGTGCTGCAGCTTGTCGTGCTGCTTGAGGTAGTCCAGCACCCGTTGCAGGTCGCGTTGGGCCTTGTTGTCCAGCGTCGCGCTGCCTTCCTGGAAGCGGAAGTTCACCGACAGGCGCTGCGCCTGCTGCGCCAGTTGGCGGTAATCGGCGGGCATCTGCGCATCGGCGCTGACCTTCACCGCCTGCACGGTCTGGGCGATGAAGCCGCTGCTGTCGACGATCGCTTGGCCACGAGGGCCGTGGGCGAAGTCGATCAGCGCACGCGCCCAGGGGTTGGTCAGCTGCGGATCGTTGTAGAGAAACAGGCGACGCGCCAGTGGGTAGTCCTCGGTGGCGATCAAGGTGGTGCTTGGCGGCATCGGTTGGGAGTCGCCAGCCGCGACGGCCACCGCCTTGGCCTGGCGAATGTAGGGCAGGCCGATGAAGCCGATGCCGTTGGGGTCGCTGCTGACCGAATCGGACAGCTGATTGCTGGACTCGAAGCGTTGCGCGCCAGCGGCAAGGGTGCGTCCGCCCGGGGCCAGTACCAGCTCCTTGAAGGTGTCATAGGTGCCGGAGTTGTCATCGCGTGCATAGGGGCGCACCTTGCCGGGTTTGCCGCCCAGTGCGGCCCAGTCGCTGATCTCGCCGGAGAACAGTTGCGCGATCTGCTCCACGCTGAGCGCACCGACAGGGTTGGACGGATGGACGATGATCGCCAGGCCGTCGATGGCGATGACCTGTTCGCTCTGCGGGCTGCGCAGGTCGCCCAGCGAGGCCAGGCTGGCGGCTTCGCTGTCCTTGATCGGCCGCGACGAGGCGGCCAGGTCGGCACTGCCGTCCTTGAGCGAGGTGAAACCGGTGCCCGAGCCGTGGGCGGCCACTTCGACGATCACCTGGCGACCATCTGCCTGGCGCGCGAGCAGGCGCTGCTCGTTTTCCCGGGTGCCGTTTTCGCTGCGGATGTCGCGCAGGCCTTGTGCCTCGAACAGTCCCTTGACCAGTTCGGGGGCGAGCTTGGCACCGATGGTGTTGGAGCCCTGGATACGCAGCACCGGCCGGTTGCCTTCGGAGGCGGGCAGTGCGGCGAAGATCGAGAGGGGCAGGGCGTAGCAGATGAAACCGATCAGCAGCAGGGACAGGGTACGACCCCAGAGGTCGCGGTCGGCGGACAGGGCGCGCGGCATGCGGCAGGCACCTTCTAGTGGGTGGGATAAGATGCCGCGCAGATTAAGTCAATCAGGTTGCAGTCTTGTGACGGGCGCGTCATCTGCACCCGCCCTTGCTTCAGTTCAATTCCAGCCAGATCGGCGCATGATCGGACGGCTTGTCCATGCCACGCAGCTCGTAGTCGATGCCGGCATCCTTGAAGCGTGCCTTGAGCGGCTGGCTGGCGAGAATCACGTCGATGCGCAGGCCGCGCTTGGGTTCGTCCTCGAAGCCGCGGCTGCGGTAGTCGAACCAGCTGAAACGGTCATTCACTTCGGGGTTGAGGTGGCGATAGCTGTCCACCAGGCCCCAGTTCTTCAGGGTCGCCAGCCATTCACGTTCTTCCGGCAGGAAGCTGCACTTGCCGGTTTTCAGCCAGCGCAGGCGATTGGGCTCGCCGATGCCGATGTCGCAATCTTCCGGGCTGATGTTGATGTCGCCCATCACCACCAGCGCCTGCTGCGGGTCGAAGCGCTCCACCAGCAGCTGCTGCAGATCGGCATAGAAGCGCTGCTTGGCCGGGAACTTCACCGGATGGTCGCGGCTCTCGCCCTGGGGAAAGTAGCCGTTCATCACGGTGATGGGGTTGCCCGCGGCATCGGCGAAGGTGCCATAGATGAAACGCCGCTGAGACTCTTCGCCATCGCCTGGGAAGCCCTTGTGCAGGCTCAGCGGGGCCTGGCGCGAGAGCAGGGCGACACCGTAGTGGCCCTTCTGGCCGTGGTAATGCACGTGATAGCCGAGCTGGCGGATCTCCGCTTCCGGGAACTGGTCGTCGGCCACCTTGGTTTCCTGCAGACCGATCACATCCGGCTGGTGCTTTTCGATCAGCGCCTGCAATTGATGAGGGCGCGCACGCAGGCCATTGATATTGAAGGAGACGATTTTCATGGGCAGCGGGTCCTGGGCAAAACGCGATGCTAGCCGATCCTCGGCGCTCGCGGCCAGCGCCTGGCAGGCGTCATGCGGCGGTGCTAAGTTGGCTCTGTCGGCTTCGACTCGCCTGAGCCGCAACCCATGACAACAGAGGTCCACCATGCCCCATAACGCTCCAGCAGAAGTGCGCATGCTCGATGGTGGTTACGCCCGCGAGGTTCGCTCGCTGCTCTACCATGCCTATCGCCACGAGCCGACCTTCGCCTACCTCTTCGAGGCCGAGCGGCCCGGTTTCGATCAGCGCGTACGCGCCACGATTCGCGAACTGGTGCAACAGCATTTCGCCGAGGAGCTGCCGGCCATCGGCCTGCTGATCGACGACCGCCTGATCGGCGCGGCACTGATCGCGCCACCGCAGCGGCGTCTGGACATCACCGAGAGCTGGGGCTGGCGCCTGCGCATGCTGTTGAGCACCGGCCTGGGCTGCACCAGGCGCTATCTGGAATACCACGATGCGGTGCTCGCCTGTCTGCCGCCAGGCCCCTATCACGTGCTGCCGCTGTTGGGCATTCACCCCGAGTTTCAGGGCCAGCACCGCGGCGAACAACTGCTCGAGGCGCTGCACGACTGGTGCGCGCAGGACAGCGGCTCGCAAGGTGTGGTGCTGGACACCGGCAATGCCCGTTACCTGGATTTCTACCGACGCCAGGGCTATGAAGAGGTCGGCGAGCTGGCCATTGGCCCGGTGGTCGAGCACGTATTCTTCCATCCCAATCCGCAACCGGTGGTGCGGGCCAGCGCCTGAACCCTGGCGGTCGTTGCGTGGCGTCAAGGCTCTGGCAGGCGCTGCGCTCCGTGTTAGCATCCCCGTCATGAGCGTATATGGACATTTTCAGCGCAGCCTGGCGCTGCTGCTGATCAGTACGGGGGCTTTCGCCGCGGGCGAGCTGGACGTACGGATCACCCCGAACAATTCGGCCCTCAGGGCCAATATCGAAGGTTATGTCGGCAGCCTCGAAGGGCGCGACGTGCAATCCCTGCGACGTCTGCGCCGTATCGCCGAGAGCGAAGCCGACAAGGCGGCCCAGGCCCTGGGTTATTACCAGGCGCGCATTCGTAGCCACGTCGAAGACGGCGAAACACCGCGCCTGGTGCTCGAGGTCGAGCCCGGCGAGCGTGTTCGCCTGCGCAACGTCGAGATTCGCATCGAAGGGCCGGCCAGCGAGCTGGCCGGCTTTCGCATTCCCAGTGCCAGCCGCCTGCAGCCGGGTTCGGTGCTCAACCACGGGCGCTACGAGGACGCCAAGCGGCTGATTCAGAATCAGGCCTCGCGCTATGGCTTCTTCGACGGTCGCTTCACCCGGCAGAGCCTGCAGATCGACCCGGCCGCCGGAGTAGCCGACATCGAACTGGTATTCGTCAGCGGGCCGCGCTACGCCCTGGGCGATCTCAGCTTCAGTGGCGACTTTCCCTTCGATGATGACCTGCTGCGGCGCATGGTGCCGTTCGAGCCGGACACCCCCTACGACTCCGAACTGATCGCCGAGCTGTACCAGGCACTGCAGTCCAGCGGCTATTTCGAGTCGGTAAGGGTCGATGCCATCCCCACCCAGGCCGACCAGCAGCGCATTCCCGTGGCGGTCGACCTGCAGGTGCGTCAGCCACGCACCATGGGCCTGGGGCTGGGTTTTTCCACCGATGTCGGGCCGCGCCTGCGCGCCAACTGGACGCGTCACTGGCGCAATCCGCAGGGGCATAGCTACGGGGTGGAAACCGAGCTGTCGGCACCGCGGCAGAACGTCGGTCTGTGGTACGACATTCCCGGCGATCCGCCGCTGACCGACAAGCTGCGTCTGGCCGGCGGCTACCAGTATGAGGAGCTGGCCAGCAAGGACAGCCTCAGCCGTCTGCTCACCCTTGGCCCGGAATGGCACAGCCAGCGCCCCGGTGGTTGGCAACGCGTGCTGTCGGTGAAATGGCAGCGCGAGGAGTATCGTCTGGGCGATGATTCCGGGCTGAGCACCCTGTTTATGCCGGGCGTCAGCTACTCGCTGCTGCGCAGCGACAACCGCCTCGATCCGAACCGCGGCTACCGCTTTCAGTTCGACCTGCGCGGCGCCGTCGACGGTCTGTTGTCCGATGCCAACGTGTTGCACGGCAATGTCATGCTCAAAGGGCTGACCACCGTATTCGACAATCATCGCCTGCTCGGCCGTGTGCAGTTCGGCGGTACCGAAACCAATGGCTTCTCTGCGGTACCGCCGTCGCTGCGTTTCTTCGCCGGTGGCGACCAGAGCGTGCGCGGCTATGACTACCAGAGCCTGTCGCCGGAGAACAATCGCGGCGACAAGATCGGCGGGCGCTACCTGTTCACCGCCAGCGCCGAGTACCAATACAGCCTTACCGACAAGTGGCGCCTGGCGACCTTCATCGATCAGGGCAACTCGTTCAACTCGCTGGAGTTTCCCACACTAAAGACCGGCGTTGGTTTCGGCGTGCGCTGGGTTTCGCCGGTCGGCCCGCTGCGACTGGATCTGGCCCATGCGCTGGATGACGACGGCGGTGTGCGCCTGCATTTCTCCATGGGGCCTGAACTGTGACCCGGCGCCCGTTGAAATGGCTGGCTGCCGCTGTGCTTGGCCTGCTGCTGCTGTTTGGCGCCGCCCTGTGGGGAATGCTCGGCACCCAGGCGGGCAGCCGCTGGCTGCTGGCGCAGGTCCCGGGCCTGCAGGTCGACAATTTCCGGGGGCGCCTGGGCAGTGCCTGGCAGGCCGATGCGCTGCTCTGGCAGCAGGGCGAGACGCGCGTGCAGTTGCAGCAGCTGGACCTGGCCTGGTCGCCGTCCTGCCTGTTGCGCCTCACGCTGTGTATCGACCGCCTGCATCTGCACCAGGCGGCGCTCGACCTGCCGCCAAGCACCGAGCCGAGTGGCGAGCCGTTCAGCCTGCCGAGCCTGAACCTGCCGCTGCGCCTGCAACTGGGCGATATCCGCCTGGGTGAGCTGCGCCTGGATGGCGAGGGGCAGTTGAGCGACCTGGAACTGATCGCCAGCTGGAACGAACAGGGTGTCGAGCTGCAGCGCCTGGCCCTGCAGCGTGATGACCTGCGCCTGGACCTCAGCGGCAGCCTGACCCCGCAGGGCGACTGGCCGCTGGCCTTGAGTGGGCGCCTGCAGTTGCCGGAAGTCGATGGCAGGCCCTGGCAGGTGGCGCTGCAGCTTGCTGGTGAGCTGCAGCGCAGCCTGCAGCTCGAGGCCGACAGCAGCGGTTATCTCGAGGCGCACCTGCAGGGCAGCGTGCAGGCTCTGGCCGAACATCTGCCGGCCGAATTGCGCCTCACCAGTCGCGAGTTCCAGGCCAGCAGCGCCTTGCCGTCGACCCTGCGCCTGCAGGACGTGCAGCTGCAGGCCAAAGGCGATCTGGCGGCCGGCTATCGTGTCGACGGCACGGCCAGTCTGCCTGCCGAGCAGGCGCCTATGCCGCTGCAGCTCAGTGGTCGGGTCGACGCCGCTGGTGCGGATATCGAACTGCTGCGTATTCAGGCCGAAGCGCAGCACGTACAGGTCGAGGGCACGCTGGCCTGGAGCGAAGCGTTCAGCGTCGATGCCAGGCTGGACTGGCTGGATTTTCCCTGGCAGCGCCTTTACCCCATGGACGCGCCGCCGCCGGTGGCCTTGCGCACCTTGCAGGCCGAGGTCAGCTATGGCGAAGGCAGCTACCTGGGTAACTTCGCTGCGCAGTTGCAGGGACCTGCGGGTGACTTCAGCTTGAGCAGCCCGGTCGGTGGCGATCTGGGCCAGGTCAGTCTGCCGCAACTGCAGCTGGTGGCCGGCCAGGGTCGCGCCGAAGGTGTGCTGAAGCTGGGTTTTGCCGAGGGCCTCGAGTGGCAGGCCATGCTGCAGCTCAGTGCGCTCGACCCCGGTTACTGGTTGGCGGAAATGCCAGGAAATCTGGCCGGCCCGCTGAACACCTCGGGTAGCTTCAACGCCGGTGCGTTGCAGGCGCAAGCCGATATCGATCTCAATGGCCGCCTGCGTGGCCAGCCGGCGCAATTGCAGGTGCAGGGCGCAGGTAGTGGAGAGCAGTGGCAGCTGCAGCGGCTGCTGGTACGCCTGGGCGACAACCGGGTCAGCGGCCAGGGCGCGCTGGATCAACGCCTGCGTGGTCAGCTGGAGCTGGCGCTGCCGCGCCTGGGGCAGCTCTGGCCCGGCTTGCAGGGGCAGATGCAGGGGCAGCTTGCCCTGGCCGGCACCCGGCAGGCGCCGCAAGCTCAGCTTGCGCTCAGTGGAGAGCGCCTGGCTTACGGCGAGCCCAGTCTGCGTCGCCTGCAGTTGCAGGCAACGCTGGATGCTCGCCAGCAGGCGCTGATCGACCTGAACCTGCGTGGCATCCGTATCGGCGATACCTACCTCGGGCGCCTGCAGGCCCAGGGGCGTGGCGACCAGCGTCGCCAGGCGCTGGATATCGATCTGCAAGGCCCGTTGCTGCAAATGACGCTGGCGCTGGACGGCAACCTGAGCGAGCAGGGCGACTGGCGCGGGCGCATCGCCAGTGGCCGGGTGCAGAGTGGCGGGCAGGATTGGCAGCTGCAGCAGGCCGCGAGCCTGGAACGCCTGGCCAACGGCCGGCTCAACCTGGGCGCGCATTGCTGGCAGTCCGGCGATGCCAGCCTGTGTGGCGGGCAGCAGCGGCTGATGCCGCAGCCCAGCCTGGACTGGCGCCTGGAGAACTTTCCGCTGGCCAGCCTGCAGCCCTGGTTGCCCGAGGATTTCGCCTGGCAGGGACGCCTGGATGGCCAGCTCAAGATCGAACTGCCCGACAGCGGCCCCAACGGCCAGGTCACGCTGGACGCGGGCGGCGGCAACCTGCGCATTCGTCAGCCGGATGAAGAGCAGTGGCTGGATTTTCCCTACGACAGCCTGCGCCTGAACAGCACGCTACGCCCGCAACGGGTGGACAGCGAGCTGCGCTTCGTCAGTGCTCGCCTGGGTGAGCTGGTGTTGCAAGCGCAGATCGACCCGCGTCCGGCGAATAAACCGCTCAACGGTGAGTTTCGCCTGAGCGGCTTCGATCTGGCCGTGCTACGGCCCTTTGTGCCGATGGCGGAAAGGCTCGAGGGCCAGCTGCAGGGCAGCGGCACCCTCTCTGGCCACCTGCTGGCGCCACAGATCAATGGCCAGCTGCGCCTGGACGGTGGCGAACTGTCCGGCAGCGAACTACCGCTGAGTCTGGAAGGCTTGCAGTTGCAGGCCTTGATCGCGGGCGAGCAGGTGCAGCTTGCCGGCAACTGGCGCAGCGGTGAGCAGGGGCGAGGCAGCCTGCGCGGCGAACTCAACTGGGCCGAAGGCCTGAGCGGCGACCTGTCGTTGCAGGGCCAGCGCCTACCGGTGAAGGTCGAGCCTTACGCCGAACTGGAGGTCGAGCCCGATCTGCAATTGCAGTTGCGCGCCCGCCGCCTGGCGGTCAGCGGCAAGGTCGGCGTGCCGCGCGGGCTGATCAGCGTACGGGAGTTGCCGCCGTCGACGGTGAAGGTGTCCGGTGATGCGCGGGTGGTCGGGCGTGACGTGCCCGAGGCCGAGCAGGGTCTGGGCATCGCCATGGATGTCGACGTCGAGGTCGGTCAGGACAAGCTGGCCTTCAGCGGCTTCGGTCTCACAGCCGACCTGCGCGGGCGCGTGCATATCGGCGATAACCTCGATACCCGTGGCGAGCTGGATCTGGCCAATGGTCGTTATCGCGCCTACGGTCAGCGCCTGACCATTCGCCGGGCGCGCCTGTTGTTCACCGGTCCCATCGACCAGCCATTTCTCGACGTGGAGGCCATTCGCCGAGTCGACAGCGTAGTGGCGGGCATTCGCCTCTCCGGCAACGCCGAGCAACCCACCACCACGGTGTTCGCCGAACCGGCCATGAGCCAGGAGCAGGCGCTGTCCTACCTGGTATTGGGCCGGCCGCTGGGGCAGAGCACGGGTGACAACAACATGCTCGGCCAGGCCGCACTGGCGCTCGGTCTGGCCGGCAGCAGTTCGCTCACCACCGGCCTGGCCAACAGCCTGGGTATTCAGGATTTCCAGCTCGACACCGAGGGCAGTGGCGTGACCACCAGTGTGGTGGCCAGCGGCAATATCACAGAGCGTCTCAGCCTGCGCTATGGCGTGGGCGTGTTCGAGCCAGCCAACACCATCGCGCTGCGTTACCAACTGAGCCGACGCCTGTATCTGGAGGCGGCCAGCGGGCTGGCCAGCTCGCTGGATCTGTTCTATCGACGGGACTTCTGATGGCGACGCGATCTTTTGCTAAATCCCTACTCGGCCTCGGGTGTATCGGCGCGGCTTCTGCGCTAGTCTGGACGGATGGTCGGGCCGTGACCTGCCATTCGATGGGCCATTCGCTCCGGCGAGCCCATGTCACACATTTTGCCCTTCAACCCCCTGAACGATAAGGAAACTCCCATGGCGCAAGTCACTCTCAAAGGCAATCCGGTGCAGGTCGACGGTCAACTGCCGCAGCCCGGCCAACAGGCGCCGGCTTTCAGCCTGGTCGCTGGCGACCTGAGCGACGTCACCCTGGCCAGCCTGGCCGGCAAGCGCAAGGTGCTGAACATCTTCCCCAGCGTCGACACCCCGACCTGCGCGGCCTCGGTGCGCAAGTTCAACGGTGAAGCCAGCCAACTGGCCAACACCGTGGTGCTGTGCATCTCCGCCGACCTGCCGTTCGCCCAGGCGCGTTTCTGCGGCGCCGAAGGTCTGGAGAATGTGGTCAACCTGTCCACCCTGCGCGGCGCCGACTTCCTCAATAACTACGGCGTGGCCATCTCCAGCGGCCCGCTGACCGGCCTGGCCGCGCGTGCGGTGGTGGTGCTGGACGAGCAGGACAAGGTGCTGCACAGCGAGCTGGTTGGCGAAATCGCCCACGAACCAGACTACGCTGCTGCCCTGGCTGTGCTGAAGTAACCTCTTCGGCACCCATTGAAACGGCCTGCTCAGCAGGCCGTTTTTATTTGTGCCTCAAACAGTTAGTAACGTAAGGGGAGCGTAAAAAGCGGGTAAATGGGCTTTGCTTGACGCGGGCCAGTGCTTATCGTTCCGACTCCCACAAAAAGTGATACCGCGCCTGCCATGTCGAATGTTCCCTCGTCTGCCTCGAACAACTCCCGCCAATGGCTGATCGGCCTGACGCTGCTGGCCGTGCTGCTTCTGCTGCTGTGGTGGTTCTGGCCGAGCAAACCCCAGGCCCAGCAGATGGGCCGTGGTCGCTTCGGCGACATGGGCCCGATACCGGTGCGCCTGGCCGAAGTCGAGCAGGGCGAGTTCGCCATCGAGCTCAAGGCACTCGGCACGGTGACCGCCTACAACACGGTCAACGTGCGTTCGCGAGTCGACGGTGAGCTGGTCAAGGTGCTGTTCGAGGAGGGGCAGCAGGTCAAGGCCGGCGACCTGCTCGCGGTGATCGACCCGCGCCCTTATCAGGTGGCCCTGCAGCAGGCGCAGGGCGCGCTGCAGGAAAACCAGGCGCAGCTGAAGAATGCCGAGCTGGATCTGCAGCGCTACAAGGGTCTGTACGCTGAAGACAGCATCGCCAAGCAGACCCTCGATACCCAGCAGGCGCTGGTCAATCAGTACCGCGGCAGCCTGCAGAGCAACCAGGCCGACGTCGCCACGGCCAAGCTCAATCTCGACTTCACCCAGATTCGCGCGCCCATTGCCGGTCGTCTCGGCCTGCGCCAGCTGGATATCGGCAACCTGGTCAGTGGCGGCGACACCACGCCGCTGGTGGTGATCACCCAGACCGACCCGATTTCGGTGATCTTCACCATTCCCGAGGGCGATCTGCCGGCAGTACTGCAGCGCAGGCGCGAAGGCACGACTCTGGCCGTCGAGGCCTGGGATCGTGGCGAGCGTCTGAAGCTGGCCGAGGGCGTGCTGGAAAGCCTGGACAACCAGATCGACACCACCACCGGCACGGTCAAGCTCAAGGCGCGTTTCGACAATGCCGAGCAGATGCTCTTTCCCAACCAGTTCGTCAACGTGCGCCTGCGCGTGGAAACCCGTGACGCTGCCACCATCATCCCGTCCGCTGCGGTGCAGTTCGGCACCCAGGGTACCTTCGTCTATGTGGTGGATGACGCCAACAAGGTGAGCATTCGTCCGGTCAGCATCGCCGCCAGCGATGCCGAGCGCAGCATGGTGACCGAGGGCGTGCAGCAGGGCGAGCGGCTGGTGCTGGAGGGCACCGACCGTCTGCGTGACGGCAGTGAGGTGGAAGTGGTCGACCCGCAGGCCGCGCAAACGCCGCAGGCCGGCGAACGAAGCGAGCCAGGCCGGACCGCAGCACGGAACGACGCATGAACATCTCCCGCCCGTTCATCCTGCGGCCGGTCGCCACCACGCTGTTGATGGTGGCGATCTTCTTGAGCGGCCTGATCGCCTATCGCCTGTTGCCAGTGTCGGCGCTGCCGGAGGTGGATTACCCGACCATCCGCGTGCTGACCCTCTATCCTGGTGCCAGCCCGGATGTGATGACCAGTGCGGTGACCGCGCCGCTGGAGCGCCAGTTCGGGCAGATGGCCGGGCTCAAGCAGATGTCCTCGACCAGCTCCGGCGGCGCCTCGGTGATCACCCTGCGCTTCAATCTGGAGGTGCCGCTGGCGGTGGCCGAGCAGGAGGTGCAGGCGGCGATCAATGCGGCGAGCAACCTGCTGCCGGGCGATCTGCCGGCGCCGCCGGTGTACAACAAGGTCAACCCGGCCGATACGCCGGTGCTGACCCTGGCGGTGAGTTCGGCAACGCTGCCGCTGCCGCAGGTCAACGACCTGGTCGACACCCGTCTGGCGCAGAAGCTGGCGCAAACCAGCGGTGTCGGCCTGGTCACCCTGGCCGGCGGGCAACGTCCGGCCGTGCGCATTCGCGTCAACCCCGAGGCGCTGGCGTCCTACGGCCTGAGCCTGGCCGATGTGCGTAGCCTGATCACGGCGAGCAACGTCAATCAGCCCAAGGGCAATTTCGACGGGCCCACGCGAGTTTCCCAGCTCGACGCCAACGACCAGCTGAAGTCGGTCGATGAATACCGCGAGCTGATCCTCAGCTATCAGAACGGCGCCGCGCTGCGCCTGAAGGACGTCGCCGAGATCATCGACGGCGCCGAGAACGAGCGCCTGGCCGCCTGGGCCGATCGCAACCAGGCGGTGCTGGTCAACGTGCAGCGCCAGCCCGGGGCCAACGTCATCGAGGTGGTCGACCGCATCCAGACCCTGCTGCCGCACCTGACCGAAGGCCTGCCGGCCAGCGTCGAGGTCAAGGTGCTCACCGACCGCACCCAGACCATCCGCGCCGCGGTGCGCGACGTGCAGCACGAACTGCTGCTGGCCATCGCCCTGGTGGTGATGGTGACCTTCCTGTTCCTGCGCAAGCTGTCGGCGACCATCATTCCGTCGATCGTCGTGCCGCTGTCGCTGATCGGCACCTTCGGCGTGATGTACCTGGCCGGCTTCACCATCAACAACCTGACGCTGATGGCACTGACCATCGCCACCGGTTTCGTGGTGGACGACGCCATCGTCATGCTGGAGAACATCGCCCGCCATCTGGAGGAGGGCGAGACGCCACTGGAGGCTGCGCTCAAGGGCGCGCGGCAGATCGGCTTCACCCTGGTGTCGCTGACCCTGTCGCTGATCGCGGTGTTGATTCCGCTATTGTTCATGGCCGATGTGGTCGGCCGCTTGTTCCGCGAGTTCGCCATCACCCTGGCGGTGGCCATCCTGATTTCCCTGGTAGTGTCGCTGACCCTCACGCCGATGATGTGCGCGCGCCTGCTCAAGGCCGAGAAACCCGAGCAGGAAGGGCGCTTCTACCACGCCGCCGGCGGTTTCATCGACGCCATGATCGAGCGCTACGGCGTGTGGCTACAGTGGGTGCTCAGGCACCAGCCGCTGACCCTGCTGGTGGCTGTGGCGACGCTGGGCCTGACCGTGCTGTTGTACCTGGCGGTGCCCAAGGGCTTTTTCCCGGTGCAGGACACCGGGGTGATTCAGGGCATTTCCGAGGCGCCGCAGTCGATTTCCTTCAGCGCCATGAGCGAGCGCCAGCAGCGCCTGGCCGACGTCATCCTGCGCGATCCGGCAGTGGCCAGCCTGTCTTCCTCGATTGGAGTGGACGGTGATAATCCGACGCTCAACAGCGGCCGCCTGTTGATCAATCTCAAGGCTCACGCCGAGCGCGACGTCACTGCCAGCCAGGTGATCGAACGGCTGCGCCCCGAGCTGGCGAAGATTCCCGGGATCGAACTGTTCATGCAGCCGGTGCAGGATCTGACCATCGAGGATCGCATCAGCCGCACCCAGTTCCAGTTCACCCTGGAGTCGCCGGACAGCCAGCTGCTGGAAACCTGGACGCCGCGTCTGGTCGAGGCGCTGCGTGAGCAACCGCAGCTGACCGATGTCGCCAGCGATCTGCAGAACCGCGGCCTGCAGGTATTCCTGGATATCGATCGCGACGCCGCGGCGCGTCTGGGCATCAACGTCGGCGATATCGACGACGCGCTCTACGACGCCTTCGGCCAGCGCCAGATCAGCACCATCTACACCCAGGCCAGCCAATACCGCGTGGTGCTGGAGAGCCGCGATGGCGGTCGCACCGGCCTGGCCGCGCTGCGTCAGATCCACGTCGCCACTGGCGATGGCCAGCAGGTGCCGCTGTCATCCCTGGCGCGCATCGAGGAGCGTCCGGCCAGCCTGCTGATCAACCATATCGGTCAGTTCCCGGCGGTGACCCTGTCGTTCAACCTGGCACCAGGTGTGTCGCTGGGCCAAGCGGTGGCAGTCATCGAGCGGGTGGAGCAGGAAATCGGCCTGCCGTTGTCCATCAGTACCCAGTTCCAGGGCGCTGCCGAGGCCTTCCGAGCCTCGCTGAGCTCCACGCTGCTGCTGATCCTGGCGGCCATCGTCACCATGTACATCGTGCTCGGCGTGCTCTACGAGAGCTATATCCACCCGATCACCATCCTCTCGACCCTGCCCTCGGCCGGTGTCGGCGCCTTGCTGGCGCTGCTGTTGACCGGCAACGACCTGGGCCTGATCGCCATCATCGGCATCATCCTGCTGATCGGCATCGTCAAGAAGAACGCGATCATGATGATCGACTTCGCCCTGGAGGCGGAGCGCCATCAGGGCATGGCGCCCGAGGCGGCGATCTACCAGGCGGCGCTGCTGCGTTTCCGCCCGATTCTGATGACCACCCTGGCGGCGCTGTTCGGCGCCATCCCGCTGATGCTCGCTTCGGGCTCCGGCGCCGAGCTGCGCCAGCCGCTGGGCCTGGTGATGGTCGGCGGCCTGCTGGTCAGCCAGGTGCTGACGCTGTTCACCACGCCGGTGATCTACCTGTACTTCGATCGCCTGTCGCGCCGCGTCAGTGGTCGCAGTGCCGCGGGGGTGGCGGTATGACCTCGGCCCGTAGGAGCGGCTTCAGCCGCGAACAGGTCGGTGCAGGGAATTCGCGGCTGAAGCCGCTCCTACAGGATTGGCCAAGCCTTGGCGGGGCTAATCGCGCATGAACCTCTCCGCCCCCTTTATCCGCCGCCCGGTAGCGACCCTGCTGCTGAGCCTGGCGATCATGCTGCTTGGCGGCGTCAGCTTCGGCCTGTTGCCGGTGGCGCCGTTGCCGCAGATGGATTTTCCTACCATCACCGTGCAGGCCAGCCTGCCGGGGGCCAGCCCGCAGATCATGGCTTCAACCGTGGCCACGCCGCTGGAGCGCTCGCTCGGCACCATCGCCGGTATCAGCCAGATGAACAGCCGCAGCAGCCAGGGCAGCACGCGGATCATGATCCAGTTCGACCTGGACAAGGACATCAACACCGCCGCGCGCGAGGTGCAGGCGGCGATCAACGCGGCGCGAGAACTGCTGCCCAGCGGCATGCGCACCATGCCCAGCTACCGCAAGATCAATCCGTCGCAGGCGCCGATCATGGTCATCTCGCTGACCAGCGACACCCTGAGCAAAGGCCAGCTGTACGACGTGGCCTCGACCATCCTGGCGCAGAAGCTGTCGCAGGTCGGCGGCGTCGGCGAGGTGCAGGTCGGCGGCAGCTCCTTGCCGGCGGTGCGCGTGTCCCTGGAGCCGCGCCTGCTCGACCAGTACGGCATTGCCCTGGACGAAGTGCGCCAGACCATCGCCGCGAGCAACGCCCTGCGTCCCAAGGGCGCGGTGGAGGACGAGCAGCGCCGCTGGCAGGTGCAGGCCAGCGATCAGTTGGCCAAGGCCGCCGACTACCTGCCGATGATCATCCGCTACCAGGACGGCGCCGCCGTGCGCCTGGGTGACGTAGCCACGGTCACCGACGGCGTCGAAGACCGCTACAACAGCGGTTTCTACAATGACAGGGAAGCGGTGCTGCTGGTGATCAATCGGCAGAGTGGGGCGAACATCCTGCAGACCATCGCCGACATCCGCGCCGAGCTGCCGGCGCTGCGCGAGGTGATCCCGGCCAGCGTCGAGCTGGAGGTGGCGATGGACCGCTCGCCAGTGATCCGCGCCACGTTACATGAGGCCGAGCGCACCCTGCTGATCGCCGTGGGCCTGGTGATCCTGGTGGTGCTGGCCTTCCTCGGGCGCTGGCGCGCAGCGCTGATACCCGCGCTGGCGGTGCCGGTGTCGCTGATCGGCAGTTTCGCCGCCATGTACCTGCTGGGGTTCTCGCTGAACAACCTGTCGCTGATGGCGTTGATCATCGCCACCGGGCTGGTGGTGGACGATGCCATCGTGGTGCTGGAAAACATCGCCCGGCACATCCATAACGGCGAGAAGCCGATGGCGGCGGCGTTCAAAGGTACTCGCGAGGTGGGCTTCACGCTGCTGTCGATGAACCTGTCGCTGGTGGCGGTGTTCATCTCCATCCTGTTCATGGGCGGCATCGTCGAGCGGCTGTTCCGTGAATTCTCCATCACCCTGGCGGTGACGGTGGTGATCTCTCTGCTGGTGTCGCTGACCTTGACACCGATGCTCTGCGCACGCTGGCTCAAGGCCGAGCAGGAACAGTCGCGCAGCCGCCTGCAGCTATGGGGTGACCGCCTGCAGGCGCGGGTGCTAGCCATCTATGGGCGTTCGCTGGATTGGGCATTGCGCCATGCGTTGCTGATGGTCATCAGCCTGCTGGCGACCATCGCGCTGAACGTCTACCTGTTCGTCAGCATTCCCAAGACCTTCATGCCGCAGCAGGATACCGGCCAGCTGATCGGCTTCATTCGCGGCGACAACGGTCTGTCGTTCCAGGTCATGCAGCCGAAAATGGAGATCTTCCGCAAGGCGGTGCTGGCCGATCCGGCAGTAGACAGCGTGGCGGGATTCATTGGTGGCGCCGGCGGTATCAACAACGCCTTCATGATCGTGCGTCTGAAACCGATCAGCGAGCGCAAGGTGTCGTCGCAGCAGGTGATCAACCGCCTGCGTGCCAGCGTGCCGAAGGTGCCGGGTGGGCGCATGTTCCTCATGCCCGATCAGGACCTGCAGATAGGTGGGCGCGAGGGGCGCAGTTCGGAAAACGAGTACATGTTGCTCTCCGGCGATCTCGACGCCCTGCGTGAATGGCTGCCGAGGGTGCGCGAGGCGCTGCGCGCATTGCCGGAACTGACCGATATCGACGCGCGCGAGAACAGCGGTGCGCAGCAGATCCGTCTGGTGGTGGACCGCGAGGCCGCGCAGCGTCTGGGCGTGGAGATGAGCATGATCACCGCGGTGCTCAACAATGCCTTCAGTCAGCGTCAGGTGTCGACCATCTACCAGGCGCTGAATCAGTACAGCGTGGTGATGGAGATCAACCCACGCTATGCCCAGCATCCCGAGGCGCTGGATCAGATTCAGCTGATCACCGCCGATGGTGCGCGTGTGCCGCTGTCGACCTTCGCCCACTGGGAGCGTGGCCTGGAGGAAGATCGCGTCAACCATCAGGGCCAGTTCGCCGCCGAGAACATCGGCTTTTCCCTGGCCGAAGGTGTAAGCCTCGATCAGGCCAGCCGCGCCATCGACAACGCCGTGGCGCGCGTCGGTCTGCCCACCGAGGTGCAGGGCATGCTCGGCGGTACCGGAGCGGCCTTCCAGCAGACCCAGGGCAATCAGCCGCTGATGATCCTGCTGGCGCTGGTGGTGGTGTACATCGTCCTCGGCGTGCTCTACGAGAGCTACGTGCATCCGCTGACCATTCTTTCGACCTTGCCCTCTGCCGGGGTCGGCGCCTTGCTCGCGCTGCAACTGGTGGGCATGGAGTTCAGCCTGATCTCGCTGCTGGGCCTGTTCCTGCTGATCGGTATCGTCAAGAAGAACGCCATTCTGATGGTCGATCTGGCCCTGCAACTGGAACGCGGCGAGCGCCTGAGCCCGCAGGAGTCCATCCGCCAGGCCTGCCTGCTGCGTTTCCGCCCGATCATGATGACCACCCTGGCCGCGATTCTCGGCGCCTTGCCGCTGGTGCTGGGCAGCGCCGAAGGTTCGGAAATGCGCCAGCCGCTGGGCATCACCATCGTCGGTGGCCTGGTGCTGAGCCAGGTGCTGACCCTCTACACCACTCCGGTGGTCTATCTCTACTTCGACCGCCTGCGCCACCGCGTCAACCGCTGGCGCGGCGTGCGCACCGATGCCTCGTTGGAAACTCCGCTATGAAATCCATCGCACGTCCTGTAGGAGCGAGCTCTGCTCGCGAAGCTTTTTACCTCGGTCCGTTCGCCAGAGCCCGCTCCTACGGTCTGCTTGTGCTGCTGGGGATGCTCGGCGGCTGCATGCTCGGCCCCGACTATCAGCGCCCCGAACTGGCAGCGCCGATGCAGTTCAAACAGGTCGCGGGCTGGAAGGCCGCCACCCCAGGCGACGCCCTGGAACGCGGCGCCTGGTGGGAGCTGTACGGCGACGCCGAGCTCGATGCACTGGTCGAGCGTCTGCAAGTTTCCAACCAGAACCTGGCCGCTGCCGAGGCCCAGTATCGCCAGGCACGCGCGCTGGTACGAGGCGCGCGCGCCAGCTTCTACCCCACGCTGTCCGGCAGTGCCGGGGTGACCCGTTCCGGGCAGGGCGGCGGTGACAGCACCCTGCGTACCGCCGACGGCGTGAGTGTCAGCGGCTCGAATGCCTCGAGCATTTCCAAGAGCTACGAACTGGGGCTCAACGCCGCCTGGGAACTGGATATCTGGGGCAAGCTACGCCGCGGCCTTGAGGCCAGCCGTGCCGAGTTCGAGGCCAGTGCCGCCGACCTGGCCGCGGTACGCCTGAGCCTGCAGAGCGAGCTGGTACAGAACTATCTGCAGCTGCGCATTCTCGACGAGCAGAAGCGCCTGCTCGACGCGACCGTCGCCGCGTACCAGCGCTCCCTGCGCCTGACCGAGAACCAGTACCGCGCCGGTATCGTGCCCAAATCCGACGTGTCCCAGGCCACCACCCAGCTCAAGAGCACCCAGGCCCAGGCCATCGATCTCGAGTGGCAGCGTGCGCAGCTCGAGCATGCCATCGCCGTGCTGGTGGGCGTCAGTCCGGCCGAACTGAGCATCGCGCCGCGCGACGACCTGCCGGCGCTGCCCGAGGTGCCCGTGGCGCTGCCTTCGCAACTGCTCGAGCGCCGTCCTGACGTCGCTGCCGCCGAGCGCCGGGTGATGGCGGCCAATGCGCAGATCGGCGTGGCCGAGGCCGCCTGGTTCCCGGATCTGACCATCTCGGCCAGCGGCGGCTATCGTGGCAGCAGCTTCGCCGACTGGATCGAGGTGCCGAACCGCTTCTGGTCGCTCGGTCCGCAACTGGCGCTGACCTTGTTCGATGGTGGCGCTCGGCGTGCCGAGCTGGAGCGCAGCGAAGCCGCCTACGACCAGACGGTGGCGCAATACCGCCAGGCCGTGCTGGACAGCTTCCGCGAAGTGGAGGATTACCTGGTGCAGCTGCGCGTGCTGGAGCAGGAAAGCGAGGTGCAGCAGGAGGCGCTGGAGGCGGCGCGCGAGTCGCTACGCCTGATCGAGAACCAGTACCGCGCCGGTACCGTGGACTTCAACAGCGTGGTCAACGTGCAGGCCACGGCGCTGAGCAACGAGCGAACCAATCTCACCCTGCTGGGCAGTCGGCTGACGGCCAGCGTGCAGCTGATCGCTGCGTTGGGGGGTGGTTGGCAGGTGGAACAATTGCACCAGCAGCCTCTGCAGCCGGCAGAGTGAGGGTGCGGCATGGCGGTTTTTCGCCATGCCGATCGCGGCTCAATCGCGCTGCTTGCGATTGACCGTCTGCGCAGCCTTGATCACGTCGCTGCCGATCACCGATTCGAACTGCTGCCACACCGGGCGCATGGCGTTGCGCCAGGCTTCGCGTTCTTCGTTGCTGAGGGTGATCAGCTGGCTGCGGCCCGAGTCGATGATGCGCTGGCGGTCGGCCTGGTTGGCCGCTTCCGCCTGCTTGTTCACTGCATAGGACACTTCATCGATGATGGCTTCCAGCTCCACACGGATCTGGTGCGGGATGCCGTACCAGAAGCGCGAGTTGCTCACCAGCATGTAGTCCAGCACGCCGTGGTTGGTTTCGCTGATGAAGGGCTGCACCTCGTGCAGTTTCTGGCTGTAGATATTCGACCAGGGGTTCTCCGCGCCTTGCACCTGGCCGCTCTGCAGCGCCTTGAACACCTCCGCGAACGGCAGCTTCTGAGTACTGGCGCCGATCTGGCCGAATTGCGCCTCCAGTACCGCAGACGACTGGATACGGAAGCTCAGGCCATTGGCGTCACCGGGTGTTCGCAGCGCGCGGGTCGCCGACAGCTGCTTCATGCCGTTGTGCCAGTAGGCCAGGCCGACGATGTTCTGATCCTCCATCGAGCGCAGCAGCTGGCGACCCTTGGAGCGCTTCTGGAAGCGGTTGACCGCCTCGATGTCATCGAACAGGAACGGCAGGTCGAAGACCTGCAGCTGCTTGGTGTACTGCTCGAACTTGGCCAGCGACGGAGCGAGCAACTGCACCTCGTTGTTGCGCAGCGCCTCGAGTTCGTTGGCATCGCCGTAGAGGCTGGAGTTCGGGTAGACCTCCACCTTCACCTTGCCGGCCAGGCGTTCTTCGACTTTCTGTTTGAACATCAGCGCGCCCTGGCCCTTGGGGGTACCATCGGCGACGACGTGGGAGAACTTGATCAGGATAGGTCCATCGGCCAGTGCCGTGGCGGCACCGAGAGAGGCGAACGCCAGGGCGAAGGCGGCCAGGGCGCGGACTGGATTGAACATACTGCTTCCTTTTCTTCTTGTCGGTTGCGATGCCTTGGCAGGCATCCTCGTGTTGGTCGCTCCACTGTTCTGTTGTGGGGTCGAGGCAGCAACCCGGACAGTTCAGAGCTGGTTCTTGCATCGCAAGGGTTATGCCATTGTGGCGAATTTCCGCCAGCCTGCCTGGGGCGTTGAAAAGCATGTGATCTGGCGCACAGAGGGTGGCGGATAATCGCCATGCGCCTGTCGTGATGCAGCGGAAAATTGCCGGTGTGCCGGGATGCCGGCCATCGCCTGTTATTCTGGGACGCACGTAAGCAGCCCAGGAGACGCCGATGAGTTGGTCCGCACAGCAGTATTCCCTGTTCGAACGTCAGCGCACCCGCCCGGTGCATGACCTGCTGGCGGCCGTGCCGCGCGGCGGCGTCGAGCTGGCCGTCGACCTGGGCTGTGGCCCTGGCAACTCCACTGTCGTGCTGCAGGCACATGCACCGCAGGCGCAGGTGGTCGGTATCGACAGCAGTGAAGACATGCTGCGTGCGGCGCGTGAGCGCCTGCCGCAGGTCAGCTTTCAACTGGCCGATATCCAGCACTGGCAGGCCGAACGCCCGCCGCAGCTGATCCTGGCCAACGCTTCGCTGCAATGGCTGGCCGATCACCCGCGGCTGTACCCGAGATTGCTCGCGCAGCTGGCTCCGGGGGGCTGGTTGGCGATCCAGACGCCGGACAACCTGCAGGAGCCGGCACACCGCCTGGCTCGCGAGGTGGCGGCAGACGGGCCCTGGGCTGCACAAATTGGCGAGGTGCGTCACGCCCAGCGGCACAGCGCGCAGGCTTACTACGACATCCTTGGCGCCCATGCCAGCGAGCTGGATATCTGGTGCACCACCTATTTCCATGTGCTGGACGATGCCGCGGCGGTGGTGGAGTGGTTCAAGTCCACGGCGCTGCTGCCGTTCCTGCAGCCGCTGGATGCCGAGCAGCAGGCAGCTTTCCTCGAGCGCTATCAGGCGGCGATCGCCGAGGCCTATCCGGCGCAGGCCGATGGTCGGGTGTTGCTGCCGTTTCCACGGCTGTTTCTGGTCGCTCGGCGGTAGCGCAACAAGCTGTCGCGGCTAAAGCCCCTCCCACAAGTCACCATGAGCCTGTGTGGGAGGGGCTTTAGCCGCGACCCTTAAAAGAAAGCCCCCGCATCTGCGGGGGCTGTGCGTTTACTGCGCCAGGGCGACCAGCCCGGCGTGCTGCACCAGCTCCAGCAACGGCTGCGGGTACACGCCGATGATGAAGGCGAGCAGGGCGACCACCAGCAGCATGATGCCGCCGGCGCGCTGGCCCCAGTCGAAGGGGGCATCGTGGCGACGCAGGTTGGGCTCGCGCATGAACAGGGTGACCATCACCCGCAGGTAATAGAACACGCCGATGGCGCTGCCCAGCACCATGGCGCCGAGCAGCCACCAGAGTTGCGCCTCGACACCGGCGGCGATCACGTAGAACTTGCCGATGAAGCCTGCGGTGAGCGGAATGCCGGCCAGCGACAGCATCATCACCGTGAGCACGGCGGTCAGATAGGGGCGGCGCCAGAACAGGCCACGGTATTCGTACAGCGCATCGGCATCGCGGCCGCTGTAGGGCGTGGACATCAGGGTGATCACGCCGAACGCGCCGAGGCTGGTCAGCACGTAGGTGGCCAGGTATACGCCGACGGCTTCCACGGCCAGGCCCTTGCTGGCGACCAACGCCACCAATAGGTAACCGAAGTGGGCGATGGAGGAGTAGCCGAGCAGACGCTTGAGGTTGTTCTGCAGCAGCGCCAGCAGGTTGCCGAACAGGATCGAGGCGATGGCGATCAGCGTCAGCAGCTCGTTCAGCCAGCCGCCGGCGGTGGCCGGAGAGATCTGATACAGGCGCAGCAGCACGGCGAATACCGCCACCTTGCTGGCCGTGGCGAGGAAGGCTGCCACCGGCGCCGGCGCGCCTTCGTAGACGTCCGGCGTCCACAGGTGGAAGGGCACCAGCGACAGCTTGAAGGCCAGGCCGATCAGCATCATGCCGATACCGATCTGCACCAGCTGACTGCTCTCGCGCGCCAGGCTGACGCCGATATCGGCGAAGGCCAGGTTGCCCGACTCGGCATACAGCAGCGCCATGCCGAACAGCAGGAAGGCGCTGCCTGCGGCCGACAGCACCATGTACTTGATGCCGGCTTCCAGCGAGCGCTTGTTGAAGAAGGCGTAGGCGATCATCCCGTAAGTGGGCACCGACAGCAGCTCCAGGCCGATGAACAGGCCGGCCAGATGCTGCGCGCTGACCAGCACCAGGCCACCGGCCGCCGACAGCAGCACCAGCAGGTACAGCTCCTCGCGGTTGCCGGGGTAGCCCTTGCCCGATGCGCCGCCCAGGTAGGCATGGATCAGGGTGATGCAGGCCAGGCTGGCGGCCAGCACCAGGGCCATGTAGTAGCAGGCGAAGTTGTCGATCAGCAGCAGCGGGGTGACCTCGATCGGCCCCGCCTCCAGAGCAGGAATGATTGACAGCAGCGCCAGGTTCAGGCCGACCACCGAGAGGATGAAGGTCAGGGCGTGATTGCGCCTGGCGGCGATGGCCAGCATCACTACCACGGCGGTGAGGCTGGTCACCAGCAGCGGCAGCAGGGCGATCAGGTGTTGCAGGGTGAATTCGACAGCGTGATGTTCCATGAGTCTCTAATCCTTACCCTTACCGGCCCGAGGCGAGTTGATCGAGGGCGCCAGCCATCCACTGCTGCACGCCATGCATGCTGGCAGCGGAGGTGTCGAGCACCGGTTGCGGGTAAACGCCAAGCAGAATCAGCAGCACGCCAAGGCCGAGCACCATGGCCAATTCGCGGGCTTTCAGCCCGGGCAGCGGCGCTTCCTGTTGCACCGGGCCGAAGTAGGCGCGGTGGATCATCGCCAGGGCGTACACCGAGCCGAGTACCAGGCCGGTGGCGGCGATCACCACGACCCAGGGTGCGCTGGGGAAGCTGCCGATCAGGATAAGGAACTCGCCGACGAAGTTGCCGGTGCCCGGCAGGCCCAGCGCGGCAGCGGCGAAGAACAGGCTGACGGCCGGCAGCCAGGGCATGCGCGACCAGATCCCGCCCATCTGGCGCAGGTCACGGGTATGAACGCGCTCGTACAGCTGGCCGCAGAGGATGAACAGCGCGGCCGCCGACAGGCCGTGGGCGACCATCTGCACCACCGCCCCTTGCAGAGCGATCTGGCTGCCCGAATAGATGGCGATCAGCACGAAGCCCATGTGCGACACGCTGGAGTAGGCCACCAGGCGCTTGATGTCGGTCTGCGCGAACGACAGCAGCGCGCCGTAGACGATGGCGAACACGCCGAACCACTGGGCGATGGGCGCGAACTCCGCCGAGGCGTTGGGGAACAGCGGCAGGGCGAAGCGCAGCAGCCCGTAGGCGGCGGTCTTCAGCAGGATGCCGGCCAGGTCCACGGAACCTGCGGTGGGCGCCTGGGCGTGAGCGTCCGGCAGCCAGGAGTGCACCGGCACCACCGGGAACTTCACCGCGAAGGCGACGAAGAAACCCAGCATCAGCAGGTATTCGGTGCCGGGCGCCAGCTCGGTCTTCAGCAGGTCGGCGTAGTTGAAGGTCAGCACGCCGGTCTGGTTGAAGTGCACGAACACCAGGGCCAGGATCGCCAGCAACATGATCAGACCGCTGGCCTGGGTGAAGATGAAGAACTTGGTGGCGGCGGTGATGCGGGTGCGCCCGTCGCTGCCGCTATGGCCCCAGAGCGCGATGAGGAAATACATCGGCACCAGCATCATTTCCCAGAAGAAGAAGAACAGGAACAGGTCGACGGCGAGGAACACGCCGACCACGCCACCGAGAATCCACATCAGGTTGAGGTGGAAGAAGCCGACGCGGTTCTGGATCTCGTTCCACGAGCACAGCACCGAGAGCACGCCGAGCAGGCCGGTAAGCACCACCATCAGCACCGACAGGCCGTCCATCGCCAGGTGGATGGTGATACCCAGGCGCGGGATCCAGTCGATGACGAACTCGTGGGCCCAGCGCGGGCCGCCGTCCGGCGCCGGCGCCAGGGTGAAGTCACCGCTGACCCACAGCCACAGGCCGAGGCCCAGCAGCAGGCCCATGGTGAGCAGGGCGATCCAGCGCGGCAGGACGTGGCCGAAGCGCTCGCCTTGCCAGCACAGCAGGCCGCCGATGAAGGGAATCAGGATTAGCCAGGGCAGAATCATGACAGGCTGTTTTCCTTGGGGTCTATTGACGTTTCGACACGAGCCGCGTTGCTGCGCGAAATAGCGCCAGGCAAGGCGTAGGACGCCGGTAATGGTGTTCCCTTGCCAAGTCCTGCAACGCAGCATGGCGCTATTTGGCGCGCAACCCGAAGGGCCGGGCCCGTTTTTGCGCGCTGCTGCGTTACTCGTCGTTCATTTGGAGCGACCAAACTTCTCTCCTCGTGCCTTGCCCCGCGCAAAAACGGGCTCCGGCGCGGCCGTGTGCGAAACATCAATAGACCCCACCAAGAAAGAGGATGGCGGCGAGCACCAGCACGGCGCCCCCGGCGATCGAAGCGGCGTACCAGCGCACCTGGCCGGTTTCGCTGCGCACCAGTGCGGCGTTGCCACCGCGCGCAAGCAGCGGAATCAGGCCGATGCTGCGGTCGATGGGGTCGCGGCGCAGCAGGTGGCAGAGCGCAAGGTAGGGGCGCACGAACAGCTTGTCGTAGAGCCAGTCGAAGCCCCAGGCGGCGAACCACAGGGCGCTCAGCAGGCGACCCGGCGCGCTCTGCGCCACGGCGAAGGCGACGCGGCGCCGGCCGAGGAAGAGCAGGGCGGCGATGACGATACCGCTCACGGCGATCAGCCCCGACAGCAGTTCCAGGCTGTGCTTGGCCTCGCCACCGGCATGGCCGGCGCTTTGCGGCAGCACGCCGGCCAGCGGCGGGGTGATCCAGGCGCCGATGAAGGTGGACAGCACGATGAGCACCAGCAGTGGCAGGTTGTGGGCAATGCCATGGCCGGCGTGTGCCTCGGTCTTCTGCTCGCCGTGGAAGGCGATGAAGATCAGGCGGAAGGTGTAGATCGAGGTCAGGAAGGCGCCGAGCAGGCCCGCGTAGAGCAGCTCGCTGTGGCCGCTGGCGAAGGCTTCCCAGAGAATCTCGTCCTTGGAATAGAAACCGGCGGTCAGCAGCGGCAGAGCGGCCAGCGCCGCGCCACCGACGACGAAGCTGGCGTAGGCCAGCGGCAGCTTCTTCCACAGGCCGCCCATCCTGAAGATGTTCTGCTCGTGGTGGCAGGCATGGATCACCGCACCGGAGGCGAGGAACAGCAGGGCCTTGAAGAAGGCGTGGGTCATCAGATGGAAGATCGCCGCATCCCAGGCGCCGACACCCAGAGCCAGGAACATGTAGCCGATCTGGCTCATGGTGGAGTAGGCGAGGATGCGCTTGATGTCGGTCTGCACCAGCGCGGCGAAGCCCGCCAGCACCAGGGTCACGCCGCCGACGATGCCGACCAGTTCGAGAATCTCCGGGGTCAGCAGGAACAGGCCGTGGGTACGGGCGATCAGGTACACGCCGGCGGTGACCATGGTTGCGGCATGGATCAGCGCCGACACCGGGGTCGGGCCGGCCATGGCGTCGGCCAGCCAGGTCTGCAGGGGCAGTTGGGCGGATTTACCGACCGCGCCGCCCAGCAGCATCAGGGTGGCGAGCCACAGCCAGGCGTCGCCGGCCGCATATTTCTGCGGCGCCAGCACCATCAGCTCCTGGATGTTCAGGGTGCCGAGATTGATGAACAGCAGGAACATGCCGATCATCAGGAACACGTCGCCGACGCGGGTGACGATGAACGCCTTGAGCGCCGCGTTACCGTTGGGCACGTGCTTGTAGTAGAAGCCGATCAAGA
>VFQQ010001955.1_pt1 | contig 25747 bp, 38 predicted proteins | sample 3512341 | NCBI WGS metagenome assembly VFQQ01 (sample SAMN10412373, study PRJNA504923) | tailings metagenome | isolation source: Relicate 2 Philex TSF1 revegetated site | place: Philippines: Tuba, Benguet | collected 2017-08-29 | reverse complement strand
CAGCAGCAGCAGCAGCAGCAGCAGCAGCAGCAGCAGCAGCAGCAGCAGCAGCAGCGCGCTAGCTACAACACAGCAATCCAAGCCCTTACATAAGCCTCGCGGTCCTTGTAACCGGCGCCGTTGTCGTAGTTGGGCTTCCAGTCGATGTCGTACTTCTTGTACTTGTCTGAAAAAGGAAGACCGTATGATGGGTCAGTCAGCAGCTAGGCAGCTGGCGGCATGCCGCATTCAGGGGGCAGGCTGCCGTTGCCGTGCTGAACATGCATGCGTGAATGCATGGAGCAGCAGAGCATGCTGGCTAGACTCACAGTAGTCCTTCACCGTCCACTTCTGGCGCATGCCGGCCTCACAGTGGCCTTTCACTGGGCAGGCGTACCTGGGGGCAGGGCAGGGCAGGGCAGGGCAGGGCATGACTGCTGAGCGTTGTACCAATGAACGGACTCGGAAGCCGGCAGGGGAGAAGGGAATGCCCAGAACCAGAACGAACTCTCACTTGCAATTTTTTACAGGCGGTGGGCAGAGCGGCGCAGCATGGCCTGGCCGTTGTGATCACGTGGCTGACGGTTAACGCTCGCCTGTCCTTTGCCTAGCGCAAACTTCCTTTCACTCTCTTCCAGTGAACCCTGCACCCACCAGTAATCGCCCGCCTCGTCCCAGTGCACGCTGGCCCATCCGCCATTCTTGGGAGCGCTGTACTCCTTGTAACCGTCCTTGGACGAATCATACGACTGCAAACAGGGAATGCAGACGGCTTGATTCGTTGCAATGGAGCAACACTTCAGGCCAGGCTGTAATCCTTGTAGCCGCCCTTGGACGAATCGTAGGACTGCAACGCAGCACAGCTTGCCGCGACATCAGTTTCCAGAACTGGCACAGCAGGTGCAGGACTCAGGCTGCACAGCCAAAGGTTTGCCATGTGCAGCTGACTTTGAGGTGGTTTGCTTCCCGCACATGTCACACTCTGCCAACACACCGCACAGGTACAGAGGGCCGCAGCGGAAAGCTCAAATACAGCATTTGTGGCGCACCTCGGGGCACTTGCCGGTCCAGGGGATGCCCCACAGCCCATGGTTGCCAGTCCAGGTGTAGTTGACGGTGTCGCCCACCTGTGGCAACCAGGAGCACGCACGGATTACAGCGAGAGCACAAGTCAGAGGATGACAAGCACGCCTGGGGTTGGCCGGTTGCTGACCAGCAGATGGGCTGGAACCGGGCAGGGGAATCGTCTTCGTGCGCAAAATGCCAGTGACCGCCTTGCGATTGCAGCCATTCGGCTGCGCCAACCGAGCACTCACCCAGGCCTGGCGGTCCTTGTAGCTCTCCCTGGGCGGATTGAAGTCACTGGGCCACTGCCTGCATGGGATACCACAGGGAACGAATGGCACATGTACAGGCTGGCTGCTGGGCACCCAAAGCATTCGATGCTGAAATGCGCATTTCATCATCAGCCTGTGCCATGCATGCAGCGCGTCCACTGGCCAGTCGGACAGTACAGCCAGCGCGGATGCATGCTTGCGCCTGAACGCTCGCCACTGCCACAAGCCAAGCAGGCACAGGACGCCGCTCCCAGGGCTGCAGCGCCACAGGCATGGTGGCACAGCCCCTGCAAAGCGCCGACAGTTCTGCACGATAGCAGCATCTCCGCACTGTAGCCAGCAGCATCTCACCACACCACCTCGTAGTACTGCAATCAAGGTAGGGGGGGATGGCAGGGAGTTTGCCTCTGTCAGTCGGCCGCCCATCGACTAGGCCCGGTCAATGTTGTACTGCCGTTTTATCAAGGTGCCACAAGTGGAGGCAGGCATGGCCTGCGGATGCTGCCAGGTGCCCCTCGCCGCCACACTTGATACAGCAGCAGCCGGCAGTTTGTCGCAAACGGGCCGAGGCGCTGCTGCCGCTGCACGTCCAAGGCTAAAAAACACTGCTCAGGTCTATCCAAACGGCACCGCAATGCCATTGCGGCTACATGCGGAATTGCTAACCTTGGGCTCGTACTTGTAGGGCTTGACCTCGTACTTCACCAGCATGCCCGCCTTGCACTGGCCCGTCACAGGCGAGGCGAACCTGTGGCAGCGGCGTGCACAGCGGTACTACCGTTATTGGCAAAGTTGATCGCCCAGCGCTCACGCTGCTTTTAGAGCCGCTGGCCCGCCTCAAACATGCCGCAACCCAGAGGCGACTCCTCTGGGATGCACCGCGCGACTTGCACGTGTGTCGGTCTCAAACAGGACGCTTGGCCGAATGTTTTCCCTACCAGTAGGTGCCGGGCTCCTTGAACTTGTAGGTCGCGTACGAGTCCTGCTTGGCATCGCTCACCCGATAGTAGCCGTCTTTGCTGGCGTCATAAGACTGCAGGAGGGGATAGGGGGAGGCTGCTGTACACAATGTCAAGCAGCAGGGGTTGTTGTAATGCATTTACGCTGTCCATGCTGGCTTCGTAAGACTGCAAGGCGGGGCGCAAGGTTGCACAGACCAGCGCTCAAGCTCTGGATGGCGGGGGGAGGCGTGTCTCAGCATTGCAACACTAAGGCGCAAGGTCTGGTGCCGTTAGCCAGTGCACTGGCATGCACTGCCGAGCATGCAGTGCATGGCGCATTGCTGAGGCATCTGCACAGCGTCCAAGTGCACCACAAGTTTCAGCTCACGTCAGGGCAGTTGCCATCGGGGATGCGCCACACGCCATAGTTGCCGGTCCTGGGCAGGGAGGGAAGGGGAAAGAGGGACAGGCCTTGACGCCAGGCGCTGCGCAGGTCGCATTTCGCTGTGTTGTTAACAGTGCAGGCCGGCCGGCCGGACTACTTGCTACATAGCTGTGCAAATTGTGTGTGCCGGGCTGGCTTGCAGTCAGGCATGCACCGTGCCAAAGCGGGCTCACCAGGTGAAGTTGACTGTGTCCCCCACCCAGGCACTCTGCGTCTCATATGCGTCCTTTGGGGGGCTCCAGTCGGAGGGGTCTGTGGGTTGGAAAGGTTGGATGGGAGACACTGAAATGAATGTGCATCATCGACCATCAGCAACAGGTGAGCGTCCTTTGGAGAGCTCCATTCAGAGGGGTCTGCGGCAGGGAGGGCCGGGAGACAAGTCCTGACTGTGCCGGACTGAGGCCGCTTGACGCAATCAGCATGCCCCAATCAACACTCCTTGCACTCACACTTCCACTCCAGCTGGTACACCTTGCCATAGTCCTTGGGCCCTGCAGAGTGCGGCAGTGGGTCGCTTGAAGCAGAGGTGGTGCAGTGCAGGAACGTGCATCTTGCCCCGACTGGGCATGCGCATCGTGCACAGCTTGCACAGCGGTGGTCGGGGCACAGGTGCGCATGTGCTGCATGCATGCATACAAATGCAGACAGACAACTTGCATACAAACGCACAGCAGGACCTGCAGAGCTGCCGCTTGGCGGCAAGTGCCGCAAGCCCTCGGGCGGTGATGCACACAGCACTGCTCATTTGCTGGCACTGGCCACCCCCGCCAGCTTGCAAGCTGACGCTGCAAACACATCACTAGAAGAAACCCTAACTCACGAGGGTAGTAGTAGGTGTCGTCATCGCTGTACTCATGGTCGTGGCCGCCATAGTCGGGTGCTGGAGCGGGTGCGTACGACTGCACCGCATGCGCGAGGAGCGGAGGGGCATGAAGGGGAGGGCAGGATGCCACCTGGCTGAAGCCAGCGCTACCTGGCCGGCTGCAGTAAATCCTGCCCCCCAGCAGCACCCACAGGCCCACTGGAAGGCTACGACAGGTTGGCAGGCTACGACAGCAGGCAGCAAGCGGTGTCTGGGCCGAATGGCACGGCAGGCTGCGGCAGATATGCTCGAGATCCTCTTGAGAGCGGCACGGCATGCAAAGCGCCGCCTGCACGGCGGCTGCCAATGGATGCATCAGTGGCAAGCCACCCACCGAGCCCCCAGAGCCGTAGTCGCTCCCTCCAGATCCGTACTCATACGGAGCCAACAGGAAGCGGCCTGCAGGGCAGCAGCTGGAGGGCGCTGCTTATGACCCCTTGAGGTGGCCCCAGTGCGGCGGCGGAGCGGCAGCCACACGTTGCGCGCGCGGCGGCGCCGCCCTCGGCGCCCCACCAAACGGCGCTCACCCTTGGCGCGCTGGGCGCAGAGCGCGATCAGCAGGAGAGCCACAAGCCGCGGCATAGCGGGGACAGCCGTTCGGCGCAGGCTGCGGGCCACCGGAGAGCACCTTGGCGCACGAGCGCTGCCCTAATGCACCCTTTGAGATGGGGCGCGACTGTCACGACAAGAGGCAACGAGCGGACAAGGCAAGAGCGCCCAGCAGCGCGTGCATGCAGAGGAGAGCTGGCGGGTAGTGGCGCCGCCGCTGCCGCCTTGACCTCACATGCACAGGGTGTGGCTTTCAGGCTTCCCAGCTGGCATGACCCTGGGCTTCCAATATATGGCTCGTTACATGCCACAAGTCGTGTGGAAAATTCTGATTGGCGGGTGGTCATGGGAGGCCAGCAACTAGATGCCAATATGGGGTGCGGCCATGCACTCTGCCAAGGCGGCCGCAGCAGTGCCCACAAACAAGGAAACGTGACCGAAACTATTCAGCACGCAGGAACGCGGTGTGCACCCATCCCCAACACAAGATGTCAAGTCGTAGCTTGCGGCTGCTGCTGCCGCCGCTCCTTCCTCTCCTGCCGCTCGGCGCCCAGCGCAGCGCACACGTGGCGGTGCCCCGCCCGCCAGCCAGCGTGCGAGCAGGCGGTGCCGCAGTACCACACGGCGCGGCACGAGCTGCAGGTTGGCGCGGTCGAGACGGGAAGGCGGACTTGTCTTGAGGGTGTCGTAAGGATGTCCGGTACTGGGGGCTGTGACAACAAGGCATGCTGCCCCTTTCGCTAGCGCCAAACCAGCCCCACGCACCTGCACCGCTTGCAGTCCGCGCCCTCGCCCGCCGCCGGCCCGCCCTCGCCGCCCAGGTTGGCGCAGCCCAGGTTGGCGCAGGAGCGAGCGGCAGCTGCTTTTGCCAGCTCAAGCTGATCTGTCTGCTGCTGCGCAGGCCGCCCCCAATACGCCTGCAGGGCCGTGGCCAGCTGGCGGGCGGGCGGCAGGCAAGCCGGCAGGCCTCGAGCCAGAATTCCAGGCTGGTCAGCTGGATCGCCCCCCTGCGCAATGTGCTCGCGTGGCATGCTGCCCATTGCTGTGCTCAGCGGCAGGGTGGCAGCCATCACGGCAGCCAGTAGCCGCAACTCATCTCCAGCTGAGCCCGGCTGGATGGACTCGGGATCACCACCAGTGGACTCAACAAGGCCGCTGAGCAAACCAATGAGTGCATGTCCGTTGTCGCGGTCTGGAGGCGTTGCGCGGTCACGGTCCTGTGGCAGGATTGGATGAAAGGCCGATGGAAGGGGCGGGCAGCGGTGTTGCCGAGGTTGGTGGTGGGTGCGCGCACGGGCAGCTGTGCCGGTTGCAGCCTGAGCAGGCAAAGGCCAGCGCAGGAAGTCATGGACTTCCAATAGAGTGACGTCTGCAAGCAGGCTGTTGCACCAGTGTGCCCCATCCCAGCATGCACGCGCTGCATACTGGCTACAATGCCAGCACAATGTCGTCTAAGCCAAACCAGCAGCAGCAGCAGCAGTGCACTTGCCTTGCGCAGCAGGCGGCCCACCACATCGGCATCCAGAAAGCCTGGCGTGCTCAGCAGCAGTGCCGCCGTGCGGGGGTGCCGCTGCGCAACATGCAGCAAGCCCCTTTCCTCAGGCGGCTGCTGCTGCCTCGAGGTATCCGCGGCAGGAAGGATAGGCCATGCGTGCTCAAGGACATGCACCTGTGCGCAGCACAAGTGACGTGGGGGGTGTCGGCCACACCGGTGCGCAAGGAGGGCAGGGCACAGACACATGGAGTGTGCGCCCACTGGGAGGGCGGCTGGGAGCCGACATGGCTCCCGATCCAGTATGGGGTCTAGTCTAACAGCTTAGCGCCAGCCCCTGAGGGCCTAACTTCACGAGAGAATGAAATCAAGCACTCAAGGACGGTTAAAGGCATGCGCCCGGCCCCGATCCAGTACGTGGTGTGCCATGCAGGCTGAGCATCGTTGTCCTGGTGGGGCGGCCGCCCCTTTGCGGCACACGCACCTGAGCAGGCACCAGCCAACGGAACAGCTCCAACAGGCGTGGATCCTCCAACAGGCAGGCGGGGCCCAGATCCAGTGCGTGCATCAATGTGACTGCTGCCTGCACACAGGGAGGCTGGATGCGAGCATGAGCCTGGAGGTTGCAGAGCTCACGCAGCAGGCCGCCAATACGATGCATGGTGCAAGCCATGGCACATGGCTCATTCTGGGCATGCAGCCTGGTTACAGCACACAGCCTCAGACTGGCGAACAGCGGCACCTTGCAGGTGGCAAACCCCTTGCAATGTAAAATAATCACAGCCTGGTCCAGCATGCTAACAGGTAGTGGGCGCCATGCACAGGAGCCGGCACAACAGTGGGCACAGAGCCACATGGCAGCCATCCGCACTGGCTGCGCCTGGCAAGCCGCCTTGTTGCAGCGCGCTCAGCAGCGCATACAGGGCTTCAAAGTGTGCGGCAGCCATGGCTGACAGGGCACGCCTGTGGGCAGGGTAGCAGAACAGGGCAGGGCGGCCAGAGTGAGCACGGAGAGGCAGCACCGTTTTGCGACTACACAGGCACAGCCATGCACAGGCTACCACCAAGCCCAGTGGCATGTTCCCCTAAAGCGCCTCACCTGCTGCGCCTCAGGTGCGCTGGTGCCATGGCTTCAGCGTAACCCGCGTGCAGGTTTGCAGCTGCAACCATGGGCAGGGCCTCCATCAACAGCAGTTTGGGCACGAGGGCCCGCAGGCTGGGCAGCTGCTGCAGCCCGCCGCTGGCAAGCCAGTGGCAGAGGCGGGTGGCGGCGGTGTGCAGCTGCCAGAGAGAGCGCTGGCTGGCACCCAGCGCGGCCCCAGCTGCTGGCACAGGCATCCGTTGGGCGGCTGGCAACGCCAGTGCACACGCGGCTGCGTCCTTTGCAAAAGCGCAGGCCTGCTCAGCCGCCTTGCTGAGTGTGATTGCATCCGTGCCTGCTGCCCGCTGCCGTGCCGCCCCAAGCGTGGGCAGCGCTCTCAGCGCAGCGCAGGCCGCGTCGCACCACGCCTCAAGGCTGGCCTCGCTGCCGCCGCCAGCGCCGCTGCTGCTGCCGGCGCCGCTCCTGCGGCCAGCGCTGCCCCTGCTGGCCCTGCTGTGGTTGCCGGGCTCCTCGCACAGCGCTGCAAGCTGCAAGTGGTGCAGCAGGCCGTCAAGTGTGTTGGCCATCCCGGCTGTCATATTCTGTGTGCGGATCAGCGTGCTGCCTGCAGCTGCCGAGGTTGTCGCTGCGGCTGGGGCTCCCGCTGCGCCGGCTGCACCCGCTGCGCTGCCTGCTTGCCCGGCTGCCTTGGCATGAGCGGTCTGCAGCAGCTGCACCACTGTCGGCACCAGCGGCAGCAGGAAGCGGGCCTGCTGCAGCTCCTGCCGCCCGCCTGATTGGGGGTTGCCTGGCCGGGCTGCATGCTGCAGGCGTGCACTTGTGTAGGAGTGCCACGCAGCCATGCCCAGGTGACGCGCAAGATGGATCTGCGCAAGGTGCATCTGCGTGTCGCCCGCTATGCCTGCTTTGGTGACCAGCTGCACCAGCTGCGCCGACACCTCGAGCTGGCGGTTCAATTTGTCCGCTGCATCGCTGTCGCCGCTTGCTGCTGCGCGGGCCAGCGCCTGGGCTGTGGGGCGCAGCGGCGCTGACGCGAGCGCTTGGGCCACTTCAACGGCAATCGTCCAATCCACCTCATCCTCATCGACAGCATCCTGCTGCTGCATCGAAACCGAGTAAGATGTGAGGATGAGCAGCCGCACCAGGCCGCTGCACGCCTCTTCGTCCTGCTGCAGCTGCGCCGCGTGCTGCTCAAAGGCGGGGTGGTTGCACAGCAGGTTGGCGGTTGTTGACAGCTGCAACAGGGCTGCTGCTCCTGCAAGGAAGGCCGGGAAGGGCGGCAGCGGGAGACCACATTAGTGCTGTGGAGCCAAAGGGGCAAGCAAATGCAGGCCAGCAGGCCATGCACAGCCCTGTATTGTATGCAAGCCCCGGTCCCACGAGCGCGCCGGCACGCTACGCACCAAAGCCATGGCATTCGTCATGCGGCCATTCCACCGCCTCCACCACTGCGGCAAGCCAGCCCACCAGCAGCTCTGGTGGCGCGGCGGTCGCAGCCAGGCTGTGGAAGCAGGTGGGCCAGTGTGACTGCACCGCAGTGAACGCGTCGTTCACTGCCCGTGCCATAGCCAACAGTGTTTCAACTGGGTCAGCGCCAAACTTGCGGGCTGCAGACCGCGGCCCGCTGCGCAGCCACGCTGTGCCGCTGCTGAGCAGCAGCTGCAGGCAGCGCAGCATGCGCAGCGCATGCTCGGGTGACACGCGCGACTGCTGGTGCATCGCGACTGCGAAGCAAGCCTGCACTGCGACCCCCGCGGCTGCCATGTGTGGGTATCGCTCGCCCGCCAGGCTGTCAAGAGCTGCCAGCCGCTTGCTCGCTGCACTGAGCGAACGCAAGCCGTTGGGCAGTGTGCAGGGGTCAAGCAGCGGGACGAGCGGGAAGCTGCCTGCTGTTCTGGGCAGGCGAGCAGCCAACTCAACGGGCGCGACAGGCACCAGCAGGCTTGGCGACACACTACAAAGGCTTCTGCTGCTCAAGCTCTGCTGGCATCCTTGACCGCCTCTCCACAATCATTGGGCTGGGCACACGCACCTGATGGTGTCATCGTCCTCAGACGGTGTTATCGTGGTGTCGGGGTTGAACAGGGTGCTCGTCACGCGCTGAAAGTCGGCTGCCTCCTTCAGCAGGCGCTTGCCGGCATAGGGATCCCCTCTGGCAGACTCCAGCTGGTCCAGCAGGCGGGTCAGCCGAGGGTGCAGCTCACCCCACATTTGCACAATTTCAGACGCCATGCCTGCACAGGGGAGCGGGCGGGAGGGCGGGAGGGCGGCAGTGGAGTGGGTGGCGGTGCAATTGGGCGGGCAGCATCCCAAGACTTTCGCAGCGCATGCTTTTGATTCGATAGGCACTGCCAGGCAAGCACGCACGTCCAGGTTTTCAAGAGCGGTGCTCGCTTGCCTGCGGCAGTGCCTTTCGTGGCCCTTGCTGCCTTCCAAACGGCGGGGCGTTTTGTTTACACGTATTTGGAGACGCTGCAGGGCGCAGACGTGCGAGCGAGGCGAATACGCAGCTGCACGCGGCACAGAGGGCTCTGAAACCCTTGCGCTATGGGCAATCGGCTTCCTGAATACAAACCAGCATTGGCCAGCAGCGGCAGAGATGGTGCTTGCCTCATTGCCGTGGCTATCGCCAGGCGGCGACAGACTGCATCACGCCAACATGAACAGCATCCAACTTGCTGCCTGCACCACTCAGTGCTCAAACGCCAAAACGCCAACTAGTACCAGAGCAAATTACTGCTTTACAAGTCACACGTGGAGACAAACATAGAACTGGCCGTGCAGGAGGGAAGCACGTGTGGGGCGGGGAGCTGCAGGCGAGAAGGTCGGGGCTGAGAGGGGCAGTGCTGGCATGAGATGTAGGGAGTGTCTGAGAGACGTGGTTGGGTGGGAGGGTACACACAACAGCGGGAGAAGGGCGCGAATGTACACAAACACAGGGACATGCGTGCATCAGGGGTGGCCGTGGATGCGGAGAGACGTACGTTGAGAGGGTATGGTGGGGGCATCAGACTGTGGACATCAGACAGTGAGCTATCAAGTGCATGTGCTGCCAACTGGTGCGGTGCAACGCGGCGCACGCGGCATGCCTGCACAGAGCATAGGTGGCTGCGCAGAGAGTGCGGCTGCACATGGGGCAGGTTGCGGGACAACAGGTGGCGCCCGCTCAGCGGCTACATGGCGAGGGAGGCCATAGCATCCAGCCGGCCCTCGATTGAAGCGAGCAGCTCATCGTCACATGTGCCTCCGTGCAGCCACAGCAGGCCGGTGCGCGCCTGGCGCAGCTGCTCAAGACTGCAGGTGTGCATGTGTGGGGGGAGCAGGGAGGATCCAGGTTTTGGTTCGGGCACGTTCGATCTGCTAACTGGAGCTAGCTCGACAAGTTGTTCTGGTGCCAAGAACATAGGCTGAATGCAATCTCCTGGTTTACAAATCCCGCCCTCCGAACACAGCCCGCCTACACAGCCAGGCGCAGCAAACCACGCAAAGAGCAGCGCTTGCCAAGCGCACCTGAGCTGCCGCAGGTGGCGCTTCAGCGCTGTGCAGCACGCCTGCGGTATGGGCGCATCTTGCTGGAGCCCCGCCGCCGCCGCCAGCACCAGCAGTGCCGCGGCCGCCCCCGCAGCCATCGACTTCAGGTCCGTGAACTTGATCGTTTCAACAAGCTCCAGCATGGCGGAGCGCGGCAGGCCTGCATGAAGTGAGTGGCAGCAGTCACAGATGGTTGAACAGGCGCGGCATCTACCGCACGCATTGCAACCCTCCTGCCACGCGATGCGCCCATTTGGGTAGCAGCTGCCCTCATAGCAAGCGATGCCCGGCAGCCATGCACAGGCAAGGCGTGGCATGGGCTGCAACTCAGCAAAGTGCGGTCAACGGGGCACGGCAGGTGCAAGCACTCACGCTGTACTTGCGCCACAGCTGCAAACGCGGCCAGCACGGTCTGCCGCTCCTCAACACCAAAGGGAGCCACGTAGGCGGGGCTGCGCTCGGGGTGCGTGATCTGCACGGGTGCGAGTGCAGGTTGCATAGGCGTGCATGTTCCGGTGCAAGTGTGTGTGAGATAGCTGCTGTGCTGTAAACTGCAACATGTTTGGCTGTGCGGTGACTGGCATCTCGAAAAAAACAACCAGCCGCACGGACAACAGCTCTTGAAAGGCATGGAGACGGACAGATTGGCACGGGATGGAATCGGCACGGGATGGCACGAGCGCCTCACCTTGGCAGCATACGAGCGTGCCAGTGACTCGTACAGCGGACCGTAGCGGCCGGGGGCAAGGCTGGCGAGCGACCAAACACACTGGGTGAACACCTGCAGGAAGGGCCGGAAGGCGGCGGCAGATTGTCAAACCATGCACCTGGCACAGGGGCGCCCAGACCATGCGCCTTGCAGCGGTCATGCACTGGGCCCAGAATGCAAGGCTCATGAAGAGAGTCGACAATTGCATGCCACCAAAAGGCCAGGGGCTGGGCCCGAGCCCGGTCCCAGACCAATAAGATTGAGCGCATGCCCACACGCGGAGGCTCTTTAGCACAGCGGCACATCCATAAACACTCACCTCGCTGGGCCAGGACGATGCCCGGGCCTGCATGTCGCTGGCCAGAGCATCGGTGAGCTCTGCATCCTGCCACCTCAGCCGCGCCGCAACGCCCGCAACATGCGCCAGGTCAGCGGATGGCAGCCCCTTGGAAGCGACTGCCGCTGTGCAGGCGCGGCGCAGGGCCGCCAGCGGGGCGGCCGGCAGCTCCGAAACGTGATCGGCGTGGGCCGCAACTGCCGTGGCAGCCGCCGCCAGCTCGTGCAGCTTGAGATTGCGGCGCATGAGCTCGGTTGTGGCGGCGCAGGCAATCGCCAGCAGCTGCGAGCCCACAGGCGTCCTGATCCAATCGCCATCCACCTGGCGCTGCCGCTTGGCTTTGATGGTGCCGCTGGCCACGCCTGCCATGCGGCCCAGCGCCCACAGCAGGTTGCAGAGCGCAGACGTGCTGCACTGCGTGACGTTCGGCTCCAGCTTGCGAAGCACACGCAGCAGCGACGCGTCTGCGGGGGTACATCAAGGTGGTGGCGATATGCAGTGTGCGTCAATTCAGGCAGCAACTTGCAGGCCCGCCATGCTGTCCAGGGGCACCAATGCAGCTGCTTGCTAGCTACAGCCAGCCAAGCTGCTTCCAGGCCAAATGCAACCCAGGGCAACGGCTCCCCGCTTCAAACCTCATAGCCCGCCCCCCGACACCCACCCGGCAGCGTGCGCTTGAAGTGCCCGAGCGCCCAGAGCACACAAATCGCATCCGCTGTGCTATACTCGTCCACCTTGCTGCTGATGTGGCGGATGGCCAGCAGGGGCAGCTGCTTCAGGCCGTACAGCCGGGCATTGAAGCGGGTGAGGGTCCATGCAGCGGCCGCCATCTCCTGGGCTGACAGGTCCCCAGGAATGGAGGCCAGCCGGTTGAGCAGCGCAGGCAGCAGCTCGCCGCCTGCGAGATTTGACATGGCAGGCGGTTGGGAGGGCTGTTTGTGGCGGGCAGCTGGGTGTTCCAGGCAGAGAGTGATGTAGCAGCCGGCGCCTGTTAAGCATCATCAGTGCAGCCAGCTTTGAACGGAGCTCATGCGTACGGGAGGGGACCTAAGGAGTGTCGCTCAAGCACAAGATAGGACAATGCGCTCCAACCGCGCCTGTGCACGACTCACCCACTTCCATGTGCAGCTCGCCCAGGGCAATCAGGATGCGCGCCACATCGCTGGCCGCCGCCTGCCCAATCTCCGCCTCGCACTGCAGCAGCATGGGCTCTACCAGGCCGCCCACCCGCATCCGCGCCTTGGCTAGCCCAGTGAGCAGCAGCGCTGCCTGCGAGATTGTGAACGGGCGTGGCGGCGGCGGCGGCCGCGCCTGCTGCGCCGCCCCCGCTGCCGCCTCTGCCTGCTGCTTCGGCTGCCGCTTGCGGCCCTGCCGCCGCTGCTGCGCAGGCTGCCCAGCCTCCCCGCCTGGCTCCGCTGCTGCAGAGGCTGCTGCGCTGCTGAGCTCCGCCTCGGCCCAGCGCTGCAGCGCAATGGCATACATTTCGATGCGCGTGCGGCACTCGACCGTGACGGCCTCCAGCACCTCTCTAGCGGGCCCCCCATTGTCCTGGAAATAGGGGAGGAGGGCAGTGGATGAGGTGTGTGTGTGTGGCAGGAGCAGTAGTGGAGCACTGGGTCCCATGCCCAGCCATTCTCAGTCAAGCTGAGCAATCAGCTGCAACAAGTCGCCTCACCACCAGCAGCTGCATCCTGCCACGCACAGCAGGCACAGCAGGCACAGCATGCCTCACCCTGCCACACAGCAGCGCCAGCACCGCTAGGTCTTGTGCCGAGAAGAGCGTCAGGTCCAGGCCGTTTTGCAGCAGGCTCAGCAGCTCCTGGAACAGTGGGCTGCGGTACCGCTTATCCAGCCGGCTGCCCGCCCACAGCAGCGAGCAGAACTGGGAGGGCGTGTAGCGCGACAGCTGGTGCGCCGCCACAGCGTGCATGGAGCGCACGGCTGGCACCGCGGCCGCCAGCTGCATGGCCGCCAGTGACCAGGCTGCGGCGGAGGCTGCTGCTGGCTCCATGTCGGCTGCATGCTGCGTGGCCAGGCGCACTAGCAGGCTGGCCAGCTTCCTGCTGGTAACTGAGCCTTCCTCGCTGCTGCTGGCATCCCCGCTACTGCCATTTACGCTGCCATTGCTGCTGCGAGGGCGGGCGGCAGTGGCAGCAGCAGGCTGCGGCGGCTGGATCAGGCTGCGCTGCGCTGCAACCTCCAGGGCAGCTGCCACCTCTCTGCCGTGCACCTCTCGGGCACGGGTGACTAAGAGTTCCAGAAGCTCTGCTGAGCTGCTGCAGTCCCGGATGCACAGCAAGAGCGGGCCGCTGCTCTCGCCGCCGGGTGTGGCGGCCGACCGGCCGTTGCTGCTGCCGCTGCTAGCGCCGCCTTGGCTGGCCCTGCCGCCGGCCGCATCCCGCCTGCTGCTGCTCGCCCTGCGGCCCTGCGTGAGGCTGTCACGGTCCTCTTCGGTGGCGGCAGCGCAGGTGGGCGGGCGCCGCGGTGCTCGCTGTTTGCTGGCGGCGGCGGCGGCGGCAGGCCGAGGCGGCGCGAGCGCCAGGCGGTGAGCACTGCATGGCGTGAACAATCGCAGTGAGCACGGCGCACGTGATAGGGAGCTTGCAGCAGCGGGCCGGCAGGAAGGCGCGCTTTGGCGGCAGGCGCGCACCTCGCGACGAGCGGGCGCATGGATGGTCTTGAAATGCGACGGTCAGCACTTGGACACGCTGCACCTGCACGCAAGGCGCCCTCCAGCCGAGCTCATCGTCTCTGCAAGCGCTGCACGCCCGTCGCGGGTCTACGCTGCCCAGAAACAGCTGATGATGTGCAAGCGGAGGTGTGTGCACGCACTAAGTCGACATGTGCACGCACTGAAGTGGCGGCGGCGGCGCCAACGGCAGCGTGCTGCGATTGCGGGCCGGACTGCCCAGTGTCCACCCCCACCCCAGGTGCTCAACTGTGAATAGCTCTGTGTCTGCACATATCGGTTTTTCAGCACTGCCGTCCATAACGTAGAAACCAGAAACGCACAGCGCAGCTCGCCCTGACGTCCAGCAGCCAGTTTGGCCGGCGAGCCGTCCCGGCTTTGCCGTGCCCCAACTGGGCACGAGTGGAGCGGACTCATGCATGAACAATGCCGACACGCACAGCACTGTATATCCTGCCTGTATCAAGCCCTCGATCAGCTTGTCAGCCTCGCCCAGATGCAACCGACGCTGCGCTGGGGCGGTGGGCTCGGCAGCGGCGGGCTGTCACCCAAATTGGGGCCCCAGGGCGCTGCCGGGCGATCGCTGGCGACTGCCAGAGCCGGAATCACGTCGCACAAGCGCTGCAGACGCGCCCAGCTTGAACCAGCGTATGTCAAGCTAGCCTGTCGACGGCGCGCTCGGCGGCATGCCCCTGCTCAACAGGAGGGAGGCATGGAAGCCGCTGGACCAGCCGGAGGGGCTGCAGCCCGACGAGGAGGTGCGCGAATGGTCGGGCTCGCTGCGTTCTGCAGCCACCGGGCGCCGCCCACCGCCCCTCAGCATCGCGATCTGCGGCGATGGCAGCGATGCCAGCGCCGCAGGTGCCCGAGGACGGGCCCGCAGCCCACCCTCCGCGCACCCTGCCGCCAACGCAACAACGGCCCCGCTGCCGGCGGCCCTCCCGCCCCTCCCGCAGGTCTGGCACATCGAGTCGACCGGCGAAGTGTTCCGCTCGTATGAGGCCTACCTGCAGCGGGTGGAGCTGTACAAGCAGGGGGTGTGGAGCTGCAAGTACACGGGCAAAGGCGGGCTGACGTTTGAAGATGCGCAGGCGGCCGAGGCCAAGGCGGTCAAGCAGCTGGACTCGGTGAGGCACCAGCCGGGCGCCCCAGCCGCCCCCACGCCCGCTCAGCTGCTGTCTGGAGCCTTCTTCTATCCATAGCGGAGAGCTTGCCGGCAGCCGTGCTGTGCTGCCACAGCCGCAGCTGCCCGCAGCTGTCGGTGGAGCAGCGGCGGGGGGCGCGGCGGGCGGCGGCGCCAATCCCCTTGTTATGCTGCCAGCCGTTGCCCGCGCCCTTTGCACCCGCCTCGCCAGTGCCGCCAGGTGCTATTCGGCACCTTCCAGCCAGTCAAATCGGCAACGCTGGCTGCTGCCCCTGGTTCCTGGCCCATGCTGCAGTTCCCTCGGGACCTAGAGGAGAGCGTGTGCCGCTCGGTGCACCACAGCCTGTCCAAAATTGAGGAGCTGGTGGCCTCCATCTACGACACGCTGCGCCCCGCTGCGCCCGCTGAGCAGGCGCAGCAGGCAGAGCAGGCGGAGCAGCAGCCCTCCCCTTTTGGCAGCAAGGAGAATGAGCCGCAGCAGGGCGGGGCGGCCGCGGCGGCCGCCGCCGGCGAGAAGCCGGCTGGCAGTGGTGGCGAGGCTGCTGCCGCTGAGGCTGCCGCTGCCGGGGACGCAGGCGAGGACGCAGCAGCGCCAGCAGCAGCAGCAGCCGAGCCGGCCACAGCGAAGAAGGCAGAGGCGGAGGGCGAGGCTGCAGCGGGAGAGGGCAAGGCGGGCGGGGATGCCAAGAGCAGCCGCAAGCCCAAGACGCCCCGTGCGCCTGTGTCCAAGCAGCTGCTGCGCATCTTTATTGTCGAGGTGAGAGGGCCCTGTTGTTGTTGGATGGCGTGCTTGAGAGGGGAGGTGCAACAGTCACGTGCTAAGCCTGCTGAGCTTGCTAGCGCTGCCGCGCTGCCATGCACGCAGCAGCTGTGCGACTGATGCTCCTTTCCCAACAGGCTCAGTTCCCATTTTGCTCACACCTGCTGCGCCGTGCACTCCCTGTGTATCTGTGTACGCAGAATGCGGAGCAGCAAGGGCCCGAGCACGCAACCAAGCAGGTGCGATTTTGCAGTAATCAGCTGGCCAGTTCTTATCTGCAGTACAGCGCCTATCTTGCCTTGCTGAGCTTTGCCTGGCCTGACTGTGCGGCCCTGATGCCTACAGGCACTGTTCAAGTCAGCAGGGCTTCCCCTCACTCCCCCACTGTCTTTGACATTTGATTTGCTTGCAGGTCTGGGTGGTGAAGCCGGAGCTGCGCCAGCGGTTTGGCCTGGCCAAAGGCATTCCCTACAGCCACTGATCATGCTCCATTGCAAACCGATCCTCTCGCAGGTCTGGGTGGTGAAGCCGGAGCTGCGCCAGCGGTACAGCCTGGCTGAAGAGGTTCCAGAGGACATCCAGGCCGCCCTGGCTGCCAGCGTCAAGGCGCCCAAGCGCAAGCTGGGTGCGTTTATGATGGCTCAAACTGGAGCAATCAACAGGTTGAACAGTTCTGTTTGATCTATGCCACAGTGTGCCGCACAGGGGCACTCTTGCCTTTTGCCTCCGCCGCTGCCGTGCCGCCTTGCTTCCATCCTTCCCTACATGCAGCTTTGGTAGGGTGCTTATTGTGCCTCCCTGCCCCTGCCCTGCTGCAGAGGCGCCCAAGGGCCTGGGCACTAAGCTGCCCTCCAAGCGGGACAAGAAAGACAAGGCGGCAGCTGGCGGCGAGGCAGCAGGGGAGGGCGGCGAGGGCGGCGCCACGCCCGCTGCGGCTGCTGCAGCGAAGAAGGAGAAGGAGGCTGTGCCCATGCAGCGGGTGGAGGCCAAGAGCTGGGAGGTGGGTGGGTGGCTGCAGGCCGGGGGTGGGTATGGGGGTTGGCAGCGGTCGACGCGTGTGCAATGCACAGCCCCTCAGCTGCATGCGGCTGGCGTTGAACCAGCAGGGCTATTGCTGTTCAGTCAATTACTCGCAGTCAATTATTTGGAAACACAGTTGCCCATGCGTTGACAAGTGTTCGCCTGAATTTGTTTGTTTGCAGGAGGTTGAGAAGCAGTACAAGGAGGGCACCCTGAAGCACACCCTCGCCGCGGTGCTCAAGGCGGTGCAGCCCGAAGCGCTGAATGTGCAGGGTGCGCTCTCTTGTTTCGTCTCTGCTGCTGCTGCTGCTGCTGCTTGGCTGGCTGTGACGGCACTGAGGTGGAGCTTGAGCAGTGCACCACTCGAGCAGTCCCTCGCATGCATGTATTGCTCACCAAGCAGGGCGTGCTGTGAGCTCTGCTACCTGCTTAGCTCTGCTACCTGCGCTGCTCATCTGTTCGACCTTCCATGCGTTTTCCACCTGCAGGCATTGTTGACAAGGCCAAGGGTCTGTGTGTTGATTCGGTACTGTCATGCACTCAACGTGTGGCCTGCTTGGCTGGCATTTCTTTCCATCAACAGGCATTGTGGACAAGGCCAAGGAGCTGGGCATCCGGGAGGCTTTCGAGGACAAGGAGAAGGCGCGCATCGCCAACGTGAGCTTGTATGCCAGTCGGCCGCTGTAAAACGGCATGTCGGGAGCATGCTCGCATACGAGAGTTGTTTTGGGTGCTGTGGGTGATGCCTGCCTGCCAGCCTTGCAGCTGCAAGCAGCCCGTTGGCCACCCTATCAGCAGAGCATTGACCGCCGAGCCTGTGCAGCATCTGCCTGGCACGCAGTACAGTTGCCTACTGGTTGCACACACCGTTCCCTGCTTACCACTCAGGCCCTGGCCACCGACCCCAACTTCATCCGCCTGTCCAAGGGGGCCTACTCCCTGCACTGCTTCCACGCCGACAAGGAGCAGCTGGTGCGCGTGGCACCACCCAAAGAACCCAAAAGCGGCAAGAAGGCAGCGGGCGCAGCGGATGGTGGCGAGGCGGCAGCGGCAGCAGCCGGTGGCGAGGGCAGCGCCACGCCTGCTGCTGGAGCTGCCAAGAAGGAGAAGGAGGCTGTGCCCATGCAGCGGGTGGAGGCCAAGAGCTGGGAGGTGGGTGGGAAGGATTGCTTGCACGGGATACCTTGCGTTGCTTGCATGCTAAGCAAGCTGCGGCCTTGGGTTTCACTGCTGGGTCGTCTCCAGCACGTGTGCACTGTGGCAGTGAACGGCAGCACACACTGCCTTGGGCTGCATTCATCTGCCCACTCAGTGCCCCGTGTTGCAGCCCCTGTCGCCTGGCTGCAGCGTGTGCGCCCCAGGACAGCGTGCCTAGCTTACGGTTTGCAATCTGGCCTCTGTCCCGCAGGAGGTGGAGAAGCAGTACCGCGAGGGCACGCTCAAGGCCCACATGGTGACGGTGCTCAAGGCGGTGCAGCCCGAGGCACTGACTGTGCAGGGTAAGACCAGGCTGGCGGCTGCTGGCAGCGCTGCTGGCAGCGCGCTAACGGCAGCAGGGCGCTTGCAGCTGGCGGGCATTGAGGCATGCTTCGGCATGAGTGCCAGGCTGCATTCGGCCAGACGATGTGGGCAGACCGTTTCTGCCGGGATAGCAGCCCACCCACCTGCTGCCTATGAGCCGACTTTCTGGCGGCGTCCCTATTCGCTGGCATCCTGCGCAATGCAGGGCGGTGGGCTGCGCAAGTGCCTTCATTGCTGACTCTTTGCTTCAACACAATGTTTCCACCTTTTCAATCTGCAGGCATTCTGGAGAAGGCCAAGGAGCTGGGGATTGAAGGGCTGGAGGACAAGGGCAAGGCGGCTGGCCAGGTGAGCAGATGAATGAAGTGAGGCATGTGCAGCGAAAGGCTTGAGGGAGGGGCAGGGAACAGAGGACAGAGGCAAGCCTGCCGGCCAGGTGGGCACTTTGCACTTGTTTCACGCTTCCTGGGCACCTGCATTGCCATCTGCATGCCCGCATGGCACACCGGCTGTGCAGGTTCGGGAGCTGCAAAGCGCGCTCGTTCCACACTGGCGCCCAACCCCAAACTTACCCTCATCCCTGCTCAGCCGTGTCCGTTTTCCCCACCCACCCCTCCCCGCTCAGGCCCTGGCCACCGACCCCAACTTCATCCGTCTGTCCAAGGGGGCCTACTCCCTGCACTGCTTCCACGCCGACAAGGAGCAGCTGGTGCGCGTGCAGCCGCCCAAAGAGAAGAAAGAAAAGGACAAAGCGGCGGGCGACGAGGGGGCCACGCCGGCGGCCGCGGGAGAGGGCGAGGCCGGGCGGCAGCCTGAGAAGGACGCTGTGCCCATGATTGCCGTGGAGGCCAAGAGCTGGGAGGTGGGCTGGTGCAGGAAGTGGCATTGCAGTGGACGCGCGGGTTTAGGGAGGGTGTTTGAGCTTGAATGCCGCTTGAGTGTTGGATCCAGCCTCGTGCGCAGCCTTATGGTGGCAAGCAAACACCTGTGGCCCGCCATGGTGGTCCTGCTGTCCTGCAGGAGGTGGAGAAGCAGTACCGCGAGGGCACGCTCAAGGCACACATTGTGGCGGTGCTGAAAGCGGTACAGCCCGAAGCGCTCACCACCCAGGGTAGGCGCTGGTTGTCTGCTGCTGTCTGCTGGCTTTGCGCTTGCATCGTTAATCGCCACTGCAATGGCTTGGGTGGCAGCGGATTGAGCTCCGCATGGCTGAGCGGCCACTGCTTTCTGTGGGGCCCTGCGCTTGTTTGACCAGCGTTTTCAGCCCAATGCTCTCGGCAACCAGGGCTCATGGAAAAGGGCGAGGTGCTGGCCCTCTCAACTGCCCACCTGTCCCAATGTCAACCCTCAATTGTGCACCCGCGGTTCTGCACTTTGCAGGCATCATGGACAAGGGCAAGGAGCTGCGGAGTGCTGCCCTGGTTGTGTATCAGTTCCCTTCCTCACGCTGTGTTTATGTTTATTCTGCCCATCTATTGTGCTGTGCAGGCATCGTGGACAAGGGCAAGGAGCTGGGGGTGCACGAGTTTGAGGAGAAGCAGAAGGCGGCCATCGGGCAGGTGCGTGGTCCTTTACGGATTGACCTGCATGGGCTGGAGCATTCAGGTTACACAGGTGCTGCCACTGGCTCTCCCCGCCCGCACATCCGGCCACACCTCTCCATGCCTGCCAGTCGACCCTGCCCACACCACACCACACCATACCACACCACACCACAGCACACCAAACCCCACCCCCTCCCCCCGCCCCACCCCCCTCCCCCCTCAGGCCCTGGCCACCGACCCCAACTTCATCCGCCTGTCCAAGGGGGCCTACTCCCTGCACTGCTTCCACGCCGACAAGCCAAACCTGATTCGTGACCCCGCACACAAGAAGCGCAAGATGACCGACTTCCTGGGTAAGCATGCATGTAGTTAGGTTGCTGCTAGCTGATGGGTGTATATCTGCCAGGCTGCAAGGGTTGCGCTACTCATTCTGACTGCAGTTGCACAGTTTGCTGCTTGTGTCTGCTGCGGCCCAGTCGCAGGGCTGAACTGAGCTGCGGATTTTTGTCCCCCTGCCGACTGCAGAGGAGGAGGAGGGCGGCAGCAAGCGGCACGAGGGCGGCGCAGCGGCCGGCGGCGACCAAGAGGTGGACAGCATCACTAGGGTGAGCTTCACATCCTGGTTTTAACTTTCTGCTCTGCCTGGTGTCGACCATGAGGTCGGCAGCATCACACGGGCAAGCTTGTCTGTCCTGTGCATGGCATCCTGAAACTGCTAACTTCTGGGCTTGCCGACTGCGGACAGGCTTGTTTGTTGATATCAGAGTCATTTCGGGCAGGCTCTGGCAGCCCGTGTGAAAGCTTGTAGGGAGCGGGCTGCCCCAACGCGCTTCCATCAAACTTCCCCTGTGTGCCTCCGATACATTCCGCCGCAGGCGGAGCAGCTGGTGCGGCATACCAAGCGCGCCCTGGCGCGGCACCGCGAGGCGCTGGAAAAGGCGCAGGTAGGCGCATTTGTTGCGTTGCTGCTGAGGTCAGTTGGATTTCCTGGCGGCTAAGTGCGCAGCTGTGCCTGCTTGGGGACGGGCGCGGCACCGCGAGGCGCTGGAAAAGGCGCAGGTGCGTTGATTTCAAACATGGGTCAGCCTGCATTTCAGGAAAATTGGCTTTGCCTGTTGGGTGCGGGTGTGCCTGCGAACAGGACTGGCTAATGTGAAATGCTCATAAGCATTGCAGGCGGAGTATGATGCCGCAAAGGCTGCCTGGGAGGCTGAGAAGCGGCTGGGCAAGGCCACTTCCTCCTGAACCGCCACACTCAAATGTTGCTCATTGCTAATTCTGACTGCAGGCGGAGTACGATGCCGCAAAGGCTGCTTGGGAGACGGAAAAGCGGCTGGGCAAGGCCACGCCCTCCAAGGAAGCGGCCAAGGAGCGGCGCCTGTCCGAGATTGCCAGTGAGTGGTTGCCTAATGACCCCTTCATCTGATACCACTTGGAGATTGCCCACAACAAGAATCCACCTGATTTTGTGTGTGTCCCAAATGCTTTTGTGCACTCCTCTGGAACAGAGTGTGCTGAGACTCATGCTCCCTTCCAGACGTGCCCGCAACTGCTGCCAAACCCTCGTATTGTTCAGTCCCCTGGCACCACGAGCGGTTGACTCACCCTTCCTTCCAACCCTTGATTGTGCGCAGTCCCCCCGGAGCAGCTGGCCCAGTTTGAGGTCAGCGGGGAGGAGCGGACACTTTTTGTAGGATCAGCACTATGGATTCACCGTCAAATCTGTGCATTCGCTCCTCTTTGCAGTTCCTCCCGAGCAGCTGGCCCAGTTTGAGATTAGTGAGGAGGAGCGGACGTTCAAGGGCGAGTCGGACGACCGCAAGGGCATGCTGGAGCACAGGCGAGCATTGCGTCTGCATAGTTTCTAGGGTTTCCGAGGGTCGGGGGCCTGCGTTTGCAGCACAATTGCTCAAGGGTCACTCTGACGACCGCAAGGGCATGCTGGAGCACAGATGGGACGACAGGGTTTCACGTGCTGGGTGCCTATCTAGAGTCTATGGTTCTACGGTTGGATGCAGGGGTGAGGGGGTTGAGGGGGCTGGCGTTCATCTGCCGCACCTTCAATCCCTGTTTGCATTGCCCAATATGCGCTGCAGGCAGAAGCTGCAGGCGCGGGTGAAGGAGCTTGAGAAGGCGAAGAAGGCGTACATCGACGTGAGATGAATTCGATCTGTCCTGTTTCAAGGCGTCGATCCGCCTCGGCAGCAGCTAGGCTTGAGCCACCAATGCATGCTCGAGTTGCATGTCTGGTGTAAGGTGTGCCCACCGCTCGCTTGCTTGCTTGCTCCTTCCGCTTTCTGGTTTGCAGGCGGAGCGCAAGAAGCGCGAGGCGGCCGCTAAGGAGGCCGGCAAGGAAGCGAAGGTGGGCGGCTCCTGTTGATGCATGTACCTGCTGTTGACACATTTACCTGTTGCGAGGCCACGGATTGCTTCCAGGGCAGGCCGTCACCATGCGGGAGGCAATTCATAGGCTTTGCTCTGTGTAAACAACCCCGGCTGCAGGCAGTGGAGGTCGCCTTGCAAGAAGATGTGCGACTGCGTCCCCTCTTCCAAACACCGCCCCAACCCTGAATGAATGCAGGCGGTCGAGGTTGCCTTCCGCAAGGCCGAGCGCGCTTTGGAGCAAGAGCGCCGGGCGGTGGAGAGCGCCGAAAAAGCGGCAGCCGCGGCTGACAAGAAGCTGGAAAAGTGAGTGGTGTTTTCTGTTTGGGGTGATTTTCTGAATTAGGCGTGTGTGCTGCTTGTTGCACAGCTATGCAGTCTTCGCCCACACACCTTGCTTAGCAAGCACTGCATGCAACACACCAGCTTATTTGTTTGTCCGCCACGCAGGGAGAAGGAGAAGGCGGTGCGGGGCGAGGAGCGGGCCAAGGAGAAGGAGGAGCGGGAGAAGCAGGTATATGCAGGGGGGTTACTGCATGTTGGAATGGCCTGGATGCAGGATCGGCCTGCTATGGTTGGCTTGCCCTGCGCCATGAGTGGCTCATGTGAGATGTTGAACAAGCTCACACGTTTGCCTGCCGCAGAAAGCGGTGGAGAAGGAGGAGCGGGAGCGGCGGCGCGCAGAGAAGGCTAAGGAGAGGGAGGAGGCCAAGCGGTGAGGCTGTGGCTGTGGTGTGTTCACTGTGAATACAACCAATGTACGCAGTGCGCCATCCGATTGGGCAGACTTTCAACAACCCATTCCATTCGTGTTGTGTCTCGCAGCTACCCGCTCGAGGACCTGGAGCTGATGGAGGAGCTGCGGCAGAAGGCCGCCGAAGCCGGTGAGCGCCTTGCAGGCGCTGGGATTTGGGTCGTGTGCTGTGTGGGCTGTGTCAAAGCACACGCACAGCCTGGCCGCTGCATGGCGTGTCAGCATGCAGCCAGTGTGTTTGCTGTCGTCTCAACGGCCCCCTGTCCAATTGCATGCTGTCCTTGCCTGCTAAGTGCACGTACTTTTGGAATGCATTTCCATGCAGGCGAGCCGGCGCCGCCTGAGGATGTGGCGCAGCCCAACTGGCTGGCCCCTGAGGACTCCCACGTGCGTCCTGCCCTAGCTGCCTCTGTCCGTGTGGTTGCTGTGCTGCTCCTTTGGGCAAGCTGGCACGCGCACGTGCGGCCTGCACCTGATTTTGTACTGATTGTACCATTCTTTCGACGGTTTGCCGCCGCGTGCTAATGCCAGCTCACATGCAAGCTTCAACTTCTGCCATGACGTTGCATGCATTTCTCCTCCCCACATGCAGCGCCTGTCCACGGCTCTGTACGTCTCCGACCTGGTCACCCAGTTTGCCAAGCAGCTGGGCGTCAAGGCCCTGCACTACGACAGCTTCGAAAAAGTGCTGGCGGGTGAGCGAGAGCCTTTTTATGCTAAAAAATCGTGTCAGCTTTTGCAAGCTTGGCGCTGCACTACAATGTCGCGGGTGAGCGTAGCTGCAGCAGTTCCTGAGGGAGTTGACTCCCCCTCAACTTGCTTGTGCATCGTGTATGCTGGCATGCATCGCCTGGCAAATGCTCTACATCCGCACGTTAGGGACTTTTTCACTCAGCCTCCTGCCTCTTGGTTTATCACAACCCGCAGATGCCACGGGCAAGGGCGAGCGGCTGGCGGCAGGCGACGACTTGGTACCTCTGCTTGCGAACCTTACTGAAGGGCTGCGTTTCCTCTTGAGCCACCCGCAGACGCCACCGGCAAGGGCGAGCGGCCGGCGGCGGGCGACGACTGCGTACCTCTGCTTGCGACCCTTACTGAAGGGTTGCGTTTCCTCTTGAACCACCCCCAGACGCCACCGGCAAGGGCGAGCGGCCGGCGGCGGGCGACGACCTGGGCGCCGGCACGCTGCACAGCCTGTACGAGCAACTGATCGAGGTGGGTTGCAGTGCTATGACCAGCTTGCTTCTTGATGTGTGTTGGCAAGTACTGCTCACCAGCCCTTGCACAGCCTGTACGAGCAACTGATTGAGGTGGGCTGGATGGAAACCCATAAACTCCAGACATTCTGGCGTTTACGGCACGTGCTGCGTGTGGTCTGTGCTGCTCTGTGTGTGTGTGCCCGGTTGGGGTGCGCTGCTGGGAAGGCAGGCATTTCCCATCCTGGGCACTCCTGAATGGTGTTCGGGTCTTGCCTCCCAAGCAGGTGACCCTGAAAGATCTGCGCACCCAGGACCTGGCCTGTCCCTTCTGCGCTGTTGTTGTCACCTGCTGCATATCCGTTTCCTTTATTACCCCTGCCTTCCCCTGCCATGGCATTGCAGATGATCCTGGAGGACCTGCGCGCCCAGGACCTGGCCACGCCCCAGGAGAAGCGCTGGGGCCTGCTGCTGGGGGCTGGCACCTGGCCAGAGGTGAGATGTGCATCCATCACTGCTGTGCTGCCCTTGTGGAGCATGCTACCCATGTGCAATGTTGCCAAGTGCGCAATTGCTGGCTGGCACACAGTGCAGTTTGGTGCAGCGTTTGCGCTCAATAAATCCACCTGACCTCTTACCTGCCAGGTGTCTCACTTGCTGCGCAACTGCCTTTTGCACTCGCAGGTGCTGCGCCGGCTGGTGCTGACTCGTGCGGCTGATGAGGATAACCCCGACCAGTGAGCCGCGATTGTTTTACTGTGGCTTTATGGCAGTGGTCGGCCCTCGGGATGGCGCAGCTGCCAGGGCCGGTTGCTATGTGATGCCTTGCTGGCGCGCGCCTGCCTGCTCAGCACACGGTCACGCATGCCAGAAGGTTGCCTTTGCATCTTCATCTCTACAGGCGCTCCGACCAGCCAGCCATCATGGCCCACCTCCATGCTGGCATTTGATCCCGATGACTGACTGCAAGTTGCCTGACCAGCACTTATGTGGATCCCCTGTCCTTTCCCTGCTATCCAAATTTGCAGGCGCCCCGACCAGCCAGCCATGATGGCTGCTTCCATGCTGGCTTTCGATCCCGTGGACCGCTTGACACACGACCAGCACCTGGCGCTGCTGCGCTTCCTCTGCGACTCGGCGCTGGAAACCGAGAAGATGCGCGGCATTCTGCAGCGTGAGTCGTCATATTTAGGCATCACTTGGCACTCATCAACTTGCTGCTGCGCTTCACAGCAATTTGGTGCCTGCCATTGATCAGGAGGCTTCACCACCCACAAGCCCCTCCGCTTCTTATTCTGCTGCAGGGCGGCAGGACGAGGCGGAGGGCGCTACGCGCGACGTGCTTTGCACAGCGTACCATATCAATACGTTAGCTTCCACTTGTTTGTTGTGCTGCTGCAGGGCGGCAGGACGAGGCGGAGGACGCCATGCGCGACGTGCGCGGCGAGGTGGC
>VFQQ010001954.1_pt1 | contig 25758 bp, 30 predicted proteins | sample 3512341 | NCBI WGS metagenome assembly VFQQ01 (sample SAMN10412373, study PRJNA504923) | tailings metagenome | isolation source: Relicate 2 Philex TSF1 revegetated site | place: Philippines: Tuba, Benguet | collected 2017-08-29 | reverse complement strand
GGGGCGCCTAACCGAGCCCGCCCAGGGCGCACCTTCAGCAGGCCGAGTATGGCATTGTACCGCTTGACCTGCATGGTCAGCTTGGGTGCCTGGGCGGGCTCTCGCTTGGCAATCTCTAAATGGTAGCGCAGCATGTTCTCTGAATCCTGCAGCGCAGACCAGGCGCAGCACACTGACGGAGAGTGAGCATATGCCACCCATGCGCGTGGGCAGATTGTGGCACAGTTGGCACCATGCTGGCACCAATGGGAAGCCACACAGCACCCAGCGCCGTGCCCGGACAGCAGCCATCTCTCATATGAAATTCTCCGCTTCAAAGCCCAGCCCAGCGTGCATGCCAGCGCATGCCTGGCAGCAGGAACGCTGCAGGGCAGGCAGGGCAGCCCGCCGGCCCGCGCACCCGGATGCTGGCGGCCCTGTTGCCGTTGAACGCCGCGTGCAGCCGCAGAAACTCCTGCAGCGGGCCGGCCTCATGGTTGAGCTGGCGGCGAGGCCCGCCAGCTGCGCCGCCCGGCCCGCCCTCTCCCGCCCCGCCCGCCGGGACGCTGCTGGCCGTCGTCGAGGAGGCGGGGAGGGCCGCCTGCTGCGCCTGCTGCGGATCGTACGCCATGCCGTGGGCCGGTGGGAAGCCTGCAGACCGCAGACAGGTGGGACCGTGCATGTTTTTGAGCGGCATGCATGCAGGCCCTCCGAACGACAAGTGCAACTGACCAGCAGCAGAAGCCGGATGTCCCGCTGCAAGGCAAAGGGGGCTTACTCCCACCCCAAGCTCCCATCACCACTCAGCATGGCAGCACCCACCTGCCAGGAAGTCGTTGGCGTTGTCCAGCCCGGGCTGCTGCTGCATGCCGGCCGGCGCAACCATCATTCCCTGCTGTGGCACACGCCCGCCCATGTGCTGCGGCACGCCCATCTGCGCCGGCTGCGCATACTGCTGCGGCTGCACTTGCCCATGCGCCACCTGCGCCTGCAGGGAGGTGGGAGCTGCATGCTGCGCCTGCAGCGCCGGCTGCATTGCTCGGGGCTGCTGCATGTACTGCTGCGGCATAGCCTGCCCGGCAGCTGGCTGGGGCGCATACTGCTGCTGCGGCTGGCCTGGCATCTGCACATACTGTGGCTGCCCGCCCGCCTGCATCTGCTGTGCATACTGCTGCGCTCCTGGCTGCTGGCGAACATACTGCATGGGCTGCTGCACCTGCTGCGCCTGCTGAGGCTGCACCTGCATGTACTGCATCTGCTGCGGCGCCTGCTGTCGCTGCTGCGGAGCACTCATGTACTGCTGCTGGGGAGCAGGCATGGCCCCGGGCTGGGCCGCATACTGAGCCTGCTGCTGAAGCTGCGCCTGCTGCTGCGCTTGCGCCTGCTGCTGGCGCTGCAACAGCGCTGCACGCTGCGCCTGCTGCTGTGCGGCAAACTGCGCCTGCTGCTGCTGCTGCTGTTGGGCGGCAAACTGCGCCTGCTGTTGGGCCGCCAGCTGGGCCTGCTGCTGCGCCTGCTGCGCCTGCTGCTGCGCCGCGAACTGAGCCCGCTGCTGAGCCGCCAGCTGGGCCTGCTGCTGCGCCTGCTGCTGCTGCTGCTGCTGCAGCTGCGCCTGCTGTTGCGCTTTCGCCTGCTGGATGGCGGTCTGGGCCTTGCGCAGGCTGGTCTGCCACAGCTGGTGGTAGTGCGCCTGGTTGGCGGCCTTGTTGTAGGCAGCCAGCTCCACTTTTTTGGCCATGTCCCCTGCCTGCGCCGCCGACTTGCCCAGCCGCTCCAGCTGGTCAGAACTGCGCACAGGGTTGCGGGTGGGTGCACGAGTGAGGCTGATGCATGTGTGTCGGCCACACCGGCAGGCAACCCCGCTTGATGTCACAGCAAGTTACACCTGTCAAAATCAAGTGGGTTCTGCCACAGACAAATGCGCTGCGCCTCTAAACAGCAGCACCCGACGCTGGCTCGAACGAAACGGCGGGGCGGCGGCGGCGGCGGCGGTGCCCGCAGCAGCGGTCTGGAGGACTCACAGCTGTCTGTAGGCATGTTGCCGGTCCTGGGCGGTGATGTCGGGGGCCGGCATGGCGGCCGGGCTGCGGCTGAGCGCCGCGCCGCGAGACAACCGCGCCTCCCACGCTCTCAGGGGGCCGCAGGGTCCCTCAATGAACGCGGCACGTGGAGCTTGGTATTTAGAAGCGGTGGATTGGCGGCCAGGGGGCTGGGCAGGTGCTGTGGCACCGCTGCCGCCGCGCTGCGAGGCGGCGGCTTCCTGCATGGCCACCCGAGCTCTGTCGGCATTCTGCGCGAGCGTATTGCCATGATCAGCTGCTCTCGGTGCGGCATCGGGCCGCTGCAGGCCCCTGAGCCCCGCCTCAGGAATTAAAGGAGCGGGCTCTGCCGAGCAAGGCAACAATGGACCTGCTGCTGACCCCCCTGGTCAGCAAGTTCCTCCGGCAGTACGTGAAGCGATCGGCGGAGGGCGCCGGCAGCGACCTGAAGGTCGGCGGGCCGGCGGCAGCGGTCGGGTGGCACAGGAGCTTGCGGCGGTTGCGCATCTGGCTGGGTGGTCTTGCCTAAATGGTGCCTCCGGGTGTTGTGAGAGCCTTGCATAGTTTTACATTCAATTGCACGCCAAATGGGCTGGCCGCCTGCCGATCCTGCTCGCCTTGCCCGACCTCCCACCGCCCCCTCGCCACCCGCTGCTCCCAGGTGTCCTTCAGCCGAGGCAATGTGCTCACCCTGCACAACCTGGAGCTCAATCTGGTGGGTGCATAGCAGCATAGCAGCAAAGGCACAGGTGGCAGGGGCAGATTGTGTAACACCATGTGGCAGCAATTGTGAATGCACCGACTGAGCCTTACGATGGCCCCCTTCTGCCGTGCAGGCGCCGCTGCTGGGCGGAGCCGCTGCACTGGCCCATGTGCGGCGCGCCTTTGCGCGGCGCCTCTCCATCACGATTCCATGGACCGCCCTGACCTCGCAACCCATCCAGGTCCTGCTCTGGGTGCTGCTGTGCAGTACCACAGCTGCCGCTGCTTGAGGCTTGCACGTGGCAGGTGCCTGCCTGCCTCCGCGCATGCCGCGTGCTGGCCTCGTGCAGCCATTGTTTTGCACAATGTGCTACTCCATAAATCAGATCCCACCACCAAGCACCCTGCCTGCATTGCATCCTGCCACAGGTGGTCCTGGACACAGTTGAACTCGTCCTGTCAGCCGCGGAGCAGTCGCCGGCACCCACCCCGGTCATGTCAGCGTCCACGCTCCAGCCCAGCGACAGCGAAGCCACACTCTCAGTGGGCGGCGAGGATGAGGCTGCTGCTGCTGCTGCTGCCGGACCTTCCGGCGGCGGCGGCGGCAGCTGGCTGGGCAGCACGCTGCAGTCCATGGCGCTGAGGGCGGGGCTGAACGTCACAGGTGCGGCAGGCGCTGCTTTGTCGATTTCCCTTGCACTCGCCTTGCAGCCTGTCTGAAGGCTAGTTGTTGTGTGGCAATGTCTCAACGTTGCTTCGCTGCCCTGCCCACTTGCCCTGCCTGCAGTCCAGCTGAGCAACGTGGTGCTGAAGTGGGTGCAGGAAGGGGAGTTCGTGGCAGCCGCGACTTTCCAGCAGCTGCTGCTGCAGACCAGCACGGACGACTGGCGGGAGGGGCGCAAGGTGCGTTTTCGCCTGTCTGCACCCACTTGCCGAGGTCCACTCTGGAGCAATGTGCAGCGCTGGACATTCGGCTACCCTGGCTGATGTATAATTGAGACGGCAGTGTGGCACAGCCGAGCACCCATATCTCTTCCCTGTACACAGAACCCGGAGGCCTGGCTGAAGAAGGCGCTGAGCATCAAGCAGCTGAGCCTGTCGCTGGACCAGCACAATCACCGGTCAGCACTGCGCACACCTGCGCCCACTCCCCGCGACTCAGCCACCGTGCTGACCCCGGTCTCTCCACGGGCGGGCGCTGCGGCAGGCAGTCAGAGCGCACTTGGCGGCGGCAGCAGCGGGGCGCACACATACCAGCCACTGCTGCGAGTGGCCTCTGTGCAGGCCTCGGCGCTGCTGCCGGCGTTTGCCTGGCTGGAGGTGGGTGGGAAGCAGGGGGTTGAGCCAGTGGCGTTGGGTCGGACAGCGAGATCAGCTGCAGCAATGCCTACTACTTGAACGGCGGCCGCTGCCATGCAACGCAACCACAGCGGTGTGCCACACAAGCAAATCTGTGTTTGGTTTTGTTGTGCAGGGAGCCGACCTGGCGGGCGAGCCGTTCACCTCATCGGTGGAAGTGCAGCTGTCGCCCCTGCACGGTGAGCAGGCTGGCCTTGCATATTTGTCGCCTGGCTGTGCCTGCTGAGGACACCAAGACTGATACCAACCATGCCCTATGTCAGCCTTGCCATGGATGTTAGATGGAAAGCCTTTTGTATCTCTGCGCCCCTCACCTGCCGCAGTGGCCGTGAACGACCGGCAGCTGCAGTGGGCGGGCCACCTGGCAGCACTGATGCAGGCTGCCGCCATGGCGAAGCAAGCTGCTGCTGCTGCAGAGGCAGAGGCGGCTGCGGCAGCAGCGGCAGCCGCTGCTCGGCTGGCAGCCATCGCCGGCCACGGGGATGGCGCACCAGGCACGCCCCGACGGCCGGGCCACGTGGTGGCAGCAGCGCAGGGCAGCACACTGCTGTCCCCTCCCGCCCGCCCCTCGCCCCCGACAGCAGCAGGGCAAGGGGCGGCCCGGCCGCAGACAAAGGCGCTGGGGATGTTTGGGCGGGTGTGGGACTTCCTGGTCGACGAGGCCGCGTATCTGGAGGCCGCAGAAGGTGAGCGCTGCATGTGTTTGCTGTGTGGAGGGCCGGAAGCAAGACAGTGTTGCAAGTGGAAGTTCCTATAATCTACAAGGCTGGCATTGGCCGACCATCCAACGGCTGAGCAGCCAGCTACTCCCCTGCGATTCTCCTGCCCTCGCAGGTGTGACACCCACCGCAGCCAGCCAGCAGCCAGGCAGCCCCCTAGCGGCGGCAGTGGGCGAGGGTGTCGCCAGCCCGCGGCAGCAGGGCGCACCGCCCTCGCCGCCCTCAACTCCTCTGCAGGCCATGCCCATGCATGCCGAGCTGCAAGTCATTCTAGAGCAGCTGCACGTGGCGCTAGGTGTGGTGGAGGATGCGGCGCAGCATACAGCAGCGGCAGCAGCTGGCGCAGCAGCAGCAGCGGGCGGGCAGGCAGGCGGCGGCGGCCAAATTTTCAAGCAGCAGCCGGAACAGCAGCAGCAGCAGCAGCAGCAGCTAGCTATGGCCCCTGACTTGGAAGCCACGCTTCAGCAGCTGCGGGCTGCCACAGCCAGCAACTCGCTGGAGGCAGCCGCGGCGCTGCAGCAGCAGCTGTCGGCAGCCCTTTCTGCAGCTGGCGCCGGGGCGCCCGTCGGCACGCTCGCGGCAGGCAGTGCTGCCGGACAGCGGGCGGCGGCGCACCTGCCACTCTACCGAGTGCACCAGTTTGCGGAGCTCCAACTGGGCAGGCTGCAGGTGCGGGTATGTCTGGCCGTGTGTTTGTTTGTGTGCTGTTGCAGCTCAAGCAGTGTGCCACTCATTGTGGTCTCCACCGTAGCCAGTGTGTTTTCATTCTGCTGACTCGCTTCTCTTGTCGCGCGCAAACACAACGGCCGGAGGCATGCTGCCCATTGCTGCTTGCAGGTGGCGGTTGCTTCCATGGATGCTGCGATTTCAGGGGTGGTTGTGGAGCTGCAGCAGCTGAGCCTGCGGCGCAGCACAGCCGCTGTGCCGCTGCTGTCCCACCTGCTGAGGTACAGCGGCAACAGCGGCGGCGAGCAGCAGGCTCTGGCTGCAGCGGCCGCGGCAGCGGCCTCAGCCGGCAGCGGCAGCTGGGTGGACGTGCTGCTTTTAGAGGCGGACGGGCAGCCGCCGTCGCCTGCAGCGGCGCCTCACCTATCACCGCAGCAGCAGGCCCGGGCGCGGCTAGCTGTGAGTGTGCACTTCTACGACCAGTCTGCCCGCCCAGGGGGCCCTGCCTCCAGCAGTGTCACACCCCACACTCCCAGCCAGCTGCACTGCACGGCGGCAGTGGGGCGCCTGCTGGTGGCGCACGCACCTGGCTTCCTCACGCACCTAGCCCTCTTTGCTGGCCAGTACTCGGCTGCAGCCAGCGTCAGCCCCTTCACCCGCGGGCGCCTGCCTGGTCTCAGCAGCAGTAGCAGCCTGCTGCTGCCACCTGGCTCACCTGCCCCTAGCAAGGCAGCCAGCCCCGAGCGGCCAGGGCAGCCCGGCTCCGCGGCAGCAACAGCGCCCAGCGGTGCGGCCGATGCTGGCCCTGCAGGGGATGCAGGCGGCGGCAGCAGGCCCCTACTGGCTCAGGCGCTGCTGCCACAAGCGCAGCTGGAGTGGCGCATCGGCCAGCTGGAGCTGGCAGCCTTGTCCTCAGAGGCCCCGGGCGCATCGGCAGCAGTGCTGCTTCTGCGGCAGCTGGAGCTGCGTAGGTGAGGTGGCGGAGCCATTGCACAGCTGCCGAACATCGCAGTCCAAGTGGCTGGCTGGCTTGCATCCAGCCCTGCAGCATCCCTAACGAACTCATCTCTGGGTGTCCTGATCGCAGCGGCGCACTGAGCTGGGATGCCCCTTGGAACAGCCACCTGCGGCACACGCTGCCGGCCCCACCCTCAGGTGCGTGCCCAGCTGGGGTTTTCTGCGTGGCTCCCACGTGACTGCCCCATAGTGTCAAAATTTTGCCTTTGATCCCAGTTGTGCTCTGCCTCTCTCGTTGCACAGGCTTTGGCGGGCACGGGCTGCGCCTCAGCCTGGCGTCTGCCACGCTTGGGGTCGCAGACCTGCCTGCGGGCGCTGTGCCAGGAGACGGCTTGTGGCAGCTGCACCAGGCCGCGGCCATCAGCACCGCGGTACAGCTTGATGCTGTTGTGTGTGCCGAGCCAGCCAGTGCAGCAGCAGCAGCGGCGGCAGCAGCCTCAGATGGCAGCAGCGGCGGCATGCGGGTGGCGGCAGCCATCTCGCCACTGCAGGTCCATGCCTCGGGCCAGCAGGCAGCTGTGCTGGCCCAGATTGCCGGTGCTGTGTCGACTGAGCTGGCCGCAGGCTTCAGTGCCACTCTGATGTTGGAGCAGCCCAACGAAGAGCAGCTGCAGCGGCAGCCTTGGCTGGCAAAACTCAGCCTGAACCTGGCGACAGGTGTGCAGCTAGCTTATGCCAGCAGCGGCGGCTTGCAGCACTGGGTTGACCCACGCACGGCCAGTGGCATGCCACAGCTGCCTAGCAGCAGCGGCAGCAGCGGCGGCGGCAGTGGTGGCAACTGTTCAGCGCAACGAGGCCCTGGGCTGGAAGTGCGGCTGGGCAGCGCCATGCTTGCCATTGCACTGACGCCCGACGCAGCAGAGGCAGCAGCGGCGCCCAGCTCACAGCAAGCCCGGCAGCCTGGTCAACAGCAGCACCCTCACCTGCTGCTTCAGGCGCAGCTGGAGGAAACGCAGCTGGTGCTGCAGCCTCATTTTGCAGTGCAGCTGCCAGTAGTTGAGGTGCGGCTGGGCTCTGCTGCAGACCTAGTGGCACCCAGCATGCTTGCTGAACCGCTGTTGCTGGCCGCTGGGCTCAGCTACCAGCGGAGCAGCCAAGCTGGGGCAGAGCAGCAGCCAGAGCAGCAGCAGGGGCAGCGGCAGCAGCGCAGCAGCACTGCGGTGCGCTGTGGCAGCCTGTCAATGGCTGTGAGCACAGCAGACTACCCCTTGCTGCTGGGCGTGCTGTGCTGCGTGCGGCAGCAGCCGGCGTTGCCGCCGCGGGCAGCGCTGGTGGCCAGCGGTGGGCCCATGCCTATGCAGCAGCCACAGCTGCAGCCGCAGCAGCAGCCGCAGCAAAGTGCCCAGCAGCAGCATGCGGGCTCCAACCAAGCAGTAGAGCAGGCAGCAGCAGAGGAGGAGCAGGATAGCGAGCTGACAGTTGAGCTTGATGGCGCCTGCATCACTGTCTGGCCCCATCAGCAGCATGCAGCAACCCCGCAACCTGGAATGCAGCAGCAGCAGCAGCCGCACGGCCTGGCGGTGCGGCTGTGCAGGCTGCGGGTGCGTAAGCAGCAGTCAGCGGCGGCCTGGGGAGGCACCAACCGCAGCCTGGAGGTCAGCCTGGCTTCCGCTCATGCAGCGCTGGCTCGACAGCAGCAGGCAGCAGCAGATGCCAGCAGCGGGCATGGCTCGTTGGAGTGGTCGCCTGTGCTCACCTTCCCGGCAGCAGCAGCACAGCAGCCAGGCCTGACGCTGACGCTCCGCAGCAGCTCAGCCCCAGGCGGCGGTGCGGTGGCCAGCAGCCCTCGCCACGGCTTCAGCCCTAGCAAGGGCCCGCCTCGTGGCCAGCGGCTGCAGCTCCAGGCAGCACCAGTCAGCCTAGTACTGGCCCCTGAGCTGTTTGCAGCAACAGGTGCCATCTCAGGCGGCATCAGCAGCACAGCAAGGCTCGAGCCAGCAAGCGGGCAGCATTCGGATGCAGGGCAACTGCTGTCGGAGGATGGTGCACTAGCTGCTGCAGAGGCGGCGGCGCTGCAGGGCAAGGCTGCCCTGCAGGGCGTGCGGGTAGTGATGGCAGAGGCTGCCTGCTGGACGGACCAATGGCCTGCTGGGCAGCAGCAGCAGCCGGCAGTCACGCCAATTGCAGCTCCAGCTGTGGCGCTGGACATTGAAGAGGCTGTGCTGCTGCTGCAGCGCACGCCGGCGGCTGAGAACCGGCCTTGGCTGGCGGGTGGCGGCAGTGCGGCTGCTGGCTCGCTGCTGACGGCTGTGGATGCCTCGCTGATCGGCGCTGCCATCACTGTGCACCACTCGGGTGAGTCAGGGGTGCTGGGGCAGCGGCCTGGTGGTCCGCTGAGTGGATATGGATGCAGTGGGATTATTATTGTGGCACAGCCATGCGCCTCAGGCAGGCTGCCCACATGTCCGACCTCACTCCTCGCAGGCCCCCCTGGCGCCGACGCCACGCCCCTGCTGCCGCCCACGGACGGCAGCGCCCAGGTGCTGCTGCAGCCGCATGCGGATGCAGTGTCAGTGGCGCTAAACGCGCAGCTGCTGCCGCTGCACATTTCTGTGCCGGCGGTGTCAGCTGTGTCTTCTGTCATCTCGGCGCTCTTCTCCATCGAAGAAGACGAGCAGCAGCAGCAGCAGCAGCAGCACGTACAGCAGCAACAGCAGCCGGCCGCTCGCGCTCCTGCGCCCTCGCCCGCAGCGGTGGCGGCAGCAGCCACGGTCATCATTGAGGATGCAGCAGCCACTCTGCAGCCCCACAAGCGCGGCGCTTCACTGGATGCTGCGGGCGGCGCTGCCGCCGCTGCGGCAGCTGGCCAGCGCGAGACCGCAGTGCAGCAGCCTGGCGATGACCTGGCTGCAGCGCTGTTCACTCTCATGCACAGCAGCGGGCTGAGCAGCCGACCGGCGCCGCTGCAGTTGCACACGTTTGGCGGCGGACCTTTGGGCGCACGCAGTGGCCAGGGTGAGGCGGCTGGCCTTGGTGCCCGGCTGTGGGCAGCAGCGAGCAGTGGTGCTGGTCGGCAGGAGGCGCAGCAGCCAGGCGGCGGTGCCACAGTGCAGCGGCTGCAGGGCATCCGCTGGTGCTACACCCAGCCTCGTGAGGTGGCACTGCTGGCCATTGAGGTGCGCCTTTCAGAGCGTTGCCCAGAACAGCATCTGCCAGGCTGTGTCTCACCTGTCTCACCTGTTGGTTTGCACTGGCCTACTGCATTGCGCCTTGGGGTGCCAAACTTGTCACCCCGCTTGTCCCACGGCGCTCATCCTGCCTGCAGCATGCGCCTGGGGAGCTGCTGGCGGCCACGTTCCAGCTCAGCTGGTACTGCGAGGAAGCCGGCGAGAACCTGGCGGTACCGCTGCAGGCCCTCATGCACGATCAGCTTGGCGGCGGCCGCAGCGCAGACGGCAGCAGCAGCAGCAGGGGAAAGACCCTACTGCTGGTTGCAGAGGAGCCGGTGGCGGCAGCCGAGTGGCAGGTCAGCTGGGAGCTGCCACCTGGCTCTGCATCGCCAGCAGCACAGGCGGCAGCCGTGGCACACAGGCTGCGCGTCAACCCGCGGGGCGGCGAAGCGGCGGCGGCAGCTGCAGCGGCGCTTGGGCGGCAAGTGTGGCTGCCGCCGCAGCTCGCTGCCTCGCTGACGGTTGTGCTGACCGCTGAGAGCGGCAGCCTGACGTTGCTGGCCCCAGCGCCTCTCCCGCTGCTGCAAGGCCACGGCACAGCGGCGGCACTACAGCAACCAGGGCCTGGCCAACAGCAGTCGGCAGGGCACAGCTCGGCGTCGCCTGCAGCCCTGCTGGATGCAGTTGCAGTGCTGCACCTGGGCGGCTTGAAGGCGGCCCTGCACAGCTACCCCTCGCCCGAGGGCACCAGCCTGCTGGCTGGTGACCTGCAGGCACAGCTGGCGCTTTGCCTGCCTGACAGCTCCAGCGCTGTGGCACCAGCGGGCACGCTGGCGGCGGCGGCGGCCCCTGGGGCGGCGGTGGTGCAGCCCTTCCTGCTGGATTGTGCTGTGGAGTACAGCAGCTGCAGTGATGGCTTCCACCTGCAGCAACAGCTGGCAGGCTTGCAGCAGGCGGGCCAGCAGCAGCAGGAGGAGGAGGGTGAGGGCAGCAGCGGGCACGGCAGCACCGGCTCGCAGGGTTCAGCTCGGCAGCAGCTGCCGTTCTGGCAGGCGCAGGCGGCGCATCAGCCAGCAGAGCTGCCGCTGCTTGCCGTGCGGCCGCCACCTGTGGGCCGCGGCTTGGCGGTTGCCTTGTCAGCCCAGCATCAGCCAGTACTGATTAATGCCTCAGAGAGCTTGCTGGCGGAGGCGCGGCACCTGGTGGCAGCCCTATCTGCCGGCCCTGCGGCTGGCGACACGGGCAGCAGCGGGGTGCAACCAGCAGCACGCACAGCGCCACTGCTGCTGATCAACCACAGCGGCGTGGCGCTGCGGGTGCGGCAGGAAAGCGCCCCTGCTCATGGCCTGCTGATGCTGCAGGACGGGCAGCGCCAGTCGTTGCTGTGGCCCGCGCCGCCACCACTGGTGCCAGGCGCAGTGCGGCGGCTGCAGCTGGCGCACGCATCAGCAGCTGAGGGCGATGAGTCGGCTTGGAGCGCGCCGGTGGATGTGCGTGTGCAGCTGGGCTCAGCGCTTACCCGCTCAGCTATGTAGGTGCTTCATGGTTGTCATGCAATGCAGCCACAGCGCCCTTGCTTGGTCGATGATCCTGGTTCTTCTCTTGCCATCTGTTTTCATCTCCTGCAGGTCATGGCATCAGGGGGACACCCCATCATGCTGCCAGCACCGGGGCGCAGCAGCAGTGCCGGCTGCAGCCTGGCAGCGCAGGTCCAGCCCAGCAGCAGCGGCGGCGGCTGGGAGGTGGTTCTGCGGCCGGGCATGCGAGTGGTGAACCACCTCTCATTGACAGTCCACTTCTGCTTGACCCGAGACGGCTGGGATGGCAGCGATGACGGCAGCGCTGCGGCAGCCCCGGCGCAGCAGCGGTCGCCGCAGCGGCGGCGGCGTGAGCAGCACACTCCTGTCGTCCTCAGCAGCGGCGGCACCACCGACCTGCGCCTGCCAGGTCAGGGAGCCGTGCTGCGGCTGTTTTTGGGCGGCGGCACCAGCGGCAGCCCGGGGGCCGGCTGGTCGCAGGCACTGTCGCTGCCCCAGCAGCGTCCGCAGCAGGCAGCGGCACTCATGGTGCTCCACAGCTCACCGGCGGCAGCAGCTACAGCCACTGCAGCAGGCCTGGATACTCCCCCCGAGGCAGCTGGGCAGCTGCCGCTTGGGTCGGTCCTGGCGCAGCTGCGGCCGCCCGATGCATCCGGCCAGGCCTCGCTGCACTTTTGGCCGCCGCTGCTGCTGCACAACAGCACGCCGTGCACGCTGCGCCTGCTGCTGCCCGCTGGAGCCCCACAGCAGCCTGGGGCAGCCCCTGCGCAGCAGCCACTGCAAGAGGTGACCCTGCCTCCAGGCAGCAGCCGGCAGCTGGCCGTGCCGCTGCAGGGAGGCCCTGTGGGATCCCTGCTTGCCCTCAGCCCTGAAGAGGCAGACGGCAGCAGTCCTGCAGTACCGGCAGCCGTAGCTGCCAACGGCAGCCGAGGCCTGGCCATTGTGGTGCCGCCCCTGATTGCAGAGTCAGCAGAGCAGCAGTGGTTTGGTGCTGGCGGGCCGCAGGCGGCAGTGCAGTCGCCTCGCGGCCAGCCACCCCCTGCCGTCTACATTGCTCCGCCAGGCGAGGCCACTGGGCTGAGGCTGCCCCTGCTGCTGCCTGCCGGGCAGCAGTCAGCGGCGAGTGCAGCAGTAGCAGAGGGAGCAGCAGCAGCCCCGCCTGGTGGCAGCAAGGATGTCACAGCCGGCGACAGCAGCGGCCCAGCGGCGGTGGCAGACTGCATGCTGGTGACGCAGCACCACGCAGACGGCCTGCCATGCATGCAGCTGTCGCTGCTGCCGGCGCTGGTGGTGCACAACTGCCTGCCTGCGCCCATGCTGTTCCAGGTGAGGGCGGCAGGAAATGAGGGCCAGCCTTTGGGCGCGTGGCTCTGCCACTTTACCGAGCATTGGTCAGCATCCCTTTTAGCGGCGACCATATCACTGCAGACTCACTCCCCCTATCTTCCACACCTGCAGGTGCCCGGTGCAGCAGCGGTCGAGGTGGCCGCTGGGCAGTCACTACCGCTAGGCGTTGCCGGCAGTGGGTTGGCGGCCGAGGCAGTGGTGGCGCTGCGAGTGCCCGGCAGCAGCAGCAGCAGCAACAGCAGCAGTGGGGCAGCAGAGCCTGGCCAGAGCCTGCAGCCGCACGGGCAACTGCTGCAATCCCAGCCCTTCAGCCTTGATTGCAGCGAGGATGGGGCCGGTGCAGCCGGCGCTGGCGTGCACCTGCTGCTGCGGCCTGCTTCACAGGCAGCTTCAGCTCGCAACGGCACCCGCAGCTTCTGGGGAGGCAGTGGCGGCGGCACTGGGGATGGCAGCAGCAGCCAGCCTGAGGCTGTTGAGTGCAGGCTGGCTGCACGAGTGGAGGCGCGCAGCTTTGCAGCGGCAGGTGGCGCGGCAGCAGAGTCAATCAGCGTGACCGTCACAGCCGGCTGCTTCGTGTCCAACCTCACCGGCCTGCCCCTGGCAATGCTGGCTGAGGGTGCTGCAGCGGCGGTTGATGCAGGCGCAATGGCAGCGGCAGTGACCGGCCAGGCGCTGCTGCCCCCAGCGGCCACTGTGCCGTTGATGCATGTGTGGCGGTCAGGGGAAGATGGCAGCAAGCAGGCCCGGCACCAGCGGCAGCGCTCTTGGAGCGGCGGTGACATGCTGCGCACGTTCAGCGGCGGCCTGCTGCCCTCCCCAGCATCAGCGCAGCCCGCAGCGGCAGCAGGGCTAGGGGCACCGGCCCTTCGGTTTGCCCTAGCAGCCCCGGTGGACCCTTCACAGGGCGACCTGCCCACCCCACAGTCCAAGCTGCAGCATTGGGCCAGCATGCCTGCAGCCACCTCGCAAGCTGCACCACCCGGCGAGTGGTCCACCCGGCTGCAGCCGTATGGTGCCGCCGGACGCCAGCGGCTCTACCTGCAGCAGCCCAGGGGCGGCAGCGGGACCAGCGGCACTGCAACGCCTGGTGGCAGCCCCGATGCCGCAGGCAGTGGCGGCGGCGGTGGGCTGGTCATGGTCACATACCGAGTGCTGCTGTCGGGCGGCTGCTTCCACCTGGTGCTGTTCAGGTGAGGGCAGGGTTGTGCTGGCAGAGGGTGTGTTTTAGCGGTGTGCATGCAGCTTTGTCCAGAAATGTTCAACCACTCCCATCGAGATCGTTATGCCGGCTGCCGTTGCACCATCAATGCTCAAAGGCCTCAAGGCAAAAGAGAATCACTCAAATCCCATGCCTGCTCATCACTTTGCAACTGCTGCAGGGACCGCCAGCCGCCGTTTGTGGTGCAGAACGCCACCGGCTGCGCTGTTGATGTGGGCTTCTTCCCCCCATCTGAGGCATCGGACGGCAGCTTCTCGTATGCTGCTGCCCCTCGCTCAGCACTGCGGGTGAGCTGGGGGGAGCTGCGGTATGCTGCGGGGCAGGCAGCAGCGTGGCTCAGTCCTGCTCTTGCAACTTCACAAGCGGCGAACAACAAGCATTTGGCCACTCGTTTTTGTGTCCTAAATCAACGCCATTGCCTGGCCCTGCAGGTGGGCGCCGGCCACACCCTTGAGTGCGATTTCCAGCCCAGCCGCCGAGCAAACGCCGGCAGCAACACCAAGCCCTGCAACAGCGGCAGCGGCAGCGGAGACGAGGGCGGCAGCCCGCCTGCCGATGGGCCGCTGTCACCAGTCAAGCGCGGAAGCAGCGGGGGCGCAACCGGCGGTTGGGCCGATCAGGAGGATGAGGACGCATTCCTGGACTGCCTCCTGCGGGTGGGTCTTCTGCTGTGCCTGTTGGATTGGCTGATTGCCCCTGGTTGGCTGGCTGACAATTCCTGCTGCTGACCGTGCATTGCGGGGTGCAATAGTTTGTTGGGGATTTTGACTTGTACTCTGTGCCTCTCACCACTCTGTCCACTTTGCCTGCTTCCTTGTCGCAGGAGGAGCTGCGTGCAGCGGGGCAGGAGCAGCAGCGGCCGCCGCCTGTGCTCAAGTTTCGGCCAGCAGGCGGGCGGGAGTGGCTGCACCCCTGCGTGCTGCTGCCCGGCCTGCACGCGGCTGCAGCCGCTGCCTCGCCGCAGGCGGCGGGCACGGCGGGCGGCCCTGGGCAGGTGCACATCAGCCGCTGCTGTGCCACCACCCGCATCCTGTTGCTGCCGCCAGCTGGCGAGCCGGGTGCAGCAGCTGCCGGGCCGGCAACCGGCCCAGAGCAGGCAGAATTGGAGCAGCCGCGGCCGCTGCGGCTGGATGTGTCGGTCCGCCAGCTGCAGCTGTGCCTGTGGGACGACGAGCGGCAGCGCCTGCTGCCGACAGCTGCCGGCGGGGAGGCCGATGTGCCTGGCGGCAGCTTGCTGGCGGAAGAGCTGTTCTGCCTTTCCGTGGATCAGCTGCAGCTCCACCTGTCCCGTCAGCCCCGGCTGGAGGCGCCAGCTGGCACGGCTCTTGCAGCGCATGCGGCACGCCCACTGCACCCCTGGCAGCGGCAGCCGCTGCTGGTCAGCACCGGGTGGCTGGCGGCGGGCGGCGTGCAGCTGGACTCGTTCCTGCCTGGTAGCGAGCAGCCGGTGCTGCTGACCTCTCTGCCGGAGGACAGCTTCGAAGGCATGCCCGGCAGCAGCAGCAGCAGCAGGCGGCCCGGCCCGCCGCTGCAGCTGGGCTTGGTGGTGCATCACTGCCCTGCCGTGCCCAGTGGCAGCAGCACGGCAGACCCCACAGCAGACGGCAGCGGCGGCGGCGGCATGAGCTTCAGGAATGCTTGGGTGCATGACCTGCTGGTTCAGCTGCCCACTCTTGCGGTTGCAGCTGACGATGCGCTGCTGCTGTTTGCTGACCGTGCCTCAGCCCTGCTTCTGGGCGGTGGTGGTGGCGAGGATGGCGGGAGCACTGCGGGCAATGGCAGCAGCGCTGAGATTTCCGCCCCCGGCAGCCAGCAGGAGGGCAGTGCAGCCTTGGCGCACCAAGCGCAGCATATGGCCAGCAGCAGCCAGCAAGAGCAGCACCAGGCAGCCCCGCTGGCGCGGCTGCAGCAGAGCCTGGCTGCCGAGGCGGCGGGGGCAGCCGCCAGCCGGCTGTACATTGAGCAGGCCGCAGTAGAGTCAGGTGAGGCTTTGCTGTTGGGAGCCTGCGCATGATGCAGGCTGTTGCAGGCGTCACTTCTCATGACCAATCTGCTGTTTATTGCCTGCTGGGCCTGCATTTTGCGCAACATTGTTGCCCGCCTCTTGTTCCTTCTCCGCAGTACGGCTGCTGCTGGATGCGCACATCACAGCGGGCACAGCAGCGGTGCCAGTGGCGGTCGACACGCATCGCGCCCCCGTCACCCTGTCCCGCATCGCCGCGCACGACGTGCTGTTCAGGTGTGCTGTGGGGTGGTTGCAGGCCCCCCGCTGCGCTGCGCATGCTGCCTGAGAGGATGGGGGACTGAATGCAGAAGGGCTTGGGCGTGTGCCTAACTCAACGCGGCCGCCTGCCTCTCTCTCTTGTCTGTGCCCCTCTGCACCTGCAGGCCGCACATCCTGGTGCGTGGCCTGATGGCTCACGGCGTGGCCGAAGCGCTGCTCAACGCGCCACAGGTGCGGCGGGGCCGCCTGGCAACAGGCATTTGGTGGGCTGCTGAGCATTGAGCACATGGCAGTCTGTGAAGTGAACCAGAGCACGTCCGCGCCCAGCCCCATTGTGTCACTTCACTGCGCCACCTGACTATTTCCCCTGCTCCCATGCACAGGTGCTCGGCTCGCTGTCGCTGCTGTTCAACCCCACCGGCTTGGTGCGCAGCGTGCGGGCGGGCGTGGGTGACCTGATCGGCCTCCCCCTGGCAGCGCTGCAGAACCAGTCACTGTCGCAGGCAAGCCGGGGAGCAGCTGGGGTGGTGTTGGTGCATTGATGGCTGAGACGGCGGGTCGCTGGCATGGCACCTGCTCCTGCGGGGGGTGTGACTGGACTGGCTGCAGGCCGACAATGCCTTTCCAGTTGCTTTTGCACTGTTGTGTCGCGCTGAACTTGCTATTAGGTTCCCACCTCTCTGCCCGCTTCCTGCCCGCAGTTCATCAGCGGTGTGGGCCTTGGATCGGTTTCACTGGTCAAGCACACCCTTGGTGCGTACTCTTGTCCTTGCCTCAAAGCCCAGCCCGACCAGCTGCCCGCTGCACTGTTGTGCCGCGCCTTGCGGCGTGCCAGTGACCGTGGCTTGGGCCCAGGCAATGGTGCTGATTTGCTTCATTGGTTGCTGCCACTTCTCCTTATGTAAAGCAGGCTGGACCCTGACCTCTATCAGCGGCTTCTCTCAAGCGTTTGCCCGTGCCGTGGACTCAGCTGTGGCCATTCGGAGCACCTCTGCTGCCGGCAGCGCATGCGGCGGAGCAAGCGGCGGCGCGGCAGCGTTGGCGCACCGCCCGCCGCCGGCGCACTTGGGGCACGGCCTGAGCCAGGGTGTGGCGAGCTTGGCAGAGGGCGTGGCTGCAGGCATTACTGGTGTTGTGCGCGCCCCCATTCAGGTGCGGAGCCAAATGGGTTGGTTAGCGGTGTCGGGGGGTCAGAAGCCCTGAGCTAGTCAGCTGAGCAGCGCAGAAGTCCCCACTCGCTGCTCCCGGCCTGCAGCCTCTCCATTACTTGAACCCATACGCTACCTAGCACGCTGGCCAGGTCAGCCGCCCGTACACCCCCGACTTCCCTTTGCAGGGCTACAGCAGCGGCAGCGGTGTGCTGGGTGGGCTGGCGCGCGGCTTGCTGGGTGCTGTGGGCCTGCCTGTCAGGTGGGCTGTCCATGTGCTGTTTCTTTGCCTGGCTGCACTTGTGGGCACTGGCTGCTGCTGCTGGCTGCCCAGGAACTGCAACATTGAAGTGGCATGTGCAGGAATCCCGACCATGTCAGCCAAACTGAGATTGTTCATGCCGCCGTCGCTCCTTCTATGTGCAGCGGAGCGCTGGAGTTGGTGGGGGCGGTCAGCGCCGGCCTAGCCAACTCAGCAGGGGTGGTGTACGTGCCACAGCCTCGCCGCGACGGCCGCACTCTAGCTCTGGCCCCACCAGAGGCTGCAGCAGAGGCGGCAGCAACAGCGGCAGCGGTGGCTGGCGGCGCGGCGCCCGCTGCGGCAGACGCCCCGCCGCCGCCTGCGGTGATTGGAGCAGCGCGGCTGATGCAGCACCCTGCCTTGCTGGCGCACCCATTGGATGGTGCCAGCAGAGGTCTGGGCCGCTACCTCGCCCACACTCCACTTGCGGCGGCAGCCGTGCTGCAAGGCGCCGAAGGCCTGCGGGCAGCGCACTTTGCGGCTGGCTTTGCGCTGCAGCAGCCAGTGCTGCTGGTGACAGATGCGGCAGTGGTGCTGTTTGCGAGTGGCGGCTTGGAGGCGGTTCTAGTGCTGCCGCTGGCTCACACAGGTGGGTCGAGCGGCCGACTGCCTGGCTGGCTGGTTTGAATGAGCCGGGGTGGCAGTCTTTGTGCGCTGCTAGAGCTGCTGGAGCAAAACGCTGAGGGTCCTTGCGCAGCAGCCTGCTTTTGCTGTTGGTCCTGTGCAGGTGTTGCGTGTGCCGTTGCACAGCACACAAGTCCTGCTGTTTGACGGCTCGAGGTGCACACTTGCTTCCCATAACCCACACTTTACTTCTGTGCCTCTGTGCAGAGGTCGAGGTGCGTTACTCCAGCCAAGAAATCGGCCTGTTCTCCCACCGAGCAGCGCCCGCAGGGCAGCCCGGCGCGGCGGCGTCTGCTGCGGTGCTGTGCCACCTCAGCCGGGAGGCTTGGCTGCGCATGGCACCGCTGCTGCGGCGGCGCACAGCAGTCGGGGTGCATAGCTAGGAGCTGATGATACAGCGAGCGAGAGAGAGAGAGCAGGCAGCTGCAGGACAGCAAGGCGCAGTCATAATCCTTTGAACATTGCATTTACCTGTCCAGACAGCAACTAGCGCATAGATCTACCTGTTGAAATGTCATATAAGTGCAAGAGGAAGCAGGGTGCGGGCATGCCAAGGTGCAGAGCAGTGTGTTTTTGCAAATGATGGTCATTCTGTGTCACAGGCTGCAAGTGCAGGAGGAGAAAAGTATCTGAAATGCGTGCAGACTTTGCAGGGAGGTCAGAGAGCAGATAACTGTGCGTCGAGATGGCGGTCGGCATGCAGAGCGCTGGCGTGTGTTCAGTTGATACAAACTCATCGCCAACTGCAAGGCGGCCGCAGCAAAACTGCAGCTGGCCCTGCCTGTGCAGCACGCGCCGCCTCTCAAGCCAGCTTGGAGCCCGCCTGCCAGGCGCCGCCGCCGGCGCGGCCTCCACCCGTCGCCACTCGCCGCGACACTCCCTTTGCATCAGCAAACATGGAGCAGCCGGCGGGGCCGACATGGAAGCGCCGGCAAGCGGGCGCATCGTGGCACTCTGCAAAGGGACACGGCACGGTGTGATTGGGACCGTGTGAAAAGATGCCTCCCCCTGACCCTGACTCTAGGACAATGTGCAATCGGAACGGCCAAGCCTTGCTGCCCCGCATCAGCATCCCGCCTGCATGCCGCCTCACCTTGGCAGCAGGCAGCATATGTCTTGACGGCCCGGAGTGTCGCCAACGGGTAGCCCGCCCAGGCATGGCCGGCCTGGGGTGCGCTGCACTTGGGTCGGCCTGCGCACAACAGCCATGGCGGTCGAACTTCGGTTTTTGAAAAAAAAACACAAAAGGCACGGGTGCACGGCGGCTGCAAAACGTGCAAAATGCATTGGTGCGGCTGCTGCTACCAGGGCAGGCCTCACTGGGACGCCCAAAAGTGGCAACCACGCTTGGCTCACCTTGCGCCCCGTGGTGGGGTCCTGAGCCCAACGTGCCTTTCACGCTGCACAGGTGGCACCTGCAACAAACATCCAAGGCACACTTGAGTCGTGGGATGCCTGGTGCCAGCAATGTATCTGGAACTTGCAGTCCCCAGTCACTGGGTGCAACACTGAAGCCTGCCCCTTGGCACACTGAGGGGTTGGTTCGCTCACCGGACTTTCCAACCAGAAGACTTGGAGCACGGCTTGCCAAAGCCGCCCGGGTCTGCACATAGAGGGCGCAGGGCAGCCAGGTTGGGCAGCCTCACAGCTATGTGGTGCACAGCCCGCCTGCATGCCCTTGTATGCCTGCTGCCACATGCTCTAGCATGTGCCAGCGGCCACCTACCCTGATCGGCGGGTACGTCCTCCTTTGACTGCGCGCGGGCCATGACCCTGTCACCAACGTTGCACTCTCCGGCGCACAATGGCGCCATGCCAAACTGCGCAGATAGCAGGCAGGCTGGCAGAATGGAGGTGCACACCCAGCAGCGACAAACCCACCCGGCTCAAGGCACAAGGCAGCAGGCCAGCAACGGCCAGGGGCCGCACGCAGACCGTGCGAGTCAGGCTGCCTGGCCCGCCGCCCACCCGCCCACCCACCCACCCACCCACCCAGGTGGGCGTGGTGCAGTCGTTGAGGTTCAGCAGCTCAGCTTGGCACCTCTCGCACAGCTGCATTAGAGGGCGGGGCAAGCAGGTGCCATTGTAAGCAGGTGCCGTTGCTGTGTGCCGCGTGAGGCAGCCGGGTTGCACAAACCCCTCGCTGCAAGGCACTCCAGCTCACCATTTTGTTGTACGTGCCACTCAGGCAGCGCTTGCCGTCCCCGTACCTGCACATGCGCAGCCAGGGGTGGCAAGAAGCGGGCAAGCGGTGGGGAGGCTGGTGTATGCAACCGAGCTTGCATGAGCAGGGCGTGCACGATCCGACCACACGCTGCCGCTGCAGGGTGAGCCCCACACTACCACGTGCGCGCAAGCAAACAAACCAGCGCCCGACTCAACCAGTCCTTGGCGACCAGCGTCTCCCCAGGCTCGCACGCGTCGCGGCAGTCTGCGCCAGGGTGGCACAGCATGGCAGCTGGGCAGCAGTAGGCAGCTGGGTGCAGGCAGCTGATCCGCGGCGGCTGTAAAACGGGCATGAAACCAGGTGTCAGGAGAGCTGGTAGCCGAAGCTCACCTGGGGCTGTGCCCCGCCATGTGTAGGAGCATTGGACGCTGGTTGGGCGGCCCCCCAAGGCACACAGCACCTGCTGGTGTGGCGGGGAGGGGGAAGGCACAGCACGCTGCTCGTCAGTGTGCAACGATGCCGCAGCAGCGGAGCCGTGATTGAAGGGCAGGTTATGCAGCCGGGCACTTTCCTGAACTGCCGGAAAAAATGGAGCGGCTGTTGTGCGGCTCTACCAGCATGCCACAGGCCCTGATTTGGAGCCATTCCCTGCCATGCGAGCATGGGCAGCAGCCCACCTTTCCAGTCGACAACGACGAGGTTGAGCAATGGTGGCCAAACTGCGGCGAGTTGTCTGAGCCCGTCAGCTCCCCGTCAACCAACAAGTCGTGGAGATCGAAAACAAACTTGGGTATCCACGCTCCGGGGTAAACACCCGGGGTGATTTGCACCCAGCCGGCTGGGCAGCTGCGTAGCACAGCAAGGTGGCAGCAAAGGGAATGGATTACAACAAGCAGGGCCAGCTCTTTAGCAGGTCAATGGAGGCAACGAGCTCGGTGCCAGCCCGGTGAATGCTGCTGGCGGACGCTGCTGGCTTTGGCCGCTGGCAGTTTGGGTGCAAGGCAAATAACAAACTGGCCTTCCCCTCTCACCTGCCGGAGCATGACGGAGCGTTCCCAAACCTGCAAGGGCGGCAGAGGGGGGGGCGCGGCGCGGCAAGGTCAGGAATGAGCGGAATGAGTCAGTGCGCAAGCTGCTCCGTGTCGCAGTTTCGGATCCGCTGCTGCGCAACCAGGCTGTGAACCCACAAGTGCCAGTGAAGTGCTGCAGCACAGCCATGCTGTCCCCGACAGATTCGCACAACAAAGCCACAACAAAGCCAAGGGGCAGGCAGAGCAAGGGGTATGTACGCACCACATCAGGACAGAATCCTGGGGAAGCCCGCAGCGCCGGCAATAGTGCTTCCATCGATTATTATTCCCGCTCCTTTCTGTCCTCACATACTGCCAATTGGGCAGCCTTGCCGAGCACAACGATGTGCCATCATCTGCCAACTCGGCGTCGGTCCAGACCTCGGTTGACACCGCCGTCACCACAAAACCGATCTCGTGGCAGGTCCCATCGGTTGGCCTGTCGAGGGGGTTTGGGGTGGGGTGGAGGGTGGGGGTTTGCGTGGGGTGTGCACGTGGCAGGCGGCGGCGGCGGTCACATGCCATAAAGTGCAGCCTGGAGCCATCATCCCAGCTGCTTTTGCACGACGACTGCAGTGGTCAGGCCAGAGTGTGGCTAGGACAGGGGAGCGCAGCAAGCCAGCTTGCAAGTGGGACTCCTCCTTGGGACCCGCTATCAGAGCCCTAGCCCCTCCTGCACCCCGCCCCTGCCGCACCTAAAGGGCGTCCAATTGCTCCGGGTCTCGTCTTGGCAGCGGGCAAGTGTGCCCAGCAGCAGCAGAGTGGCCGCTGCCAGCAGGCAGCAGCCCAGGGGCTTTGTTTGTGCGACCATCGTGCGATCAGTGATGCTGAGGCGGACCAAACGGGGTGTGGGTGTGGCCGCGGCCCAGGATGCGACACATGCCGAGGGCCGCGCTCTAAAAGAGCCTGCAGGCTCCTGCCCGCTCCTGGGCGCATCCCAGCTTGCATCAGGAGAGGGCGTGACAGCGGCGGCGTGGAGATCTGGCGCTTGCCCAGGGTGCTGCAGCTGGCGGGGTGCATGCCGCCCGCCGCCCTGCCGGGTGCCTGCCGGTGCGGCCCCCTCCGCTGCCAGGCCCTGATAGATGCATGGCCCGGCAGCCAAACCTGGATTGTACCTTCCCTACGTGGCGAGTAGCATGTTTGTAAATAGCGTTGGTGTGAAGCAGTGAGTCCGCTTGGGGAGACGGGGCTGGGTGTAGGGACACAGCCGTTGCTCGACGGGTTTGAGCGGCGCCCATCGATCGAAGGCTGCGCCGTTGCCACGCAAGCTTGCCACAGCCTGCCAACAGTGGCCAAGCAAGTGGTCCGCCTGGGTGCCCTTTAAAACACCATTCAGTCACGCTGTGCAGCTGACTGGCCAAGCTGCCAGCCCTCCTGGGCGAGTGCCGCAAGCATTGGTGCCTGCAGGCCGGCGGCGGCCGGCGGCGGCAGCTGGTAGGCAGGCAAGCGGTCGGTCGGTCGACGGTGCTGATCGCCCCAGCAGCTGATGCGGGCCTGGGCAGCGCAGGCGGGCGTCAAACGGAGCTGCAGGCCGTTGCGCTCGGGCAGCTGCTTCCTCCAGGAGGCCGGCTTGGATGAAAGGGGCATGCGCCATGCGAGCGGCGTCGACGCCACGTCGGCACCGCTGGCGCTGCCTGAAGTCAACGGCGGATTGTGCAATTGACAATTCTGTCTGCTGTCATTCTCAAGGCAGTGCAGCAGGGTGGATTCTTCAGTGTGCGCACTACTGGGCGAAGGCGCGCACCCCTGTCGCTAGCGCTCGGGTCTAAGGCGGGCTTCAGGCCTCCAGGCACAGGTGCGGTCCGCGCATCGCATGGCCTCGCTGCCGGCCGCCGCCGCCGGCTGCCGCCGCCCGGTTGGCCGCTCGCCTGTGCCCACTACCTTCACAATTGCCTGTTGTGGTGCCGATTCTGCATAGTTTACAGTTGTCACTTCCCCTTCTGTTCATCCCCTCTGCTTCGTTTTTGGCGCTCCTGCAGCATGGCACTGAGCAGCGTGGTGCACGCCCTGCGCACTGCGCTGACCCGACTCTCTGAGGCAGCCAGCGAGGCAGCCATCATTGGGGCGGATCAGTTTGATGCCTCTGAGCTGACCGAGCTGGTTCGGCAAGCCAAGGCCAGCTGGCCAGCAGCTGATGCAGCGTCCAAGGCAGAGGTTACCGGGTGCGCTCACCACATAGCATTGGCCAGGGTCATGGCCAGGGCCAGGGCAGAGGCGCGTTTTACGGCCATGTAGCCAGGCGTGTGCAGGCCCCCTCTCTGTAGTCGCTAAAGCTCCAGCTCCGACCACCCCACGTCGCTGCAGGCTGCTGCTAGACGTTGGCAACGCGCTGGGCACGCTGGACAGCAAGCTCTCCACAGCGCTGGCGGCCCAGCACAGCGGGGAGGCGGCAGGCGCGCTGCGGGCGCAGTTTGGCTACGCAGTGGCAGTGCTCGACCAGTGCTGCATCCTGGCACGTGCGGCGCAGCTATCGACGGAGGAGATGGTCCGGTTTGTGCAGTGCGGCGCGTTGATTGTGGGAAGCAGCTCAAAGGCGGTGTTGTCCCACTGGCTGAGGCACTCTGCTGCTGAGCTGCGCCGGCCGGATGCCCGGCAGCCGCCGGACCAGGTGTACAGCCGCAGCACTGTTCCCCAGCAGCTGGATGCGGCCATCAGCCTGCTTCAGCTGCTGCTCAACCATGCAGACGGCAGGGGCCAGGCAGCCTTTGCTGCTGACGTGTGGCGGCCTGAGCTGGTGACGCAGTGGCTGGCCACTGTGCTTGTGGTGGAAGACGCAGCGCAGGCAGCAGGTGCGGGGTGGGTGAACAGATGCATGGCACTCGTTCTTATCTGGAGAGGCTGCCACGCGCAAGCTTGACATGCACTGAGGCTGCCACGTGCAAGCTTCACATGCACTGTTGATTGTCATGTTTTTGTGGGCAGCTGTTCCACAGGCGCTGCAGCCCGCCGTGCAAGTGCCTCCTCTTTTGGCAACGTAGCGAATTCTGCGCCCGACTGCAGCCTTGCTGCCACAAGCCTGCAGCACCCTACGGGAGGGAAGGCGAATTCTGCGCCCGACTGCACCCTTGCTGTCACAAGCGGCCTGCGGCTCTGACAAGCGTTGCACCCCTCCTGCTCCTGTTCGCCTCAGGGTGCCTGGAAGGCGTGGTGTCGCTGGCGATCGTGTGCGCCGCCCTGCTGACAGACCCGGTTTTTGGGCGGCAGCAGGCTGCTGTGCAAGCCAGCTTGGTCCTGCAGTCCAAGCTGGCGGCTCTGCTGCCTACCTTCATGCAAGCGGCCGCCACCTACCTGGAGGCAGCTGGGCAGGCAGCAGACGAAGTGGGGGCCAGGCAGGGCAGCGGTGCAGGAGGCAGCGCCGGCGGCACCACAGCCTCCTCTGCAGCTGGCCCTAGCAAGGCTGCTGGTGCCAGCGGCCCAGGTACCGCCAAGTGCGTGGGTATGGCGATCACCTGCTTGCAGCTGGTCACGGCACCTTGCCTTGCAAGCGGCGTGCAGCGGATGATGAAACCTACTGCGGCAGGAGCGCAGCAGCTGGAGCCGCTGCTGCGGCGGTGGCTGGCAGAGTCGGCTGCTGTGTTGCAGGCCATACCAGACGAGCGGCTCAGGGCAGTGCCCGCGGCGCAGTTTGCACTGCTGCTGCTGCAAGCTGTGGCAGCAGCGGCCCATCCCTACTGCCTGGCGGCCCCCGCAGAGCAGCAGAGCGGCACAGATGCTCAGGCGCGCCTCAACGCAGACGTCACGGGGGCGATATGGGGCAGGCATGCCGTGCTCTTACTGCCACACCTGGCGCGTGTGCTGCCGGTGCTGCGGCGCGACAGCGAGCTTGCAACCCAGCTGGCGGCACAGCTTGCGGCGGGCGTGGCGGCAGCCTGCAGCAGCGTGGCAGTCGTGGCGGACACGGCCGAAACAGCCATGAGTTACATGCACAAAGCAGCGATGTGGCAGGCAGCACGCGGCGAAGCCCTCAGCTTAGAGCTGAATGTGCAGATGCTGGCAGGTGCCGCAGCCGTCAGGGACGCTGCCCTCCCCCTGATGCACTTTGCAGCTGAGCTGCCGCTGCTAGCCGCTGGTGCCAGCCAGCCCAGCCAACTGGTTGCATCCGCAGCCCGGCTGGCTGCGGGGTGCCTCTCCCTGGCCGGCCTCAGCAGCCTTGCATCCTCGGCTCAGCTGCGCCAGCTGCTGGCAGCGCACGGGTCGAGGAGGCTGGAGCTGTGCGCGGCGCTGCAGCAGCACCAGCTGCCAGCTCAGCTGCGTCGGGAGCACATCACAGCCCGTCGCCTGGCGCATTGTGTGGCGGGAGCGGCGGAGCAGCAGCTCGCTGCGGTGCCGGCCCTGTCAAACTGGCCTGCCATCTTCACGTGCGGCAGTGTGCCCTTCCGAGCCATTGCTGAGCTGGCCCTGGGGCCTGCTGCGGGGCTGTGGGATGCCAGGTGAGGTGCTCGGGGCTTGCATGCTGTGCGAGCGCCGTCACCCCCTGCTGTCTGTACCTGCAGCATGGAGTTGCACCACTCGACATGCCACCGCTGTGC
>VFQQ010001953.1_pt1 | contig 25761 bp, 19 predicted proteins | sample 3512341 | NCBI WGS metagenome assembly VFQQ01 (sample SAMN10412373, study PRJNA504923) | tailings metagenome | isolation source: Relicate 2 Philex TSF1 revegetated site | place: Philippines: Tuba, Benguet | collected 2017-08-29 | reverse complement strand
CGAGTTGAGGTAAGCGCGGGTAAAGGTTTTCCCGGATTGCATCCGGGCTACGGACTGAATCGTAGGGTGCGCTGCGCGCACCGCGATGGACTGCGGTCTCGTTGGTGCGCATGGCGCACCCTACGGATCGATGTTCCTTCGGCTCCCCCATTGATGGGGGAGGGGATTTGTAGCCCGGATGAAATCCGGGAACACAGGTTCGAGTAAACAGGATTCTTCGAGGCAAAAAATGCGCAACACGACCCTTAACAAACTGGCCCTGCGCGCCGCGCCCTGGGCCTTGCCGCTGGGGCTGCTGGCCGCCTGGCAGCTGGCGGTGGCCAGCGGCTGGTTGTCCAGCCGCATTCTGCCGGCACCCAGTGCGGTGCTGGCTGCCGGCTGGGCGCTGCTGGCCTCCGGGGAAATCTGGCAGCATTTGGCGATCAGCGGCCAGCGCGCCGGCATCGGCTTCGCCATCGGCGGTGGCATTGGCCTGCTGCTGGGCTTTATCACCGGCCTGTCGAAATGGGGCGAGCGCTTTCTCGACAGCTCGGTGCAGATGATCCGCAACGTGCCGCACCTGGCGCTGATCCCGCTGGTGATCCTCTGGTTCGGCATCGACGAGGCGGCCAAGGTGTTCCTGGTCGCGCTCGGCACCCTGTTCCCCATCTACCTCAACACCTACCACGGCATCCGCAACGTCGACCCGGCGCTGGTGGAGATGGCGCGCAGCTATGGCTTGTCCGGCTTCTCGCTGTTCCGCCAGGTGATCCTGCCCGGCGCGCTGCCGTCGATCCTGGTCGGCGTGCGCTTCGCCCTCGGCTTCATGTGGCTCACCCTGATCGTGGCGGAAACCATCTCCGCCAGCAGCGGCATCGGCTACCTGGCGATGAACGCCCGCGAGTTCCTGCAGACCGACGTGGTGGTGCTGGCGATCCTGCTCTACGCGCTGCTCGGCAAGCTGGCCGACATCGCGGCCAGGGGCCTGGAGCGTGTGTGGCTGCGCTGGCACCCGGCCTACCAGGCCAAGGCAGGTGGCCAATGACTGCACTGCACAGCATCCGCCAGGGCATCCCCCTGGCGATCGAGAGGATCGAGAAATCCTTCGGTGAGCGTCGGGTGCTCAAGGGCATCGACCTGCATATCCCGGCTGGCCAGTTCGTCGCCGTGGTCGGCCGCAGCGGCTGCGGCAAGAGCACGCTGCTGCGCCTGCTGGCCGGGCTGGATCAGCCCAGCGGCGGCCAGCTGCTGGCCGGCAGTGGTTCGCTCAACGCGGTGCGCGAGGACATCCGCCTGATGTTCCAGGACTCGCGTCTGCTGCCCTGGAAGCGGGTGATCGACAACGTCGGCCTGGGCCTTTCCGGCAACTGGCGCCAGCAGGCCGAGGAAGCGCTGGCCGCGGTCGGCCTGGCGGACCGCGCAGGTGAGTGGCCGGCGGCGCTGTCCGGCGGGCAGAAGCAGCGCGTGGCCCTGGCCCGCGCGCTGATCCATCGGCCGCGCCTGCTGCTGCTCGACGAACCGCTGGGCGCGCTGGATGCGCTGACGCGGATCGAGATGCAGCAACTGATCGAGCGCCTGTGGCAGCAGCATGGTTTCACCGTGCTGCTGGTCACTCACGACGTCGCCGAGGCGGTGGCCGTGGCGGACCGGGTGATCCTCATCGAGGACGGCCAGATCGGCCTCGACCTCGATGTGCAACTGATTCGTCCGCGTCCGCATGGCTCGCCGCTGCTGGCGGCGCTGGAAGCGCGCGTGCTCGACCGGGTGCTGGCGCAGCCGGAGCTGCCGACGCCGCCCGACCCCGTATCACCCCTGCCCACGCAATTGCGTTGGGCGCTGTGAGGCCGTGGCCCGGATGCCATCCGGGTGCGGTTATGCAATTTCCCCGGATTGCATCCGGGCTACATCAGTGGACCATCAGGAGAAACACCATGACCATCAAAGCCATCAACGTGCGTAACCAGTTCAAGGGCAGCATCAAGGAGATCGTCATCGGCGACGTGCTCTCGGAAATCGACGTGCAGACCGCCGCCGGCATCGTCACCTCGGTGATCACCACCCGTTCCGTGCGCGAGCTGGAACTGCAGGTCGGCAGCGAAGTGATCGCCTTCGTCAAATCCACCGAGGTGTCCATCGCCAAGCTCTGATCCCCTCGCGCCGCCCCGGTCGGCCTGATCGGGGCAGGGCGCCTTTCCCTTCGCCTGTGCGGCGACATGCCTTATCCTTGCCGACCCATACGGCCGAGCCTTTTCTGCAATTTAAGTTATAAACAGATAAGAAAAAGATATTTTTCGGCTATATATCTTTTCTGCAGAATCGAGCCATCAAAACGCCTGCGTGCAGGCCCTCCGTCGATAAGGAAGCCTCAGATGCTGAAGAAGATCGTTCTGGCCACCGTGGCCAGCGCCACCCTGCTGACTGGCTCGCTGAGCCATGCCGCTGCCGATACCCCGTTCCACAACGCCTCCTACGACATCGCCCGCGAACTGTTCGGCGAGATCAACCCGCTGTTCGTCGAGCACTGGAAGCAGCAGAGCGGCAAGGAAGTGAAGATCGTCCAGTCCTTCGCCGGCAGCTCGCGCCAGGCGCAGGACATCATCCAGGGCAAGAAGGTCGACGTGGTCACCTTCAATCAGGTGTCCGATGTGGACATCCTGGCCAAGCGCGGTCTGCTGCGCACCGACTGGGCCCAGCAGTTCCCCAACAACAGCTCGCCGTACTACAGCACCACCGCCTTCCTGGTGCGCGAAGGCAACCCGAAGAACATCAAGAGCTGGGACGACCTGATTCGCGACGACGTGAAGCTGGTCTTCCCCAATCCGAAAACCTCCGGCAACGCGCGCTACAGCTACCTGGGCGCCTGGCTGTTCGCCAACGAGAAGTTCAACGGCGACGAGGAGAAGATCAAGGCCTTCGTCGGCAAGCTGCTGAAGAACGTCGAGAACTTCCCCACCGGCGGCCGTGGCGCCACCGTGGCCTTCGCCCAGAACGGTCAGGGCGACGTGCTGCTGACCTTCGAATCGGAAGTGATCAACATCGCCAAGGGTGACGAGTTCAAGTCCGCCAAGCTGGAAATCGTGGTGCCGGAAGTCAGCGTGCTGGCCGAGTTCCCGGTGGCCATCGTCGACAAGGTGGCCGACGAGCGCGGCACCCGCGAGCAGGCCAAGGCCTTCCTCGACTTCCAGTACAGCAAGGACATCCAGCAACTGCTGACCCGCTACAACTACCGCGTGCACAACCCGGAAGTGGTCGAGGCGACCAAGGCGCAGTTCGCGCCGGTACGCCTGATCAACCCGAACGAGATCCTCGGCAGCTGGGATGACATCACCGCCAAGCACTTCGACAACGGTGGTATTCTCGACCAGCTTCTCGCGACCGGGCGCTGAGCACGCCGGTCTGGCGTAGGGCGGGTGCAACCCGCCAGCCCATGAGTGGCGGGGTGCACCCGCCCTGCGCGAGCATCGTAATGGTCCTTTGGCCGCCTTATTGGCGGCCAACTGCATTTGTAGAGCCGAGCTTTTTTCGTGAATAAACCGCCGCTGTTCTTCCTGCAGACCCCGCTGCTGCCAGGTTTCGGCCTGAGCTTCGGCATCAGCGTGCTGTATCTCTCCCTGGTGATACTGTTGCCGCTGTCGGCGCTGCTGCTGTACGTCAGCGACATGACCTGGGCGCAGTACTGGTTCGCCATCAGCGACCCGCGGGTGGTGCAGAGCTACAAGGTAACCGTCTCGGCGGCGTTCTACTCGACGTTGGCGGTGCTGGTGCTGGGCCTGTTGCTGGCCTGGATCATCACCCGCTACGACTTTCCTGGGCGGCGCATCGTCGATGCGCTGGTCGACCTGCCGTTCGCCCTGCCCACCTCGGTGGCCGGCCTGACTCTGGCAGCGTTGCTGGTGCCCAATGGCTGGATCGGCCAGTGGCTGGGCTTCAAGGTGGCCTACGCCTATGCCGGTATCGTCGTGGCCATGGTCTTCACCAGCATTCCCTTCGTGGTGCGTACGGTGCAGCCGGTGCTGCAGGATCTCGGCTCGGAATACGAAGAGGCCGCGCGCACCCTCGGCGCCAGCCGCGCGCAGACCTTCGCCAAGGTGATCCTGCCGACCCTGGCACCGGCGCTGATCACCGGCGGTTCGCAGGCGTTCATCCGCAGCCTCGGCGAGTTCGGCGCGGTGATCATGATCGCCGGCAACATTCCCTTCCAGACGGAGGTCAGCTCGCTGATGATTTTCGTCCGTCTGCAGGAATTCAATTACCCGGCGGCGGCGGCCATCGCTTCGGTGATCCTGCTCGCGTCGCTGATTCTTCTGTTCCTCCTGCAGGTCCTGCAGGGGCGTCTGTTCGCTTGGCAACGGCAAGGTCGATGAAAAAACCTCAGGATTGGCGCCAGTGGGCGCTGGTGGTTCTCGGGCTCACGGTGGTCGTGCTGGTGCTGCTGGTGCCGCTGGCGCTGATCTTCAGCAAGGCGCTGGCTGGCGGGCTCGACCTGCTGTGGAGCAACCTCAACGAAGACTACATGCGCCACGCCATCGGCCTGACCCTGCTGGTGGCGGTGATCACCGTGCCGCTGAACCTGTGCTTCGGCATCTGCCTGGCCTGGTGCGTGACCCACTACGACTTTCGCGGGCGCAAGCTGCTGACCACCCTGATCGACATTCCCTATGCGGTGTCGCCAGTGGTCGCCGGCCTCTGCTACCTGGTGGTCTACGGCCTGGAGAGCTTCATCGGCCGCTGGTTCTACGATAACGGCATGCAGCTGATGTTCGCCTGGCCGGGCATCGTCATGGTCACGGTGTTCGTCACCGCGCCCTATGTAGCGCGAATTCTGATTCCGGTGATGCAGGCCCAGGGCCATGACGAGGAAACCGCCGCCATGTGCCTGGGCGCCAGCGGCTGGCAGATCTTCCGCCGCATCAGCCTGCCGAAGATCAAATGGGCGCTGCTGTACGGCGTGGTGGTCACCAATGCCCGTGCGGTGGGCGAGTTCGGCGCGGTATCGGTGGTGTCCGGCAGCATCATCAACCAGACCCTGACCCTGCCGCTGCTGGTCGATCAGCTCAACAACGACTACAAGCCGGCCGCGGCCTTCACCGCCGCCGGCCTGCTGGCATGCATGGCGCTGCTCACGCTGTTTCTCAAGACCTTCATGGAGTGGCGTCAGCGCGTGCTGATGCAGCGCGCCGAGGTCTGATCGGGGTGGCGTTGGCGGGCGACACTCCGCCGTAGCCTTTATGACCTATCGCGGCTGAAGCCGCTCCTACGGAGTGTGGTGCTGGTGTAGGAGCGGCTTCAGCCGCGATGCTGTTCCTCAAGACCTTCATGGAATGGCGCCAGCGCCGCCTGATGCAGCGCGCCGAGGCGTGAGCAGGGTGGCGTTGGCGGGCGGCACTCCGCCGTAGCCGTTATGACCTATCGCGGCTGAAGCCGCTCCTACGGAGTGTGGTGCTGGTGTAGGAGCGGCTTCAGTCGCCATGCTCTTGCGAAGCCGCCACACGCACCTGATTGCGCCCGCCGTGCTTGGCCGCATACAGGGCCTTGTCGGCACGCTCGCGCAACTGTTCGGCCTGGCTGTGCACATCGGTGCCGGCGACACCGGCGCTCAGGGTGCAGGAAAATTCCCCGCCATCGGCGATGAAGCGCAGCTCGGCGAAGCGTTCGCGAATCTCGTCGATGATCTGCTTGGCCTGCTGCGGCGTGCAGTCCGGCAGCACCGCGAGGAACTCCTCGCCACCGTAGCGTCCCAGGCTGTCGACCCGGCGCAGGCGCTGGCGCAACAGGTTGGCCAGGGCGCGGATGACGTTGTCACCCGCTGCATGGCCATGCTCGTCGTTGACCCGCTTGAAGTGATCGATGTCGAGCATCACCACGCTGGCGCGGTCGCCAGTGCGCAACGCGCGCTCCAGTTCGATCGCCACCTGCTCCTTGATGTCGCCATGCTTGAGCAGGCCGGTCAGGCTGTCGCGCGACAGGGCGTCGGACAGCAGGCGGGCGCGCTGGGCGCGGGAAAACACGGCGGCAACCAGGGCATTGTCGGAAATCGGCTTGGTGACGAAATCGTCGCCGGCCTTGATCAGCGCGTTCATCTGCTTGGCGATATCGGTTTCCGCCGACAGGTAGATGATCGGGATGCGCAGCCAGTCGTCGTTGCAGCGGATGATCTGCGCCAGCTCGGGGCCGGTGCAGTACGGCATGTTGACGTCGAGCAGCACCACTTCGGGATTGAAGTCGCGCAGGTGGTCGAAGATCTGCGCCGGGTCCTGAAGGATTTCCACCAGCATGCCGGCGTCGCGCAGCACCAAGCTGTAACGGCTGGCCAGATCGCGGTCGTCGTCGACGATCAGCACCCGGTAGGGCTCGCCGCTCTGCTGGGCGAAGCAGCGCTCCAGGCGGCTTTCCAGTTGCGGGATGTCCACCGGCTTGGCGAAGAACCCCAGCGCACCGGCGCGTACCGCCTGCAGCTGGGTGGCGAAGTCGTGCTGGTGGGTCAGCACCAGCAGCGGTAGCGGCACCTCCAGGCGCTGCTGCAGGCTAGCGGCATAATCCAGGCCGCTGCAGTCTTCGTCGGCCAGGTTGACGTCGACGATCAGCGCGTCCGGCAGTTGCTGCTGCAGGGCGGCGTCCAGATCGCTCGTGGTGCGAAAGTGTTCGGCGCGATAACCAAAGTTGCTCAGCGTTAGGCGCATGTTCTCGCCGACGGCGATTTCGTCCTCGAGGATGTAGATCAGCCGGGTATCGCCCTCGCTGCGCACCACCGGTCTGCCCGTTCGCTGCTGCTCGCCCTGGCTGCTGCCGCCGTCCGATTCGGCGCCGAGCTGCTGCAATGCGGCGACGAAGGTTTCCAGGTCCTGCTGTTGGCGCTGCTGCTGATCCAGCCAGCGTTCGGCCTGTTGCTCCAGCTCGCGGGCCTGCTGGCCCAGCTGGGTGAAGCCGAAGGTGCCGGCGGTACCGGCGAGGCGGTGCAACTGGTCGCGCAGCGCCGGCAACAGCTGCTGGCGCTGCCCCTCGCTGCTCTGCAGCAGCCGTTCGCCCTGCTGCGCCAGCTCCGGCAATTCCTGGCGCAGGCGCTCGCTGAACTGCTGGCCAAGCTGCTGCAGGTGCTGCTGCAGGGTCTGCGGGAGGGTGTTGTCCTGCTTATCCATGGCGCTGACTCCATATCTGCCGGATCTGCTCGGCGAGCTGCATGGGGTCGAAGGGTTTCACGATCACGTCGAGCGCGCCCAGGCTGCGGTAGTGCGCCACCTCGCCGGGCTGCACCTTGGCGGTCATGAAGGCCACCGGGACCTCACCGATATCCACCAGCTCGCGCAGCTTCTCCAGGGTCTGCGGGCCGTCCATGCCGGGCATCATCACGTCGAGCAGGATGAAGTCGGGGGCGAAGCCCTGCACCTGATCGAGGGCCTCCTGGCCGCTGGCGCAGCTCAGCACCTGGAAGCCGCCGACAGCCTCGAGGGCGACCTTGGCCACGGCCTGGATCGAGGGATCGTCCTCGACGTGAAGGATGCGCTTGAGTTCACTCATGGCCGGTCTCCTTGGCTGGGTAACAGACGGTTCAGCATGTGCAGGAAGTGTTGTCCATCATTGCGCGATTTGGCCAGTGTCGCGCTCACCCCGGCCAACTCGCTGCTGTCCACCTCGCTGGCCGAGAGCACCGCCACCGGCAGGCCCGGGCGCTGGCGCTGCAGCTCGTCGACCAGCTCCAGGCCGTTGCCGTCGGGCAGGCCGAGGTCGAGCAGGACCAGGTCGAAGGACTGCTCGGCGAGCAGGCGGCGCGCTTCGGCGAGGCTGTCGGCGGGGATGAACTCGGCCAGTTCGCGGCCCTGTTCGGCAACCACCAGACGCAGGTCGTGATCGTCTTCGACGTGCAGCACGCGCGGGCTCTGCGGCAGGTGCTGGAGCGCCTGGGCCAGGCTGCCGAGCAGGCGCTGCGGATCGATCGGCTTGCTCAGCCAGTCCAGCGCAGGCACCCCGTCGAGTGCCAGGCGACCTTCCTCGCAGGCCGCCGAAACCACCAGAATCGGCAGCTCGCGATAGCGTTCATCGGCCCGCAGCTCCTGCACCAGTTGCAGGCCGTCGCCGTCCGGTAGGCGCAGGTCGAGGCTGATGGCGGCGGGGGTTTCCTCGCGCAGGCAGGCGCGTGCCTCTTCCAGGCTGTGGGCCAGGCGCACGCGATAGCCGGCATTCTCCAGCAACTGGCGCAGCAGGTTGGCGATGTCCGGTTCGTCCTCGACCACCAGCAGGTTGCGCCGGCCATCGCCCGAGGCGGGCAGGGCCGCTTCGGCCAGCATCGGCAGCTCGAACCAGAAGCAGGTACCCTGGCCTTCGACCGAGTCGAAGCCGATCTGCCCGCCCATGCGCTCGATCAGTTCCTTGCTGATCGCCAGGCCCAGGCCGGTGCCGCCCTTGCTGCGGCTGTCGCTGGCGTCGGCCTGGGAGAACTTGCTGAAGATGCGCTGGCGGAATTCGGCGGCGATACCCGGCCCCTGATCGCGCACCTCGACGCGCACGCGGGCATCATGGCGCTCGGCGCGCAGGCTCACCTCGCCGCCGGGCGGCGAGTATTTCACGGCGTTGGAGATGAAGTTGGCCAGCACCTGCTGCAGGCGCATGGCATCGATCCGTACGCGCGCCGGCAGGCAGTCGAGCAGGCGCAGCTGGACCTGGTGCCGGTCGGCGTAGCCCTGGTTGTTGGCCAGCGCTTCCTGCAGCTGCTCGGCGAGCAGGCGGGGCTGCAGGTCGAACTGCATCTTGCCGGCCTCCAGCTTGTCCATGTCTAGCAGGTCGTTGATCAGGTGGCTGAGGCGCTGGCTGTTGGCCTGGGCGATGCTCAGCATGGTGCGCATGCTCTCCGGCACCGTACCGAGTGCACCGCCGTTGATCAGGCCGAGCGAGCCGGCGATGGCGGTCAGCGGGGTGCGCAGCTCGTGACTGACGGTGGAGACGAACTCGCTCTTGAGGCGCTCGATGCGCTTGGCCTCGCTCTGGTCCATGGTGGTGCCGGTGATGCGCAGCGGGTAGCCACTGGCATCGCGCTGTATGTAGCCGCGCAGCAGCACCGGCAGCTCGCTGCCGTCGACGTGCAGCAGACGACAGTCGATGGTGAAGTTGCTGGCGCCTTCCTTCAGCGCCTGTTTCAGGCGGGCGCGTGCCGCGGGCAGATCGTCCGGGTGCACCAGGGCTTCCCAGGCGCGGGTATCGTCGGCAAAGCCGGGCGGGCCCTGCTCCGGGTAGCCGAGCATCTGCCAGCCGTTGGCCGAGGCGAAGAAGCTGCCGGCCTTGACGTCGATATCCCACCAGCCGTCGTTGCTGCCCTTGAGCGCCAGTGCCAGGCGTTCCTCGCTGCGGTGCAGCTGCTCGGTGATGCGCGCGGCCAGCTGCTGTACCTGGGCGCGGCGCAGGCTGAGGCTGCTGACCAGGAAGAACAGCAGCAGGCTGATGCAGCCGCCGAGCAGCAGCAGTGCCATTTCGCCGCGGTGCTCGCGTTTGAGGTAGCCCGGCGCATAGTGAAAATCCAGGTGCCAGGTCTGGCCGAACAGCTCGAGCTGGTGCCGGCTGTCGGCCGGCGTGCTGATCGGCGTCTCGCCGCGGCTGGAATAGAGCAGCTCGGAGTTGTCGGCGATGGCGCCGGTGTAGAGCTCGAAGTCCAGCTCGCGCTGACGTTCGCCGAGAATGCCGTGCATCAGGTCGTGCACCCGGAACGGGCTGAAAACGAAACCGCGCAGCGCGGCCAGGCGCTGTTCGGGAGTGTCCAGCGGCCGATTCGGCCAGTACAGGGGAACGTACAGCAGCAGGCCGGGTTGCACCTTGCCGTGGGTTTCCTGCAACAGCGTGACGCGGCCGGACAGGCGGCTCTGGCCGGTGCGTGCCGCGTCGAGCATGGCGGCGCGGCGCACCGGTTCGGAAAACATGTCGAAGCCGAAGGCGGCCAGGTTGCGCCCGGCCAGGGGCTCGATCAGGCGGACCACACCGTGGCGCTCGCGCGCTCCGGCCGGGTGCATGTGAAAGTTGGGAAAACCCTCGGCGCGTATTTCGCGCTCGAATTCCGGCAGCTCCTGCGCCTCCAGCATCTGAGTGAAGCCGATGCCCTGGACGCCCGGGTAGCGTTCGTCCAGGCGCAGGCGCTCGGCGTAGGCGCGCCAGTCGGCACGGCTGACCTCGTCGCTGGCGTCGAACAGGCCGGCAGCGCCGAGCAGGATGCCTTCCTGCTCCTCCATGCGCTTGACGATGGCCTGGCTCAGCTCTTCGGTGAGCAGTGCGAACTGGCGCGTGGCCGCGTCGGACTGGCTCTGCCGCAGGCTGTACCAGGCCAGCAGCGTCGCTCCCAGGGCCAGTGCCAGCACGGCCCAGGCCAGCAGATTGACCCGGCTGAATGGGGAAACGAGTGGAGTGTCAGTGGTTTTCATGGTTGCCCTCCGGCCAGTGGCAGCAGCAGCCAGAAGGTGCTGCCTTGTCCTTCCGTGGAGTCGAAGCCGATGCGTCCGCCCATGTGTTCGATGATTTCCTTGCTGATTGCCAGGCCCAGACCGGTGCCGCCCTGGCGGCGGGTATCGCTGGCGTCGGCCTGGGCGAATTTGCTGAAGATGAGCGACTTGAAGTCCTCGGCGATGCCCTGACCATGGTCACGTACGCTGATGCGTATCCAGCCGACCTCGGGCACGGCCGCCAGTTCCACCTGTTGCCCGGCAGCGGAGAACTTGGCGGCATTGGACAGCAGGTTGGCCAGCACCTGCTCCAGGCGCTGGGCGTCGGCCAGCACGCGACAGTCGTCGCCGGCCAGCAGGTGCAGCTGCACCTGATGCCGTTCGGCATAGGGCTGGTTGTTGCGCAGCACCTGCTGCAGCAGCGGGCGCAGGTCCAGCGGCTGCAGGTCGAAGTGCATCTTGCCGGCGACCAGTTTGTCCATGTCCAGCAGGTCGTCGATCAGGTGGCGCAGGCGCTGGCTGTTGCTCTGCGCGATCTCCAGCATCTGGCGCATGGCCTGCGGCACCTCGCCGAGGGCGCCGCCGTTGATCAGGCCGAGCGAACCGGCGATGGCGGTGAGCGGAGTACGCAGTTCGTGGCTGACGGTGGAGACGAACTCGTTCTGCAACTGCTCGCCGCGCTTGCGTTCGCTGATATCGCTGATGAAGCCGTGCCACAGGGTGGTGCCGTTCTCCAGACGCTGCGGGGCGGCGTGGCCCTCGACCCAGATCAGCCCATGCTGCGGATGCAGCACGCGGTATTCCTGATGCCAGGTGGTCAGGCTCGCCGCCGAATGGGCGATGGCGCTGCGTACCTGCGCCGCATCGTCCGGATGCAGGCGGGCGAAGATGGCCTGCGCATCCTCGCTGGCGTCTTCGGGGCTGCAGCCGTAGATGTCGTGGATGCCGGCGCTGGCGTAGGGGAAGCAGCTGCTGCCATCGGCGCGCAGCAGGTACTGGTAGACCATGCCGGGCAGTTGCGCAGCGATGCGCTGCAGGCGCAGGCGCGCTTCCTCGCGCTGGCTGAGGTCGTTGGCTACCAGCAGATAGCCCTGCAGCGGCTGCCCCTCGGCACGAATCGGCGAAAGGTTCAGGCGCACCGGCAGGCTCTGGCCGCTGCGTGTGCGCATCTGCCCCTCGCTGCTCTGCGGCCCGGCCGTGGCAGCGGCGCACAGGCCCTCGAACTGGCCCGGCTCGAGCAGCAGTTGCGGCAACTGCTGCTCGGCGAGCTCGGCAGGCGGATAACCCAGCAGTTGTTGCGCCTCGGGGTTGCTGCGCAGGATCCGGCCCTGAGGGTCCAGCACCAGCACCGCGCTGCCGGCATTGTCCAGCATGGCCTGGTGCATGGCGCCCTGTTCGGCCTGGCGGCGTGCCTGCAGGCGCAGCTCGAACAGCTCCCCGGTCAGCTTGGCCAGATGTTGCAACTGCATGCGCTGGTGCTCATCGAGATCGCGCGGCTGGCGGTCGATCACGCACAGGGTGCCGAGCGCCAGGCCCCGGGCGTCGTGCAGCGGCATGCCGGCATAGAAGCGGATGTGCGGCGCCGAGGTGACCAGCGGGTTGTCGCGAAAGCGCGCATCGTCCAGGGCGTTGCTCACTTCCAGCCAGGCGTCGGCATGCACCGCATGGGCGCAGAAGGCCAGCTCGCGCTCGGTCTGCGTGACATCCAGGCCGACTCGGCTCTTGAACCACTGGCGCTGGGCGTCGATCAGCGAGATCAGGGCGATGGGGGTTTCGCAGATCTGCGCGGCCAGCGCGGTGATGTGGTCGAACATCGCTTCGGCCGGGCTGTCGAGCAGTTCCAGGGCGCGCAGGGCCGCCAGGCGCTCCTGCTCGTTGGCGGGAATCGGGGCTTGGCTCATGACGCGCTCCCTGTGATCGGTAGTTCGAACCAGAAGGTAGCACCCTGGCCGGGGGACGAGTCGAAGCCGATGTGTCCGCCCATGCGTTCGATGATTTCCTTGCAGATGGCCAGTCCCAGGCCGGTGCCACCCTGCTGGCGGGTGTCGCCGGAGTCGGCCTGGGAGAACTTGCTGAAGATGCGCGACTTGAAGGCTTCCGGTATGCCGGGCCCGCTGTCCGCGACGCTGACGCGCAGCACCTCGCCGCGGTGCTGCAGGCGCACCACGACGCTGCCGCCGGCCGGCGAGAACTTGGCGGCATTGGACAGCAGGTTGGCCATCACCTGGGCCAGGCGCTGGGCGTCGACACGCACCGGGGCGTCGCCCTCGGCCTGCAGGTGCAAGCGGACCTGATGCTGTTCGGCATACGGCTGGTTGTGCAGCAGGGCCAGCTCCAGCAGCGGTTGCAGGGTGCGGGGCTGCAGGTCGAAGTGCATCTTGCCGGCGACCAGCTTGTCCATGTCCAGCAGGTCGTTGATCAATGCGCTGAGGCGCTGGCTGTTGCTGTGGGCGATCGCCAGCATCTGGCGCATGGCCTGCGGCACCTCGCCGAGGGCGCCGCCGTTGATCAGGCCGAGCGAACCGGCGATGGCGGTGAGCGGAGTACGCAGTTCGTGGCTGACGGTGGAGACGAACTCGTTCTTCATCCGCTCGATGCGCTTGCGCTCGGCGATGTCGCGGATCACCGCGATGAAGCGGCGCTGGCCCTGGTGGCTGATCTGCGACACCGCCAGCTCCATGGCGAAACGCTCGCCGCTCTGACGCAGGCCCTCGAGCTCGCGCACCTGGCCCACCACCCAGGCTTCGCCGGTGCGCAGGTAGCGCTGGATGTAGCCGTCATGGGCGCTGCTGTAGGGCTCGGGCATCAGCATCCTGACGTTCCTGCCGGCCACCTGCTGCTGCTGGTAGCCGAAGATCGCTTCGGCGGCGTGGTTGAAGGTCTCGATGTGGCCCTGCTCGTCGATGGTGACGATGGCGTCGACCACGTTGTCGAGCAGGGTGCTGAGGTAGTGTTCGCGCTCGCGCACCGCGCGCTCGGCGACGACGCGGTCGCTGAAGTCCTGGATCTGCGAGACGAAGTGCACCGGCTGCCCATGGCCGTCACGCACCAGCGACACGCTGAGCAGGACCCAGAGCGTACGTCCCTGCTTGTCCAGGTAGCGTTTCTCCATCTGGTAGGCGTTGATCCGCCCGGCCAGCAGGTTCTCCAGGTTGTGCTGGTCGGCCTCCAGATCGTCCGGATGGGTGATCTGCTGGAAGGTCAGGGCCTGCAGCTCCTCGCGGCTGTAGCCGAGCATGCGGCACAGCTCGTCGTTGACTTCCAGCCAGCGACCGTCCGGGCCGATCAGCGCCATGCCCTGGGGGGCGGTGTTGAAGGCGCTGAGAAAGCGCTGCTGGCTCAGGCGCAGTTCGTTCTCGATGGCCTGGCGCTCACTGACGTCCCAGATGAAACCGTCGACCCACAGCAGCCTGCCACGGCTGTCGTACTCACCGCGGCCCTTCTCGCGGACCCAGACATCATGGCCGTCGGCATGGCGCAGGCGGTAGGTCAGCTCGAAGCTTTCCTGGCGCGCGATGGCCTCGCCGGCGCGGTAGGTGATGGCCAGGTCGTCGGGGTGGACGACGCTGGAGAAGCTGCGCACGCGGTTGTCGATGAAATCGCTGGCCGGATAGCCGCAGAGGTTGACGATTTCCTCGCTGACATAGCGCATGCTCCAGTCGGCATCGTTGGCGCAGCGGTACACCACCCCCGGCAGGTTCGCCACCAGGCCGCGGAAGCGGCTCTCGCTCTTCTGCAGGGCGCGGGTGGTCTGCAGCAGCTCGCTGATGTCGCTGGCGATGCCGAGGAATCCGGTGATCTGGCCACCCTCGTCGAACATGGCGCTGACGGTGAGGTTGATCTGGCGCAGGCTGCCGTCCTTGTGGCGATAGGTCCACTGGCGGGTTTCCGGTTCGCCGCCGCGGGCGTTGTGCACGAAGACCTCGAAGCCTTCCACCGGATGGCCGGCGACTTCGCTGAGTTCGGCTGCGCGCGCCTGGACTTCCTCCTCGAGGTGAATGATCGCCGGGGTGCACTGGCCGACCATCTCCGCGGCGCTGTAGCCGAGCAGGCGTTCGGCGCCGGAGTTGAACAGGCTGATGGTGCCGCTTGTGTCGGTGGCGATGATCGATACGCCGGTGGCCGAATCCAGCACCGCCTGCAGGTAGGCGCGCGCCGAGCGTACGGCGCGCTCCTGCTGCTGGCGCTCCAGCATGGCGCCGACCCAGCGGGCGAACAGACCTAGGAAATCGCGGTCGGCTGCGTCGAAAGGTCGCCTGCGCGGCCGCGAGTTGGCGAAGGCCAGGGTGCCGAAGGGCTTGCCGGCCACGCGCACGGTGATGCCGATGTAGCTTTCCAGGGCGAAGTGGCGATAGCAGGGATGGCGTCGATGCGCCGATTCGGCCATGTGGGTGATGGCCAGCGGCTCGTCCTGCTGCAGTGCCAGGCTGCAGTAGGTATTGCCCAGTTCGAATTGCTGGCCGTCGCTCAGGGCACCGGTGGGCGAGACCTGCACCAGCACCTGGTACTGCTCGCCTTCGATACGGCTGATGATGCCCAGCGGCATGCCGAAATGCTCGGCGCCCAGACGCAGCGCCTGACGCAACTGCTCGGTACGGCTCAGGCTGGGCAGTGCGGCGATCTCGTTGAGCGCGCGCAGCGCCGCCTGCTGGCGCTGCATCAGACGCTGGGTGCTGCGCCGGGTGCTGTGCAGCAGGCCCAGCAGCAGGGCCTCGGCGCCGCACCAGGCGAGCAGCCACTTGATCACCAGCCAGCGCTTGTCGCGCCGGTGCACGTTGTACTGGTCGCTGATGTCATGCCAGATCAGGGCCACCGCCAGCGGTTCGCTGCTTTGCTCCTGCCCCTGCTGATAGCTGCTCAACGCCACCTGATTGACCAGGTAGTGGCGTTCACCATCGTCCAGCAGGCGCACGCTGTCACCTTCCTCCGGCGCGGGCAGTCGTTGCTCGCGCTGCCAGGCCAGGACCTGCGGGCGCGAATGCTCCACCAGTTGCCAGCGCCGGGTATCGCTGGCCAGGCCGCGCAACTCCTCGCCGCTGCCCGAACCCAGCAGCAGGTCCTCGCGCAGCAGCAGGGCCACGCCGCTGCCAAACTCGCGGTCCAGCTGGGCCAGGTCCTCGAGCACGCCCATGGCCACTTCGATGGCGCCGACCTGTAGCGGCCCGTGGGCACCTTCAGCCAGCAGCGGCGCGATCGCGCGCATGCCGATGCTGCCGCGGGTCAGGCCCAGGCCGGCCTGGCTGGTGCCGCTGTGCAGCGCCTCGAGAACCATGGGGCGCCAGCCGATCTGCAGGTCGCCGAAGTGCTCGGGCTCGTGCACCCGCAGCAGCACCTTGACGCTCGGCGCCAGGTGCACGTACAGGCGAAACGGCTGGTGCGCCTGCAGATTGCGCCAGCGCGGCGCCAGGCGGGTGTAGAGCTGGTTGCGGATGCTGGCAAGCCCCTCCAGGTCGCTCGCCGGCAGGGCATGGGCCTGGCGCACCAGCTCGGTGACCCAGGCATCCGCGGCGATGGTTTCGGCCAGCAGCTGGGTGCGTTCCTGCAGGCCATGCTGGGTGCTGTTGAGCGCCATGCGCTGGATCTCGGCCTGCTTGCTGATCTGCAGCTGCCAGAGGGCTTCCCGCTCCTGCAGCGCGCGGCTGCCGAGAAAGGCGAAGAACAGCGCCAGGCAAAGACTCCCCCCGATGACTATTCGGTGGCCGGCATCCCGGTGGCCGGTATCCCGGTGTTCGGCGCCCGAGCGCCCGAACCAGCGCGCAGCCTGCTTCGGCATCTTCATGCGCCGGCCTCAGGCCAGCCCGGCCAGGCGGCGCAGACGTTGCACTTCCTGGCTGTCGGCGTTCTGCATTTCGGCAACGGCCAGGCGCATGAGAATGGGTTCGCGGCGCGTGTTGCCCGGCGCCAGGCCATAGCAGGCGCCGATCAGCTCACGCAGCACGATGGGCAGGCGCCAGTGCGCCTTGAGCCGGTTGGCCAGCTCGCTGCTGTGCTGGTGCAGGGCGCGTTGCAACTGATCCTCGTGCAGCTCCAGGCCGCGCCCGCGCCAGATCTGCGCCTGCTGCAGCACCGCCAGCTCGCCCATGCGTTGCAGCAGCGCGGCGCATTGCAGGGGCGCCGGATCCAGCTGGCAGGCCCTGGCCAGTTCGGTGACCCGCTGGCGCACGCTCAGCTGCGTCTGCAGCAGGCCCTCGCCCAGGCTTTGCAGATCGGCATCCAGCAGGCGCGCCACCGGGCGCAGCGCCAGCCCCTGGACCAGGTTCAGCGCGGTGGCCGCCCCCAGGCGTCGGACGGCGTCGGCCAGGTTGCTGCACGGCTGTCCGGCGCTGTTGTACAGGGGGCTGTTGGCGGCAGCGACCAGTCGTGCCTGCACGGCCGGGTCGTGCTGCCAGAGATCACCGAGTTGTTGCAGGTTCGCCGGGGCGTCGCGCGTGTCCTGCAACTGCTGGCAGAGCTCGGCGCTCAGCGGCAGATCGATCTCCTCGTCGGGCAAGGCGGCCAGATGGCCGAGGAAGTCCCGGTCGCTGGGGGCTGCCGGCGCGGGGGCATCGTCGCCGGGCAGCAGCCGACGCAGGCAATCGAGCACCTTGGGCACCTGGAAGGGCTTGCTGATGAATGCGCTGATGCCCAGCGGGCGCACCTCGAGCACGCTGTCGCGGTCGGCGCGCGAGGTGATCATCACCAGGGCCACCTCGCGGTCCTGGCTGCGCACTGCCTGCAACAGGCGCGTGCCGTTGCCGTCCGGCAGGTTCCAGTCGGCGATCACCATCTGCGCCGGTTCGCGTTGCCAGGCCGCGATCGCGTCGGCCACGCGCCCCTGGCAGTCGACGCGCGCGCCGGGACGCAGGCTCAGTACGATCTGTTTGAGCAGATCGGCGATCCACGGATCGTCTTCGAGAATCAGCACGCGCATGCTCAGCTCCTGGTGCTGGACTGGCTATTCTTCGCTTCGTTGGCTGTGGTGGTGTCGAGGGTTTCGGCAGGTACCGGTTGCGGGCGACCGAAGTGATAGCCCTGGCCGTAATTACAGCCTAGTTCACGCAGAAAGTCGGCCTGAGCCGGTTGCTCGATGCCCTCGGCGAGGACCTTGAGGCCCAGGCTCTTGCCCAGCGCGATGACGGCGCGGGTGATGGCGGCATCTTCCGGATCGTCGGGCAGGCCTCGCACGAAGCTCTGGTCCAGCTTGAGCTTGTCCACCGGCAGGCGCTTGAGGCGCGCCAGCGAACTGTAGCCGGTGCCGAAGTCGTCGATGGCCAGCCGCACGCCCAGCGCGCGCAGACTGGTGAGCAGTTTCAGGGCGGCGTCGGGGTCTTCCATGATCGCGCTCTCGGTGACCTCCAGCTCCAGCTGCTCGGGTGGCAGGCCGGTTTCGGCGAGCACCGCGGCGACCCGCTGGTCGAGTTCGCCACGGCTGAACAGGCGGCTGGAGACGTTCACCGCGACGAAATTCAGCCTGTCTCCTTCCTCGTTCCAGCGCACCATCTGGCGGCAGGCCTGCTCCAGTACCCAGGCATCGATGACGCCGATCATGCCGTTATCTTCGGCGATCGGGATGAATTCGGCGGGTGGAATCAGCCCGCGTTGCGGATGCTGCCAGCGTACCAGTGCTTCCATGCCCACCTGGCTACCGTCACGCAGGTCGTGCAGTGGCTGGTAGTAGACGCGCAGCTCCTGATTGTCGAGGGCATGGCGCAGGCTGCTGGCCAGTTCGACGCGCTGGCGCGCGTAGTCGGTCAGCTCCTGCACGTAGAAGGCATAGCCCTCGCGGCCGCTGCTCTTGGCCTTGAACAGTGCCGAGTCGGCATTGCGCAGGATCTGCTCGACGCTGTCGGCATCTTCGGGGAACAGGCTGATGCCGATGCTGGCGCCGATGTAGAGTTCGTGACCGTCGAGGCGAAAGGGCGTTTCCAGATTGCGCAACAGGCGCTGCGCCAGCTCGGCTGCCTGGGTGGCGCCGGCGCAGTTCTCGCTGAGCAGGCCGAATTCGTCGCCGCCCAGCCGCGCCAGCGTACTGCCATTGGGCAGGCCGTGCTGCAGGCGCTCGCCGACGCTCTTGAGCAGCAGATCGCCGACGTTGTGACCAAGGCTTTCGTTGATGTGCTTGAAGTGGTCGAGGTCGATCAGCAGCACTGCGCCACGCAGTTCCTCGATCTTGCTGCGCTCCAGTGCATGGGCGACGCGCTCGGTGAACAGCAGGCGGTTGGGCAGGTTGCTCAGCGGGTCGTGGTGCGCCAGGTAATCCAGCTCTCGCTGCGAACGCTTGAGCGCGGTGATGTCGGAGAACACCGCGACGTAATGGCTGACGCGCCCCTGTTCGTCGTGGATCACGCGGATGCACTGCCACTGCGGGTAGATTTCGCCGCTCTTGCGCCGGTTCCACACTTCGCCGCTCCAGGCGCCGCGGTTCTCCAGGGCGTGCCACAGGCTCTGGTAGAAGGTGGCGTCGTGGCGGCCGGACTTGAGCAGAGTCGGGTGCTGGCCGAGGATTTCCTCGCTGCTGTAGCCGGTGATGCGGCTGAAGGCGGGGTTGACGTGAACGATGCGCTGCTCGGCATCGGTAACCAGCACGCCTTCCTGAGTGGCGTCGAATACCGCGGCAGCCTGGCGCAGGCTGTCGTCGATGGCGCGCTGCCGAGTGATGTCGCTGGCGATGCCGATGAAGCGCTGCGGCTGCCCCTGCTCATCGCGCAGCAGGCGACCGCGGGAATGAATCCAGCGATAGCTGCCGTCGGCATGGCGCAGGCGGTAGATGTTCTCGTAGGACTGCTCGCTCAGCTCGGCATTGAGCGCATGCAGGGCGCGCTCCTGGTCGTCCGGGTGCAGGCGTGCGGCCCAATCCTCGCGGGTGTCGCCGAGCGCCTGTGGGGTCAGACCGAGCAGCTTGGCGTAGCCTTCGGAGAAGAACACCCGGCGGCTCGACACGTCCCAGTCCCACAGCCCGTCGCGCGTGGCATCGAGCGCCAGGCGCAGGCGTTCCTCGTTGCCGGCCAGCTGCAGACGCGCGCTGCGATACTGCTGGGCATGACGATGCAGGATGAGATACAGCAGCGCACTGGTGAGCACGACGAAGAACAGGCCCTTGAGCGATTGCAGGCGCTCCTGCTGCACCAGCGAAAGCCCCAGGGCCGTCAGCAGATGATCACTGAGAAGAATCCACAGACCGGCCAGTAGCAGGTAGCCCAGGGTCAGACGCAAGGCGGCGATGTCGATACGCATGGGTGGGCGGCTACGCTCCGTGTAAATGTCGAGCAGTATAGATGGGGGTGGGGCTGAAACATTCTTATCTAAAAGACCAACTGGTTTTCTGGCCTGGGTCAGGGATAATGCGATCAGGTTCGTCCTTGTAGGACAAACCGCGTTCCCCTATCAAGAGGCAACAGCGCCCATGTGGTACAACGGTTTACTCGACCTGTCGGTCTGGCAGCTGGTGGCTGCGACCTTGCTGATGACGCACGTGACCATCGTCAGCGTCACCGTCTATCTGCACCGCTACTCTGCGCACCGGGCACTGGAACTGCACCCGGCGCTCAAGCATTTCTTCCGTTTCTGGCTGTGGCTGACCACCGGCCAGAACACCCGCGAGTGGACCGCCATTCACCGCAAGCACCACGCCAAGTGCGAAACCGTCGATGACCCGCACAGCCCGGTGATCAAGGGGCTGGGTACCGTGCTGCGCAAAGGTGCCGAACTCTATCAGGAAGAGGCGAAGAACCAGGAAACCTTGCGCATCTATGGCAAGAACTGCCCGGATGACTGGATCGAGCGCAATGTCTACAGCCGTTACCCGATCGGCGGCGTGACCCTGATGGCGATCATCGACCTGGCCCTGTTCGGCGTGCTCGGCATGACCGTCTGGGCCGTCCAGATGATGTGGATTCCGTTCTGGGCTGCCGGTGTGATCAACGGCCTGGGCCATGCGGTCGGCTATCGCAACTTCGAGTGCCGTGACGCCGCCACCAACCTCGTGCCCTGGGGCATCATCATCGGTGGCGAAGAACTGCACAACAACCACCACACCTACCCCAACAGCGCCAAGCTGTCAGTGAAGAAGTGGGAGTTCGACATGGGCTGGGCCTGGATCAAGCTGTTCAGCTTCTTCGGCCTGGCCACGGTGCAGCGCGTCGCGCCCATCGCCCATCGCGTCGAAGGCAAGGGCCATCTGGACATGGACACCGCCATGGCCATCCTCAACAACCGCTTCCAGATCATGGCGCAGTACCGCAAGCTGGTGATCGCACCGCTGGTCAAGCAGGAAGTGGCCAAGGCCGACGAGTCCGTTCGTCACCTGTTCCGCCGTGCCAAGCGCCTGCTGTCGCGTGAGCCGAGCCTGCTGGAAGAGCAGCACCACGCGCGCATCGCCGACCTGCTGGCGCAAAGCCAGGCACTCAAGGTGATCTACGAGAAGCGCCTGGCGCTGCAGCAGATCTGGGTCAAGACCAGCAGCAACGGCCACGACATGCTCGAGGCCATGAAGCAGTGGGTGCACGAGGCCGAAGCCAGCGGTATCCAGTCGCTGCGCGAGTTCGCCGAACAGCTCAAGACCTACTCGCTGCGGCCCGCCAACGCGGTCGCCTGACCACTCTGCGCTCGCGAAGGCCCGCCGAACTGGCGGGCCTTCTTGTTTGTCCAAGACTCGCACTATGCTCACTTTACGCTTATGCGAGGGATTGGATGGCCGCTGTGATGGATGATCAAGGCAACGCTGTTTCCGAGTTGGAAGAACTGACCCTGGCCTTGTTGCACAGCCGGGCCGAGGTGGAGCGCCTGGGCGAGCGCGAACAGCTGTTCAGTAGCCTGCTTGGCAGCGTCAATGCCGTGCTCTGGGCCTTCGACTGGGACGAGCAGCGGATGATTTACGTCAGTCCGGCCTACGAGCGCATCTTCGGCCGCTCCGCCGCGCTGCTGCTGGCCGACTACGGCGAGTGGCGCAACAGCATCTATCCGGATGACCTCGACTACGCCGCCGAAAGCCTGGCCAAGGTGCTGGAAACCGGCGCGGTGGAGTCGCGCGAGTACCGCATCATTCGTGCCGATGGCCAACTGCGCTGGCTCAGCGACAAATGCTTCGTCAGCCCCAGGCCGGGTGCGGAGCCGGGCAGGGTTATCGTCGGCATCGCCGAAGACATCACCGAGAAGAAGCGCCTCGAGGGCGAACTGCATCGCCTGGCCACCACCGACGTGCTGACCCAGAGCAGCAACCGCAGGCACTTCTTCGAGTGCGCCCGTCGCGAGTTCGAGCACGCACGCAAGTTCGGCAGCCCGTTGGCTTTCCTGCTGCTCGACCTCGACGACTTCAAGAAGATCAACGACCAGTACGGTCACCAGACCGGCGACGAGGTGTTGCGGCGCCTGGCCCATTGCGGCAGCAATGCCTTGCGTCGCGGCGACCTGTTCGGGCGTATCGGCGGCGAGGAATTCGCTGCGCTGTTCCCGGGCTGCGAGCAGGACCTGGCCCTGCAGGTAGCGGAAAGGCTGCAGCGTGAGGTGCAACGCCTCAGCTTCCAGCATGAGGGCAAGAGCTTCGGCATCACCGTCAGCCAGGGCCTGACCAGCATGCTGGCGACCGATGTCAGCCTCGATGCGCTCTACGCGCGTGCCGATGCCGCCATGTACCTGGCCAAGCGGCAGGGCAAGAATCAGATCGTGCTGGGATGACGATTGGCGATTTTCCGCCTTGTGGCGGGTTTTGGTGGGCGGAAAGTTGCCGATAGAAAGTTGTCATCGCCTGGTCACGCGTCTGCAGAAAAAATGTAACCTGCTGTTCTAGAAGCATTGCGCGCCTATTGGAGGACGCTGGCGCGCAATCTGCATAGTTCCTGCCAGATGCCGCCCAGGACGTCGGCGCAAAATAACAACGACGAGAGAGTACTCACCATGCATCACTCAGCCCGCCTTGTTTCGGTCGCTTCGCTGCGTTCGCCGTTGTTTCGTTGTTCCTGAATTTTCACGCACCCCTTCGAGCCCGGCTTGCGCCGTGTCCGCTCGCGGGTGCCTATGCCCCATTCGTTCCGGCCTGCCTCTTCGTGCCGAAGTCCGCGCCGGACGAAGCGTCACCTTAAACACACTGGAGAGAAACATAATGAGAAAGACCTCCCTGGCACTGGCCTTAGCCGCCAGCACCCTGGGCCTGAGCCAAGTGGCCTTCGCCGACTTCATCGGCGACAGCAAGGCCAGCTTGTCCATGCGCAACTTCTACTTCGACAACGACAACCGTGAAAGCCAGAGCGACATCGGCAATGCCGCCTACACTGGCCAGCAGCGCGAGTGGGGTCAGGGCTTCCAGCTGAACTATACCTCCGGTTTCACCGAAGGCACCGTAGGTTTCGGTGTTGATGCCCTGGGCATGCTGGGTGTGCGTCTGGACGGCGGTGGCCGCTCTGGCAAGGCCGGTATCGACCGTACCCCCGGCGCTCTGTTCCCGCTGGAAAGCGATGGCAGCGCGGTCGACGAGTTCAGCCAGCTGGGGCTGACCGCCAAGGTTCGCATCTCCAAGACCGAAGGCCGTCTGGGCACCCTGCAGCCGAAGCTGCCGGTCGTGACCTTCAACGACGGTCGCCTGCTGCCGCAGACCTTCGAGGGCGGCATGATCACCTCGAAGGAAATCGATAACCTGACCATCAACGCCGGTCAGCTCGAGCACGCCGTTGGCCGTGCGTCCACCGATTCGCAGTCGCTGGCCATCGCCGGCAACAGCAACGGCCAACGCAGCAACAAGTTCTACTTTGCCGGTGGCGACTATCAGGTCAACAAGGACCTGCTGGCCCAGTACTACTACGGCAACCTGGACGACTTCTACAAGCAGCACTTCGTTGGCCTGGTGCACAACCTGGCACTGCCTGCCGGTAGCCTGAAGTCCGATATTCGCTACTTCTACAGCGACTCCGATGGCAAGAACGGCAGTGCAGCCGGCCGCGCCGAAGGCTACACCAGCACCGGTTACTACGGTGGCAACGTGACCCGCGGTGAAGTCGACAACCGCACCTTCAGCGCCTTCTTCACCTACAGCCTGGATGGTCATGCGCTGAGCGGTGGCTATCAGAAGGTTTCGGGCGACAGCAACATGCCTTTCCTCAACCAGGGTGATGGCTCCACCGTGTATCTGGTCACTGACCGTCAGATCACCAACTTCACCCGTGCCGGTGAGCGTACCTGGCTGGCCCAGTATGCCTACGATTTCGCCAACGTCGGCGTGCCTGGCCTGACCGCCAACGTTGCCTACCTGAAAGGCGATCAGATCAAGTCCGCTCGTGGTGACCTGAAAGAGTGGGAACGCGACATCACCCTGAGCTATGTGCTGCAGGATGGCGCTCTGAAGGGCATGGGCTTTGCCTGGCGTAACGCTTCGCTGCGTAGCGAAGCTGCATCCGACGTCGACCAGAACCGTCTGATCGTCAGCTACACCCTGCCGCTGCTCTAAGGCGGTATCGGCAAGGGTATCGCCCTTGCCTGCGCCGTAACGAAAAATGCCCGCATCCATTGGATGCGGGCATTTTTTATGGGCGCTTAGCGTGCGCTTTCAATCGGCGCTGCCGACGCCGCGAGAATGGCGCTGGCCAGGGCCATGTCATCGGCATCCTGCAACTGCGGATTGGCGCTGCGCAGCTGCTGCATGGCCGCTTCCAGGTGCGGGCCGCGGATTTCGCCGTTACTGGCGACGAAGCTGCTGGCATCCTCTTCGGTGGCGGCGACCAGCTTGCGATCCTTGAAGGTCAGGTAGGTCGAGGCCGTGGTGGCGCCCGAGGACAGAATGTCGCGCAGCAGGCCATCGGCAGCTGCGGTCTGGGCGATCAGGCAGGCACTGAACGCCAGTGCGGCATGGCTCGTTACACGCATGATGAAACTCCTTTTGGGTGGTTCCTTTGCTAGGAGTCGAATCGGCCGCCAGTGGTTCCTTGTCGGCGATGGCCGGTTGCCACGCAGCTCAACCGCGCAACCTGCGCGCGCGCTGTTGATGGCGCCACCACAGCAGCGCCGAGACCGCCGCCAGCACGGCGAACAGTAGAAATTGCCAGGCCCAGGGCAGGTCGGGGAAGAGGTAGGTCAGCGCACCGACGGTGACGGCGACCAGGCCAATCCACAGCAGGTAGCCGCCAGCGCCGAACACTTCGAGAATCAACAGCAGGGTGGCCAGGGCCAGCCAGTCCCAGAACGACAGATGTTGCAGGTAGGTGATCATGGGCAGACGCGGCTACCTGTGGTCAGACAGTTTGCTGATCGTCCTTGTGTGTGCATCGCTTAGACTCCTTTGACAGATTCAACAATCTAAGCACAGCGGCCCGGGCTCTGCCGCCGACCTCTTCGCAAGGTGGGCAGATGCCGGGCGATGGATGGGAACTGGAGCATGTTCAAGCGTCTGATGGGTGCGGTTTTGCTTGCCCTCCTGCCTAGCCAGCATGCACTGGCCGATGAGCTGCTTGATGCGCTGCAGCGCGCAGCGCCGCAGCTTGAGGTGCGTGCCCTGCAGGATGCGCTACAGGCGCTGCGATGCGTCGAGGGCGAGGTCGATGTAGGTGATCAGGCCAGGCGGCTGGCGGTGATCGACTACTCGCGCTCTTCGCTGGAGCGGCGCCTGTGGGTGTTCGATCTGACCCACCGGCATCTGCTGCAGCGTGAGTTCGTGGCCCATGGTCGGCAATCCGGCGAGCTGTTCGCCGAGCGCTTCTCCAACCTGCCCGGCAGTCATCAGTCCAGCCTCGGCCTGTTTCGCGGTGCCGAGAGCTACAGCGGGCGGCACGGTCATTCGTTGCGCCTTGATGGCCTGGAGCCCGGCTTCAACGACCAGGCGCGAGCCCGGGCGCTGGTGATCCATGGCGCCGATTACGTGGCGCCAGGCTGGGCCGAACGGCACGGGCGCATGGGGCGCAGCCTGGGCTGTCCGGCGGTGCAGCAGGAAGTGATCCGGGTGCTGGTGGATCAACTCAAGGATGGCCAGTACCTGTTCGCCTGGCATCCGCAGATGCAGCAGGACCGCTATCGCGGTTGCGCGAGCCTCAGCGCTGTTCGCTCTGCGGAGTGACGCGCAGCACTTCCTCGATGGTGGTCAGGCCGGCGGCGACCTTCTGCGCGCCGGACAGGCGCAGGCTGCGCATGCCGTCCTTGAAGGCGGCGCGGCGCAGCAGGGTCAGGTCCGTATCGGCGGTGATCAGCGGCTTGATCGCGTCGTTGATCAGCATGATTTCGTACACCCCGGCACGGCCGCGGTAGCCGGTTTCGCGGCATTCCAGGCAGCCAACGGCATGGTGCGCATGGGTCGGCAGCGGCGAGCTCCAGGGCCGGGTCAGGCCGTTCCAGGTGTCTTCGTCCAGCTGCACCGGCGCCTTGCAGTGCGGGCACAGGGTACGCACCAGGCGCTGGGCCATGACGCCGAGGA
>VFQQ010001952.1_pt1 | contig 25767 bp, 50 predicted proteins | sample 3512341 | NCBI WGS metagenome assembly VFQQ01 (sample SAMN10412373, study PRJNA504923) | tailings metagenome | isolation source: Relicate 2 Philex TSF1 revegetated site | place: Philippines: Tuba, Benguet | collected 2017-08-29 | reverse complement strand
GGGGCTGGCAGCATGAAGTTTGGGCAGCATCCCACCCGGCAGCAAGCGGTAGTGCATCGGCAGCGCTCGTATGCAACCAAGGGAGAGCAACAATGCTGATGAACGCGCTAGCAAGCTTCAGCTGCCAATCCTGCAGGGCCAAACAAACCACAGCACAGCACAGCACAGCACAGCACAGCGCACCACAGCGTTCCAGCCACCTCCATCCCATCGCACCAGAGTGGTAGTTGTAGGCCCACTCGCAAAAGTGGTTGGCCACGTCGTAGGCCGCATCGTTCAGCGTCGAATATTCGTAGTCGATGAGCTTCACCCACAGCCCGCTGCCGCCCTCTGGCCGCTCGTGTGGCATGCTGCCGCCGCTGGGCGCAGCGCCGTTGCCCAGCACCGCAGCGGCCGCCGCCAGGGTGGCTGCCACAGGGTCGCCGGCCCTTGGAGAGCCGCCTCGCAGCGCTGCAGGCGCGCTGCGGCCGCCGGGGGGGCTAGCGCCGCCTGGCTGGCTGCTGGGTGCCGCTCCCATCAGCAGCATGTTGCCATACTGAAGGTCGTTGTGGCAGAAAGCCACCCAGGGCGGGTACAGAGCTGCCAGCCGCGCCTGGATGGCGTCCAGCTGCGGCAGCGGAGAGAGGCACAGGGGCAGCAAGGATGGGGACAGGTTGGCAGCATGGCAGGCGCGGCAGTGACAGTCGGGAGCGGGCACTTGGGGCGACAGCAGCAGCGGCAGCAGCAGCGGCAGCAGCAGCCCAGAGCTGTGGTTTGGAAGGCCAAGTCATCCTGGGCTGCCTGGGATGCAAGCACCGCTCCAGCAGCTGAGCCCAGGCTGTGAGCAGCTCTCTGCCACAGCCTCAAGGCAGCATCACACGGCGACTGCAAGCGAAACGCCTCAACTGCAGTTACCACAAGCACACGAGCTAAAATCGCACCTCTTGTGGCAGCTCTGCCAGCCCAGCAGCCTGCAGGTCCGCACCACACTCCACCGCCGCTGCATGCCACTGCCGTATGCGATCGTAGATGGCCGGCCGCAGCTGCTGCTCCGCCTGCTGCTGCCGCTCTGCCTGCCCGTTGGCGGAGGCACCCGCCTGCTGCTGCTGCGGCTGCTGCGCCTGCTGCTGTGCCAGGGTCAGGCTGGTGAGCCCCGCCAGCATGCGCACGTGGAAGCGAGCCATGGCGGCGGCAATAGCAGCAGACACGTCTGGCTGCCGCAGCGTGTCGCAGCTCAGGTTGTCGCCTGGTAGAAACTCCTCCACCCGCCCATTCTCGTACTCCACCTGCATCAAGTTGAGAAGGGAAATGTGAAGGGCATGACATTTGAGTGGGCAGCTCTGCTCTGCATGCAGCTCCCGGACTGCACTAGTGGCAGCGGCACAGCAGCGGCGGCGGCGCACGCACATCCCAAGTCCCCAGCCCCTCACCAGGCACTTTGGTCCCAGGCCCAGGTCGGAGGCGAGCAGGAATACGTTTCGCTCGTCCCGCTGGCTGAACAGCTTGCCGCCAGATCCAAACACGCGGACAATGACCGTGGCATTCTGCCGCGCCGTGGCGCTGGAGCAGCGGTAGACCAGGTTGGTCATCGCGCCGCTGATCTGCTCCACCACCGCATCCGCGGAGGCGCCGTCCTGACGGACGGTGGGGTGTGAAGAGCGACGAGTTTAGTGGGGGCGACAGAGCAGGCGGCGGCGGCGCAGCATGCGGCGGCGGCGGCAGCCCCCAGCGGTGCCGTGGCCCCACCTGCCAGCCCGGGGTGGCATCCAGCACCGCCGTGAGCGCGGACTTGGGGTCGGCCAGCACTTGGGTCACGTCCACACGCAGCCGGGCGCCGCGACCGGCAGGAGACCACGCCTGGGCCGCCATGGCGCTTGCCGATTGAACGATGGGGCGATGCTGGTTTCACGATGGCCCGCAATGCCGCCGATGGCCTGCCCAGCGCCCAAAACAAACATGACACTTTGCATGGGGACCGGCACGAGCCGCTCAACTCCCCACCGATTCCAGCAGCGGCCATCCATCCCTCGGCGATCGGCGCCAGTCGCGCAGCGGCTGTATGTACAGCAGTTGAGAGGCGGCTATGCGGGGAGCAGCAGTGGGCGCCGCCCTGGTGGCGCTGGCCCTGCTGGCCGGCCTGGTCCCAGCCCTGGGCGATGAGCACAACCACCGGGTGAGGCCTGGGGGCGCAAACCAGTCTGAACGCGTGATCGATTGGCCTGAATCGCACCCCACGGCCGCTTCCGGGGCCCAGGGGGCTGCCAGGTGTCCTGGGGCGGCGGCGATCGCGCTGCTGGGCGCCCTGCCACCACCGCCGCCGCCTGCCTGCCCACCCGCCGCTGTTCCGCTACTGCCGCCGGCATCGCTGTCTATGCTGCCGGTCTGGCCAGCTGTTGTTTATACATGCTTGCGGTTTTGTTCGGCAGAGCAGCTGCAATGTGGTGGTGCACGGCAGACCGCAATAAATGCCACGCCAGCGCCCGCCGGCGCCCGCCCACATGCTCGCGCCGCTTTTCGAACCTCTGTGCACCCACCTGCCTGCTTTTGTGGCTGCAGTACCAAGTGGGCGACACAGTGACGCTGTGGGTCAACAAAGTGGGGCCGTACAACAACCCGCAGGAGACCTGTGAGTGGACTGCCAGCCGCAGGGCGGTGGGGCGGCGCGGCGTGGGAGGAGGCTGCGCAGCATGGCTGGTCTTGCGTGCTGACGGCCTGCAGAGCATGCAGTTGCTTGAGTAGCTTGAGGGCAACCAGTGCCGCCCAGTCTGCTGGCAGTGTGGCGCAAGCTTGCATGGGGTTGCTTGTGGCTGCCGTGTGCAGCTCAAGCTTTTGGTCGATCCCCGAAGCACCGTGCAACGTGCATGCAAGGCGGAGCTGAGGCTGGGGGCAATAGCACACCAAATGTGCATTCTTCCCTGCCCTGCCGCCTTGCAGACAACTACTACCTGCTGCCCTTTTGCCGGCCCAAGCCCGCGGAGCGGCCGCGGCACAAGTGGGGCGGCCTGGGCGAGGTGCTGCAGGTGAGGGCTGTTGTCCTCTGGGCAGGTAGCAGTGCAGGCCTGGTCCTTGGGGCTCGAGTCTTTTTCGAGGCAGATTGCTGGTTCGCGTCTTGGGGCAGAGGAGAACGTGGTGGGCTGAATGGCTGGCAGCTGTAGCTCAAGTTGCACTGCAGGGGATGAGCTGTGCAGCTTCTCTTGATCCTGGCCCAATCACGGCTTCTTTTTCCTGCGTGCCCAACCCATCGGCTGCAGGGCAACGAGCTGATCGACAGCCAGCTGGAGCTCAAGTTCCGCACCGACGTGCCCAAGCGGGACATCTGCCGCATGACGCTGGACGATGAAGACGTGCGCTGCGCTGCGCTGCGCTGTGCTGTGCTGTGCTGTGCTGTGCCAGCCACTGCATTCTCTGCTGCTGTGAGCGAGCAGTGTGTGGCACTAGTCAAGATGCCGGATGGCAAGGCATGATGCTGCCGCCGCTGTCGCTGCTGCTGCTGCTGCCGCCGCTGCTGCTGCCGCCTGCGGCTGCTGCTGCTGCCGCCGCTGCTGCTGCCGCCTGCGGCTGCTGCTGCTGCCTGCTGCTGCTGCTGCACATGCATGCTAATCGCACCCCTGCCCTCCTATTACTGCTTGTGCGCAGGTGGAGGACTTTAGCGAGGCGGTGAAGCGGCACTATTGGTGCGCTGCACTGCTGCTGCAAGGCTGCTTGATTGCAGGTGCCTGCGTTGCCATACTTTGCGCAGGCGGCTGCCTTCTGGTGAGCCGCAGGGCTGCCCAGAGTTATGATGCACAGTATCTGTTAGCATGCCTTGCATGATTGCATATGTTCCTTTCCTGGGTGCAGGTATGAGTTCTTTGCGGACGAGCTACCCATCTGGGGCTTTGTGGGGCCACCGCCGGAGCAGACCAAGGGCGGCGATGACACCGTGTACATCTACACCCACAAAACATTCGACATTGCCTACAACGGCGACCGGGTGCGTCTGGCTGCCGGGATGTAGACTTTTCACGAGTCCTCGTGAGGTAGGACCGCACAATATGCGGCTTTGCGCTTGCATCAATACCGAACCCCTTCTCCTCCTCTTGCCCACCCGTCTCCCCCCCGCAGATCATCCACATCAACCTGACCAGCGAGAACCCGCAGCCCATCAAGGGCGGCGCGCAGCTGACCTTCACCTACGAGGTGCGCTGGGATTGATTTTGAGGGACAAACAGCAAGCGTGCCTGCCTGCCTGCCTGCCTGCCTGCCTGCCTGCTGCCGTGCATGGGACTACTCGCCTGCCTGCTGTTTCAACTGCCGCCTGCCCAGCACTCCCACTCGCCTCGCTGCTTTGACAGCCATTCATGCTCTGCTGGCTATGCTCCAACCTGCGCAGGTGCACTGGAAGGCCAGCTGGACCCCATTTGTGCTGCCCAGCAAGCACCTCCAGCAAGCACGTGTCCTGCTTTTCATTCACATGGTTTTCTTAAAACACACCCGCAGGTGCACTGGAAGGCCAGCTCCATCCCCTTTGTGCGCCGCTTCGAGCGCTACCTCGACTTCAACTTCTTCGAGCACCAGGTGATTGTGTGAAACAACAATCTGAATGAACAAGTGGCATGTCAATCAACAGCTGTAGCTTTTTGATGCACAAGCTGGCCCTGTGTGCGGGTGGCTGGAGGCTTGGTCCTCGGCAGTTGCCAAGTGCCATCCTCCGTCAGCACCATGCTATGTGTGTCTGGGACCTAATTCCCAACTCCCACCATTGTCTCTTCCTGATTCTCACCATCGTCCAAGCGCAGATCCACTGGTTCTCCATCTTCAACTCCTTCATGATGGTCATCTTCCTGACCGGCCTGGTCACCATGATCATGCTGCGCACGCTGCGCAAGGACTACGCGCGCTACACGCAGGTGGGGATCTGTTTATAATGTGCTTGCATGAGCCAAACCTGCTGCGCTCTGGTCAGCCTGATCATGCTGCGCACGCTGCGCAAGGACTGCACACGCTATACGCAGGCGTGCTGTGCTGGGCCTGCTGGGGCTGCGCTTGTGCCACCATGCATCCTCGTGCACACGCATGCCCCGCGCCAGCTGGTAGTGGCTGAAGCGTGGTTGCTGATTTGGAACCGGTGGCCTAAAAGGGCAGACGCAGACACACTCGTCCTGCTTTTACCCAATGCGCAGAAGGACCACGACGACCTGGAGAGCCTGGAGCGGGACATGAACGAAGAGAGCGGGTGGAAGCTGGTGAGCAGCTGTGGTCTTGCGGCATCCCATGCGTTGTTCTGATGCTTTGGCCCCGCAGAGTGCACCACAGCGCATTGCCACCTGAATACGTGCTGTTTGTTTGTCAGCCACAGCTCAAGCTGTCTTGCAATCCTCTGTTCTGCAGGTCCACAGCGATGTGTTCCACCTGCCCCGTTACTTCGTTGTGCTGGCTATTTCGCCCCAACCCTCCGCTGGTGCTCTATCACATATACGCAGGTGCACAGCGACGTCTTCCGCCCGCCCCTGCTACCTCAAGTGCTGTTTTTTCCGCCCCAACCTCTGCTGGTGCTCTATTCCATACGCAGGTGCACGGCGATGTGTTCCGCCCGCCCCGCTACCTCGAGGTGCTGGCCGCCCTGGTGGGCACGGGCGTGCAGCTGGCGCTGCTGGTGCTGTCCGTCATCCTCATCACCATTGCGGGTGAGAGGCAACGCTCTCCCCTCCCTGCTCTGTCTCGGTGCCAAGTCTTGGTTTGACCAACGCAGCTGCTGGTGCTGCCCGATGTGCTGCGTGACGTGCTAACATGCTGCCTGGCGTGTGCTCACACGTCCTGCGTGCTCTCCCCCTGCCTCTGCTTCCCCTGCCACCCTCCCCAGGCGCCCTGTTTGTGGAGCGCGGCACCATTGTGACCGTGTTCATCATCTGCTACGCGCTGACCTCGTTTGTGGGCGGGTGAGAGACAGAAGTCGAGCACGAGAAACGCTCGATTGTTGGGCCTTGCTTTGCGCTTTGTTGGGTCTGTGCTCATCATCTGCTATGCCTTGACCTCGTTTGTGGGCGGGTGCGCTTTACCTGGCCACCGCACACTTGCAGGCCTGGCTCTGCCTGCCGGCCGCCGCGCGCTGGCACGCCTGGCTGTGCCTGCCTGCATGCATATGCTTTGCTCGTTTCCCCCTCGTCTTATTTCTGCGCTGTACGGCATGACTGATCGACGCTGCCCCTTTTTGCTCTTCCAACCTCTGCAGCTACGTGAGCGGCAGCTACTACGCGCGCAACGAGGGCAAGGGCTGGATCCAGACCATGATGCTCACCGCTGGCATCTTCCCCGTCTCCTGCTTCGCCATCGCCTTTGTGCTCAACACCATCGCCATCTTCTACCAGGTGCACACGGCTGGATGCATGTTTGCGTGAAATGGATTTTCAACTCAGTTGGGGTAGTGCAGGCTGTGGGCGCCTTTGTGCTGAACACTATCGCCATCTTCTACCAGGTGTGGAATCGAGTGAATTGCCTGACTGGTTGGCTGCATATTGTTTGCTGCTCGTGGTACTGTTCAGATCGTGTGGCCGGCATGCTGCCGGCCTGCCGCTGCATTTGTTTGTTGCCACACTCACGCGGCAGCTTCCCCTCTCCTCGTCGTGCAGTTGTCCATTCTCATCGTGCTGCTCATCGTGCTGCTCACCTGAGATGTATCTAACCCATCAATTTCCACCTCTCATTTTGCAGTCACTGGCGGCGGTGCCCTTTGGCTCCATCGTTCATCGTGCTGCTCATCTGGATGTTCATTTCCACCGCACTAACCCTACCTGAATTGCCCCTCCTTTCTTCCTTTGCAGTCCCTTGCAGCCGTGCCCTTTGGCTCCATCGTCATCGTGCTGCTCATCTGGATGTTCATCTCCTTCCCCCTCTGCCTCTTTGGCACCGTGGTGGGCCGCAACTGGGCCGGCGCGCCCGACCACCCCTGCCGGTGCGCTTAGGGCATGGGGCGGCTGAGGCGTGGGACGGAGGGTGGGCTGGAGGCTTTCAGTTGCATGGTGGAGGCAGCCAGGGCGGCTGGAGTGGCATGCAGGTGCGCCTGTCTGCGCATCTTGCATCCAGCGCCTTCACCCCTTCTTTTCAACATCACCCCTGCCCTGGCACTCTTTGTCCCTGCATGCGCAGCGTGAAGCGCATCCCCAGCCCCATCCCGGACAAGGCGTGGTACCTCCCGCCGCCCGCCCTGCCCAACTGATACAGCTCTCCAACATTCCCTCCCGACTTGGCCCTGTGTTGCAGCGTCAAGCGCATCCCCAGCCCCATCCCGGACAAAGCGTGGTACCTCACCCCACAGGCCATCGCGGTTGTGGGCGGCCTGCTGCCCTTTGGCTCCATCTTCATCGAAATGTACTTCATCTTCACCAGCTTCTGGAACTACAAGGTGCGTTTTGCGCATGGCATCCAGGCCTATGAAATGCCGTGTGCTTTGAACGGGTCTTTGGGCAGGTTGCCGGCTGCCCCCTTCCTCCAACTCTCTTACTCGCTTCCTCCCTTTGCCTTTTCGTTTGCCGCCTGTCCCTGGCAGGTGTACTACGTGTACGGCTTCTTCCTGCTGGTCTTCCTCATCCTGCTCATCGTCACGGTGCGTGCCCGCTGCGCATGCTGTGCAAGTGCTGCTTGCTGTGCCCGCTGCGTGCTTGCAGCGTGTGTGTGCGCGGCGGCGCTGTGTTGGGCCTGCTGCCGCCTGCTGCGCTGCCCACTGCGCCGCCTGACCCTTCGCTCCAGTACCTGACTCGCGCTGTATTACCCTCTACAGGTGTGCGTGACGATTGCGGGCACCTACTGCCTGCTGCGCTCCCTGCCTGCTCTCACACCCAAACCTCGCAAAACAATGCCGTGCAGGTGTGCGTGACGATCGTGGGAACCTACTTCCTGCTGAACGCCGAGAACTACCACTGGCACTGGACGGCCTTCAGCGCCGGCGCGTCCACCTGTGAGTGCACACCCTGTTTTGGGTTGATTTGGTGACTCCAGCTGCTTGGCGGTTGTCTGTGCAGCCAGATGTTTGTGTGTCAGCCACGCTGGGAAACAAGCACGGGTGCCTGCAATGTGCTTGCCTGCGTTACTGGGACTTATGGCATGCCTGCGTTCGTGCAGCATCGTCTACCAGTCACGCTTACCTATCACCAACCCCTTAGCGCAGCCGTGTACGTGATGCTGTATTCCGTGCACTACTTCGTGGTGAAGACCAAGATGACGGGCTTCTTCCAAACAGCCTTCTACTTTGGCTACACCGCCATGTTCTGCCTAGGCAAGCGCCTTTTGGACCAGGCAGCAGCAGCCCGTGTTGGGTAGCGGGCAGCAGCAGCAGCCTTCTAGAGTCGTCATGTGCTGCCTGGGATTGCTGTCGTTTGCTGTGATGGGCAGTGGCAGTAAGCGTGCCGCAAGGGCCACGCTGTGCTGTGCTTTTCGACAAGGCACAGTGGCTGTGCCATATGCCTCAGCGCAGCTGCTGCCTACTGCCTGCTCCCCCTTCCCTGACCATCCGCTCCCGCCCCAACGGTCCACGGTTCTGCTGCAGGCCTCAGCACCATGTGTGGCGCAGTGGGCTACCTGGGCGCCCTTGCGTTTGTGCGGCGCATATTCCGGAACGTCAAGGTCGACTGACGGCCGCCTGCTGTCCTTTTCCGCTCGCTCCTGGGCCGGCGGCGGCGACCAGCCACGGCACTGGAGACACAGAGGCAAGCGCCTCTATGCTCCAACCGGTTGGCGCGCTGCCGCCGCCTCGTGTGTTCCCTCTGCTCGTTTCATTCCCTGCTCCCAGCACTGATTGCTTCCTCATATTTTTGTGCAACGCCAAGCCAGCAGTGGGCAGAAGTTGGCGGCGTGACATTCGCATCGGGCGGCGCCAATGCGGCACGTCGGGCAGCAGGGGCGGGCGGCGGTGGGTGCGAAACGCGGCATCGGTCACGGGATCGCGGTTCACGTGACGCACACACACTTTCCACACGACACACAAGCTATGCAGGCGGCCTGCTGCCTCGCGGTGGCCCCCGCTGCGCGGGCAGCGGTGGCGGCCGGCCCCTCCCGGGCCGTGCAGCCCAGGTGAGGCTGGGCAGTACTGCAGCAGGCGGCGACACAGCCGGGGCTGCCCTCGCGGTTTACCCTCGCCGGCCCTCCCCGCCTCCCTGTCTGCAGGGCCGTGCCCCGCGGCGCGCCCAAGCAGATCCGCAGCCGCCGCGCGATCGCCCTGAGGCGAGCCAGGGGCCAGGGGAGGCCGCCTGAGCAGCCCAGCACTTGGGGCGCCCTCTCGTGTCGGGTTGCTGGGTTTCGGAGCCCTTGGCAGCCAGTCCTACATCACGGGAGCCCAATGCGCAATGCGGCACGCGCGATGGGCGCCTGGGGCCACCGCCTGCCACCGCCGCCGCCGCCGCCCGCTTACCAACCCCATCGTCCGCTCTCCGTCGACGCAGGGTGGCCGCGGCCGCAGGCAACGGCGCCTCTAACCAGCCGGAGCCCGTGGTCAAGATCGACAACGAGGCTGATCCGTTTGCCACGGTGGTGACCATTGAGTATGGCGACCGCCTGGGCGAGCTGCTGGACACGGTGGGTGCTGCTGGCTTGTGGGTGCTGGTCGGTTCGCTGAAGAATGTTGAGCACGGAGCAGCACGCGCATCCTGACTGGTGGGCAGTGCAGGCCGGGCTGCGCTACATGGAGCGCGAGCATGACTGCTGCCTAAGCGGCTGCGGTTGCAGCGGGAGGCGCAGCGGTCGGTCGGCATGCGACACGGCGCTGCTGTGGCATGCTCAGGCTGCAGCTGCCTGTTGCCTGCTCTGGACTGCTGCGCACATCATTACTAGCCTGCCCGCCCTGCTCGCTCACTGCGCGTGCTCATGCCGAGGCGCGCTGCAACTGTTGCGCCGTGTTCTTTGCCTGCCGCTGCGCAGGTGGCGTCGCTGCGGGCCCTGGGCCTGAACATCCGGCGCGCCAAGCTGAGCCAGGGCCAGGAGCACCGCTTCTACGTCACCGACCAGCGCACGAGCGAGAAGGCGGGTGCTGGGGTTTAGGCAGGCAGCTGGATGAATGCTGCTGGAGGGGCCAGGCAGCCGGGGGGATGGGGCTGCAGGCGGGCAGCCGGTTGCTGCTGGAGGGTTGATGCGGACCAACGGCAGCCGGCCGGCTGGTGTGGATGCAGTCGGCTGCTGCTGGGGTCGCATGAAGCGCGGCTGCCTTTGCTGGGGCATGCGTATGGCCGCCTGCTGCCGCCCGCGTGCTCCTGCTCATCAGCTTTGCTTTCTTACCGCAGGTCGTCAAGTCGTCCAAGATTGAGGAGATTCGGCTGACGATCCTGCAGGTGGGGGCTGGGCAGCTGGAGTGGTAGCCTGCGTGCCCAAGTTTTACGTGCTCCCACTCACTCGAGAGCCGCTGAGCACCCAGCTGGGGGTGTGTTTGAGCCGCTGGCGTCCCAGCCTTGCTCGCCTTGTTCTTGCAAATGATGGCATGTCATCAATCCCTTGCCGTTCTCTTGTCCCAACAACAGAACATGATGGAGTACCACCCCGAGAGCCAGGAGCAGCTGGCCTGGGGCTCCAACGCGGCGCGCTCGGGTGGGCAGCCTTCTCTGCTGCTGCTGCCGCTGCTGCTGTGTGTGCACATGCGCTGGCCTTTGGGTTACCAATGCGGCGCGCTCGGGTGGGCTGCCAGTTGTGGGGCCCTGCTGTTGATGCTGTTGCTGCTGCTGTTGCTGCTGCTGTCTCCCACATGTGCTGGGGTAGGGCAGCTGACCTGCAGACATGGTGCAGCGCTTGTGCTGCTCATGGCTGCTCGTGTGGCTCCATTTGTTACGTGCAGCGGCGACTGGCGCAACATGTACCCCACAGTCCGTACAGCACCCTCCCTTACTCAACGCTGCTCTTATGGTTTGCTCCTCACCTGTGTGCAGCGGTGACTGTGCGCGACGTGGACCCCACGGCCCCGCTGGGCGTGCGGCGCGGCATCCAGACGCAGATCGAGGTGGGGGTGCAGCCTGGGAATGTATCGCTTGTGGCGTGCTTGTCGGCGGCGCAAACTGCGCAGACGCGAATTGGGGTGCAGCACGCTGCTCTCTTCCGTTTACCCTGGTCTGCTCCCTCCTGCCTCTCCCAACGCTGTGCCCCCTTCCAACTGTTGAGCTGCAGGTGCGGGAGCACGAGACGGGCTCCCACTCCGTGCTGCTGGTGAACACCGTGGACCGGCCAGGCCTGCTCACAGGTGTGGCTTGGGAGCCACGGAATGCGCGGCCGCAGAAGGGGTGGTGTTCCCAAGAACCGTGGTTGCTGCCGCCTCGGCAGCTGTGGTGCCTAACGGCATGCCCAGATGCCCACGCGAAGGTACTTCAACAAGTTTGCCACTATCCCCTTGCTCTGCCCTCCCTCCCAGACATTGTGCGCGTGCTGAAGGACATCAACCTGAACGTGGTCAGCGCGGAGGTGGACACGATTGGCCGCAACGCCTTTGACCGCTTCAACGTCACGTGAGTCCGCAAAGGGCTGCCTGGTTGGCAAGATTGGGGCACCCAGCTGCAATGCCCGCTGCAGCTTCTTTCGGTATGCTGGCCGTTGCCTCAATTCTGTTCCATTATGCATCCATCTTATCTCACCCTCACAAGTGTCGCCCAGTGGTTATTGCCTGCAGCTACCACGGCGAGCCGCTGGAGGAGCCCATGGCGCAGCTGGCGGTGAACGCGCTGCAGTACTACCTCAGCCAGGTGAGGGGCGGGTGGCGCCAGCTGCTACTCGGGCTTGCAGTGATGTTGCAGGTTGCCACCGCTGTGCCCCACAGTATTGCTTAGTGACTTGTAAAGCCTTTCCATGTATTCCTGCATCACATGTGCCTCCTTCCCTGCCCTCCTACCCCAGGGCGAGGTGGAGAAGGAGTGGAGCGAGTCGTACTGAGCGGCCCTGCCTGCTCGGCCGGGGTGGCTCACAAGGGACTCTTACCAGCATGCGGCGCCGCCGCCGCCGTGCTTTTGCAGTTCACTCCCTGGCTTTGCCGCACCCGGCTCTGGCCCCCGACCCGCCCTCACCCCGTCTCACACCCCCGCCGCAATCCATAGTTTGAGCGAGTCAGCTGCGCGTTCACATCCCAAATTTCAGTGCCCGCTTGCTCTCCCCTCCTGACCTCCGTTGCCGCCTCCCTTTTGATTGCTTTCCGCTGCGCTCGTGGGGGCAGCAGAATGGCCGCGCCCCCAATCGAATCATACTAAAGCACTTGTAAGATATCTGCGGTTTGCTCAAGGAGCCAGCTGTCTGGCTGGGGCATGCTGGGAGGGGGACTGGAACGCATGCCCGCTGCGCCGCCACATCGAGCAGCGAGCGCCGCAGCGGCGGGCCCACACCTATGCATGGCTCTGCTCGCGCGTAGATCGAAACTTGATTGATCATCAGCGGTCGATTAGCGCCGCCGGACAGCTCACAGGCGGCAGCAGGGCGATGGGCAAACGTAAAGCGGAGGAGGCGGGGCTCCCCGCGCGCATCGAGCAGCAGCCAGCCAGCACCAGCGGCGCGGGGCCCTTTGTGGTCTACTTCCCCAGCCGGTTCGAGCCCAACAGCGGGGACACGGCATGCGAGTGGCACGCTTACGCCCACAGCGAGCGGCGCAACCAGTACCAGCTGGTGGCGCGCACGGTGAGCCAATCACGGCGCGGTCTGGGCGAAGCGCCACGCCCGTGGTGCCCCTGCCGCCGCCGCCGCCGCCTGCCGCCGCCCGACTTGGGGGGACCACCGCAAACCGCCAACGCCAACCCCTGTTTGCTCCGGCTGACCTATACGTGCAGAAGCGGCAGGTGGACTTTGTGGGCAGCACCGCCAGCGCAGAGTACAGCAGCGCGCTACCATGCAGGTGGGTTGCTGTCAATTGCACGTCTTTGGGTGGCTGCTGGCTGCCGCATGCTTCTGTGCTCTGCTCGCTGCATCGGTTGCAGCATCCAGCAATGATCTGCAGTCAAAGTCCGACGGCGACCACCCCCCATTGGTCCGCTGTAAGAAAATCGGCTGCCAGAGCAACCAAAGTATCACGTACTGGCTGAGCGCGCCTTGTTCGTGGCTGCCCAGCAATTTCAGGCTTTGCACATTCCCCAGTTGCACTCAACTCCGCTGCTCCACATGCAGCGATTGTTGGTTCCCGCTGCCGGTGCAGCAGGCGCGCTGCTGCGTCAGCACCCACACTCGCCATTCACCTGCTCCGCCCTTCTTGCCTTGCCGCCCCGCCCCAGGTATGCGCTCGGCGTGTTCACGCGGCAGGGCGGCAGAAGCGGCAGCAGCAGCAGCGGGCGGCTAGAAGTTATGCCGGCAGAGGGCGGCAAGATCCTTCGCATGGAGCCGCGGGTGAGGGGTGTGTGACTTGGTGCGAGGTATTGCGATCGCCGGTGGTGAGCTAGTTGCTGATGTTGGCATCATGCAGGCCTCTTGTTTCGTGGTTGCCAAGAACACATCAGCCCCTGCCTCAAACTTAGCAACCCTCAGCGCCGCCTGTTTCCGCATGCAGGTGCGCGGCGAGCAGTATGCGCCCCGTGACACAGTCACAGCCATTGAACCGGGCCGGCTGCGGGAAGCCAACATGCGGCTGGTCGAGGAGTTTGGCTCGCAGGTGGGCTGGGCAGAGTTTTCAGCTGTGAGGCAGCAGTGGTGATGCTGCTCCCGCAATACGCTAATCAGTATCTGCTGTCCTCGGTTTCTGCAGCGGCGGAAGCGGCAGCTCAAGGCCCGGGAAGCCAGCAAGGTGGAACCAGCTCCCTCAACTTTGCAATAACAAAGCTCTGCTGTCTTCCATCTTCTGCCCCTCTGCAGCGGCGCAAGCGGCAGCTCAAGGCGCGGGAAGCGGGCAAGGTGGAGGCGGCACATGTGTCGGCGGGCGGAGCAGTGCTGGGCCTGATTGCGGGGGTGGGCGAGGCGGCCGCCATGACCAAGGTGAGGTTATGAAGTGGGTTGGGTTCGATTGGGAGGGGTACCTTCAAAAGCTGGCAGCTGTGCACTGAAGGGAGCTGCTGATTTGTTGTTCTGTTGCCAATCATTGGCAAACTGGCCTACACATTTGGGGCAGCCGCGTAGCAAGCAGGCATGTCAAGTGAAGTTTCACCATTGCCGCACACGGTTGTCTGCTGTGGTTTGTCTTGTTCTTGGATGAAACGACGCTTCTCCCCATGTTTGTCTGCAACAGGACGAGGTGATCAAGACCAGCCTGGCGCACCGCAACATCCCGCCGCACCACCCGGAGGCCGCAACTGCAGAGGAAGCATATCGTGCCGATGAGCTGGTGCCGGTGAGCGCTTGCTCTCTGAGGTTTCATGTCTAGGTGCCGGGTTCAGCAGCAAGCAATGCACGGGGAGGGGCAGGCATGTATGCACCCGTTGCCAGCACCTGGTTTCCTGCTGCGTGCACTCGCTGTTGCTGCAGTCCTGAGCACTGTCCACCTCCCTTCATGTCCTGCCTGCAGCTGTCGATTCGGGACGGCCTGGAAATCACCAAGCTGTTCCCCGCCGAGAACAAGACTGACTACCGGGAGCAGCTGCGGTCCAGCGGCATGGTGAGCTTCACACCTTGCAAGCCCTGGTTTGAAGGAAAAACTGCATCACGCCCCAGCTATGTGCTGTCGCGGCTAGGCGTGCTGCGCACTAGACCTTGCAAACCTAACTCATCTTCCCACTTTTCCCCTCCCCCTCCCCCCTGCAGTTTGGCGACGGCTACGTGCTGTCGCGGCTGGGCGTGCTGCGCAGCGCGGGCAGCACGGAGCAGCGAGAGGAGCGGTGCCGCATGCTGGCGCTGCTGGGGCACCTGCTGAAGCTGCAGGTGCGTCCTGAGTGCTGCGAGCGATGCTGCGCTGGATCGACAGCGTTTGCGTAGACGGCTTTTACGCCATGGACTTTGCAGCGGCTGCGTAAACTCAGCAGGTCAGAGGCACCTTGCGGGTTGCTGGCTCTCATTTCACCACATCTCAATTCCAGCCTCACTGCCCCTCCCATAAACCCCTGCAGGCTCCGCGGTGGGGCGTGCTGAAGAGCGGCGCGGGTGGGCTGGAGGAGCTTGCAGAAAAGGTCAAGGTTGCGGTGAGTAAATTCAGCTGGTTCAGCTGATTTATGGCACCTACTGAACTGATCCCACTCCACCTGCCTGGAACGCATGCATGCGCCGGCCTTGCTGCCTTGCACTGCGCTGGGCTGCCGGGCCTGCCTCTTGCCATGTTGCGGCTGCACTGCAACGTGATGCATCATTTCTGACCCGTACAATGTGTAGCCTGCTCCCTGCTGCAGCCCAGTGTGCTGGAGGGCCTACTGGACCTCTTTTACAGCGAAGAGTGCGGGCATGAGGGAGCCAAGTACCTGCTCAGGTGCGGCACATTTTGTTTCAATGGATCACGGAATGTCTGGCGCTGCTACTGCCGTTCGGTCGCAAGTTGAGCACAGTGCCGTCGCACCTTCTCTCCACCTTGCAGCAAGGGGAAGCACAGCCTGATGCTGGGCTGGATCCTGGTGCTGCCCCCACACACCTTGCTCACACCACTCCCACCTCATCTGTTTCTACCTTCCGCAGCAAGGAGAAGCGGTCGCTCATGCTGGGCTGGATCCTGGTGCTGGCGGTGCGGCTGGAGCAGGGCTGCGTCCTAGAGCCAGAGGCGCTGCAGGTGGGTTGGGCAAGCGTCTCTCTTCCTTTCATGTTTTGCTTTTGGGCGTTTAGAGATGAGCAGCAGGGTGTGAGCGGAGCAGGGGTGCGTGCTGGAGCCAGAGGCGCTGCAGGTGGGTTGGGCAATTGCAGCTCTTTTGGTTGTTTGACACCTCGCGGCAACAGAGGGTGGGGCTGCAGCAGGCAGCAGGGCACCGCCACGTTTCACCACCGTCTGTGTTTCGCAGGCGCTGAGTGAGGAGCAGTAGCTGCGTGTACTGGATGCGGTTGCAAGCCTTGCAACCGCATGGTTTTCTCAACCATCACTCCATGCCCTCTCTGTTTTGCTGCGTGCAGGCGCTGAGCGAGGAGCTGAAGCTGCGTGTGCTGGACGTGGTGGCGCGGTACCGCCCACTTTCATCGATCCAGAACTTTGACTGGTTCTGCTACTCTCTTGCTCTGCAGGCGCTCAGCGAGGAGCTCAAGCTGCGTGTCCTGGATGTTGTGGGCCGGTACCGCTCATTGCTCACGCACCGAACCTTTACATTTTGTGGTCAACTTGCAGGCGCTGAGCGAGGAGCTTAAATTGCGTGTGCTGGACGTGGTGGCGCGGTACCGCGAGCTGGGCTGCGTGGACATCCCCGTCAGCGCCAGCAAAGTAGAGGGCGGGCGGGCGCGGGGCTACCGGGTAAGGGGAAGGGACGGAGCGGAGAGCAGTTGTGTTGTCAAGTTGGTGTGGGCCGTCCGCTCAGCGCCAGCAAGGCACAGGGCGGCGCGTCGGGGCTACCGGGTGAGTTTTGGATTGAGGAGGCCTGGGGAGGGACGGCCAGCAGCGGCGTGTGCAGTGCCAAGACGCTTACCGCGCCGATCAAGGCCCTGGCAGACCGAGCTTTGGCTGTTAAGCCACCCTGTTACTGCAACAACCACTGCCCTGCCCCCCTGCCTTCACCTGCATCTGCAGATCTCGCTCATGCCCCAGTCGGCGGAGCCCAAGACGCTGGGCGACTACTTCCCAGCCCTCAAGCTGGGCGGCAAGAAGCGGTAACTCGCAAAAACAGCAACATCAGAACCCGCGAACAACCTGGCCTGCCGCGCGGCAAGCCGCGCAAGCTGGCTGTCCCCCTGTGTGCTACGCGCCTGCCTCTCGAGTTGGTGTGGGTGTAAACTTGACACGAGAGAGAGGGAGAGTTGGCCAGTACCGTGGAAAAGTGAAGGGATGTGAGGGGGAGAGAACAAGCGCTTGCTGAGGAAGGACTGAGGGCGCACGGAAAGGGGGCAGAACAGGGCACTGAGGACAGAAGCAGGAGCGGAGCAGAGCTCTGAAAGAAAAGCAATTCGCAGCGGGGTGGTAGAGGGCGAGTGTGAAGTAGTAGCACTGAACAAAATGCAGCCCAGGCGGTTTGGTGGTGTGGGTGGGTGGGTGGGTGGGTAGGTGGCAAGGATGGGTGGAAATTTCTGAAATCGAAGCTGCTACATTGACAGCTCCCTCAGCGCAGCTGCAAACAACACAGGCGGCAGCCGAGTGCCCACAGCCCTGTGCCTGCCGCTTCAAACAAACAACATGCGGCGGTGGCTGTGCCTGCTGTTTCAAGCAAACAACATGCGGCGGTGGCTGTGCCCGCTGTGGTCTCCATGGTCGTGCCCCTCTGCCTTGGTCACCGCCGGTGCCGGGGCGCCCGCCGCCGCCGCTGCGCCAGTGCTGTGAGAAGAGTGGTCATGGCCGCCGGCTGCCTCCACTGGGCTGCCATCAGCCGTGGTCTGCTCCCAGGCGCCGTACAGGGTTCCCTGGGCGTTGGCGACCTCCAGGAAGATGTGGCCCATGCCTGTATGGGCGACGGGAGGAAGAGTAGCGATAAGCAGATAAGCAGCGCGTTACTTGCTGGGTGAGGGGCAGTGGCCCTGGGCGGTGGCCACCTCCAGGAAGATGGGGCCCATGCCTGTACCTCGGGGGGGAGGAGATGAGATTACTGATTGATACATGTTGAGCAAAGGCAGGTGCCTTTGGCAACCTGTGCAGCACTGCAGCGCGGACAGTCACATGTGCATGCATATTTTGCAATGGCAACCGGATCAGCATGCCTGCTATCACCACACAATCCCACCAGTGTGGCTGAGCAGCTCGACAAAGGGCGTTTGAGCGGTCCGACTATAGCTACTGCGCGTACCACACCAAATGAATGTCCGAAACAAGCTCACCGATGTGGTGAGCAGCTCATCCGCCGGCATCTGGGCGGTGGGCTCGAAGTAATGATATCCAACCAATGTGAACTGTAGTCTGAACCAATAGTGACTCACCAATGTGGCTGAACAGCTCGTCCACCGGCATCTGAGCGGTCGGCTCAAAGTTGGCGGCAGTGAAGGAGCCGTCCGCGCTCAGCTCGCCGCTGGCATCAGCCTCGCCGCTCCACAGCTTGATCACTGCAAACATGCAGGGTGAGCGCAGGAGACCGCTAAGCAGCAGGCGCAGGTTGCAACCCCGTAGCAGCGCTGCTGTCGTCGGTCAGTGCAGGCCCGTTGGCACAAAGCTGGCAAGTTTGGGCTCGTGCAGTCGCATGCCGCTGCACTCAATGTTCGCCACCTTCTTTGCAGCCCCATTGACAAAATAAATTACTCTCCCACTCCACCGTACCGGGCTTGACGTTGGGCGGGTTGCCGTCCACGATTGCGATGCTCACGGGCCCTGGGGCCACATCCGTCGCATTCACAGCCCACTGCACAAGCTCCTGCGTGAAATGACAAAAGTGCGATGTGGTGGGGCGGGTTGTTGGGGAAAAGAGGGGTGTGGCAAGGCTTGACAGCTCAGCGCCGTTCATGGGACCGGCACCCAGCTTCAGTTGGGGCAGGCAGCTGTCAGCTTGAGCAGTAGCAACGTACTGGCAGCGGCAGCTCACCTGATGCTCAAACAGGCTGCCCACAGCGATGGCTGTGGTGCTGTCGGCATCCGCCACCGCGCCAAAGTAGCTGCAGGCAGACGGGCAGGGAGGCAGTGCAGGCATGTGGGAAGGGGTTGGAATGCGGCGCTGCGGCGTGCGCCTCCTGCGCTGGTACACTGGGCAGGGTGCCGCCAACCCGGCGCTGTGCGCAGCCCAGCGTCGCTGGCGCCGGCCCAATTCAAACGTGCCGCGTCTGAAAGGCTGGTGAGCGCCGTTCGCAGGCCACAGCCAGCGGTAGAGGGAGGGAGGCACCGGCAAACACTGGCACTCACAGGTGCGCGGATGCCTGCGTGGCAATTGCGAGCAGGGCGAGCAGAGCGAGCTTCATGGCTGCAGAGCGGAGCCTGAACTGGGTGGGGACGATCAGGCCCGAGCCTTTGCTGCGATGGCGCTGATTGCCTGCCCAAAGGGTTTGTGAGGAAGTCAGAGTGCGCAGTTCATCGCCTACGAGCCATTGGAGCAGCCGGGCTGTATCTGCTGCGTGCTGTGCCCGCATGTGCATGGAACGCATGGGGCTGCCTGCCGCCTTCCCTGCTGCCAGCACAGCGATCGCCCAGTGCACGCATGCCGTCGTTGCGTTCTGCGATCGCTACAACACTCGCTCTGGCCTCCCTCGCCGCCTGCGCTTACAGCTTGCAGCGAAGTCGCGCCCCCGCTTGCCCAACGGCGGACGCTGCAGCGCAGGAGTGCCAGACGAGGCCAGCAGCAGCTCATCAAGCCACGATGCGGGCATTTGGGTGAGCTGCCGCCGCCGCTGCCGCCGCCGCCGCCTGCAGGCCGGCTGTCGCTTCAGCTGTCGCCCTTCACGCGCTGCTGCTGGTTCCCTCCGTGCAGCCCCATTGTGCGGCAGCCCGCGCTGGGCCGGCACACCGGCTCCGTCATTCTGCTGCACGGCCTGGTGAGCAAAGGAACATGTTGGCAGGTGGAATGCTGTGGAGCTGCAGTTGCATTGATGCAAGCCACAGTGCATCTTCTTTGACTTGCCGTTGCTGGCGACAGCAGCAGCAGCAGCAGCTCTGAACCTGTTGCTGGTGCTGCTGTGCAGGGCGACACAGCGGAGGGCTGGGCGCCCGTGGGCCCGCAGCTGCGCCTGCCCCACATCAAGTTTATCTACCCCACAGGTGAAAGTTTAGGCTGAGTCTGAGTGTCTCAGAGTATTATTTATTCAAATTGTAGCCATGCTCCTCATGCTCATGCCGCCGCTGCCGCTGTGCCATCCACGCTGACGCTGCTGCAGCTGCAGCTCGCGGTTGTTGCCTTCGCTCTCAGCGTTGGTGCGGGGCAGGGTACAGAGTGCGCCTGATTTCAACCCAGCCAGCTGCACCATCTCTGGCCCACCCAGCCACCCGCCCTGCGTTCTCCCTCACCTGCAGCCCCCACGCGGCCAATCACAGTGAACATGGGCATGCGCATGCCTGGATGGTAAGTCCTCATTGCCGTCTTGATGCTTCACTTCAGCTCTGCACCTGCATGCTGCGGACATCAGTGGCATTGCTGAGCTTTTGAGCATGCGGGTGGGCAGGCTGCCCGTGCAACAGCTGCACGGCCTGCACTCTGCTGTGCGCATCACCCGGTTGCACCCGCACATTCTGCCGCACGTTCTGCTGTGCGGCAGGCTCAGTGGAGCAGCCGTTTGGCTACGTTGCCAAGCCTCATGCTTCGGGCTGCACTCCTGTGCAGGTTTGACATCACTCATCTGGACCAGCAGGGGCTGATGGACATGATGAAGGGTGCGCTGCCGCTTCCATATTATTTAATCAAATGGCAAGCTCTAGTAGTACACTAACGGGGCTGATCTTGTTCACACGCTTGTTCATTTGCCACCCATGCTTCGCTGTTGGACATGACGAAGGGTGCGCGCTGCTGCCGAAGGAAATGCTCAGGCTTGGCGGGTTGCTGCCTGTGCTGTGCCCATGGGTCGCACGGCCTCCCACATCACTTCAGCTCAAAACAAAACAGCAATGCTTCCCTCTTTGCAGGCAAGCCGTTTGACCCGGAAGGCGTGGCAGAAGCAGTCGAGCACGTGCGCGGCCTGATTCAGCAAGAGGTCGAGGCGGGCATCCCTCTGAACCGCATCATTGTGGGCGGGTTCAGCCAGGTGAGAGGGATTGCATCGGGCGGGGCGACACGTTTCTAATCTGAGGTTGCAGCCGCTGCCGCCACCCCCCACACAATCCGAACACTCTCTCAACTCCATGCAGGGCGGGCACGTGGCGTACAAGGCGGCGTTGCAGCAGCCGCAGCCGCTGGGCGGCTGCATCGCGCTGTCGACGTGGCTGGAGCCGTCGCTGCGAGACGTGCGTGGTTGGGGTGGTGTTTTGTGTGCTGGAAAGCTGCCTTTTTCCCAGCTGTGTTGCGCTGTCCACATGGCTGGAGCCGTCGCTGCGAGATGTGAGGGCAGGATGGGTGTTGTTTTGGGGGTTTGCTGGCAGGCATGCTCTGCTAGGCGGCCGCATTGTTGCCATAGCTGGCGTGCCTACGTAACTTGAGGCGCACACTGAGGAGCAGCTTCCAAGAACAACAGCAACGCAAACGAAGCACTGGGGATGCTGGTTGTCGCTGCCCCCGGTCTGCCTGCCTGCCTGCGTTCACTGTGTGCACCCCTTGCACCCCTCCCAACACCTGCAGGTGCCGCCCGCCAACCTCAAAATCCCTTTCTTTGTGGGGCATGGCAGCGTTGACAACCTCATCCCACCTGTCATTGCGAGCACCACCCAGGTGCAGTGCACAGGAAATGCAATGCCGCCGTGATTCGAGTGCATCAGCCAGTGCATTGTGACTGTGGCATGGCAGTCGCTGGCCCTTATCAAGCACTGATATGCTCAAGCACGCACGCATGTCACTTGCTCCTCACCTTTTCCAAACTTCCTTCGCGCAGGATGTGCTCGACGGCCTAGGTTGCAGCGATGTGGAGTTCCACATGTGAGCGCCTGCATGCCATCCGCTTCGTCCCATTTTCCCACACATGGCATCAGCATGAGATGTGGCACGGGCTGAGGCATGCAGAGCGCCCTGAGCACGGCTGCCCCGGGCACCCCATGAGTTCTTGCGCCCTGATTCAATACATGCAGGTACACTGGTATGGGGCACAGCAGCTGCCCGCAGGAGCTGCGAGACCTGCGCACCTGGCTGCTCAAGTGAGCAACCTGTTTGTCATGCCACTCAGCATTTCCTTGTTGGCGTTTCTGTGTGGCGGCTGCTCAGGCATGTGTGCCTTGATCGCGTTTGCTGCGCTTGCGCATGGGTGCCTGCAAGCATGCGCACTGCCCTGCAAGCATTTGCACTGCCTTGCAAGTAACGGCGCGCATGCACTTCATGTTTGCTTGCTTTGCTTCCCCTGTCTGAATGTCGGCAGGGTGCTGCCTGACGCGCCGCCGACCAAGGAGGAGGTGCAGCACATGTCCGTGGCGCAGCTCAAGGCGTTCCTGCAATCCAAGGGTGCGCCGCCCTGTTTGTGCGCTGCCCCTTGGATTTGAAACAGCACCGCCTGCGCTCCCAAGCCCCAGCCCTCTGCGAAGCGGCAGTGGTTGCTGGCCATCCTCAGCCCGACTGCAACCAACCATTGCTGTGCCCGCACATGCTGCCCTGGCACTGCAGGCGTGTCGACCGCGGGCATGTTTGAGAAGAGCGAGATGGTCGAAAAGGCGCTATCGCTACTGTGAGGGAGGCAGAGGCCTGGACCAGGCGCCAGGCAGGTGGCCAACCCAGGCAAAGAGCGGCCAGGCTTGCACCTGCAGCACAGCGCCCGCGGCATTTCCGGGCTGCGCAAGCGGCACGCTGCCTCATTTGACCCATGATTGGTACCGAACTGCACTTTGCCATCGGCACACCTGCAGCATCTGTAACATAAGCAGAGCTTGGCTGGCAAAGCATCTCGTTGCTGGGCACCATCGTGGCTCGCCGCCGCTGCGCCACCCAGCGGTACATCTCTGTGCCGCTGAGCGGCCTGCAGGGGCAAGCGGGGCGTTTGCACACCTCAATTGGCCTTTCTGGGCAAGCCAGTGGACTCGGATCGCTGCGCCTCGGCACTCGGCGTGCAAGGCCCGAGCGAGCTCAGCGCCGGCAGTGGGCCGGTCTGCACATCGCCGCGTGCATCAGCTGCACAGCCGCTTGGGAAGCCCCCCGGTCGCACAGCGCGCCCACTCGCTATGCCGCTGCGGTGCGCACCTCGCCTGGCAGCCCAGCCGCCCTGCCGCTGCGCCACATGCACTCAGCACCGCGAACACGGAACGATCGCAGCGCCGCCGCCCTCCGCTGCGCCGTCCGACCTCCTGCCGCCCTGCCGCCGCCGCCGCCTTGCAAGCATGCTCGCCGCCAAACTGCTGGGTCTTTGATGTCGCAGGCACCAGAAAGCCAAGGCCCATGTCTTCCTGGACGTGGGTGCGTCCAATCTGTATTGAGTCTAGTGCTTGCGGAGCTGTCGGCTGTGTTGCATCGCTGTTGCATGCCTGCGGCGTGCCCATGTGACCATGAGGCGGGCGGCCCATGCATGGCCGCACATGCTGCATGCTGGACAATACGGCCCTTGTGCTGCTGCATCATTCCATGTGTATTGCATCCATCCCCTCCTATCACACAACTTGCAGGCATGGAGGAGGTGGTGAAGCCCACACTTGACTCTGATGTGCAGCCGCCCTGTGTAGTTGCTCTGTCTACTTACAAACCTGCCCTTCTTCTGTTTCCAGGCATGGAGGAGGTGGTGAAGCCCACCCCCGACAGCGATGTGCGGGCGGGCGCCGGATCCAAGGTGGTCATCACCATCGGCCCCAGCGTGAGCTTTTTTTCCAGCATGGCAGGCTACCATGCACCTTTCCAAGTTGCAGGGCTCTTTGGTGGGATGCTTTTATGGCATGCTTCAGGGCTGCCGATGCCCTTTCCAGGCTGCCATGCCCACATGGCCGGTGCTCCGGCGTGGCTGGGGCGCAAATTTGCTGCTGCTTGTGCGGTGACTGCATCCGGCAGCCGCACTTTTGGCGCTGTAGTGCAACCGCGCTAGCAGAACCGCCAACGCCTGGCCCGTCCCATGCCCCAATCATTTTCCCATGCAGTGCGCCGAGGTGGATGTGCTGGAGCGGCTGCTGCGGGCGGGCGTGACGTGCGCGCGCATCAACCTGTCGTGGGGTAGCAAGGAGTACCACGCGCGCAGCCTGGCTAATTTGGCGGAAGCCATGAAGCGCACGCGCCGGCTGTGCAGGTGCGGCTGACTTGCACTGCATTTCAGTCTGGTTGAAATGGTTGGTGCAAACAGGCCTGGCCAACCTGGCTGAAGCCATGAAGCGCACGCGCCAGCTGTGCAGGTGCGGCTTGAGTTGTCTTTGGCCAATGTGCAAGTGAGGGATTCACAACCCATGTTTGCGGTTTCAACCAATCAGCCACCCTGTTCACGCTCATGCTGCTGCATCTTCCGTTGCTCCCTGCAGCGTGTTTGTGGACACCTGCGGCCGTGAGGTGGTGGTGCGCCGCCCGGTGAGGCAGCGTTGGTCCAGCTGGGATGGGCATGCCCCTCCTCCAGACTAACATTGCTGGTTGTGCAGCAATCATTGCTTATTGCTAGCATCAATCTCAACTGCAGGTGGAGCACGATGAGCTGGTCTGGCTGCTCCCTCAGTAACCGCCGTGCTGTTCAACTGTCAAACTATCGTAAAATACATAATCCAATCACGTATCTTGTCGCAGGTGGAGTACGATGACCTGGGCTGGCCGCGCCAGACGGGCGACACGCGCGTCAACATCAAGAGCGGGCAGGTGCGGTTTGTGTGCGGGGTGTGCAGTGTTTGCACGCATTTCCTGCGTGCGCATGCGCATCTGCACAGTGTTAGCATCAAGCGCGGGCAGGCGTGTGCGTGTGGGTGGGGTGTGCGAGTCCGCTTTGCCCATAAAGTGCAGGCACCCGCAATGTTGTTTGCTGCAACGTGGCTGCCACACCATCACCTTGCAACTGCTTGGCATCTTCCTGAGGCACCTTCCTGAGGCACCTTCCTGAGGCACCGAGTTTGCCCTTCTTTGCAGCACATCACCATCAGCACAGACCCCGGCTGTTGCAGTTCTGATCATATTGTTTCCAGTTCAGAACTCCCTGCCCCACTCTCTACTTCTCTGCAGCACATCACCATCAGCACAGACCCCAAGGTGGAGTGCACGGGCTCTGTGTTCCCGGTGTCCTACCCAGGTGGGCGGGGAATGTAAACATGTGCAGGCGGTTGTCTACGGCGGGTCATATGGCTGTTGCCTTACTGCTTACTTGAGTCTCCTCCTACCTGCCCAACCGCTGTACTTCCCCTTGCAACCTCCAGGCTTTGCCAGCATTGTCAGCCCGGGGCACCAGCTGCAGATTGGCCGCTTCCTGGCAACCGGCGCCGACGGCGGCTCGCTGTTTTTGGATGTGAGATTCAAGGACCTGCTGGGCATGCTCTGCTTGCCTGCTGGGCCTGGTATGCACCGCGCATGTGGTCCATGTCTCTCTGATGCGCTTGGTGCTCCGTGCAGTAACCATCGTGGCCGCCGCTGGCTGCATGGCCGCCCCTGCCGCCCTACCCACGTGTTACACACTAGTGAACATGCCCATGCACTGCCACCAAAAATGCAGGTGGTGGGCACGAGCGACACAACCGTCAGCTGCGTGGCCGTGAACGACGCCACGCTGGACGGCCTGCTCACCGTCATGATCTGCCACAGGCGAGCTGCTGCTGCCTTCCTTGGACAGCTGCCGCCGCCGGCGCTGCTCCTGCTGCTGGAACGCCCATTGATCTTGGTTTAGTGGCACCAGTCTCCACCAGCCTACTGAATCAGCATTCACAACACGGCTGCTTTCTGCAGGGAGGACGAGGACTTCCGCGGCGACTTTGGCCTGCCGCTGTTCACCGACTGGGACCGCGAGTGCCTGCAGCACCTGGGGTGAGGCACAGTGGATTAACGAGTGTGCTTTCGGCAGTTTGCTGGCACATGCTCAGCGCACAGTGCGAGCTGGAGCGTGAGGGGCGGCCACCCACCATGCACTGCGCCCGACTCTGTTCTGTGCCCTGCAGGAGCCGGTTAGAGATCGACTGTGTCAGCCTGACATGTGTTTACCAAACTGCCTGTGCGCATTCTAGGACTAAACCCAACCTGGCACTTCCTCTCTGCCCCTCTGCTGCAGGAGCCGGTTCGAGATCGACTTTGTCAACCTGTCCTTCTGCAACCGCGAGGAAGACCTGTACGAGGTGCGCTCCACAGTTGGATTGAGTCTGACTGCTGTTTTCGGTCGTGCTTTAGCTGACCTGCACATGGGTAATGCCGCAGT
>VFQQ010001951.1_pt1 | contig 25785 bp, 19 predicted proteins | sample 3512341 | NCBI WGS metagenome assembly VFQQ01 (sample SAMN10412373, study PRJNA504923) | tailings metagenome | isolation source: Relicate 2 Philex TSF1 revegetated site | place: Philippines: Tuba, Benguet | collected 2017-08-29 | reverse complement strand
GCTTTCTCGATGTCCAACCCCAATCGTGTCCGGTCGCTGATCGGCGGCTTCGCGCAGGCGAACCAGACGCAGTTCAACCGTACGGACGGCGCAGGATACGATTTCCTCGCCGAGACGATCCTTGCGCTCGACCCGAAGAACCCGCAGGTCGCCTCACGCCTCTCCACCGCGTTCCGGTCGTGGCGGGCGCTGGAGCCCGCGCGGCGGTCACACGCCGAGGCCGCGCTGCGGCGCATCGCAGCCCAATCGAACCTGTCGCGCGATGTCGCCGATATCGTCACGCGCTCGCTGGAGTCGGAGTGAGGCGCACGACTCCGAATCCGTAGTTGCTGCTGCGGCAAATTGAATCAGAAGCTGCGGGAAAAACGAATTAACGAGTCATCGCAACGGCTCACGCGAGCCTTCAGTAAAGATTTTTTTAATTAGGTAGTTCCGCGACTCTCGACAACCGATTCGAGATCGATTCAACTGTCCACGATTCGGAGAGATGCGGCACATCCTTCCGATTCGAGGATGATGGGGACATTCCGAGCGGAGGCCTGAGATGGCGCGCGCTGAAAGCGCGAGCGCGTCTGCGCATTCCGATTCCATAAAGGGGTTGGCACAGGCGGTCGCAAGACCTGCCTATCGGCGGTTAGTCACCGCCGAACCGTTTTTGCGCCGCGCCGTACCAGTATTGATCATTGCGTTCCTGATGACTCTCGGCATCGCGGCTTTCGTCGATGTGCGGGAACGCCTGCGACAGGCGATCACCAAGTCGGCCGACGAGCTCGACCTGGTGGCGACCGTGCTCGCCGAGCGCATCGATCGCGTCGCAGCGACCGAGAAGGGCGAAGGCGCAACGCGCGCCTACCGCGCCTTCGACCGCATCGAGTGGCCGCGCGCCACGATGGCGGGCCGCATGGTGCTGCTCACGGACATGACCAGCACCATCATCGCGACGCAGCCGGTGATGAACGGCTATGTCGGGCGCAAGCTCAATGAGGCCGTCGGCCGCGATCCGCTGGTGCCCGCCACCAGTCTTCTGCCCGGTGTCTCCGAGGTGACGCTCGCGGACGGCTCGCGCATCCTGCTCGCGCTGCGCGACATCGGCTCGCCCCTCGGGCAACTCGCCATCACGCAACGCCGCGCGGTGGTGCTCGGCGAGTGGCGCGCCGACACGACGCTCGCCATCACGCTGTTCTCGGCCACCGGCTTCGTGGTGCTGATGCTCGGGTTTGCCTTCCTGTGGCAGTCACGGCTCATGCGCGAGACCGCCAGCATCGAAAGCACCGTGCACAGCCGCATCGACACCGCGCTCAACCGCGGCCGCTGCGGCCTGTGGGACTGGGACCTCGCGAGCGGACGCGTATTTTGGTCGCACTCCATGTTCGACATCCTTGGCCTCAACCCGCACAACAAGCTGCTGGGCTTCGGCGAGATCAGCGGGCTGGTGCACCCCGACGACGTGCAGCTCTATGAACTTGCGACGCAGCTTTCGGACTCCGAGACCTCGTCCATCGACCGCGTGTTCCGCATGCGCCACGCCAAGGGCAACTGGGTGTGGCTGCGGGTGCGCTGCGAGCTCGTACGCCAGCCGGAGGACGAGCACGCGCACCTGATCGGCATCGCGGTCGACATCACCGAGCAGCGCCGCCTCGCGGAGGAAAGCGCCACCGCCGAGATGCGCCTCTCCGACGCCATCGAGGCGATCTCGGAAGCCTTCGTGGTGTGGGACTCGGACAATCGCCTCGTGCTGTGCAATTCGAAATTCATGAGCCTGCACGGCTTGAAGGAAAACGCCGCCCTCCCCGGCACGCCCTATGAGGACATCTCCGCGGCCGGCAGCAAGCCGATCGTGCGCATGCAGCTCTCCAGCGAAGGCCGCGCCGTCCCGGGTGCGCGCACCTTCGAGGCGCAACTCGAGGACGGCCGCTGGCTCCAGATCAGCGAGCGCCGCACCAAGGACGGCGGCTTCGTGTCGGTCGGCACCAACATCACCGAGCTGAAGCTGCACGAGGAAAAGCTGATCGAGAGCGAGAAGCGGCTGAAAGCCACCGTCGTCGACCTGCGCTCCTCGCAGCAGACGCTGGAGCGGCAGACCGAACAGCTCGCGTATCTGGCGGAGCGCTATGCGGAGCAGAAGGATCGCGCCGAGGAAGCCAACCACGCCAAGTCCGAGTTCCTCGCCAACATGAGCCACGAGCTGCGCACGCCGCTCAACGCCATCATCGGCTTCTCGGAGATGATGGAGTCCGGCGTCTACGGGCAGCTCCAGCCGAAGTACTTCGAATACTGCCGCGACATCCGCGAGAGCGGCCGCTATCTGCTCGACGTGATCAACGACATTCTCGACATGTCGAAGATCGAGGCCGGGCGCACGTCCATCGATCCGGAGCCGATCGAGCTCGACCCGTTCCTCGCCGACACGATGCGGCTTGTCGCCGGGCGCGCCGAAGAAAAGCAGCTCTCCATCGTGGCCGAGATCGAGCCGGATGTTTCGCTGCGCGCCGACCGGCGCATGTTCAAGCAGATCATGATCAACCTGCTGTCGAACGCCGTGAAGTTCACGCCGGACGGCGGACGCATCACGGTGCGGGCGCGCGTCGTGAGTGGCTACGTGAACGTCGCGATCGAGGACACCGGCATCGGGATTTCCAAGGAAGCCCTCAAGAAACTCGGCAAGCCGTTCGAGCAGGTGGAGAGCCAGTTCACCAAGACGCAGCGCGGCTCAGGGCTTGGCCTTGCGATTGCGAAGTCTCTGAGTGAACTGCACGGCGGCGCGATGCGCATCCGCTCGACCCTCGGCACCGGCACGATCGTGCTGGTGCGGTTGCCGCTCGATGCGGGCGCGGTCATCACGACGGCCGAACTCGCGGAACAGATGCAGTCGCAGGCGCTGCATTGAACTCTTAGTTGGGCATGGCCTTGTCCGAAAACCGGTCCCCACTTTTCGGGGCCATGCCCTAAGGCGCCTTGCCCAAAATCCGCACGAAGCTCGCGCGCACGTTCGCCTGCGTCTCGGCGAGGTGGGCTTCCAGCGTGATGAAGTCCGGCATGTCGGCGCCGCGCGCCAGCAGCCGCAGCAGACCCTGCCCGGCCGCCTTCGGATCGAACGGGCCGCTCAGGCACAGCCGCAGGATCTGCGTCAGGTTTTGATAGAGCCGCACAGCGGGGCGCAGCACATCCGCATCCTGCGGCGCCAGCACGCCCAGTTTGGCGGCCTTGTCGAAGACGCGCGCCGTCGCGGTGTCGAGAATGTCCGGGTGCTTCGCCGCATGGACCAATTGCAAGTACTGCGCGATGAATTCGAGATCGACGAGGCCGCCCGCGACGTATTTCAGGTCCCAGCGCTCCTTGTCGCCCTTCTCGGCCGCGATCGCGCCGCGCATCTCGACCACGTCGCCCGCGACCGTCTCGGCATCGCGCTCGCGACAGAGCACGCCCTTGATCACTTTATCGACGCGCGCCACGAAGGCCGGCGCGCCCGACACCGCGCGGGCGCGCGTGAGTGCGAGATGCTCCCACGTCCAGGCTTCGGTCTCCTGATAGCTTTCGAATGAGCCGAGCATGGTGGCGACCGGGCCGGAGCGCCCTGACGGCCGCAGCCGCATGTCGACCTGATAGAGCGCTCCGTAGTTCGTCGGCACGGAGAGCGCGCTGACAAAGCGTTGCGTCATCCGCGCGAAGTATTGCCCGCCATACAGCGGCCGCGCCCCGTCGGACTGCGGGTTCTCCTCGTCGAAATCGTAGATGATGATGAGGTCCAGGTCGGAGGACGCGGTCATCTCGCGCCCGCCAAGCTTGCCGAGCGCCATGACGGCGATCTGCTGGCCCTTCATGCGGCCGTGCGTGGCCACGAAATTCTCCTCGACCGCACGGTGCACGGCGCGCACGAGCACGTCCGCGAGGCGCGCGAAGGCCTCGCCCGCCTGCTCCGCCGAGACCGTGCCGGAGAGAATGCGCGCGCCGATCAGGAACATGTGCTCCTGACCGAACTGGCGGGCGCGGTCGAGCAGGTCTTCATACGAGCGCGCCTGCGAAAGCGAGGCCTTGAAGTCGGCTTCGAGCCTCGTGGCATCCGGCAGCGCACCAAAGAACGACGGCTCGATCAGCGCATCCATCACCTGCGGATGCACCGCCACGATCTCGGCGAGCCGCGGCGCGGTGCCGAGCGCCAGCGCCAGCAGCGCGACGAGGTCCGGATTGCGGCGCAGGAGGGAGAGAAGACGCGAACCGCCATGCAGCGCGGCGAGAAACCGGTCGAGCGCAGTGAGCGCGCCATCCGGGCTGTCAGCGCGCGCCAGATGATCGATCAGCACGGGGACGAGATCGACGAGATGCGAGCGGGCGAACTCGCCCTTGAGCGAACGATACTCGCCGGCGAGCCAGCGCCGCACGGCGTGGCTCACCTCGACCGGGCGGCGGAAGCCCATCGCGGCGAGCTTGTCGAGCGTGCCGGTGTCATCCTTGTCAGGTGGGAAAGCGAGTTCGCGGCGCGAGGCTTCGGCCGCAGGCGCATCCTCGAACAGGCGCGCGTATTGCCGCTGCACGCGGCGCATGTGTTCGAGCAGCGCCTCGGCGAATGCATCGCGTCCCGCAAAGCCGAGAAAGCGCGCGAAGCGCTCCACACCTTCGCGCTCCGACGGGAGCGTGTGGGTCTGTTCGTCCGCGACCATCTGAAGGCGATGCTCGGTCACGCGCAGGAAGCGGTACGCCTCGCCCAGATCGCGCGCGGCCTCCTTGGCAATCCAGCCACCCTTGGCGAGATCGTCGAGAGTCTGCAGCGTCTCGCGGCCGCGCAGTTCGGGGTGACGCCCGCCTGCGATAAGCTGCTGGGTCTGCACGAAAAACTCGATCTCGCGGATGCCGCCGCGGCCGAGCTTGATGTTGTGGCCCTCGATGGCGATCTCGTCGTGGCCCTTGTAGGCCGCCATCTGCCGCTTCATGGCGTGCACGTCGGCGACGGCGCCGTAGTCGAGATACTTGCGCCAGATGAACGGCGCGACCTCTTTCAGGAAACGCTCGCCCGCCGCGATGTCGCCCGCGCAGGGCCGCGCCTTGATCATCGCGGCGCGCTCCCAGTTCTGGCCCGTGCTCTCGTAGTAGTTCAGCGCGGAGAGTGTCGAGACCGCGATCGGTGTCGAGGCGGGATCGGGACGCAGGCGCAGGTCGGTGCGGAAGACGTAGCCGTCGGTGCGCTCCTGCATCAGCTTGACGATGCCGCGCGTGATGCGCACGAACAATGCGCCGGGCTCGACGCCCTCGGCGAGCGCGGGCGAATTCTCCTCGTAGAGCACGATGAGATCGATATCGCTGGAATAGTTGAGCTCGTGCGCGCCGCCTTTGCCCATCGCGAGCACGATGTAGCCGGAGCCCTTCTCGGGATCGTCAGGGTCCGCGAGATTGAGCTTCCCCTGCTCGGCGGCACCGCGCAGCAGGTAGCGCAGCGCAGACCCGAGCGCGGCGTCCGCGAAGTCCGTGAGCGCGCGCGTGACACGCTCGACCGGCCAGGCGCCACCGATATCGGCGAGCGCAATCAGCAGCGCGGCCTCCGCCTTGTGGCGGCGCAGCGCCTGCATGATGTCGGCATCGTCGGTGGCCGAGCGCCACGCCGCGCCGACGCCGTCGATCAGGCTGGCGAAGTGAGCCTCGGGATCGGCATCCAGCAGCGCCTCGAGGCGCGCCGGGTCCGCGACGATGAGTTCCCAGAGATACGGCGAGCTCTCGGCGATCCCCGCGAGCAGGTCGCCCAGTTTCGCGGCCCGCGTCTTCGGTGTAGCGGCTAGACGGGCCTTGAGCGATTTGCCGGCGGCGGTCTTCGCAATTTCGGCGAGCCAGCCTTCAACGCGGGCGCGCGCATCCTTCGGTGCGATGAGCTTCGGCGCGGCCCTGATGGCCGCCGCCAACCCGTCCGCAGATGGCTCCTTCTTCGTGCGCTTCGCCGGCCCGGGCATATCGATTCTCTTGATCGATTCTCTTGGCAGGCGCTGCGCCCGCCTGTGCCGCATAGCCGATGTTTGCGGCGGGCGCCACACGGGCGCCCGAAGGCGTAGTGTCTTGCGCCACACGGGACGCCCGCGGAGCGCGTCAGGCGATCCCCGGCAGGCTGATCACCACCCGCAATCCGGGCGCATTGTCCTCCAGCGTCAGTTCGCCGCCGTGCAGGCGCGCGACCGCCGCCGCGAGGCTGAGGCCGAGGCCGGAGCCCGGCTGCGCCATGCCGTGCGGCAACCGCACAAAGCGTTCGACAGCCCGCACGCGCTCCTCCTCCGGGATGCCGGGCCCGCGATCCGCCACCACGATGCGCACGCGCGAGCGCTCGGGCCGGACGCTGAGAACGATTTCTCCCGGCGCGCCCTCCGCGAGTCCGTCGACGGGCGCCGCGTACTTGATGGCGTTGTCGGTGAGGTTCGCGAGCGCCTGGCTGAGCAGTTCGCGATTGCCCCTGATCTTTGCAGGCCCCCCCGCCTCCACTCGCAGTGTCAGCCCCTTCTCCTCGGCCACGGGCTCGTAAAGTTCGCCGACGCCGTGCACGATGTCGGCCGCATCGAACTCGACCATGTTGTCGCGCGCCTGCCCGGACTCGGCGCGTGCGATCATCAGCAGCGCGTCGAACGTGCGAATGAGGCCGTCGGACTCATCGAGCATCGATTCGAGCGCGCCGCGATATTCTCCTTCGGTCTTCGCCGTGCGCAGCGCGGCTTCGGAGCGGTTGCGCAGGCGCGTCAGCGGCGTCTTCAGGTCGTGCGCGATGTTGTCGGACACCTCTTTCAGGCCGCGCATCAGCGCCTCGATGCGTTCGAGCATGTCGTTGAGGTTGGTGGCGAGGCGGTCGAGTTCGTCGCCCGTGCCGGTCACGGGCAATCTCTCGGCGAGATCGCCCGCCATGATGCGCTGCGTCGTTGCGGTCATCGCGTCGAAGCGCCGCAGCACGCGCCGCGTCACGAAGAATCCGCCCGCAAGACCGAGCACCACCACGAGCGCGATCGAGCCGCGTGCCGCCGTGGTAATGATGGCGCCGATGCGCGAGCGCTCGTCGAGATCGCGCCCGACCAGAAGGCGGAAACCGCCGGTGAGCTGTACCACGCGCACGAGCGCGTAATGCTCGGCGGCGTCCTGCTCCTCCAGCCGCCGGTAGACCGTCTCGGACCAGCCGGACTTGTCGATCACGCCGGGCGCGAGCGAGCCGACGTTTCCGGCGAGCGACTGGCCGGTCGGCGCGGTCACGAGATAAAGGCTCGATCCGGGACGCAGCGCGCGGTTCTCGACGATGAGAATGAGCTGGCGCAGCCCGCCGATCGTGTACTGCTCGGCAAGTCCCGCGATCTCGGTGTCGACCGTCTCGGTGATCTGCTCGGTGATGAGGCGCCCGGTGTTGAGCGCGAAATAGGCGAGCAGCGCCGCCGCGTAGAGCGCAAAAACGACCAGATAGACCAGCGTCAACCGGAACGCCGTCGAGCGGACGAGTTTACCGAACGCCGTCACGGATCATGTATCCGGCGCCGCGGATCGTATGCAGGAGCGGCTGCGAGAATCCCTTGTCGATCTTGGAGCGCAGGCGCGAGATGTGCACGTCGATCACGTTGGTCTGCGGATCGAAGTGATAGTCCCACACGTTCTCCAGCAGCATCGTGCGGGTCACCACCTGCCCGGCGTGCTTCATGAGATATTCGAGCAGGCGAAATTCGCGCGGCTGGAGATCGATCTCGGTCGTACCGCGACGGACGCTGTGCGACAGGCGGTCGAGTTCGAGATCGCCGACGCGATAGCTCGTCTCCTCGCCGCGCCCGCCGCGCCGGCGCGCCAGCACTTCGATGCGCGCGAGAAGTTCGGCGAATGAATACGGCTTGGGGAGATAGTCGTCGCCGCCGGCGCGCAGGCCCTTCACGCGATCATCGACCTGGCCGAGTGCGGAGAGGATGAGCGCCGGCGTCTCGATGCCCTTCTGGCGCAACGCGCTGATGACCGAGAGGCCATCGCGCCGCGGCAGCATGCGATCGACGATCAGAACGTCGTAGGCGGCGTCGAGCGCCATCGCGAGGCCGTCCTCGCCGTCGGCGGCGTGGTCCGCCACGTGGCCGACTTCGCGGAAGGCCTTGACGAGATAATCCGCGGCGTCGCGGTCGTCTTCGATGATCAGAAGTCGCATGGAGATTCGCTGAACCTGTGTGGCGGCAAAGTCTAGCGAATTGTCCGGGGTCATGCGCAGCCCCCTCTTCATCCCTTCGCACGATCCGTGGGGTCTGCGGACCTTGCGTCTCAAAAAATCAGGGGCGGTGGAGGGGCACTCCACCGCCCCCTATTCGACCCGGTCCGGTTGGGGGGCACGGGGAAGGCCGGGGCCGGGTCGTAACTGGTGGGGATGAGCCGTGAGGCCCATCCCCCGGGTTCGCTCCGCCGACGGGGGCGACGATTGCCGGCGTTACGCCCCGAACTTGGGTATGCTGCGCCCGCTATTCAAGAGCGGGCGCGACACTCAACCGCGTCCGAGCGGGACTGCAAGAAAGCGAGTCCCCTCACCTGACTTCACACGCAACAGCACAGTCCGCTTGCCGCCGGAGCGCGCATCCGCGAAGGCCTTGCGCACGTCCTCGGCATTCCCGACGCGCTTGCCCGCGACATCGAGGATCACGTCACCGGTGCGGAAGCCTTGCGCGGCTGCCGGACCATCCGGATCGATCTGCGTCACGACGACGCCGTCATTGCCGGCACCGGCGACATCACCCGCGGGCTTGAGCGAGAGGCCGAGCCGCGGCACTTGCGTCGCCGCGCTGTCCTTATCCTCGTTCGCTGGGCGCGCGGCCTGCTTCTGCTCCTGCGGCAGTTCGCCGAGCGTCATCGTCAGCGTCTTCTCGGCGCCCTTGCTGATCACCGTGAGCTTCACGTTCGATCCGGGCGGCAGGCTGGAGATGCGCTTGGCAAGATCGCGCGCGTCCCTGATCTCCTGGCCGTTGACGTGAGTGATCACGTCGCCCGACTGGATACCGGCCTTCGCGGCGGGACCGTTCGACTGCGGCTCGGCGACGAGCGCGCCTTCCGCCTTCTTCAGGCCGAGGCTGTCGGCGATATCGGCGTTGACCGGCTGGATCTGCACGCCGATCCAGCCGCGCGTGACCTGCCCCGAGGTGCGGAGCTGCGTCACGACCGCCTTCACGGTCTCCGCCGGAATGGCGAATGCGATGCCGACCGAGCCGCCCGACGGCGAGTAGATCGCGGTGTTGACGCCGATCACGTTGCCGTCGATGTCGAAGGTCGGGCCACCCGAGTTGCCCTTGTTCACGGGCGCGTCGATCTGGATGAAGTCGTCGTACGGGCCCGCGCCGATGTCACGGCCGCGCGCCGACACGATGCCGGCCGTCACGGTGCCGCCGAGGCCGAACGGATTGCCGACCGCGAGCACCCAGTCGCCGATGCGCGGAGCCTTCTCGGCCAGCGGCACGTGCGGGAAGTCGGTACGGCCCTCGACCTTGATCAGCGCGAGATCGGTCTTGGGGTCGGTCCCAATAACCTTCGCCGTGTAGGTCTTGCCGTCGTCCGTGTTGACCTCGACCGACTCCGCCTTGGCGACGACGTGGTTGTTGGTCACCGCGTAACCGTCAGCCGAGATGAAGAAGCCGGAGCCCTGGCCGGTGGAGAAATTGCGGCGCGGGTTGCCGCGCTGCTGCGGGCCGCCGTCATTGTCGGGCGAGCCGAAGCGGCGGAAGAAGCGCTCCATCGGCGAGCCGGGCGGGAACGGCGAGTCGCCATCGAAGCTCATCGTGCGCGGGCCGTTGTCGACCTTCACGCGCACCGAGATCACCGACGGCTTCACGCGCTCCACGATGTCGGCGAAGCCGACCGGGCGCTGCGCGTTCTGCGCGTAGGCGGGAGCCGCGAGGAAGGTATCGCCACCACGCGGGACGAAGTGGGCGCCCGAGAAGATCACGCCCGCGCCGATGATGGCGGCCGAGGCGAGAAGACCGAGGCGACGCGCTGACAGTACCGAGCGCGACTTTTGAGCGGGAATATCGCTCTGTGACATTTGGGGAAGCTCCATCTGCTAATCTGCCGAACCTTGGGACGCTGGCAGTGCCACCGTCGTTGTCAGCAAGATGGAGTGTAACGCCTTACAGCGTCCTGTCGGCGGGATTAAACTTCCGTAAGGCGGTGAAAATCTTGAAGCTGAACAATATCAATGACTTGAGCCAAGCTCGCTTGGCATAACAAGCAATTCCGCGGCGGCACATGACGCGGCCCGCGGCGACATCATGGCGATTTCTGGTCAAGCAACTGCGCGACGCGCTTTTGCTCATCCGCGCTGAGCGGAGTTTGGGCCATCACGGGCGAGTCGTCGGTACGGCGGCGGCGCAGGAACGCGATCAGGCCGACCCCGCCAGCGATCAACACGGCGAACGGCGCAAGCCACAGCAGGATCGTGTGCGGCGTGAAGCGCGGCTTCAGCAGCACGAACTCGCCATAACGCTCGACGAGGAAATTGATCACCTGCCGGTCACTGTCGCCAGCCGTCAGGCGCTCGCGCACCAGCACGCGCAGGTCCTTGGCGAGCGGCGCATCGCTGTCGTCGATCGACTGGTTCTGGCAGACCATGCAACGCAGCTCCTGGGAGAGCGCGCGGGCGCGCTGCTCGAGCGCGGGGTCTTTGAGGATTTCGTCCGGCTGCACGGCGAGCGCGGGCGTGCCGACAAGCGCCAGGGCGACCACGATGGATGCGAGCGCGCGCATCGTCATTCCGCCGGCTGCATGGCGGGTTTGCGCTCCGGCTTGTTGCGCCCGGGCTTGGGCGCGCCGATGCGCAGGCGGCGATCCGACAACGACAGCATTCCGCCGAGCACCATCACGAGCGAGCCGATCCAGATCAGCAGCACGAACGGCTTGTAGTAGAGCCGCACCGCGATGGAGTTGTCGGCGTTCACGTCGCCGAGCGAGAGGTAAAGCTGCGAGGCGCCGCGCGTCATCAGCGCGGCCTCGGTGGTCGACATCTGGCGCTGCGGGAAGGTGCGCTTGGCGGGCTCCATCGTGCCGATCACCTGCCCGTCGCGGCGCACCGTGAAACGCGCGATCAGTTCGCGGTAATTCGGGCCGGGACGCGGGATCATTCCATCGAGTGTCAATTCGTATCCGCTGACCGTCGTGCTCTCGCCCGGCTTGAGCGAGACGATGCGCTCGGAATTCCACTGGCTCTCTGCAATCACGCCGAACAGCATCATCCCGGCCGCGAGATGCGCCACGGCCGTGCCCCACGCCGAGCGTGGCAACCCGCGTGCGCGTGCGAACGATGTGGCGAACGGCACGCGGAACAGGCCGGTGCGCTCGACGATGTCGATCAGCGCGCCGACCATGACGTAGACCGCGAGCCCGATGCCGAACGGCGCGAGCACTGGCCCTCCCCGCTGGATCGCGAATGTCACCGCGAGCGCAACCAGCCCGAGCGCATAGGCGGCCATCAGCCGCTGCGCGGCGCCACCGATGTCGCCGCGCTTCCAGGCGAGCAGCGGGCCGAACGGCACCGCGATCAGCAGCGGCACGAACAGCGGGCCGAAGGTGAGATTGAAGAACGGCGCGCCGACGGAAATCTTCTCGCCGGTGAGCGCTTCGAGTGCCAGCGGATAGAGCGTGCCGACGAACACGGTGGCGCAGGCCGTGGTGAGGAACAGGTTGTTGAAGACGAGCGCGCCCTCGCGCGAGATCGGCGCGAACAGGCCGCCCTGCTTCAGCGCGGAGGCGCGCCACGCATAGAGCATCAGCGAGCCGCCGATGAAGAACACCAGAATGCCGAGGATGAAGACGCCGCGCGAGGGATCGGTCGCGAATGTGTGCACCGAGGTCAGCACGCCGGAGCGAACCAGGAACGTGCCGAGCAGCGAGAGCGAGAACGTCAGGATCGCGAGCAGGATCGTCCAGACCTTCAACGCGTTGCGCTTCTCCATCACGACGGCGGAGTGCAGCAGCGCGGTGCCGGCGATCCACGGCATCAGCGAGGCGTTCTCGACCGGGTCCCAGAACCACCAGCCGCCCCAGCCGAGCTCGTAATAGGCCCAGTACGAGCCCATCGAGATGCCGACGGTCAGGAACATCCACGCGGTCAGCGTCCACGGGCGTACCCAGCGTGCCCACGCGGCGTCGATCTTGCCTTCGATCAGCGCCGCGACCGCGAACGAGAACGAAATCGAGAAGCCGACGTAACCGAGGTAGAGCAGCGGCGGATGGATCGCCAGACCCAGGTCCTGCAGGATCGGGTTGAGGTCGCGCCCCTCGGCCGGTGCCTGCGCGAGGCGCAGGAACGGGTTCGAGGTCACCAGGATGAAGACATAAAACGCCGTCGCGATCCACGCCTGCACGGCGAGCACATTGGCGCGCAGCGTGTCAGGCAGGTTGCCGCCGAACAGCGCGACCAGCGCGCCGAACAGCGCGAGGATCAGCACCCACAGCAGCATCGAGCCTTCGTGGTTACCCCACACGCTCGTGTACTTGTAGATGAGCGGCATCGTGGAGTGCGAATTCTGGACAACGTTCTCGACGGAGAAATCCGACGCCACGTAGCAGGCGGTGAGCGCCGCGAACGAGGCGGCGACGAACACCAGTTGCGCCATCGCGGTCGATCCGCCGACCGACATCAGCGTGGCGTCGCGCGTGTGCGCACCCCACAGCGGCACGATCCCCTGCACCAGCGCGAGGGCCAGCGCGAGAACGAGAGCGTAGTGGCCGAACTCCGGCGTCACTTCTTGGCTCCTGCGGGTGGCCCGCCCGCGGCGGCTGTGCCGCCGCTCGCGAGGCCGTAGCCGTTGTCGTTCTTCCAGTGGCCCTGCTTCTTGAGCGCGTCGGCCACTTCCTTCGGCATGTAATTCTCGTCGTGCTTGGCGAGCACGCTGTCGGCCTTGAACAGGCCGGCGGTGTCGAGCGCGCCCTCGGTCACCACGCCCTGCCCTTCGCGGAACAGGTCGGGGAGAATGCCGATGTAGGTGACCGGCACGGTCTTGTTGCCGTCGGTCACCTCGAAGCGGACCTGCAGGTTGTCGCCGCGCGTCAGCGAGCCGGGCTTCACCAGCCCGCCAAGCCGGATGCGGCTGCCCGGCGCGACATTCTTTTCAACCACATCGGTCGGCGAGTTGAAGAAAACGATGGAGTCCTTGAGGGCGAACAGCACGAGCGCGACCGCGAGCGCCAGCACGCCCATGCCCGAACCGATCAGAACCAGCCGCCGCTGCTTGCGCGTCATCAGCTTTCGAGCCTCAGTTCCTTCACGAGATCATCCAATCTGCGCAGCTTGTCGGCATCATGGCCGATCGCGCGCCGCGCATCCGCCACGGCGGTGAGCGCCTTCTCGCGGTCCCCCATCACCGTATAGGCGCGCACGAGGCGCAGCCAGCCTTCGATATCCGCGCCGTCCTGCTTCAAGCGGTCCGCGAGGCGGTCGACCATGCCGCGGATCATCGCACCCCGATCCTCGGGGTTCATGTTCTGCGCGGCCGCGACATCTTCGGCGCTCGGGCCGGGACTGTTCAATCCCGGAGCGCTCGTACCCGGCGCCGGTTGCGGCGCACTGCCGTCGACCTGCGCCAGCGCCTGCCGCACCATGCCGGTCCAGGGCGAGTCCGGCGCCGCGTCGGTCAGCATGCCGCGCCAGATGGTTGCGGCCGCCGCCGCGTTGCCGTCCTGATACGACGCCACGCCGAGAAAGAACCGTGACTTCGGATGCTTGGCGTCGAGCTTTAACGCGCGCTCGAAAGCCTCCTTCGCCTCGGCGGTGACCACGCCGTTGGCCGCACCCATCAGCGACTCGCCAAGATCGCCTTCGCGATCCGCGCTCGGGCCATTCAGCCGCAGCGCGTTGCGCCGCGCCTTCACGGCATCGTCGAAGCGACCGAACCGCATATAGACCGGCCCGACGACTTCCCAGCCGCGGCCATCCTCGGGATTCTTCTCAAGGTGGGCTTCGACCTGCGCGACCAGCGTGTCGAGCGAGCGATTCTGCACCGGCGTCGCGGCGCGGTTTGCGATCGGCTGTCCCGGCAGCTGCGGCGAACCGAGCGTGAGATAGAACGCGCCCGCGACGGCCGGCAGCACCACCAGCACCGCCACCGCGGCAACACGCCGCCGCATGGTTTCGCCGCGTTGCGCGGGCGCCACCGCCTGCGCGGCATCCGCGGCGGCGAGCAGCCGGCGGGACACCTCCAGGCGCGCAGCCTCCGCCTCGGCGTCGCCAATCAGGCCGGATGTGCGATCACGCTCGATTTCGTCGATCTGGTCGCGGTACACCGCGACCTCATGATCCGCGTCGGCACGCGGTGCTTCCTCCCGCGCGCGCCCGAGCGGCCACAACACGGCGAAGATCGCCGCGGCCGTCATCAGGGCGAACAGGAACCACAACGTCATGGTGGCTATACACCACGCCGCGCCGGTTGCCCGCAATGAGGCAAATCAACGGGATAATCACAACATTTGAGCTAATAAAAGCAGAGCCGCGTCAGGCTCTTGCGGCCTTCTGCTCGCCCTTCGCGGCGACTTCGGCGGCCTTCGCGAGCGTACCGGCAAAATCGGAACCGAACAGCTTGGCGCAGAACCGCACGGCCGCGTCCACTTGGCTCTGGCGGTACGGCCGCTCGTCGGGCGGCGAGGTGCGCAGCCGGTCGAGCAGCACCTGATTTCCGGTGTCGAAGTAATTCTGGAGATCCGAGTTCACGCGGCGCGTGGTCTCGCTGATCGCCAGTTCGCCGGCGTAATTGCGCAGCGCGGCCGCGAACGCGAGCTTGGTCTCGATATCGGTGACATCGGTGGCATCGAGCGTGCTGCCCGGTGCAACTTCCTTCGCGGGACGCGGGCGCAGCACGCGGCGCACCTGCCCGGGCAGGTTTTCGATCTCGACCTGCAGCAGCTTGGCGACCTGCGAACGAACGGCGGCGAGTTGGCGCGCCCACGCGCTGTCGCCCGAGAGATCGAGTTCCGTGCGCAGTGCGCGCGCGGCGTCGTGGAGTTCCTTCAGCGCGGCCGTCACGTCGGTGCTGTTGGCGGACTTGAGGCTGTTGCGCAGCGTGTCGATCACGCGCTCCACATCGGTCAGCACGATCTCGACCGCCACCGCGAACGGCGTTTCGGCGATGCGCGCCGCAGCATCGCTGCCCGCCGCATGAACCGCGAGACGAATGAGCTGCCACGGCGAAGACAGGCGGCTCATCACCAGCAGCAGCGCGTAGGTGAACACGTCCTTGTGCCGCCCCATGGGCGAATCCAGGAGCGTGCGGACGTTGACGAGTTGTTCGTCGGCAAGATTGCTGATGCTGCCCGGCAGGCGCGAGGCGATCACCGCCAGCGCGTCGCGCGCCCGGAAGATTGCGCTGATCTCGCGAATGTCCGCGATGGCATTGGCAGTGCCGATCTGCCCGGCGACGCGGCGTTGCTCCTTGTCGCCCTTCTGGCCGGCCGCGATTTCGCGCAGGCGCAGTTCGACCATATCCTGGAAGGCCCGGGCGACCTGTTCGGCGCCCTTCTGCTCGTTGTTGGCGAGCAGCCGGCTCACGTGATCGACGTAACCCTTGGTTTCCTGCGGAACGAGATCACGGCTGATCCAGCCCCAGATCGGATCGAGGCAGGAGCGCGAAATGCGCCCGCGATGCTTGCGCTCGGGCGAGTCGTCGACGAGGAACGGCTCGAGCGGCGCGAAGAACAGACGTTGCGGATTGCCGAGGCGCTGCGGCATCGGGCGGCCGGGATTTTCGCGCGCCGCGGCACGCAAAGCCTCAAGGATGAACGCGGCGCCGGGCGGATTCTCGCCGCGCAATTGCGCCTTCTCGAGCTCGGAGGCCAGAAGCGCACGCGCCTCCGGCTTCAGCTCGCGAAGATACTGACGCAGCTTTTCATTGGGCACCGCTTCGGCCATGCCCGCTCACCCGCACCAACCACTACCGTTGCGTAGGATTACCAATCGGGCCTTAAGAAGCCGTTTAGGAACACGGTACCGGGAGTGAGCCCAAAAGTGGGGCGCCGGAACGTTCTAACCCACCGGCTGCCAGGTGCCGTCCGGATTGCGGCAGGCGGTGGCGCGGGCCGTCTCGGGCCGGCCATTCACATAAATCGTATGGCTGTAATCGCGGCAACGGACGCCGCGGGTCTCGTAATAGCCACCCGGCACGATGGTGCCGTGGCGGTTGCCGCCCGTGCCCTTCCAGCCGACCGGCTCACCCGGTTCGCCCTGTTCGAGCGCCTGGACCTCGGCCGCATAAGCGCGCTGGCGGTCCTTGTCGTCGAGATTGGAGCCCAGCCCGTTGCCGAGCACGCCCGAGGCCGCGACCTTCACGCCGCTGCTGCTGGTGGTCGCCGCATAGGGGATCGAGGCGGTGGTCGCAGGCCCCGTATCGGTGACGCAAGACGCCAGCCCAAGTGCCAGCAGCGTCACGACAATCGGCTTCAGTCCGGTCATCTCGTCCCGCATCCCCGACGAATCGCCGCCCGGCCGAGAGCCGTCCGACGCCGCAGGTTGTAACCCGGCAGACCTTGAGAGGCAAAACACGGATTCGCCAGAATCGGGGCGGGTTTACGCCGCAGGCAATACCAGTTCCGCCCGCAGGCCGCCGATCGGGGCGGTTCCCAGCGTCAGCGCGCCGCCGTAGAGCGCCGCCAGGTCCGTCACAATAGAGAGCCCGAGGCCGGAGCCGGGCTTGGTCTCGTCGAGGCGCTGGCCACGGCGCACGGTGCCGATCTGCTCGCGCTGGGCGGCTGTGAGGCCCGGACCATCGTCGTCCACCACCACCCGCACTTTCGGGGCGCCAGCGGGATCGTCGGCGGCCGGCAGCACCTCGATGGCGACGCGCGACTCCGCCCACTTGCAGGCGTTGTCGACGAGATTGCCGACCATTTCCTCGAGGTCCTGCCGCTCGCCGCGAAAGCGCGTGTCGCGCGGCGTCTCGATGTCGATCGCGATGCCGCGGTCGCGGTGGATCTTCTCCATCGTGCGGGCGAGCGAGGTCACCACGGGAGCGACGTCCGTCACCGTGCCGACCACGGTGGCGCGCGCCGCAATGCGCGCACGCTCCAGGTGGCGCTGCACCTGATCGCGCATCACGCCGGTCTGCTCGCGCACCTTGGCGGCGAGCGGATCGTCGCCGCGCGCGGTCGCCTCGTTCATCATCACGGAGAGCGGTGTTTTCAGCGCATGCGCCAGATTGCCGACGTGCGTGCGGGCGCGCTCGACGATCTCGCGGTTCGCATCGATCAGCGCGTTGGTCTCGCGCGCGAGCGGCGCGATCTCCACCGGGAAGCGGCCTTCGAGCCGCTCGGCCTTGCCGGAGCGGATCGCCGCCAGCCCTTCCGAGATGAGCTTGAGCGGCGCAAGGCCGAAGCGCACCTGGAACATGGTGGTGAGCAGCAGCACGATCGCCAGCACGCCGAACGTCACCATGATGGCGAAGTCGAAGGACTGCGTTTCCTCCTCGATTTCCAGCGCATCGCCCGCGACGGCGACGCGGTAGCGTCCCTCGTCGCCGAGATCGACGGTGCGCTCCACAAGGCGCAGCCGCTGGTCCTCGGGCCCGGGGACGTAGCGCTTGCGCGTGCCGTCCGCCGAGGTCGGGACATTCTCTTCCTCGAGGTTGGGCAGCCCCGCGTCCCACAGCGAGCGAGAGGAGCGCGTTTCCCGATTGGGCGTGCTGAGCCGCGTGACCTGCCAGTACCAGCCGGACAACGGCAACTCGAACAAGGGTTCGCCGAGCGACTGCGTGAACTTCTCGCTGTCATCGGGCGCCGCCACGTCCGCCACCAGCGTCTTGAGATAGACGCCGAGCCGGCGGTCGAACGAACGCTCCGCGCCCTCGCGGTAGAGCGAGGACAGCACGACGCCCGTGATGAGCAGGATGATCACCGTCACGGCGGTCGCCGAGACGAACAGGCGCAGCGCGAGGGAGTTGGCGCGCATGGCGCGTCAGGTCACCGGCGCGGTGAGGAGATAGCCGAGCCCGCGCACGGTCTGGATCACGTCGACGCCGAGCTTCTTGCGGATGCGCCCGACGAACACCTCGATGGTGTTTGAGTCGCGGTCGAAGTCCTGATCGTAGAGGTGCTCCACCAGTTCGGTGCGCGAGACGACGCGGCCGGTGTGGTGCATCAGGTACGACAGCAGCCGGTACTCATGGCTCGTGAGTTTCACCGGATTGCCGTCGACGCTGACGCGCCCTGTGCGCGAGTCGAGCCGCACCGGCCCGCAGGTGAACTCGCTCTTGGCGTGCCCGACCGAGCGGCGCAGCAGCGCGCGGACGCGGGCCAGCACTTCCTCCAGATGGAACGGCTTCGCCACATAGTCGTCGGCGCCGGCATCGAAGCCCTGCACCTTGTCGCTCCAGCGGTCGCGCGCGGTGAGCATCAGCACCGGCATGGCGCGTCCGGCACGGCGCCAGGACTCGATCACCGAGATGCCGTCCATCTTCGGCAGGCCGATATCGAGGATGACGGCGTCATAAGGCTCGGTCTCGCCGAGGTAGTGCCCCTCCTCCCCGTCGAACGCGCGGTCGACCACGTAACCGGCTTCGGTCAACGCGGCCGCAAGCTGTCGGTTGAGATCGGGATCGTCCTCGACGACGAGAAGGCGCAAGGTGGTGTCTCCTAACTCCCGCCGAGCCACTGGCCATCGGCCGCGTCGACTCTGGCTTCCGTCACTTTGCCATTGCGGGATAGGACTGTCAGCACATAGACGAGGCCCTTCGCGGGATCGCGCCGGCAAAGCCGGGCGTTCACCACTTCGCCGGAAACCTTGGATTTGACCACGCGCATCGCGCGGGCGAGCGGCACAGCCTTGCGCGCCGCGATCACGGCATTGCGCTCCTGCAGGGTCAGGCAGGCGCGGCGCTCGGCCGCCACCGCACCGTCGGCAGCAAGGCCGCCGAACAGCAGGCCGGCGAGCAATGTCAGGCGAATAGTCATCAACCCCTCGTCTAGGCGGTAAGCGCCTAAAGGGCGACAGTGTCAAGAGTGGGGCTTTGTTCCTTGGTGGAGCATGGCCTTGTCCGAAAACCGGCGCCCACTTTTCGGGGCCATGCTCAGAACCCTTCGAAAGTCGCAAAGCCGTCGAGCGGTTCGCGCTCCGAGCGCCAGCGGTTGATGGGCGCGGTCTCGTCCGCAAAGCCAAGCGCGATGCCGCAAAAGAGGATGTGCTCGGGCGGCAGCTTGAGAAAAACCGTCAGCGTCTTGTGCCAGTTGGTCCAGGCCTCCTGCGCGATCGTATGGAGCCCGTGCGCGCGGGCGAGCAGCATGATGCTCTGGATGAAGCCACCAACGTCGGACCACTGGGGCGGACCCATGCTGCGGTCCATGGTGACGAACAGCCCGACCGGCGCATCGTAGAAAATGTAGTTGCGCCCGAACTGGCGATAGCGCGCCGGCTTGTCCTCGCGCGGGATGCCGATCGACTCGTAGAGCTGGTTGCCCACGAGCGCGCGCCGACCGTAGTACGGCTCCTTCAACGGATTGGGATAGACTTGGTACTCCGCGCCCTCGCCGCGCGGCAGCTCCTTGGCAAAGCGCGGAGTGAGCTCCGCCTTCAGTGCATCAAGCCGCTCGCCCGCGATCGCGTGGACGCGCCAGGGCTGAAGATTGCCGCCGGATGGCGCGCGCGCGGCGCACTCGAGAATGTCACGCACGATCGCGAGCGGCACAGGCTTTGGCAAAAAAGCCCGGCACGAATAGCGAGTCGCGACGGCGTCACGCACGTCCATGAAAATCCTCCGCGCAGAGTCGTTCTCGTTCCATATAGCGGCGTGGACGGAACTTCGAAACGGCCGGCGGAACATGTCATCCGACATGTTCCGTGTTCGCATTGAAACTCTCAGGTCAACGTCAGCGCGAAAGCGGAACACCTTGTCGAGTCCGACGTTGGGTTCACGAGCGTCGCATCAATGGCGCCTGAGAGGAGAGAACCAACATGATCAAGGCAACGAAGATGACTTTCGCCGCCCTGCTGCTCGCAGGCTCCACCGGCCTCGCGATGGCGCAGGGTGCGGACTCCGGCGGCGTCGCGAATGGCAAGCCGGCGAACGCCGACACGCTGAATACGTCGAAGCAGCAGTCGCAGGAGCTCAACAACAAGGGCGCGACCGGCGGCACGATGATGCAGAAGAACACCGGCATGCCGTCTGGCGATGCGCGCGGTCCCGCGAACGCGGGCCCGGACGAGGCTGGCACCGCGAAGGATACGGCGGGCTCCGGCACGCAGCGCAACCCGGCTGCGCAGAAGCAGTAACTCGGGCTTCAAGTCACACGTCAGCGCGGCGCTTCGGCGCCGCGCTTTCGTTTTGCGTTACCGCTTTCTTGTAATCGCTTTGGTGACTGTCCCGACAATCGACGGCATTCCCTCGCCCGTCAGCGCGGTCTGCTTTTCGCGCGTGCGCCCGCTCACATAGACGCCGAGCACGCCGAACCGTGCTCCGAAATACATCATCAGCAGCCCGGAGAGATTGGCGAAGCCGTTGATCCCGGTCTCGTGACCGGACCACAGCGCATGCAACAGCGTCAGCGCGAAGGCCGGGCACTCGATCAGCGACAGTTCGAGCGCATAAAGCGGCCGCCACCAGCGTTGCAGCGTGTCCTCGCTCGCCGCCTCGGCACGCATCGTCTCGCCGACTTCGCTCACCTGCGCCTTGCCGATCTCGGCGAGCGCGGACATCCATTGCGCTTCCGCCTGCTGCGCAGCTTCGGCCGCGACCCGCAAGTCCGCATCGCCCTTATTGACGATCGCGGCCTGCACGGCTTCAGGTGTCGCCGCCGCGGCACCGAACGCATCCGCCACGATCTTCCCCGCCATGCCGCCGAGCGGCCCGCCCAGCGCGCTTCCGATCATCGGCGCACCCAGCGTGACGAGCTTTCCGGCCACGCTCTTCCAGTCCATCTCCATGATGGTCTCCTTATTGATGTGAGTGGATAGACGTCAGGCCGCCGCTTCCTGCCGGCGCTTCTGGTGCCAGCGCCAGAACGCCCACGCGCCAGCCGCAACGGCGAGCGTGACCACGACGATGATTGCGATGACGACCCAGTCGGCGCCGCCCTCGGCCGCCTGTTGCGCGGTTGCGCCGCCGGTCGCGACCGCCCCGCCGGCCGTGCCGTTGCGCGCGTTCTTGTTGATCGGCACCGCACCCTTGCCGGTGCTGCGCGTCGCGGGCACCTCGCTCGGCACGCGACCCGCCGCGCGATCAGCCATCGCGAGCGAGGCCGCCCTCACCTCGGCGACGCGGCGGCTCCAGCCTTTGCCGAACACCGGCCACGTGCGCAGCGCCTTGAGGAAGCGCATGCGTTCATCGCAAATCGCCTGCACGAGTTCGCGCGCATCCCGCGCGTTCGTTGCCGCGACCGTCGCGTCGTCCATGCGGCCGGTGACGCGCTGCCCCAGCACGCGCTGCAGCACCTTCGGTGCACGGCCCGTGCCGGAGTTCACCGCGTAATCGAAGACACAGTAGTCGACACCTGCGGGAAGCGCGTCGCAACGCATCGCGCCCCAGTACTTCGCGCGATAGATCGCCTTCGCCTCGTCGACCGACATGGCGCGCACGTCGGCCGCGCCCGCGCCCGGCTTCACGTAGCGGCGATAATCCGCCAGCGTAATGCCGAAATTCGTCGGCCCGCCCGGATCGGACGGATGGTTCACGTAGCCGCCTTCACTCGCAAGCAGGCGGCGGATCGCTTCCGGATAGCTGGCGGCGCTCATCGGGGACCTCGTGATGGAGACGTGACGGCGCGCCGCCCCGGCTTTTCCGGTGCGGTCGGGACTGCCGGGTGATGTCGAGGGGAGCGGCGCTTACAGCCGCGCGTTCGCCGTCCAGGAGAATGCGAGCGGGTTGCCGGCGCTGATCGCCGTCGCACTCGAATTGTTGAACGTCACGAACTGGATCGAGCCATTCGCGAGCGGGTTCGCATAGACGGTGATGCCGGAGCGCTTGGCATCAGCCGGATAGACGCGCACCGCATTCGCCGTGCCGTCGAAGTCGTAGAACACGAACGTCGGCGCGGCGCGCTTTTCGGCCTTGAACGAGATCGAGTTGGGGCCGCCCATGTTGCCGCCCGTGCTACCCGCCAGCGATGAAATCGCGGTGAGCACCGCCGGCCCCGGCACGCTGCCAGTGCCCGGCGCGACGGCGTAGTCGTAACTCTTCTCCCAGTAGCGTTTGCAGCGCGCCAGTTCTTCGTCGAACGGCCGCATGATGTACGGCGCGCGCTCCGCCGACGGCAGTTCGATCCCCGGCAACACGACGAGACCAGTGACCTGGAACGTGTCGCTCGTCGCCGCGACGCCATTGGTGGTGGACGTTGCACCCGAATAGTCGCTGCTGGCCCACGCGCCCGCAGTACCTGCACGCGAGGCGCCGCCCGCGATGCAGATGTTGAGCGAGAGCCCGATGCCGGTGGTCGTCAGCCACGTTCCCGAGGTGCTGCCTGCGATCGTGACCGTCTTGAATTCCCAGGTGTCAGCCACGGCAACCGCGAAGGTGAACGGATAAGCCCGGTCCTTCGCGCTGTTGCGCAGCGCGCCCGAGTATGTGCCGGTGCGATGCGCCTTGACCCAGAAGCCGAACGAGATCGCCGCCGCGCTCGCGCTGCCCAGCGCGAGACGCGCGGCGCGCACGCCTTCGACCGGCATCAGGATCGACAGTTCGTCATCCGCACCGAGCGAAGCCTGCGCCGTCGACACCGTGAACTTCAGCGAGTTGCGATAGCCGGGCGGCGCATCGGTCACCTGCTGTCCCGCGGCGACGAACGTCCCGCGATACGCCGCCATCACGCCATCGACGAGATACTTCGTCTGCAGCGAGCCACTCCCCGTCAGCGTCACGCTCGACGTGCCGTTCTCCTGGCTGATCTCCATGCTGCCATTGATCTGGAGGCCGCTGAACGCCAGCGCGTCGAACGGCGCCGCATAAAGTTGCGCGCGCGTCTCGTCTGGACTCGTGACGCCCTGATTGAACGTCAGCTTGCCAGTCGAACTGTCGATGGTGATGGCATCGAGCCACGACGAGCCGTCGGCCGAGACCTTGAAGTGGAAGTCGTCGTCGCCGGTGAGCCCGATTTCGGCGCGGCCGGAGAAATTGTCCTGGAACAGCAGCGAGAGCGTGTTCGCAGCGCTCTCCTTGCTCATCTTGTAGCGCAAGTCGCCGTCGCCGCCCTCCGCCACGGTCTTCGCCGCCCACAGCGCATTGTTGAGCTTGGCGCTGAATGGATTGGTCGCGTCGGCCGTGGTGCCGACCCCGAGCAGCGTCATGTTCTGCAACACCGACGCCAGCACCGTGAGCGCGCTGACCCATGCGCTCCCATCCCATGTAAGCAGCGTCCCCTCGTCGATCACATAGGCGAGCCAGCCGACGCGCGGGGTCGCGAAGACCCATCCGCCGTCCTGCCACGCCGCGACGTGGTCCGCATGGCCGGTCCATGCGCCTGTCGCGGTCGCCTTCACGATCCAGCGTTCGCCTTCGTCGGGCGACACCGGCGGCGCCATGAGGTCGCGATCCAGGACCGCGAGTTGCACCAGCGTGTCGATGACGCGCAGCGCCTCGTTCAGCGTCACGTCAGGGAGAAGCTCGCCGCCTTCGATGAAAGGCAGCGCCAGATTGGCGGACGTGCTCATGAGAACCCCTAGAGGGTGAGTGTTGCGGCGGCCGCGAGCCCGCGGCCGACGGCTTGCGACATCTGGTAGACGCGGATGCTATGGCTGGCCTGCGGAGAGCCGAAGTCGAGGGTCTCATCATCCGTGGCGTAGAGCGCGGACGGTGTCGTGGCGGACAACGTTCGCACGACTGTCGAGCCCGAGAGGATCTCCACCTCGTAGGCCTCGCTCGCCTCGCCGTGCCCGACGCGCGCCGCGAACGTGACGCCCGCGAGACCGCGCCTGCGCGCGCGCCAGGCGAAGCGAACGCCGCCTGCCTCGCGCCGTGCTTCCAGATGCACCGGCGCGATCGGCTGCAAGCTGAGCGCACCGATGCGCACATCGAGTTCGACCGCCGACGGATCGCCGTGATCGCGGTTCGCCGCCACGATGCGCAGCCGCATGCGGCGCCCGATCATCTCGACGCCGCGCGCGACCGGCACCACCTGCGCGTCGAGCACGACGAACGGCGCGCCTGCTTCGAGCGGATCGCCGATCACCTGCTCGCTGCCCAGTTCGCCGCGCAGCAGACGCGAAAGCTCGTAGGTGCGCTCGCCGGTCAGCTCGGCATTCGCGGATTGCAGGATTTCCCAGCGGCCATCCGGTTGCTGCACGGCCGCCGGGTTCGCGCCCGACAGCACGCGCAGATCCGACGCCGACGACAACGCGCCGCCATAAAGCTGCACGCGCGTGTGCGCGACCTTGTCCCAGCGGCTCGTCGGACCGCGCGCGAGATCGTCCAGCGTCTCGCCGAGAAGCGCGGGCGCCGTAACGATCGCGTGGCGCTGATAGCTCGCGCCATCGTCGAGCGAACGCCAGATCGCCATTGCGCCCGGCCAGGGGTCCGCGTGGACCGCGAGATGCATCAGCACCGGCGGCTCGTCGCCCGGCAGCGCCGGCAGTTCGAGCACCGTCACCTGCGCGGGTCCCGCTGGCACCGGCAACGGTGGCGATGTTCGCCGCGGCGTACCTCCGGCACGGGCGAACACCTCCGGATCGATCGAGCGCGCACGCACGCGACGCTGCTCGGTGTCGACCGTCTCGCGAACTTCGAACAGACGGCGCCGTCCGCCCGCCGTGACGCCGACCACATCTCCCGGCGTCAGCGCGAGCGCACTCGGCGGCAGCGCGAACTCCGCGCTCTCGCGTCCCGCCCACAAATCCTGCAGCCAGATCTCGGCGCGCCGCTCCGCCGCTGCATCGTTGGTGATGACGGCAAGGTCCGCGTGCGCGGCGCGCGCCGCGCCGCCGACCAGCCGCCGCGACGTGACGGCCGAGCGGCGGTACTCCGCCTCGGCATCCGTGAACGCGATCGACACCTCGCGCGGCAACTCGGTCTCCTGCGCGCGCGTGAGGCGCAGCGGTGCCGTGCTCTCAGGCAGCACGAGGTCGTCCTCGGTGAGCTCAAGCACCGCCTCGCCGCCGCGCAAACGAAAGCGCAGCGTCGCGCCCTCCTCGCTCGCCTCGAACGCATAGGTGAGCGCGAGCGGCTCGATGGCGGCGCGCGGCGTCATCGGCCGGTCGATCACATAGCCATCCGGCCCTTCGCCGAGCGACGCGGAGTCGTGGCCATCGATGCCGGCGTCATCGAGGATCGTGGCGATCAGCGCATCCATCGGCGCACCGCCAAAGCGGCCGGTGAGCCAATGCCCGGTCTCCCAGTTGCCGCCATCGCTCCAGATGTCTAGCGCCGCCGGAAACACCGGATAGGGCCGCGCGTCCCAGGTCCACAGATGGATCGCCGACGCATCGAGCATGCGCCCGTCGTACACAGATGACTCCGGGTTGCTCGTCAGCGTCGCGCCGTGCGCGGGATCGAAAGTTTCGAGCACGGCTTCGAGCATGCGGCGCTGAATGAGATCGTCGCGCTTGCCGCTCGAAAAATGCGGCAGGCCGGACTCGATGGACTTCGGATCATGAAACACGCTCGGCTGGTTCGAGCCCTTGTCGACCGCGCCGCAGCCCACTTCAGTGAGCCAGATCGGCTTGCCCTGCGGCGTCCATGCGGTCGGCGAGCCGAGTTCGACGCCGCCGACGCGCTCGTGGTGCGGATTGCCCCACCAGTTCCAGAGATCCTTGACGCGGAACACCCAAGGCTTGCCGAGCCCGTCGGTGATCGGCGTGCGCGTCTGCGCGGCGCGCGTCGCATCGTCCGCGTAGTACCAGTCGTAGGCGTCGCCGCCGCGCAGGTTGGC
>VFQQ010001950.1_pt1 | contig 25804 bp, 41 predicted proteins | sample 3512341 | NCBI WGS metagenome assembly VFQQ01 (sample SAMN10412373, study PRJNA504923) | tailings metagenome | isolation source: Relicate 2 Philex TSF1 revegetated site | place: Philippines: Tuba, Benguet | collected 2017-08-29 | reverse complement strand
CCCGCTGTCTACAGCTGCTGGGCCCCCGCCTCCGACTGGGTGATTGACCGCTACGTGGCCATGCGCGAAGCGTTGAATGCCACTGGTGCGCCGAATTCCTGGGCTTGCAATCACTTGCGTGCTGCAATTCGGGTGCTGCCACCTTTTGCAAATCCCTCCTTCCCATCAACTGCCGTCCATCCAACCTCATGCAGGGCGGCCTATTCTGTACTCGATGTGCGAGTGGGGTGTTGCCGACCCCTGGACGTGGGCTGCCACTGTGGGCAACAGCTGGCGCGCAACCGAGGTGGCTGGGGTGCCCCACAGCACTGTGGACTGCTTGCTGCCTAGGGTTCGAACCTGAAAATGGCCCACCCTCTCCACGCATCTACACCAGCACAACGTTGCCATGCACTGCCCACTACCCCACTGCCCTCCTGTTCTCACAAATTTTGCATTTGGAGTGCCCCTGAATCACACTTCCCCTCCCCCATGCAGGATATCGAGGCCAACTGGGAGTCGATCCTCAAGGTGGGGTTGTTGTGCTGCTGGTTGCGAAGCGCTTGCCTGGCCCCGGGCCACCCACACATACATTAACATCCATTGTTCGCTCTGTGCAGCTGCTGGACTACTCGCACGGCCTGGCTCGGTATGCCAAGCCCGGCGCCTGGAATGACCTGGACATGCTGGAGGGTGAGGCAGGAGGGGCAGGTGCTCTGAGGGGGGTGTGTGCGACAACACATATGCAGCTGGAGCAGGTGCTGGCTTGGGCACCCCTTTGTGGCCTGAAGGAGTATGTGCTGAGCACGAGGATCATCTTTTCATCAATGATTGTCCTCTTCTCGCCTTTGCAGTTGGCGTCGGCAAGCTGACTGTGGGCGAGCAGCGCACCCACTTTGCGCTCTGGGCTCTACTCAAAAGCCCTCTGATCATTGGCGCTGACCTGCGCAAGTAAGTGGCTGCTGCACGCACAGCAGGATAGCTTAATCTTTGTGTTACCAGCCCTGCTGCTCTTGCCCCGACACCCGACCAAATTTATCTCTGACAAACCACTCGCTACTGTCCACCCCTGCGCTTCCATGCAGGATTAGCCCCGACAGCCTGGCCATTCTGAAGGCCCAGGAGGTGATTGCAGTCAACCAGGACCCGCTGGGCGTGGCGGGGGACCTCATCTGGCAGATTGGGCAGAGCCGGGTGAGCAGCCAGGCCCTTGCTGCATTGCTCTGCACTGTGGTGCAACCATCTGTGTGCTTTTCAGCTCAACTGCTCTGACGTGCACTCCTTGCCTTCCGTGCAGATCTATGCCGGGCCGTTGGCTGGCGGTGCACGTGCAGTGGTGATGCTCAACTTGCACCACACAGGAGGCCAGTATCTGCAGAGCAACATCACGGTAGGCTGGGCTTTGCCTGAGTGCTCGCAATCGTGCGCAGCAAAGCACACACCCTCAGAATCAGCTGGACCCTGGGGGCTGCTTGGCTCTAGCAAGCCGCTGCACAGGAAGCGTGGCTCACCAGCTTCTCCATCCTTGTCCCTGCTCTCCTCCCTGCGCAGGTGCACTGGCGGCAGATTGGCCTGCCGGCTGGGGCTGCTGCCGCTGTGCGCGACTTGTACGCTGAGCGCGACCTGGGCACCTTCACCGACTCATTCAGCGCCTCTGTCACCGCACATGATGTGGTGGGTGCAGCAGCGCCTGGCTGTCTGGAGAGGTGCATTGTTGGTTGGTTGGACTCATGGAGCCATCCGCCGGTTGAACTGCACTGCCCCAGTGCCTTGCTGCGCAACGTGCTCATCAGACATGCTGGCCAACAGTGCTTGCTGACACAACCTTCCCTGCTCTGCTGCAGCGCGTCCTGCGCATCACTCCTCTGGAGCGGTCAGCCGACCTGGACAGCTGGCGGCCGTGGCACCAGCAGCCCATGTTCACGCCGACCGACGAGGCGCCGCCCGCTTTCGCCGACCTGCTGCCCAGCGGCAACGCCCAGCTGCCCGGCAACCGCTTGCCAGAGGAGATACTTGCTGCACAGCTGGGCCGCAGGATGGGGAAGGGCGAGGCGGAGCAGTTTACCATGGTGGCAGAGGCATGACTCCCCGGCTCTCTTGCGCCCGTTGTGCTGGTCCTGGCTGCCGCCCTGCTGGCGGCTCACGCCTGCAGGCCCGCACGGGCCAAGCGCCGCCGGCCCAATGGGCGGATGCCGGGCGCGAGAGGGCGCAGGCACTGAGAGATGTGTGCTGCAGTAGCACGCAAGCTCTTGGATTTAGGCTCCCCATTTTGTAACTGTGACCCGCCTGACCTGTATTTATCTTGGAATGTATGTACACTTTCTGCTTTTCCGCTCTGCCTTTTGCGCTGTGTAAGCATTTAGCTACCTTAGACACACCAGACCATCAGCCTGATTGACTGCGCCGAGCCAGCCTTGCTGCCTCTGGCATATCGCTTTGAAGGCGTCACAGGAAGGAGGACTGAAAATGAGAAAGGTCGGGTGGAAAACTCTGCGACTTCTCATCTTGTCGGGATGCTGAGTTGGCAGTGCAAGAGCGAGACCGGGAGTGAGCACGAAAGTGGGGGAGGGAGAGCGAGTGCAAGGCGAAGCATGGAGGCCGGCAATGGCGGCTGTGCAAGGAGGAGCATTGGCGGGGAGAGGCAGGCGCAAAAGCATTTATGGCAGGATCAAAGGGTCAATCAGCAATGTAAACAACATTTGTGTAGCGCATCAGCGGCGGCGTTTCTTTCAACAAAAACACGTATGCATGAAGAGGCGGATGCATGTAGGTTCATGGTAGCGTCTTTGCGGATGGTGTGACGCCCACAGTGCCCTTCTTCGCCTTGAAACTCGCTCCGCTGACCGTTGCGCTGAGCGTGCTGCCCAGCTGGCCAATCAGCTTCACACCGGCGGCTGGCGCTCGTGTGAGGGTGGCTTGCACGTTGAGCCAGGGTGCCCATTTCTTCTTCAGGGTCGACCACGGCTGCGTCACAACCACCTGCACGCCTAGCTGGTTGATGGTGATGGTTTTTGCTGTGCCCTTCTGCGAGGGTGAGGGTAGGGGCAGACAGGGATGAGACGGGGTGTGACAAAGACATGCTGGTACGGAACAACGGGGCAACTGTGCACACAAAGACGTCCGCAACAAATACCAGTCGCTGCACTGCTGCGGCCGAGCCACAGCTGGTACGCTTTGCCACGCGCACCTTGACGGTTGTGAATGTTATCCGCCCTGCGCCTGTGTTGTAGGCGCCGCCAGGCTTAAGCTCCATACGCTTGCCTCTCACCGTTAGGCCAACAGCTGCAGGGCGGGTGAGCGGCAGGAGACCGTCATGCCGCCTGCCCACCACATTGTGAAACAGAGCTGCACAGCTGGACACAGCTGATCTGCCAGCAGTTGTGCAGCATGCAAGGGGAGAGCGAGGTGTTGCTGCCCGAGTCACGCGAGTCAGCCAGCGCTCACGTGCAAGCGCTCCATTGGCCGTGTACACGCCCACTTCCACCAGCAGCGTGCCGTTGTTGAACGACACATACTGGATGATGTTGGTGTTCTGCATCGTGGGGGGAACGCCACAAGTTCAGGCCATGCGACAGCTGGTAGGTGAGCATCAACCTTGCTCACGCAGCGGGGCTGACCGCAGTTCCGCAGAGCGCGCCCTGGCCCTGTGCACCGCTAGTTCAAAGGCTTTGGTCAGTATGCCAGCAGCTCACCTTCGCCGGGCCAGGCACCAGGTAAGCCGCTAGATCCCAGCGCTTGGGGTAACCAAGAATCTGTAGACAGGGGGTGGGATGAAAGAGGACACGTAAGTTTCGAGGGGTGCTGCCGTGAGGAGTTAGTTGCAGGCGCAGACCAGCTCGAGCCCCCGGGGCTGCGCGCTAAACTTACCCCTTGCATCGTCTTTGCTGTGCCTGCTAGCTGCCGTGCACGGCCGTCAAAGCCAGTCAGCGTTGGGTTGGTGATGACTGCAAGCAGCGGCGGGCAGCGCATGCACGGAGGCCAGGTGAGCAGGGAAGGGAATGGGGGCGGGTGGGGGGACATAGGTGCCAGGGGCAGGGTACATGCACGCCTGCTCATATCAGGGTCGTAATGCAGGGAAGGTGCAGCGATCTATGAAGAAAAGGTGGTGGGCGCAGCACATGGATGGCAGCGCGCACTCATATCGATGCTGGGTGTGCAAGCAGGGGTGCGGCAGGTATCATGCCATGCCGCACAAGCAGCCAGGAGCAAGAGCAGCAGGCGACAGCTGGGGAGCAGGAGGGCAGCCCACCTGGGGCTTGGGGTGTTGGGGGGACCAGCCACTCGTTGGTCAGATTGAAGACTGCCTGGTTGATCCAGCTGAATACCGCACCCACATCAGTGTAGACATCTGCGCACACAACAGGAGGTGCGGTGAAGCACACGGGGCGAGTCAGGGCGAGCAAGGCGGACAGGCGGTGGGGGCGCCAGCCCCTTCGGCATCCGCAGCCCGCCCGCACTTCCATGCAAACCGCGGCACGGACAGCTTTGTTGCCTAATCATGTGCACCACAGCGCCGCAGCCCCCGCTGCCAGCCTCACATGGCGAGCTCTCCGCGGCGCCGCAGTTGGAGGGTCCCCAGCTGACGATGCCGACTTGGCGGTCGTTTGCCGCGCTGCCGCCGTCCACGAGGAGTGGGCCGCCAGAGTCTCCGGCGCAGAAGCCGTAACCACGGTATGGGTAGTTCTCTGTTGGGGAGCCAGGGAGAGGTGCATGGGAGGAGGCAGGTGGGTTGGAGCCGGGCATCAGCGGCCCTGCATCAGCGACTGGCCCGTTGAGCTGGCCATGCATACAAGGCGGAGCAGCGCTGGACGTATCGGAAGATTGCCTGTCGGCCCCAGCCCTGCTTAGCCCGGTAGGCGTGCACACCCTGGCGGCTCACTTGCGGCACACATCATGGTGTTGGTGCCGAAATTATTGATCACGGGCTGGTCCCAGTCAACGCTGCCCCACACACTCTGGCACGTGGACAGCGGCAGCACGTTCATGTCCAGCTGCGCGGCACAATCACACAGCAGGGAAATGCATGCGGTTAAGAGAAAGCAGCAGAGGGTGAACACGCAGACCGCGACCCAAGTGCGGGTTGGAGGTGCCAAGGGCAACCCCAGTTAAGATTGCAAGCTGTGTCAACCCGGGGGGACAAACTCGCCGTCCCTCCTACTCTTACCTCCTGCAGGGTGGCCGCCAGCTTGCCATTAGCAGTGGTGAGACCCCAGCCCACAACCTTGACAGGGGAGTTGTCAGCCACCGGGTTGTTGGGCTTGGCTGCAGTAGGTGGAATGAGGCTGGTGGGCATGTCAATGAAGCAGCCAGGCGGAAGCGAAGCAGCCAGGCGGGGGTGGCAAGACTGGTGCAAATCAGCAGACGACGATGCAGGGCTGCTCAGATTGCGCAGCTCGGCGAGCGCTGAGGCAGCTTGCTGAAGCAAGCATGGCATACAATACTGAAGCATTGCATGTGCAAGCAGCCCAGGTCAGCGCACGTTTGTTGCCAATCAGCTTCAGGACGGGCATGGTGCTGGGGCGGTCCAGCAGCAGCAGCGCCACATCCTGCAGGGCGGTGGCAGTGCAGGCAACGTTCAGGCCAGCAAGCACGGCAGGTTGAGCAGCGAAGCCGGGCCACCCTAGCGCAGGAGGACTGGCACTTGCAAGCATCCACGTTAGCGTGAGTGTGCCCCCAAATGCACATCATCATGACTCTCAGCAAACCAAACGTGCGCCTCACATTGTTCATGTAGTCCTTGGTGCCTCCCGGCGCGCCGATCGGCACGTTGAACTTGGGGTGCGCCACGGTGAAGACCGTGGATCGCAGCTCGTAGGCGGTGGAGGCATCGTACTCCCGATTGTACCCTCCGATGCGCACCCAGGGGCGGTTCTCATAATCAGGCCAGGGGAAACCGGTGTCAAAGTTCATGACACACTGCAGGGCAGCGGGGAAACAGCGAACAAAGGGTGAGCGGCAGCCTGCAGCGGCACGACATGTGGAAGTGCATTCACCAGTTCCAGCAAACCAACCAGGCTCGTTGCCCTCATACATCCCAAAACAGGCGCACGCACGTGTGCCGCGGTCAGCACCACACTCCTGTGGATGAGTGCGCCTGCAGCAGCGAGGGAACGGCGGCGGCCAGTTGGGGGCAGACAACCAGGTGCTCCGCTGACTTGCACGCTATCTGCAATGCTGAATGACGGAGCACACCCTCGCTCCCCCCGGCGTCAGGCGTGATGCCACCAATCCCTCAGCATCAATGTGCGCTGCCGCCAAAGCCACCGCCTCGCCGGCCCGCCGTACCTCCGCAGAAGTGGGAGTTGGCGTTGCTGCCTGCGGCGCTGGTGCGCCGCAGCGAGGCCATGTATCGGTACCGCCCGGCCGGGGCATTCCAACCTGCACGCAGCGCAGCAGGTGCACCAGGGTGGGTGGCGAGCAGGGCACATGCCAGGCAGCAGCAAGAGGGCAGTTCTTTGGTGGGCCTGCCCTCGTCCCGCACAGGGCAGCCTCGGTACAGAGCAACAGCTTAATGCAGGGCGGGCAGCTGCACATGCCTCAAACAGGAAGGCACAGCTCTATGCTCCCAGCACGATTGTTTGTTCAACAAACAAATAACCCTGCCGCAGCCCGTCACTGCACCATTCACGATGGCTGCCGTCGGTGCGCCGGATGCTGAGGCAGTGCGGTTGCTCCCACGTGGAGCCTGGGCCCGCAGCGCCGTGCTTGCGCTCAGTTGCCGCCCCGCTGCCGTGCAGGCAGCAATGGTCAGCAACAGCAGCAGCACTGCGCTGCGCCGCGGCACAGGCATCCTGTGGAGGTGCGGGCAGGGGTGCAGGCGGCTAGTGAGCGGCGGGACTGGCGGCCGGCGGCAGGACCGGTCGGAGCCCCGGTCGGCCTCTGCTGGAAGCACAGGAGCTGCGAAGCCGTGCGCGAAGGCAGGCAGGGGGCCTGGTCGGGGGCTGAACGCCATGGAGGCGGGAAGCTGGCCGGCGAGCCGCGTGCGGGAGGCACCCTCCCACCGTCTGCTGCAGTCTGCTGATTGCTGCAGCAGGCCGCTCACCTGCAAACACGCAGCAGACCCTTGCCAGGCGGGGAGATGCGGGGGATGTCCCCTGATACACGCTCTCCCTCGCCGCCCTGCCGCCCGCAGCACTTGCAATCGGGGTTGGAGAAGTCTGAGAGAAGGCCGGTGGGGTTTGGCAGTGCCGAACATGTGTGCCTGCTGCCGCCATTGTGCGGCGGTCGAGGCGCCGTAGCTGGGAGGGAAGGTGGCCGAGAACAAAGGTACCTGGGTTGGCGGCCTTGCAGGGATCAGGGGCCTGTATGAGCTTAGAGTGGCAAGTGAGATGGCGAAATGCACAGTGTGCACACAGGTACAGGAACTTGTATGCGGAAGTGTGTGGTGCGGAGGCGGTGGAGGCAGGGCCCACTGCGCATCGCCAGGCAGCCTCTGCTTCTCCCTCTCAGATCCCTTGCCATTGAGAGCCAGGATCGTTCACATACTGAGGCAGCAACAGTACAGAACAGTAGTAGGGCACATCTTATTGGAGCACACACGTGGTGATGAGAATGAAAAGGTGCCGCAGGCAAGGAGGGGGATGGTTAGATGAGCGGAGCAGACGCAAAACGCTGGGATGCACAGTCAGGGTTGGGCCAACGGGCCCTAGCTGTACACACCAACAGGAAGCCCTATGCGTTCGATAGAATGTCAATCGGTCAGTTCAATGCACCAGGCCGCACAACAGAAAAGGGAGCGAGAGAGATCAGGGGTGGACGTCAACGCCGGCGCGTGCGGCCGCGTGCGCCCGTCTCAAGTCCCCCGGTACGTGCAAAGAGGTAGCGTTGCTCCCAGAACGCCGGTCACTGGCGGCTGTGGGCAGGACCGAAGTGTGACCGACACATCCAGCCAGGGCAGTAGGCTGGCTTGGGAGGACGGCTGGCTCATCTGCACCTGCAGGTCTCGCTGCTCCACAGTCACTTGCCACGTGGCGCCCCGCTGCACAAGGAGGCGAGGCAGGGGGCAGAAAAGAGGGATCAGCCAAGTGATGCAGGGCGCTGGCCGGCTGGTGGGTGGGCGTGGGAAGCACAGTCGAGGGGAATTGGGGTTGGCACCGAGCTGCGCGTCCCGGCAGGATGTATGCGGGCCCTCTTGATAAACTGTAACAAGACTCTGTGTGCAAGCCTCGACTAGGCCCACAGGCCCACCACACTACGTGCCTGGAAGCGGGGGTAGACCACGCGGCCGCCAGGGATGGCCAGGGTGATGCCCTGCTGCACGATGCCGCCGTTGACCCTCACTGCCAGGCGGGTGGGGAGGAGCGGGCGGGCAGGGTGGTGGGCAAGGGGTTGGGCGGCTGTGCACCTCGCGTAAGAAAGTTCGCCTTCCGGCCAGTCAGCAACCACGACTATTGTGCAAGGCTGTCAGGCGCAGCAGCAGCAAAGACGCGCAGGCTCACCTGCCATGCGCGCCGGGCTGCCTTCCAGGGCCGCTTGCACCGTGGTGCTGCCCCGCTTGAACACGTAAGTGGTGGCCACCGTGCTGTTCTGCACAGCTCGCAGGGATGCGGCCGGCAGCAAGTTGTCGGATTGTGAGAGCAGCGGTGCCACATGCGATGATGTGCTTTACCAAGGCATGGCCAGAGGGGCGGGCGCTTGCAACACGGTGCAGCCACGGAGCAGTGGATGGCAGCTAGTGGCATTGCGTCTTGCTGAGAGATCAGGCCTATGCAGCAGCGCACCTTGGAAGGGGCGCTGCCGCGGATGTTGGGCGGGGCGCGGCCCCTCTGTGCCCCAATAAACGGTCCGTTGGACACGCCGCCCGTGGGCAGAGCCATGGCGGCAGTAACGCTGTACTGTGGCGTGGCCATGACCTGCACAGTGAGGAGCCAGAGTGGCACGTTTATGAGGGGGAGATGTTTGGCCAATGGGAAGCAACCGACCAAGCAGTTCGGTCTCATAATGACCGTCTATTCTGCCATTCACGGCGCAGCAACAGGAGCCGCTGGCTGGAGCGCAGCCGCCTTGCCTTCAGCGTTTGCGGTGTATTGGCCGACTTCAGCACGCTGCGCTCTGAGGAGTACTGCTTGCCATTAAAGCCATCGATCTGAGGGCCCGGGCTGCTGACTGCGCCAGGGCGGGGAATGGACAGACGAAGAGGGAGGGTGGGTGACGTGAGCGCTGGGACATCAACTTTCTCGGGGCAACTCCCCACCAGACAAGACGGCAGCCACGCAGGCCGGGCGCCAGGCCGGCCGGCATCCACTTTTGCCACCCCGGCAGCAGTTGTGCGGCCTCACCGCTGCCTGTTGTGGGCTTGAAGGGCTCGTTCAGGTAGTTGCCAGTCAGCGCAAACAGGGTGCTGTTGATCCAGGGCCACACAGACGGGATGTTGGCGTACACGTCTGCAGGCAGTCGGAGGGAGGCAAGAGAAGGAGTGGATGAGTAGCAGCTCAGGAGGCTTGAGCAGGTGCAAACCTGCGAGCATTGCACAGCGACCCGGTCTGCTGCAGCACAGCGCCAGCACAGCTGTTGTCATCCGCTAGCAAGGCAAGCGCTGCCGCCTCCTCCACCACAGCCGACGCCACAAGTGGTACTCGCCCAGCCTCACCCGCTCCCATGCAGCTGCTGGATGTGAATGAGACGGAGCCGATCTGCACGTCTTGCGCCCAGCTGGCGCCCTTCACAATGAGGGGGCCGCCAGAGTCGCCTGGGCAGAAGCCCTTGTCTCCAACCGGCCAGTTGCCGCCGGCGCAGATCATGGAGTTGGTTGAAAAGGTGTTGAGCACCTGTCGGGTTGGTTTGGAGGCCAGAGGGTGAGTGCTGGTACAGGGGATTGCAACGGTTGCGGGGCACAAGAGTGGTTTGTGCACCGCCGAGCAGCAGTAGGTGCAAGATGCTTGCACATCGAAGACGCAGCCCAGCCCGCTCGCAGCTCAGCGGGCACGGCGTGCCGCCATGCTCTGCGCCGTGCCTCCCTGGCTCGGCCGGTTGTAGCTGCTTGGCATGCACAGCGAGCGCACCTGCTGGTCCTGCCAACCGTCGTTCCAAGGCGGGTTGGGCCTGCCCCAGAGTTTCTGGCACGTGCTCAGCGGCAGCAGTTGCTGGTCGACCTTCGAGGGAAACAACAGACCAGGGGCAGGCTTTCAAGCCCAGCTGCCACAGAGCTCGCTGCCAAGCCAGGCAATCCATCCACAAGTACATGGCTCTGAAACTCCAGGCAGGACACTGTTCAGAAGCCAGGCAGGCCCCCGCACCTCTTGCAGCCTGTCTGGGAAGGTAAACCACCAGTCCAGGCCCCAGCCCATGACCGTGACTTTGGACCAGTCTGGCACTGGGTTCTTGGGCTTGGCTGCACGGGTTGGGCGGAAGCCGGGCGCTGCTCGCCTTCTGTGTTGCACAGCAACAAGAAATGGCTGCTCCCCTTGGCACGACACAGGTGGGATGCCCACAAAAGGGTCCAGCAGCACAGCAGCAGCGCAGCCGCAGCACCGGCCTGCCATGCACAGAGCGACAAAGCGGCGAGTGCGCCTGCTCACAGTTGGCTGGAGTGGGCGGGCCGAGCAGCTTGACGACAGGCATGGTGCTGGGGCGGTCCAGCAGCAGCAGCGCCACGTCCTGCATTGCATCAGGCACGGAGCAAGGGAGTACGCTCTAAACGTACCGGCGCCCTACAGAGGCTCTGGCGGCAGTTAACAACGTTGCTGCGCCAAAGCAAAGCCATGAGCTGCCCAGCGCTGCTGCACTGGCAATGCCTGCAGCGCCCGACCGTGGCCAGCGGGCTGAGGCAACCCCGGCCTCACATTGTTCAGAAAGTTGTAGGTGAGGGGCGGGGTGAAGCCAATCTTGAAGTTTGGATTGACCACCTGCAACGGGCGCAGCAGGCTGGAGCCTCGGCAGACACACCCTCAGCTTGCTGTGCTGGCCCAGGCGACCCAGCACAGCAGGGATGTCGCTGCTGCACGCCCAGCTGCGACGGCCCAGTAGATCGACTGACTTTGCAAGCCATGCCACCGCAAGTGCAGCTCTACACTCTGCACCCAGCTCAACCGACCTGGCGGACCACACGGAACAGCTCGCCCTTGCTGGACAGCTCCTCTCCATACCAGTAGCCGCCGACCCGCACTAGCGGCGGCTGCATGCCCGGGTACCCGATTTCCGAGTAGTTCTTCCCCGTGAAAGGGTCGGTCAGGCACTGCGGGGTCGCGAAAGGAGCGGGAAGGCGGAGAGACGGTGAGCGGGCAAGCGTGGCGGCCAGCTTTGACAGGTTTCCAGCGCAGCTGTGCGGGTCAACGGGCCATGCAGCCACAGCCTGCTATGCCAGAGTGGGAAAGCAGCAAGCGCGCCCCATGCACCATGGCACGCGCGGCACGAGCAGCCCAGGCAGCAGCAGCGGCGGCGGCGGCAGGTTGGATGGCATGTGACGCAATGTGACGCACGTGGCCCGCCGTCAGCACAACCAGCGGATGGATGAGCGTGCCGCCGCAGAAGGGCGTGTTGACATCATCGTTATACCGCAGGGAGGCCATGTAGCGGTATCTGCACCATTGGACGGGGCTAGAGCTCACGATTTGGCCATGCCTTGGGCTCTGGCTGTCGAGCAGGCCAGGACGCATCTACCACATGTCCCATGCAGCAGCAGCAGAAGAAGCAGCTTTGTGCTGGGAGGTGGTGGGCGGCGGCACATGCATACGGCATGCCTGCCAACTAACAGGTCTGGCCCGCAGCACCAGCAGCACACCTTCCAATCGGGGCTGCATCGCCGCCCACGATTGCGGGCTTGACTGGCGAGCTGGACGGCCTGCACAGTGTGGAGTACGGGACAGCAGCATGAGAGCACACTGGCCTGCCACCTCGCAAACAGACAGCTTAGGAGCTCACAGCATCTAGGCTGCAGCAGCAATGTCTGGGCTACTGGGTGCCCTGGCGCAGCCAGACACTGCTACTCCCTTGTGCTGCCGCTCGCTCAAGCTCACCTGCTACCGGGCGCTGTCCGGCGGGGTTTGCCGCCGACCACTTGCGGCGACGCGGCGCAGCAGCACGTAGCAGCCGCCAGCAGCAGTAGCGCCCAGAGGCAGGCCCTCTGCGCCATCGCGCTGGGGAGCGCGGCTTCCCTGCCTATGCCGCACAAGCAGCTTCCGAACTTCTGGCCCGTCGGCAGTGGGTGGCCTGCAGCAAGTGGGGCGCCGGCGCCACGGCGGCGGCAGTCAGGATGCCAGGCCAGCCGCCCATCGTGTGCAGAGTTGCCCACTGGGCAGGCGCTGGCGTCCATTCTGCGGATCAGCAGCGAAACCCGGGGGACTCGGCGGGGCGCGGGGTGGCGCCGGGACGCGAGGCCGGCGACCCATGCCGGGCTCAATTGAGGCCACCGGCACACCTGGAGAAGGCGCCGGGAAGTGCCCGCCGCAGGCCGGGCGTGACGCAAGGCGGCACTCGCAGCGGCAGCTGGGCGGCTTGGAGACAGCGCCACGACGACACAGGGAGCAAATGTTAACGATAAATCGACCTCTCGCGGTACCCCGCTCCGCTGACATGCCGCCGCCCGCATCGGCATGCCGCGGCAGCTCCAGCAGGCGGGTCGCTCGCTGCCGGCTGCAGGCAGCTCGCCTCGCTCAGGTGAGCACGCTGATGTATCTTCTGCTGCCTCAGGTGATGCCAGATTCAAGTGCACTCGTAGTCTGTGCAGCGTCAGCTTCGAGGCATGCCAGGCATGGCCACGCACCGGCGGCTCCCAGCCGACCTGCTTTCCCCCTAGGCACTGCACACCAGTACTTCGCTTTCTGGGCAGCGGCTGCGTCATGCTGTCACACCAGGTTGGCCAGGGCATAATGCAAAGGCAGCTGCCATTGCTGCCCAGCTGTGCCCTTCCCGTGTATGGGGTGGCGCATGTGCCTTCACCCCTGCCTTCCCGCCTGCCTTCCCTCCTGCCGCCTGCCATTTCTGCCCATCCGGCCCTTTCCTGCACACCTATCTCCTCCCCTATCACCAGCCATGCGCGCCTGCGTGGCTGTGGCGCTATTGGCGCTGGCTCTGCCGCTGTCGAGCGGTCACATAGGGGAGGAGATTCCCCAGCAACACGCTCGAGCAGAGCCCAGCCCAGCCCTGGCGACCGCACCTGCGCCTGCACTCGAGGCAGTGCTCGGCAGGAAGTCTGGCGGCGGTGCCCTGCTGCCCAGCCGCAGCGTTGCTCCAGGCCCCAGCGTAGGCCTGCCCTCAGTGCCTGCCCCTGCTCCCGAAGCCGGCCTGGCCGTGCTGGGAGCAGGCAGCAGCCTGGGCAGTGGGACAGGCACGGAAGCCAGCAGTGGAGCAGACGTGACCATGCCCGCAGCAGGCGGGTCGGAGTTTGACCTCACCGGCACGCTGTTCGCCGGCAATGCGCAAGCCTTTACCCAGGCTGTGCTGGCCTCTGGTGAGCTGATGGATTGTGAGGGTCTGAAACATGAGCACAGGATGGACTATTGACTGCGCTGCTGGTGTTGTTGCGCAGCACACTACGTGTCTCAGCTAAACAAACCTTCATGTCTCAGTGGTGGAGCAGACTCCGATGCGTTCGTTTAACACTTCCCTTTCGTCCCACCATACCACACTCCTCTCCTTGTCCCTGCCTCCCTCCCTCCTCCCAGGCACCAGCTCTGCCGCCATCGCCATCTCAGGCATGCTGCAGCTGACCGACCCCACAACCATCAAAACCCTGAAGGAATGCCTGGCTGGGCTGGAGCCCGGCGCCAGCGCTGTTGCCAAGGCGGTGACGGCGGTGAGCGGGAAGCATGAACTGCACAAGTGCTTGCGCATGGCACTGCTTGAGCATGGCACGACGGCTGCTGCTGCTGCATGGAAGGCGCACGCATGGTGGCTGCATGGAAGCGCGCACGCATGGAGGCTTGCCACCCATCATGAGGAGGCTCCCGCAGCTCCCACATTGGCTTCCTACCTTGCACCCGTCCCTCACACCACCGGCAGGCCTTCCAGATGTCGGTGTGCCAGAGCCCGCAACTGAACCTGGACGCAACCGCAACCGCCGTGTCTGCGGGCGGGCCGCTGGCGGCGGCGGCGGCACGTGGCCTGTCACGGGCTGCCATGCAGTGCTGCAGCAAGGTTGCCGAGCATCTGGCAGGTACGGGCAGGTCAGCGACAATTCAGGTGCCCGCTGGTATGCACAGGTCGTGGGTGCTTGCACAGGTTGCATCAGCAGGCGCAAGCTTGCTGTGAATGGCCATGCGTCATGCCGCTGCCCACCCAATGTGCTGATACGACACATTGCAACGTCAATGCTTTACATGCTCCCTCAAATTCCCGCACCCTACAGGCGCCCTGCTGTCACTGGAAGCGGGCCCCTCGTTTGTGAGCGACCTGGACGCCGCCCTGAAAGCCAGCGGCTCCAGCCTGCCAGCCTGCGCCCTGCCGACGCAGCTGGGGGGATGAGGGAGTGCGTGTTTTGACACAGCAGCTGCTGTGGCATGGAAAAGATGTGGCTTGGCGGCAGGCGCCGCACCGCTGGCGGGACAGACTGGGTCATTTATTGCTGCTGCCTGATGTCACACGCACGGTTCAATGTGCCTTGAGTGCTGGTGTGGGAAAATGTAAAGCCAATGGGGCCATGCAGGTTCAACGCTCGATGACGCGGTGTGCCCACCGCCCAGCACAGCGGCGGCACCGAGTTGTTGCGTCTGAGTCTTTCGATGCCCTTCTCTGCTCTCCCTGTCTTTCAAGTTGCCCAGCCATGGGCAAGATTAGCAACTGGGTGGCGCTGCTGGCTTGCCTCCTGCTGGCCTGGAGCGCTGCCGGGCTGCAAGACGGCCTGGCCAGGACGCCTATGATGGGCTTCAACACGTGAGCTGCGTGCGGACCACAACGCGGCACCTCCCTGAGCGACAGGGCCAGCCCACCGCCGCCGCCGCCGCTTGCTGCCGCCTAGACGAAGCAAGCCAATGCCCGCCCACCTTCCATCCACCCTGCTGGCCGCAGCTGGAATGCATTTGGCGGCAACCTGTCCGAGGAGTTGGTGTGCTCAACCGCCAAGTTGATGAAGGAGCTGGGCCTGGTGGAAGCGGGGTACAGGTAAGGGTTGAGAAGGTGCCATTGCCGCGAAGCGGCAGCCTCGCACAATTTGAGAGCGAAGCAGGCACGCTGAGCAGCCGTGAGCTTGAGCAACTGGTAGCAAGCCAGCACTGTTGGCAGGCTATTGTGCCGCACACTCGAGTTGTGCGTCTGCTCAACTGCAAGTCTGGTGCAGGTACCTTGTGATGGACGATGGCTGGAGCGACCCGGAGCGAGACGAGCGGGGCCGCCTGCAGGCAGACCGCACCCGGTTCCCCTCAGGTGGCCGGCGCTGCGGCCTGGGCCGCAGCATCGGTCTGTGGCGCTGGGCTTCATGCATGGAATGGCTGCCCCACCACATTTCCTGCGCATGCTGTGTGCCCCGGGACTGTGCCACCATCCGGCCAAACCGCACGTGCCTCCCCGCTAGCAGGCATCGCGGCGGTTGCTGACTGCGTTCGGGAGCAGGGGCTCCTGCTGGGCATTTATGGCGACAGCGGTGAGCTTGTGGAAAACAGCGCTACATAGTGAGCACGCTGATGCAAGCAACACCACCCTGCTTCAGTTGATCCTGGCACCGTGCTCCTGGCACCCCGCAGGGCGCTACACCTGCCAGGGCTTCCCAGGCAGCTACGGCCACGAACGGGAGGATGCGCAGACGTTTGCGGAATGGGGTGAGCCTTTGCTTATCAATAAGGTCCGGAGTGCCACGGCCGCAGAAACAGCCCGGCCCAGCATGCGAACCTGTGCCGCCGCACTGTGCCTGCTGAGCTTCCATGCTTCCACTTCCTCAGCACTCCCTGCTGCCCGGCGCCCCACCCTGTCACCCGTGCTGCAGGTGTGTCGCTGCTCAAGTTTGACAACTGTTTCTCGGACAGCGAGGGGGAGGTGATGGAGCGCTTTGTGGCCATGAGGGACGCACTGCTGGCCGCCAACGCCTCCATCGTCTACATGCTGTGCGAGTGGGTGAGCCAGGTGGAGCCAGGTGCAGGCTAGTTGGTGCACGGTGGTTTGCAGACCTGTGTGCGGTGGGTGCAGCCAGCCATTTGGGTGCGGTGACAACAATTGTTCAAACAGATCCAGGCGGCACAACCAGCGGCAATGCCATGCAACGCCAGGCAAATCCGCTGTTCAGAAATTTTGTGCTTGTATCAAGCTGAGAGGCCGCCACACCCTGCCTGATTGCAGGGCATTGGCGACCCTTGGGCCTGGGGCCCAAAGGTGGGTGCCCCCGAGTGGGAACTGTGAGCAAAGGAGCCATGGCAAGCATCATCTATCGTCCCACATACCTGAGCTCCTGCTCGGTTCCTAAGGCTGCCGATTTTTTTGCAGACTGTCCCTGCTGCTTACAGGTTGTTTGCTCCGCTTTCCAGCCGCCCCAGCCCAACCCTGCCGCGCAGGTGGCGCACAGCTGGCGCACCACCTTTGACATCCACGCCAGCTGGGAGTCGGTCATGCAAAACCTGGATGAGAGCATTGGGCTGGCTCGCTACTCTGGACCTGGAGAATGGAACGACCTGGTGAGCAGACCAGCTTTCTGACTGGTGGACTGACTGCGAATGTCGCTCCACTGCAAGTTCATCAAACGCCTCTCTGTTCAGCAGGCTGCGCTTGGTTGACGCAAGCAGGCACGGCAGCTGTGCACCAGCTGGCTCCTTCCTCTTGCTGCCCATCGCGCGCTGATGCTCTGCTGTCGCCCCCTGTCATGCTTCACAGGACATGCTGGAGGTGGGTGGCAGCTATCAGGGTTTGGCCCGCTGGGGGTGGCAGTCGGCTGCAGGCATCCACAGCTCAGCCAGGTGCCACACTTGGTGCTGTGCCATTTAGCACGGTGCTGCGCCACACATGCACTGCCATGGAGCACAGTGCGTACTGAGGGGACACCATGCACATCTCCTCTGCAGATTGGCGGCGCCTGGCCGCAGCCAAACGACCGCCGGTACTGGCAGGTGCTCACAGAGTGCCTGCTGCGCTGTTGCGCCAGCCCTGCGGAGCAGCCTGGTGCAGTCGAGGAGCTGCGTCATCTTACAGCAGCCTGCTTCAGCATCGCTCACAGGCCAGCAACCATCCCACTGCCTGGAGCCCCACTCCTCTGCTGCAGGTGTGCCTGGATGCGCTGGCTGAGCAACCTCCCAGCCGCATGCTGTCGGAGAAGGAGGAGCGGGCTCATTTTGCGCTGTGGGCGGTTCTCAAATCGCCTCTTATGATTGCAGCCGACCTCCGCAGGTGGGCATGAATGTCTGTGTTGGGCAGCTGGGCAACAGGCAGCGCTGTGCTAATGCAGATGCACCCTTAAGTCACCACCCCTGTGCCCTAGCTTGCCGAGCTTGCACCTCACATGCCAACGTCACGGTCTGCTGCACACCTTCCGCATGAACTGCCAACGCAGCATGCGGCCCAGCAGCCTGGCCATCCTGAAGGCGCAGGAGGTGATTGCGGTCAACCAGGACCCGCTGGGCGTGGCGGGGGACCTCATCTGGAAGCAGGGACCCAAGGAGGTGGGCAGGAGGGGTGCAGGGACAAGTACTTGCAAGCTTAGGGTGTGGCAGCGCCTTAAACTGATGGGACTCCTATGGCACCACAGCCGCCGGCACTGCATCGCAACTGCGTGCCTGGCGCTTCCTGCAGGTCTTTGCGGCGCCGCTGGCGGGGGGCGGCAGAGCAGTGGTCCTGCACAACCGTCATTCGCTGCTGTCGCAGGTGAGGTGACAGGGGGCTTGGCCTGGTGTGCGGCCTGCAGGAATGCAACAGGCGAGCGCTGCTAAACCTCCCAACCGCTGAGCGCCCCAAGCAATCGCGCCTACCGATTGTTCTCAACTTCCCTGCTGCAGTACCAGACCAGCAGCTTCAGCGTCCGCTGGGAGCAGCTGGGCTATGCCCCCGACACCCAAGCTACTGTGCGGGACCTGTGGGTGGGAGAGGACCAGGGCGTGTTCAACGGCTCCTTCTCAGCAGATGTGAGAGCATGTATGCGCCAAAGAAACTGGTTGGCAGCTTCTCTGTGGGCGGCATGGATGCATGTGCATCTGCGGCTGACTTCCAATGCTCGCCTGCGTCTTGCCTGCCTGCCATGCGCCGCTCAACTAACCACCCAAACCTGCCACTCACTGCAAAATCTCACTCGCAGGTGCGGCTGCACGACGCGCTTGCCTTGCGCATCACGCCCTTGCACCCCCTGCCCAGCCACAGCGAGTGGCGGCCCTGGCTGGGGCAGCCCATGTATGAGCGGCACGAGGAGGATGAGAGCTGGATACCGCCCCTGCTGCAGGCGGCAACCGAGGCAGACTGAAGCTGCAGCCAACCCGCAGCCACCCGTCCGACTTCTGAGGCTGCTGTTGCAGACTTGGTGGCTGCTGCTGCTTCAAGCAAGTTGCCGGCCTGCGCTGCAACACTGCCCTTCTTCCTGCTTGTAAGTGCGTTGCATGGGGAGGTACGTGAAGTGCAATGCACAGCGTGAGCGGGAGAAGCGCACGCGGGAGGCGCGGGCGCTAGCAGACAGGCGGACGGCTGATGCAGAGCTGTTTCAGGAGGTGCAGGAATTCAACCAGCTGCACATCAGGCATCACGGCCGTCCCGCCGGCGCGCTGCCGCCAAGCCTGCAAGGCAAGGCCACGGCCAGGGCAGAGCAGGGCAGCGCCCCACCCAGCCGTGAGCGTCACGGCGCAGCGCACGGCGGACATGTGAGGGAGCCAGCACCGCGCTCAATAGTTTACTGTTGTTGCACCTTTGTACAGCATGCCGTTCCTGTTTACAGAAGTTGGTGGCCTCGCCCCCATTCAACTAACTTGATCAACCTTGCGAGGGACCCCTACCGGGGCTACCGTGGCAAGCCGTATGGCCAAGCTAGCTTTGTTTTGCGCATTTCATTTACGCAGCAGGCAATGGGACCAGCGGCTGCTGGTCACACGTCAACGCTGGTTTGATGGGAGCACCATTAAGATCGGCGCCGGCGCCGGCGGTGCCCCCGGTACTGTTGGTCTGCCACGGCAGGCGAAACCGCACTTCCCTGCTCACGTTCTAAACCCGCCCAAGTCGGCATTACCCAGTCGGTTCATCCAGCAGACGAAAAAGGCCCACACCCCGCTACTATGCGGCCGAGCAGCCCCACCGTGCTCCCGCTGGCCCTGCTGGCGCTGTCGGGGTGTGCCGCGCAGCTCACAAATAACGGTGAGCAGCATGCAAGTCACCGCCATGCCCCCGCGCGGTGCGGCGGTCTCGGTCGGCGCTTCAGACTGAGAACCCGCCCTACTCTGCCTTGCAGGTGCCACAAACGGCAAGGTGAAACGCATTTTCGCGCAGGATTGGCCGCCGAAAGCGCCCTCTGCTGCAGAGGGTGTAACGACGGGCTCCCGCCGCTCTGCCAATCGCCGCTGGAACACCGGCTCGAGATGCGGTGATGCCGCAGCGCTCGTTCTCCCTCCCAAGCTCATATTCACCCTGCACCTTTTTCTTCTCATGAACAGGAGTGCCCTGATGTCTGCGGCTCCTGCTTTGCGGACGGCACGTGCCAGTACTGCGCCCCAGGGACGATGCAAGTCGGCAACGCATCCAGCACGGGCGCGGTGGCCTGCGTCAAATGCCAGGACCCGCTGTGTGTCGAGTGAGCTTGGCAGGCAGGGGGAGGGCAGCATGAGCACGCATGTCTCGACGGGCGGGGTGGTGCAGTCAGGTGCCGTAGCACCGTACAGGTGCACCTGTGCACATGAGTGGCCGGCCGGTGCAACAGTGCAACACGTTTCTGTTCAGCAAAACCCTTTGTTCCGCTGGCCACTTGCTGCAGGTGCGGGCCGGCGCCGGACAAGTGCCAGTACTGTTACTCAGTTTGGCCGTTTGATGGAGCTGTGGAGCCTGTCTATCCCGTGTACATGACTTCCAACAAGCGCTGCCAAAAGGTGGGCGCAGCGAGGGCGGCCAACCAAGCCAACTGGGGGGGCGCTTTGCCGCGCACGCCCCCACTTGTGCCTTGTGCCTTGCTTCGTGCAAGTGTCAACTGCAAGGCCGCCATCCATGCTGCCGCAGTGCGTCAACCACCCATTGGCGAGCGGCTGCCAGTCATGCAATGCTGTAGGACACTGCGAAGCGTGCGCCACAGGCTATGTCCTGAGCAACGGCGCATGCAAGAAGGTGAGACCTGCCAGTCACAGGCGACCCATGCACCTGTAGCAACACCATCCGGTCTGTGAACAACTGCAAGCCACCACCAGCTGCCCCGCTGTACCAAGCGCAGTGCAAGGGCGGAGATGACTGTTTTGAGTGCAACCCTGCGACGCTCCAGTGCACCATGTGTACATTCGGCACCGGTCTCGACTCCCTGGGGCAGTGTAAGCAGCTAGGCTGGTCTGAATCCGCACATATAATCTGGCTGCATGCGCCAGCAGCCCTCTCCTCTCGAGGGCTGCACTTCAGCTGCTTGAACAGTTGCTACTGGCCTTTGCTTGTGTTCGACCACTGAGAGGAAAGCGGAATCATGTTGCGCCGCTTTGTCAACAACTGGCTGCTGACACGCTTCCTTGCTGCAGGCCGCCAGTGCACAGCAGGCTTGGACTCAAGCGGATACCCGCTTTGCTGGGACTGTAACGCAGATTATCGGTGAGGCGGACAGGCAGTCAACAAGGCGTTCTGCCATATATGCTATATAGTGGCACACTTTGGCAGCCTGAACTGTTGTACATGCATTGTGCGCGCAGGATTTGCAAAGCTTGTACATTTGGATACTATGTGTCGGAGGAGCAAAAGTGTTTACAGGTGCGGAACGTGTTCGCCAGCTGCCACATCTGCAGGCGGGCTGCTTGCACCGCCGCGCCTTGGCACAATTAAGCTGGGCCTGCCGGGCCTGCCCCCTCGTGCCACCACTGCCTTGCTATGTCCTCTGCTACTGGCACTTCCGACCATCCAGTGCGCATGTCCTGCATTCCAAGCACTGCAGCTTCCGGACTACTGCGAGGACGCAAATCCAAAGGGACAGTGCACTGCATGGTCAGCAGGGGAGTACGCAACGTTCAGCAGAGCTTGAGCCTCGCACATCCCACTCAGGGATTGGAAGGCCTCAACCGCCGCACACCAGGCTTACCGTGATGCTGCCCCTATCAAGATGCCGTACCCCTTGGCCTGCAGCTCCGACGGCTCTTTTTTGACGGCAGCCAAGAAGTGCGTTCCATGTGGTGATGGCTGCGAGCGCTGTGCATCGGCCACAACATGCGCCAAGTGGTGAGTGCCCTGGACTGCCTTGTGCCCGTGCCTTACTTGCTGCCCGCCTGATGCACCCAGTGCGCTTGTGGCGTGCATACCTGCAACTGAAACTGTGCAACGCAACCTGTGCGGCGCAGCATTGGCGGATACGCTCTTGGCCCCCAGAAGAAATGTCTGGCCTGCCCCCGCGACTGTGGAGCGTGTAAGCTGGCGGCCAACGGCCAGCCGCGCTGCACATTTTGCTATGCAATGTCGCTGGTGGATGGCGAGTGCCGGCGCTGCGACGACCCACGCTGCGCTGACTGCTCCGGCAATGCGCACTGGTGCAAAAAGTGCCGCAACGAGTCCCATGTTGTGAACAAAGCAACAGGCCGGTGTGAAGATCCCGCATGGCCGGCGCCCTGCCCGGGTGGGGGGCCAGGCCGGCGAGGCGGGTGCACCAGCCCGGGGCGCCCACCCAACTTGCGTGGAGCCGGCAGGTGGGCCAGGCTGAGAGCAGCTCGTACAGGCTTAATTCATGCAACAGCAAAGCGTACGATGTTGCCTCGCTGCTCACCGATGCATGACTGTGTGCTGCCCATCCCATCGGCATGACACGCAGGCGCCTGCAGGGACCTGTTGTCAAGCCTGCCATCATGGGTGGCCGCGATGCCCCAAAGGGCAGGCGAGCGGTGAACTTGTGGCTGGGCAAGATGTTGACTATGGGGCTCATACACGCACGGTGATTGTAACAAGAGAACTGGGCAGGCAGCGGCGAGTGCATGCCACAAATCAAGTAATGCAATGGTCTTGCAGGTACCCCTACATGGCTTCCCAACGCGTGGACTGGGGCGAAGGCCATGAGCAGCACAGTTGCGGTGAGCGCTGCCGACGGCGGCAAGTGTTGGTCCGGCACCCTGCAATGCCATCGTATGCCGGTCAGTGTGCAGGCAGCGCCGCGGCTGCGTGCAGCATGGTACTCAGGCCTGCTGTGGGCTGCGCTGCGTGACTTCCTTTCCTGCAGGAGCCGCGCTGGTGCACGAGCGCGTGGTCATGCTGGCTGCGCACTGGTGGGTGGTTAAGAGTCTCTCAGCATGGTGTGGCTGTACGTCAGCTTGACGGCCCCTGCAGCTGCAGGCGCTGACACCATGACGTCGCCATGACTTTGTAGCATCTGCATGGCTTCTTCCATGCACAGCACGGGCCCTCAACTTTTTGCTTACTGATGTCTGATTCACCCGCCACTGCAGCTTGCTTGATGGTTTGGACTGGTGGGAGGACCGGGAGGACCACGTGTTTGCACAGGTGCGCGTTTGCCATAGACGCTTGCAATACTGGACAAAAGGCGGCTGCGGTGCCACACTGGCAGGCCCCAACCAGGTGGCAGCTGCAGCAACTGCTGGTTAACTTACAGCTGATGGCTTGTGGCCAATGGTATGTGCACTAGGGATTCCATGCTGCTGAGCAGATCCGCATTGGCGGTTACGAGCAAGACGGAGGCCAGTATGAGGTCAGTCCAGGATGGATAGCTGCCAACAGTGTGTTCATGCTTGCATGTGACGCTTCAACTCAGGGCGTTGGGTAAGCCGCTGATGTGCCTTCGCACAGCGCATGCGCCATGAGGGGCCCACACTGACGTTGCACTGCTGCCCGCTGCTTGTCGCGCACAGGTTCGTCGTGCCAAGTGGGCAGTTGTGCACCCTGCAGTGGCAATGATAGACACGGGTTTCCTGGTGAGGAGGGCCCTGCCGTTGCGGGGGCCAGCGCCGTGCCTGCAGCCAGCCACTGCATACGCTCGCCAGCCCCATGCAAACCCTGAACACTGCGGACATGTCAACGCATTGCCCCCCATGTGTGCCCCAGGTGAACGACATTGCGCTGCTGCTGCTGGACCGCCCCTCCACGATGCGACCCCTGCTGCACCTGCCTCCAGGTGCGGGCTGAGGCTGCTGCTGTGAGGCTGTGCTGGCTGAGCAGAGCCTGTTCCAAGCGTTACGTGCTGTCGACCACCTTTTCCTCAACCGGTCACTGACCAAACCCCAACTTTGCCCATGCCGCAGCCGCGCCGCGCCCCGCGGCTGCCCCAGGCACGATGCTCACGGCCATCGGCTGGGGATTTGACGACGATGCAACTGATGGTGGCTGGTACTTGCCTTCTGTGCTGCAAGAGGTGAGCAAAAGGGTGCAGGTGGCAGCAAGAGCAATCAACCGCAGCATGCGTCGTTGGTGCAATTGCACACTTTCAATGTGCTGACGCTCAGACAGATATTCGGCTGGCAGCGGTCGCATGCAGCTCCCAGCCCCAGCAGCCATCTCAGCAGCCAGCTCCAACGATGCATTGCTCCGGTCGACCAGAGCGCCATATTAGGACTTGCCTGCCTTCAACCCTCTCAACAGGCCACCCTTGAAATGCTGCCTCGGAAGCAGTGCGCTGCATACTATGCCGACTATTTCCCACAAGCAGCCTGGGACTCGCAGTTCTGTGCAGGTGAGGCAAGGCTGGCCTGCCCACCAGGCTGTGCAGTTTGATGCCCTGTGGTGCGCTCATCTCACTAGCTGGCCAGACCAAGCCTTGATGCGTGCATGATGAGCACTCACCCATCCCTTCGCCACTCTATATTCTGCGTTGCAGGGCGTCTTGAGAAGCACAGGACCGCTTGCGTGGTGGGTGGGGCTGGCTACAGCAGCCATTATGGTGTTCAGCAAGACGCGGGGTTGCCATGCATGTTGCAGCACGGGGGCACCTCACCGGGCCGCAATCAGTTCAAGCAAGCTTCCATCCTCCCTCCCAACAGCATGCCCCGGCTTTTGCTGTTCTGCAGTACGACGATGGATCGCCGCTTGTTTGGAAGGGCCCCAGCGGAGATGTGGCTGTTGGCGTCACAACCCGGGCTGTTGGCTGTTTGCAAGGCTCCCCTACAGTGTACGCGGATGTTGCGGCTGCCTCCAACTGGATCAGCAATGCCATCCAGGTAAAGAAAAGAGATTATTGGGTGAATGGTGCCAGGTCTGCTGCTGACGCCAACATGGCAGCGGACCACATTGCGTCAGATTCAGCCAAGCCGCGCACGCTGCTGTTTCCACTGGGTCTCCTGATGCATCGGCCGCTGCTGCGCCCTCTCGAGCAGTGGCACAACAGCGGCAGCTGGCCACCTTCAAATCTCTGCCTCTGCTGCCTCTGCCTCTGCGCAGTGGATGCTGCGTGAGGACGGCGCTGGCCGCATCCCAGGCCCCGAAACAAATGGAAGCAGGTCTGAGGGCGGTTAGCACTCGTGAACCTGTGGCGCCTGCGCATGCTCACTGCTGCTTCAATTCATAAGCTTCTTCCATCTTCCCCCCGCCAGCCCCCTGTCCGTTGCGGCTCCAGCCATGTCGAGGTGTTTCATTCCCTAATGAAATATACCCAGCCGGAAGCCAAGCCCGTGTTGTTTCTCTGCAAATTTCAAGTGATTTTCTGCAAGAAGGAGGCACACCAGGCGGGCCGATGTGGGCAGAGGGAGCGGGATCCCTGCCGGCGCCGGTCAGCGCCGGTCTGCCGCCCGCCAGCTGGATCTCAACATGTGATCGGGTCGGTTCGAACTGGTCGACCCGCTCTAGGCCGCCAACACTACCCCGTCAATTCAATCACACGTAGCACTAAACACCGCTTCTATGGGGCCAAGCAGGCCTGCCGCGTTCCCGCTGCTGATCCTGCTGGCGTTGTCGGGTTGCGTTGCACAGCTGACGAACAACGGTGAGCAGCTTGCAAGTCGCCAATGAGCAGCCGGGCCGCCGCGGAGGTCTCACCGCCCGAGCTCGGGCGCCGCAAACCAAATAACCCCGCCATCCTCCGCTTTGCGCTGCCCTGCAGGTGCCACCGGTGGCAAGGTGATTGCTGGAATAGGCATTGCAGGCCGCCCGCTGCTGTACGAGTGTTCCCGCCGCCGCCCGCTGCCGCCCGCTTGAAATGCTGCGGTGCCGCTGCCGGCGCAACACCACCATCCACCCTTCCCTGGCTCTTATTGACACCCCCATGCTCATTCACAAACGAACAGGAGTGCCCTGATGTCTGCGGTTCCTGCTATGAGGACGGCACGTGCGAGTACTGTGGCCCCGGGACGATGCAAGTCGGCAACGCATCCAGCACGGGCGCGGTGACCTGCGTCAAATGCCAGGACCCGCTGTGTGTCGAGTGAGCTTGGCAGGCAGGGGGAGGGCAGCATGAGCACGCATGTCTCGACGGGCGGGGTGGTGCAGTCAGGTGCCGTAGCACCGTACAGGTGCACCTGTGCACATGAGTGGCCGGCCGGTGCAACAGTGCAACACGTTTCTGTTCAGCAAAACCCTTTGTTCCGCTGGCCACTTGCTGCAGGTGCGGGCCGGCGCCGGACAAGTGCCAGTACTGTTACTCAGTTTGGCCGTTTGATGGAGCTGTGGAGCCTGTCTATCCCGTGTACATGACTTCCAACAAGCGCTGCCAAAAGGTGGGCGCAGCGAGGGCGGCCAACCAAGCCAACTGGGGGGGCGCTTTGCCGCGCACGCCCCCACTTGTGCCTTGTGCCTTGCTTCGTGCAAGTGTCAACTGCAAGGCCGCCATCCATGCTGCCGCAGTGCGTCAACCACCCATTGGCGAGCGGCTGCCAGTCATGCAATGCTGTAGGAC
>VFQQ010001949.1_pt1 | contig 25817 bp, 39 predicted proteins | sample 3512341 | NCBI WGS metagenome assembly VFQQ01 (sample SAMN10412373, study PRJNA504923) | tailings metagenome | isolation source: Relicate 2 Philex TSF1 revegetated site | place: Philippines: Tuba, Benguet | collected 2017-08-29 | reverse complement strand
CAGCATCAGCCGCCATGCCGGCAGCCCAGGCACCCCACTGAATGGCCGCGCTGCTCAGGCCGCTGGCGCTGCTGCTGGCTGCCCAGCCCTCCAGCGCCGCATTGGCAGCCGCATAATTGCTCTGCCCTGGCGCTCCAAACAGAGAGGCAGCTGACGAAAACAGCACCAGTTGATGCACAGGCTGGCATGCACCGGCATGCTGCATGGCCACAGCTGATGCCAGCTTGGGTGCAGCCACTGCGCGCATGCTGGCTGCCGTCTGAGCAGTCAGCACAGCATCCTGCAGCACACCACCGCTGTTGACAATGCCGGCCACTGCGGGCAGGCCAGCAGCAGGCACAAGCGCGGCTGCTGCCTCTGCTGCGGCAGCCGTGTCGCAGCGCAGCATGGCCACCTGGGCTGCGGTGCCCAACAGTGCAGCTGAGGCTGCCTGCTGCTCCGCAAGCCTGCCGCTCCTGCCCAGCAGCACCAAGTGGCAGTGCCCCTGCCCGGCCATCCACTGGCTGGTCAGAGCGCCCAGAGCGCCCAGGCCGCCGCTGGCAACCCAGCTGCCGCTGACTTGCTGACCATCCACAGCCGGCTGTGGCAGCCGCACCGCAATCTTGCCGACATGCTGCGCCCGTGCAAACTGCCGCAAGGCAGCTGCGGTGTCAGAAAAGGCATAGTCCAGGTGCGGCAGTGGTGCCACTCGGTTTGCGGCCAGCATGGCAGCCAGCTGGCACATGCTGGCATTCAGCACGGGCAGCGGCAGGAAGTCGATGGCCACGAGGCTGTATTGCACATCCGGACGCTCTGCAGGGCGGGACAGGAAGGAGGCGCTTGAGTTGGTTGCTTGGTCATGACTGAATGCTTGCAAGCAGGAGCCCTAAAGCCAGCCAATCCAAACCCACCTTGTGCGATGCGAGCAGCAGACCAAATGTCACGCTTGCCAATCTCTGCAAACCGGCCGCCAAGCGACAGACCGGCCAGGCTGGCTGCCACCATGCCTGCACTTGGGTTGAAGGGGTTGCTGTGAGTGGGCAGTCAATCAAGCAGGTCAGCTCCAAAGCCAGCCAAAGATTGCACCCTACCACACTCACCAGGCGAGGTCAGGGAGTTGAGCAGCAAATCAATACCTCCAGCTGCTGTGACAGCAGCCACAGTCTCGGCAAAGGCTGTGGACCGCGAATCTGCAGTGGCGCTGATGCCGGAGCAGCGCAGGGTCGACCGCTTGGCTGGGGAGCCGGCCGTTGCCAGCACGCGCCAGCCAAGAGCACCAGCCACCTGGATGGCCGCCAGGCCCACACCACCAGTGCCGGCATGCACCAGCACAGACGTGTGGGGGCCCATGCTGCGGCCTTGCTGGAAGGCCGCTGGAAGCACGGTGGTGTAGACGGTGGGCGTGGTGGCCGCTGCCGCAAAGCTGAGGTGGGGTGGCATGGCTGCCAGCAGGCCGGCAGGAACGTACACGCAGGGCCCCAGGCAGCCGGGCGCCAGCCCAAACACGGCGTCGCCTGTACAAGGAACGGGGGTGGATACTTAAGATGGCTTGACTAAGTATGACAATACATCGTGTGGCATTCGGCATGACAATTTACTGATCTGTCCCAGTCACTCACCTGCAGCAGCGCCGTGCACGCCGGGGCCAACCGCCTCCACCACGCCCGCACAGTCGGCCCCGGGCGGGCCTGGGTCTCCTGGGTACATGCCCAGCACGTTCAGCACATCGCGGAAGTTGAGCCCCACCGCACGAACCGCAACCTGCGAAGACAGTAGCAGCGGGCAGGGCTGGACAATGCAATCAAGTATGCATGCTCCTACACAGCAGTTTCCGAAAGCACCACTGCACTTGCCTTGACCTCGCCGGGACCGGGGGTAGTCTGCTCATGCTGCACCAGCCGCAAATCGGCCAGGCTGCCCCGAGGCATGGGCAGCAGGTGGCTGTTTGGTGGGGCAGCCAGCACTGGCTGGCGCAGCAGCCTGGCACGCAGCATGGCACCCTGGGTGGCAGATGTGCCGAGGGTGTCTGCTGGTGCAGCCAGGTCCGCAGCACCACCCCGCGCAAGAGCATCCTGGCTGCAGCTGGACAGGCTGACGCTTGCAAACTCCCTGCTTGCCGCCTTGGCCAAGGCAGCAAGAGAGGCAGCCGCAGCTGCCGCCATTGGCGCCTGCCACCCTGCTGCACTGGCCAGCGGGCTTGGGGCTGCTGCGATGTGCAGGCTGATTGGTGCATTGCTCTGCCGCACCAACAGCCGCTGCAACAGGCCCAGGCCGTTGGATGCTGCAGCCACCACCGCCGCTGGGCTGCAGGCTGCACTGGCCAGCACTGTTGCTGCCGTGCTGCTGCCACTGCTGGCCAGCCGCCACGAGTACGCCTGCTGTGAGCTGGATGGCATCTCTGCCGGCTGCTCTGTCTGCCAATCGGTGACATAGAGCAGGTCAGCTGCCCGCTGCTGGCTGCTAGCTGGTATGGCTGACGCAGTTGCAACGTTGGCTGGAGCAGTGGCAACAGCTTTCACTGCCAAGCTGTCCAGCTGCATGAATGGCAGGCGCTGCTGGCCGTCCAAACGGAAGTTGAGCGACGAGCTTCCCGGGCTGTTCCACAACGAAGGAACGGGCACGGCCGTAGGGTGCACCCAGCAGCTGTGATTGCCCATGCTGGTGTTGATGGCAAGTGCGGCCATGCCAATTGGCACTTGCAGGGGAGCGCCCTTGCCGCTGAAAGCGCCAGAGAGATGCAGAGTGGCATCTGCTGTCGCCGGCTGAAGGCAGTAGCCGTTTTCTTGCGCTGCGTGTGGCAGCCACACGCCTGCCATTGCTGCTCGCTGAACACTTGTGGGTGCAGCACCTGCTGGGCTGCCTACACAGGTAAGCTGTGCCAATCGCCTGCCTGTGCTGACGAGTGGCACATCGTCTTCGCCTGCCTGCTGTAGCAGATAGCCGAACTGCCCGCTGCAATGCTGGCTGCTGTGGCTGTGCGCCGAGCCGAGACTGAGCAGCTGCACACTGCCATCTGCCAAATTGACTGCAGCCTCCAGCAACCATGGATCGTGTGCCGGCATCATCAGAGGCTGGCCAATGCTGAACCCTTGCAGGATGGGCAAGCTGGATGGCAGTGCATCGGCCAGTATTTTGCCTGCCGCAGCGCAAGCTTCAAACATGGCGGTACCAGGGAGGAGCACGCGCCCGCCAACCTGCAATGGACGCAGGCAACAGTGCGACCTTCAGAATGACAGGCCCAGAAACTCAGGTCAAGACACAGCCAGCGCAGAATGAAACAAGAAACAGGGCAAGGTGCCACATCAGCATCAAAGCAAGGCCAAAGTCTGTGCATGTTGCAGTCACCTGATGGTCCCACAAGTAAGCCAGCTCAGCGCGAGCCAGGTTGACTGCGAAGCTGCACAGCCCCGGTCGCCTGCTGCTGGCCGGCGCTGCTCTCTCAGCAAAGTAAAGGGCAGGCACCAGCGCCCAGTGCTGCTGGCGGCTCAGTGCAAGCGGCTCTGCCTCAGGCGTCTGCTGTGCCTCGGCAGTCTCCAGCAGAGCGTGGGCGTTCACGCCGCTCATGCCAAAGGAGCTGGTGCCGGCCAATGCAGGGCTGACACGCGCCCCAAGCAGCGGCAGTGGAGCAGCCTGCCGGCTGGCATTGGCGGCCAGTCGGTGGTTTTTGCGCCAGTCAGCAAAAGTGGACTCCACATAGGGGTTCATGGAGCGCAGGTGTAGGATGGGGGCACAGCCCTGCAGGCAGTGGGGTTCATGCTTTCTTGAGGGGCAGTTGCAACAATATGCACCAGCATGTGCTGCTTGGAGGGTGGAGGGGATGAGTCGCTAGCCCCAATGCTGTTCATAACCTCACCTGACCGCGCATGGCCTGGAGGGCCAGCAGAGCGCCCGTCAGACCAGCTGCACCCTCAGTGTGGCCGTAGCACGACTTGACTGACCCAATGCTGAGCTGGCGCAGGGCAGAGTCAGAGGAAGCAGGCAAGGCACGGGCAGACAGGGCCTGGCCAAGGGCTCCCATCTCAATTGGGTCGCCCAGCGGAGTGCCGGTGCCATGCACCGCAAAGTATGCGACCGACTCGGGAGCCAGGCCTGCAGGACAGCCACAATGAACAGGCGTTTGGCAAGCTTCCCAGTTGTCAGGTCATCACAGTATGTGTGGGAGACCTACACCCCACCACGCTCACCAATGCGGGTGAGAGCGCTAGCCACCAGCGCCGTCTGGCTTGGCCCGTTGGGCGCGGTCAGGCTGCTGCTGCGCCCGTCCTGGTTGACGACTGTGCTGTGCACGAATGCCAGGGCAGTTGCTTGGTCGTCGGCAGGCTGCATTATGGCCACTGCACAGCCCTCGCCACGGCCGTATCCATCGCCAGTGACATCAAACGTCTTGCAGCGGCCCACCGGAGACAATGCCTGCACAGTAGGAATAGTGATTAGCGTTGCACCCGTGCCACTGTGTCCAATGGAATTTGTGCTGCATGCAGCTTGCACATGCAGTAAACGCTGAACCGCCAGTTGCAAGCAGTATCATGCTGAGTGTCCCACCTGCAGCTGGCTGATGCCGCTCATGGTGCCCGGCAGAAGGACCATGAAGATGCCGCAGGCCGCCGCTGCTTGGGCCTCCCCATTCAGCAGTCCGGTGTGCGCCAGGTGGGTGGCCACCAGGGAAGAGGAGCAGGCGGTGTGGGTGCTGCACGAAGGGGCAGGTGTTAGGGGCAGGGCTCAAGTGGATGGATCCTTGCAGGCCCAGCGCTTTTGCATGTTCTTATCAACTGCAATGATACAACCCTTACCTGATGCAGGGCCCCGTCAGGCCGAATGTGTACGACAGGCGGCCGATGAGGAAGTCCATGCCGTTCCCTGTGGTCACGCTGGGGCCGACAGGCACGCCGTGCATGGCGAGGTACTGCAGAAACTCCATGTGCATGACGCCCACGTATCTGCGGCACAGCAGAGAGCCGTTGGTAGTTAACCAGAATATGTCTGCAAAGGAACCTCAGCTGATGTAAGCGTACACAGAGCTTCGGACGTGACCCCTTTCACTCACACGCCAGTGTCAGCAGGCACGGCAGCTTCCCGCCGCCTGCCAGCATCCAGCAGGGAAAGGTGTGCCTGCTCTAGCAGGACCCGTGACTGCGGGTCCATGAACGACGCTTCGGCGGGGGACAGCCTGTGGGGCAGGGGAAGAGTGATGGAAGAGGTGTTTATTGGTCGTGCGTTACTTGGGACGAAGCATCAGCCAGGAATGCCGCTTGCGGCAGCTACACCCATCCCACCCGGCATGAGGTGGCTCAGGTTTGGTGGTGCCCAGCTCACCTGAACAGGGAGGCATCAAACATGTCCACTCCAGGCAGGAAGCCGGCAAAGCGGACAGACATCTTGCCCACTGCATGGTGCAGGGCAGGACAACAGGAAGGGTCGATTGTGCCAGGCATGCTGCCAACAATTCCCACTGCAATGCACAGTGCTGCTGCGCGCCACCACCATGCACCCCCTTGCCCACCTGCCACATCAGGCGAGTAGTGCTGCTCAATGGCCCAGCGGTCGTGCGGAATGACAGCGGGCAGGTCTGTGCCTGCCGCAGCCGTGCCCCAAAAGCCCGGCAGCCCGCCAGCTGCCGCGGGGCCTGGGTAGGCGCAGCTGACGCTCACAACCTGGGTCACTGCTTCACCAGGCTCTGCAAGGCAGTTATGAATCAGCAAGTCTCAGAGCATGGCAACAAGCAGTGTGCCACACATGCATTGCAGCACACAGAGGCGCCCAAAACCATGCACTACAGCAACCCACCTGAGCAGTCGCTCCACGCAGCATCCAAGCTGACCACAGTGGCCAGCGCCACGGCAGAGTTCTGCTTAGCTGCACCCCCAAGGCTCTGCGCTACATAGCCAGCCAGCGCCAGCACGGTGGGGAAGTCCAGGGCAGCCGTGGCGGGTAGCTCCACGCCAAACTGCTCGGTGATGGCGTTGCGCAGCTGGACAGCACCTGCAATGTGTGTGGATGCACAGCCACATGTGCATGCACTAGGGGGATGACGCATGCCCATGCAAGCACACAGCACTGTCTTCGATGCATGCACTACACAGCAAGTTTCGCTCACCCAGCGAGTCAAGGCCTGCCGCCATCAAAGGCTCGTCCTGGGCCACGTCAGCGCCCAGTACCGTGGCAAGAATGGACGCCACAGCTGCTGTCACGTCTACGGCGCTCCGTGCCGCAGCTGGACCGGGGGGTGGCGCCTCAGATGCAGCCGCAATGACAGCATCTGCAAAGCCATGTTGCTCGGTAGTTGGGCTGGCGCCCGCAGGGTAGCTGCCTGCCTGCCCGGCAATGAATCGGGCCAGGGCGGCAGGGGTGGGGTAGTCAAAAGTGATGGTGGGAGGCAGCTCCACACCGAAGCTGGCGGACAGCTCGTTCCGCAGCTGGACGGCACCTGCAGTAGAGATGTAGATGGATGCTTCAAGTGCATGAAAAGTGGCGTAGACTGGGACGCAGCAACAAGCCGGCTCTGTGCGGCACCCGCGCAGGCTCACCCAGCGAGTCAACGCCTGCCTCCATGAACGGCTGGTCAGCAGCCGCTGTGCCACCCAGGCTGGAAATGACGCCTAAGATGACTGACAGCACCGCCTGCGCCTGCCTCTCAGCATCCACAGCGGCAGGGGCGGCAACAGGCGGCACCACCACCCGGCCGGCTCGCGGCCTCGTGCTACCGCCAGCTCGGCGCCCCAGCTGGGCCCGATGCTTTGCTGATCCGGTGGAAGAAACAGCAGGCAAGGATGCAATGGCTGCACCGGATTGGGCTGCGGATCTTGTGGCACCAGGCCTGCAAAGCAGTGGGGCGGCAAAGCTGATCAGGCATGCCTGGCCAGCCTGCACCAGGGGACGGGAAAATGCCCAGTATTCCATGCTCAGCCTCACCTGCTGCGTGCAAACTCCTCCAGGAAAGGGGGCACAGAGGGCAGGCTGGGCGTGATGTTGTCCCACAAAAAGACGTTGCCTGCAAACAGAGTCAGAATATTTGGGGGATCAGAGCGCTTGGCAAATGCTTGCAACTTGAGCAATCAGTCAGCACTGTGCTGCCGGCAGCCAACCGCCCAGCTCACCAGTGAAGACGGCCTGCTGCCAGCTCCGAAGGTTGCTGGCGGCCGCTGCCTCGTGCAGCAGGCGGGCCATGATGGTCAGGCCCACATCAGGATCAACTGCAGTATGGGAACAAAAACGCAACTATGTCGCAGCTCGGCAGCAAGCAGACGCCTGCGTTTGGATCACATACTCAGCACCTCCTACAGTACTGCACATGGTCCATCAAATAAACTCACCGATGCCCAGCCCCATGCGCTCCATGCGCTCGATGAAGCCCTTGTTGCGCACGGCCATGCCGCCGCCACCCCAGTTGCCCCACTGCACCGCCACACCAGGGCGGCCGCGGCCCTGCGAGCGGAGTGGCAAACACAGACCATGACAGAATCGGCATGCTTGGCTCGGCAGGCAAGTGGAGCCAAACACAACTTGCTGCCTCCGCATGGCAGATGCAGCTCAGCGGTGTTAAGTCATTGAACGTACCTGCGAATCGTGTGCCCAGGCATCGAGCGTGCCATTGGCAGCTGCATAGCTGGCCTGCCCGGCCGCGCCACTGAAAGCCGCCAGCGAAGAGAAGAACTGAAACACAGACAGCGCAGCGTGGGCAGACAGCTGCAGCAGGTGCTGGGCACCATACACCTTGCCTGCATTGCGCAGGGAGCACAAAGCCAGTGGGTTCAAGCCTGCTTTTTGGTCGGCCAGCGCAGCACAGCTGCTCTCCTCAAACGCCTACCAGCAAACTCGGCTCGGATGGAGGTGGTGGAGATGTTGGCGATGACTTTACTGTCCAGCACCGCCCCTGCGTGCATGATGCCTCGCAGGGGCAGAGCACCGACAGTTGCAGCAGCCTCCGTCACCGCTGCCGCCTCCTCATTTGCTGCTGTGTCGCCCTTGCTGCAGGTGATGGCGCAGCTGCTGAGATAGAGGGCAGCCGGCAGCGGATCGCCCCCTGCACCAATCAAAGGCGACAGATCACGGTTATTGAGCGCCAGATGATGCTTTGAAGCAGCAGGTATCCATAGATAAACTAAAACAACAAGCCAGCCTGGCCCACCTGTGCGCCCGGTGCGGCCCAGCAGCCAGAGCTCACAGCCGCCCAGGCCAGCAAGCCACTGGGCCACCACTGTGCCCAAAGCACCCATGCCTCCAGTCATCACGATTGAGCCGCCCAGGAAGCTGGCTGCCTGAGCGGCTTCCCCAGTGCGCTGGGCAGAAGCGGCGGGGCTTGGCTCCCGAGCCAGCAGGTGCGGCCCAAGCCAGGCGTTGGCAACCAGGGCTCGGCCATACATGTCAAGGCCCGCTGCCTCGGCGGCATGCTGCTTCAGCTCTTCGGGGGCCGGGCGCCTGCAAGAACAACACAGACGCAGTTAGTGCTGCAGCATCTCACCACACCATGCCATGGTGCCCAGAGAGAAGTCGGCAGCCACCATTGCCAGCCGCCTGCCCACCCTCCCACTCACCTGACAGGTGGCTGTGGGCAGGAGAGGCCCACATCAGCGCTGCCCCACTGCACAGCAGCAAACTCCTGGGCGGCGACGCGCATCATGCTGTGCATGCCGAGCACGGCGCCAGATGCCCCGGCACGCACATGGCAGCCGGCAGGCGATCGTGCCACTGACTGGGAGGCATGTGTCAACAGCTGCATGCTGGAGCCCCGGTGTGCCTTTGCCGCGGCTGTCTGCAGCAAAGCGGTGTGTGCTGCGCACGTGAAGGCAGCCACGCCCGCTGCTGCCTTGCCATCGGCTGCCGCTCCAGCAGCAAGCGGGAGGGCAAACTGCACTGCTGCTGCCTGAGGCTGGGTCAGCACAAGCGCCGCATGTTGTAGCTGCCCAGAGCCAACCGCCTGCACTGCGCTGTACGGCGAGGCGTGGCTGCCCACCGCCTGCCATTCGGTTTCGTACACAACCCGGCTGCGGTCAGCTATGGCAGCAGCCTTCGCATCGCTGCTGCTCAGCTGGATCGCTTTGGCACATAGGTCGCGGATGTGCAGGCTGGTGGCACCCGCATCGCCGCACAGCCAGTGGGAGGTGTAGATGGCGCCTCCTGCGGCCATGGGTGCCCGATCAGTGCACGTCCACGCCGAGCCGTGCAGCTGCACCTGCGCATGGCGAACAGCATCGGGACAGTTCCAGTCGATTTGAGGCAGCATCAGATAAAGACAGGCAACCAGGCAGGTTGCACTGTTACTGCACCGCCTTTGGGCAGCCTACAAGCGGAGGCCGCTCCTCGCCTACCTGCTCTGTGGCCGCATAGGAAGCAATGCCGGCCACCACTCGCGTGACGTCTGCACTGTCCTCCCTGCCAACATCACCGGTGGCTGGGCCCAGCTGCAGCGCATTGTCTGCCACGGCTGGGTGCGCCAGCCAGCCGCTGCTGCTGCCCTGCTGGCCGAGGCAGATTGCAGCGGTGCAGCGGACGCCTCGGGCGGGCATCCTGCTAAAGGCGCCGATGCCAAGGCTGAAATGGGCGGTTGGCAAGGAGCTGCCAAGCCTGAGCCCAGTTGGCTCATCTGCATGCTGCTGGATGCAGCTCACACAGGCCTGGAAGTGCAGCCTCGAAGCAGCACCTGCTGCCCCAGTGCTGCGCAGCTGCACCTCCCCAATGGCTGCGCTGACATGGCAGTCCAGCTGGGCGGCGGCGGCCAGGGTCAGCACCACCGGCGCCGGGATGGAGCAGCTGGTGAGGCACAGCAGCTTGCCAGGTGCCGCGTCTCCAACAAGGGTTCGACCACTGCAGGTGGGGGGAGACACGCCAAGGTCTCAGTGCCAGTTTGGGTAATGCATGCTGCACGCATGCACGGCGGCCAACAATGTCTGGCTGGAGCCAGGAACCAAGTGCACCCACCTGGCGGAGCACATCTCAAGCATGCCTGCCCCCGGCAGGATGCTGGTGCCCTGCACCACGTGGTCGTGCAGGTAAGCCAAGCCAGCGGCAGCCAGGTAGCAATGGAACCTGCAGGGGGCAGCAGAACAGCATGGGAGGGGCGATCGGGAGGCAGATGGTTTGGGACATCAGACGGCAAGCGCGCACAGAGACAGCATCTCGCATGCTCACCTGGCGACGGCATCAGTTGGTGCCCAGCGTGCAGCCATCAGCATGTGGTGCGCGGCAGGCATCGGCCAGCATCGCTGGCGCTGCCAAACCAGCACTGCCTCCTGATGCTGTTGGGTGTGCGGCGCCGACAGCAGTGCGTGCGCATTCACACCACTCATGCCAAATGAGCTGCACCCGGCCAGCATGCGTGGGGCAGCCGGCCATGCTGCCACCTCCCTTGCAACCAAGGGCAGTGCGTTTTGGCGAGCACCGCGCCACTCCTCAAAAGCAGATGCCACATAGGGGTTCAGGCTGCGAGCGTGCATGACAGGTGGCGCAGCATGCTGCGCTAGTACCAGCGCTGCCGCCAAGGCACCGTGGGCGCCAGCCGTTCCCTCTGTGTGCCCAAAACAGGCCTTGGCAGATGCTGCACAAGGGAGTTGGGAGAGGAGGACAGTTGTACAGTGCAGTGCAGTGTGTGGCCCAGCATTAGGGCAGCATGCTGCACACATATCCCACCATGCTCACCAAGTGCAACAGGTCGAGGGCTGGGCACAGCAAGGGCGTGGCCCAAAGCATTGACTTCAATGGGGTCACCCAGCGGTGTGCCTGCAGGACAAGTTGCAGGGCGTGTGTTGAACGTTCATGAAGCACACGTGACGCTGACTGATGGCTGGAACTGGCGGGGAGAGACGGTTGCCACCTCACCAGTGCCATGCATGGAGACCAGCCCCACTTCAACTGGCGCCACATCAGCAGCAGCAAGTGCTGTGCGGACCAGCGCTGTCTGGGCGGGGCCGTTTGGAGCCGTCAACCCACTGCTGCGGCCGCACTGATTCACAGCAGAACCTGCGGGCGGGATGAGATCAAAGCTGGGTCACATACCAAGTTTTACGGGAGCAGCACAGCAGCAACGACTAGGTCGACTGTCGAGTCATCCTCACCATGCCAAATAGCAAGGGGAGCCTGCCCATGAGCGGTGGGCCGGCGCGCCACAAACACGATGCAGGCCTCCCCTCGGCCATAGCCATCAGCGGCGGCATCGAACGTTTTGGAGCGGCCGTTAGGGGAGAGGGCGCCCAGTTGGGCCAGGTGGGTGGATGTGGAGGGGACCAGACTCAGGTTGGTGCCGGCAGACACTGCGAGAGGAGGAAGGAGGGAGGGACAGCTTATGGAGCTTGTTGAGGCAGGTGCTGCATCCCGCCCGCGCCAGGCTGACCCTGCATGCCTGGAGTGCAGCGCCTCGCATGCAAGGGCCCCTCATTTACTGACCCGAGGCGCTGGTCTCGCCGTCCAGCAGGGCGCGGTGGCCCAGGTGGGCGGCCACCAGGGAAGAGGAGCAGGCGGTGTCCATGCCAATGCAAGGACCTGCAAAGGGTCGGTGCGGCAGTTTCAGTCTGTCCTTCAGCATGCACATGGCACTGTTCAACGGAAGGAGTGAATGTGTTTGCTGCAAGGCAACCGCCGAGCTCCGTATGCTGGACCAGCTCGCCTTGGAAGCCAAAGGTGTAGGAAACGCGGCCGACCAAAAAGTTGAGGCCTGAGCCAGTCAGAGAGGCCACGCTGGGCTGGAGGCGCTGGTTATTCTGCACAGAAGGCAATGGCAGGTTGGTGAACAGAGATGGGACGCAGCATTGGTTGCAGCCCTCTGAGTGGACATGCACGGCATGCGCCAGCCAACACAGGAACCGAGTGCATGGCCCAACACCCGGCTGAAAGAGCTGCACCTGGAGCACTTGGTATTCGCTCCATACGCAGCCCACATAGGTTCCAGTCGAGGCGGGGGAGGTGTCAGCCAGTGCGGGGCCGGCGTCCTGCAGCGGAAAGCAATGGCAGAAGGGGTCAAGCCTGGCAATTCCACCGTTTCTGCACATATTTGTGCCACTCATACACCCACCCAGCAGCTGGTATCTGCTATTTCCTAGCAGCCATGCCTTGACCCACCTGCACCGCTGCCCACACGTGCTCCAGCAGCAGGCGGCACTGCGGGTCCAGCCCAACCGCCTCGGCGCGCGACAGGCGGAACAGGCCTTCATCAAAACTCGAGGCATCCGCCATCCAGGCAGCAAATCGCAGGGCGCCGGACTGCAATGAAGGGTGCGGGGCGGCAGGGCAGAGTATGGTCTATCTCAACTGTGCTGATAGGCAGCACCCAGTGTGGCACCACTTGCGCCAGCAAGCTTACAGGCTGTCTGGCCAGAAAGGCACATGCATGAGGCACCCACATGTGACCCACCTGCAGAATGTCGCTTGCGGCGTCCACTCCCTCAACATCCCAGCGCTCCAGCGGCACTGCTGCCACACAGTCTGTGGCGTGGTATAGGCACTCAGCCATGTCTGCGGCATGGGTCGTGCAAAGAAGCCGCACTTCGCTGAACATAATGGAGAAGAGCAGCTGTGCCTATGCGAGGTGCACATGGCAGCACAGATGCTCTCACTCAAGCAATACTGAGCGGGTACGTACAAATCGATGCAATCCCACCAAAGCAGGCTAGCAGCAAGCAAGGAGTTCTGCAAACACTCTCACTTGCGCCTGGCTCGCCTCCAGAGGCCATGGATGCGGCCCAGCCGATTATCTCCGTCTCACTGCCCTGCTGCTGCCACCGCTCAAGCAGCTGGGAGCGCGCCACGGGTGCGGCGCTGCTTATTGTGTCCTGCGCCTGCTGTGCCTGCTGCACCTGCTGCGCCTGGCCCGCATGCGCCAGGCGCTCAGCAAGGAAGCCAGCCAGCGCTTCAATGCTGGGGTAGTCGAAAGTAATAGTGGCAGGCAGCTCGATACCAAACCGAGCACTGATGGCGTTCCGCAGCTCCACAGAGCCTGCGGCAGGATTTGCAGAGCAGACATTTGGTTTGTGGGGTGACGAGCGATATTAGTCCCACACAACACAGCAGGATGCCGCGCAATGCGGAGGACACAGCGTCTACAAAAGCAGCCGCCCTCCCTCCCTCACCTATGGAGTCCAGGCCTGCCTCCATCAGCGGTTGGTCGGCTGGAACGTCGCTCCTGCCCAGCACACTTGCCACCACCTCAGCCAGACGCTCGCGAATGGCTGATGGGTTGATGGCCAGAGCAGCGGCGGTGGAGGTGGCACGTAGGCCAAGTTGAAACGAGGGCGGCTGGTCGCTGGCCGATGCCACTGGAAATGCGGTCACTGCGGCGGCACCCAGGCCCTCAACAGCTGCCATGGTTTTAAAAAGATGGTCGATTATTGTCAGCAGCTGAGAGCAGCCGCTGCTGAGGCCGTGGCTGCTGGTCTGGCTGCCCAGCCCTGCAACTGCGGCGGCATGGGCCACACAAGCTGCCAGGTGCTGCAGGGGAGCGTAGACCCCCACAGCTGCAGACACACGGGGAGCCGTAACGCTGCCTGCTGCTTGTGCGCGTAGTGCAGCAGCCAGGTGGAGTGAGGCATCAGCCACTGCTGGATGGATCCAATAGCCGGTGTGGTGGTGCTGATCTGTAAGGATGGCAGCAAATGCAGCACTGCTGCTGCCACCCGTGCCAATGCTGCTGAGGCCGGCTGAGGTGCGGCTGCCCAGCAGGGCAGAAGTGCTGCTTGGCACGCTGCACTGAGCAGCAAATGTGCCCGCTGCAGCTGCTGATGAGCGCCGCTGCTGGTCTGCCTGTTGATTTGCTGCCTCAATCGTTTGCAGCTGTGCGGTGGCATGCACAGCTGCCGCAGCACGGCCTGGCTCAGCAGGGCTGGACAGCCTGACTGCACCGCTGCCCAGCTGGACGCTGCACTCAACAATGCCTTGGCTGGGTGTGGCCAACAGCAGAGGCTGCTGAAAGGCAGCTGCCGTGACTGCCACTGAGCTGTGGGTCTGGTCGTGTGGCGACAGCAGCTGCCCAGCAGCAGCTGCAAGCTCCAGCAGCAGGGAGTTGGGTGCTGCCACCCTGCCCTGCACGCTGTGATCCATCAGGTAAGCCAGGGCCGGCTGCCCCAGGCTGCACTGCACCTGCACACTGGCTGCCGCCGATACTGCTGGGGCCATCATGCGGCTGCCCCAGCGCGCCTGCTGCAGCAGAGGGTGGCTGGTGATCTGGAACCACAGGCTGGTGCGCTGCCACACCCAGGGCTGCGGCCTGGCCAGCGGCATGCGGCAGGCTGCCGCCAGGATGGCGTGGCAGTTGGTGCCTTGGTATGCAAAAGAGCTGACGCTGCCCAGCATCTCCGCCGCACTGCGGGGGTGGAGGGGTGGGCAGGCAGGGGAAGGGGTGGGTTTCAGGCCATTGATATATGGACGAAACCATACAGCAGACCGGCTGTGGAGGTCTGTGACATTGCGATTTGCGTGTGTGGTGCGTACTACCCCACCTTGCCCTCACCAGCTTCCCCACCCCCCACCCCCCACCTGTGCAGCATGGGCGCGGCCTGCCGGCGGGCCATCCAGCGGCGGCTGCTGGGCAGCTGTGCGGCGCTATCCAGCACACTGAGCACGTGTGGGTTGAGGTTGCGCAGGTGCAGGATGTGGTGCCTGCAGGGTGGGGATGGGCAACACGTGGGAAGCAGGGCATAACGTGAGCACACCCTCCGTGCAGGAAAGTCCGGATTTGTTGCAGCTGTTTCGTGCTGTTGCTGCTTGCAAACTATCGCTGGTAGCAAGTGGCGGAGATGCAACCCTGTCCCACAAATTCAGCCAGTTCCGCACCTGCCAATGGACCCCAAGCGCAGCGCCAGGCTGGCCAGCCCCACAGCGCCCGCAGCAGGCTCAGCGTGCAGGCAGCGCGACTTGGCGGCCTGCAGCTCCAGCGGTTGGCCACTGGCAGCAGCCTGCATGGGCAGAAAATGACAGAAGAAGGAAAACATCTCATGAGGAGTATGGGGCAGCAGGACACGCGCCGTGCTTGGGCACACTGAACCCCTGATCGCTGCACAGGACCAGCCGGCAGCAGCAGCAGCTTGCCTGGTACACAGCAAAGGCGGCGCCGACTTCAATTGGGTCGCCCAGTGCCGTGCCGGTACCGTGCATCTCCAGCGCTGCCACCTCAGCCGCCGCCACCTCCTGCCAGATCAGAGAAGCCTGCAGTACAGCCTGCTGGCTGGGCCCGTTGGGTGCGGTCAGACTGCTGCTGCGTCCATCCTGGTTCACCGCCGTGCCGAGGATGACCGCTGCTGCTGGGGCGGATGGCTGCCCCTCTGGGCTGTCTTGGAGCGCTGTCTCCAGCAAGTGAACCACACACGCCTCTCCCCGCATGTAGCCATCAGCAGCCGCATCCAGGGTCTTGCAGCGGCCATCAAGTGCCAGCATGCCAGCCTTGCTGAGCACGGCAGTGGTCTCGGCTCTGAGCGTGAGGTTGACGCCGGCCGCCAGGGCGCGGGGGCAGCCATCCGGCAGGAAGGAGGAGCAGGCCAGGTGCACCCCCACCAGGGAAGAGGAGCAGGCGGTGTCGATGCTCACACTGGGGCCCTGCACAGGGTGTGCAGGGAGAGATGGGATAGCTTGGAGGGTGACAGGTGCAGCAGTGCCAATGCACAGCCCAGGTGAGCATCGCCAGCCGCAGTGAGCAAGTAGGGATCTTTTGCTGCTGCATGGCATGGCGCTCCCGCTCACCTTGAGGCCAAATGTGAAGGAGATGCGGCCGCAGGCAGCCGACAGCGTGCCGCTGGTGGCGGTGTAAGCACTCATGCCCTGCACAAAGGGAGGTGTACCCGTCGTCAGCAGCACGTGGCGCATGCCAAGCCAGTGCTGCGTGTTAGAGGGTCTTGACCCCCTGCCCTACTGCTGTAGGAATGCAAGCCGTAGATCTGCCACAGTTGCACTTTGTGCATGCTGATCACTATTCGCACCTGGTGCACCGAGTTGAGGTAGTACTCGGTGTAGCTAATGCCCACCGCCACTGCAACCGCCCTGGCTGCCTCTGGGTCCAGCAGCTGGCCGCCTGGAGCAGCAGGCCCGCTGCGTCCCAGCGCCTCCCAGCAGCCCTCTAGCAGCAGGCGCTGCTGGGCGTCCATGGCGGCGGCCTGCGTGGGGCGGTTGGGAGGCGGGGCGGTTGGGAGGCAGGGTGGTTCTGAGGGTGGCACAGCTGCCACTAATGCTGCAGGGGCAGATCCCCGAGCAACCCAGCGGCACAGCTTTTTTCCTTCTGCAAAACAATACTCACCTCTTGTGAGGACAGGGCAAAGAAGGCGGGGTCCAACAGCTCGGCCCCCTCCACAAAGCTGCCAAAGCGCTTGGGCGCTCCGCCCTCGCCCGGCCACCCGTGGTCCACGTCCCAACGGCTCGGCGGCACCTGCAGGCCACACAGTAGAGTGTCGCTCTTGACCTTGCGACAAGTTCAAGTTGAGCTGTACCCTTTGCACGCATTTGCAGCTCGGTGCATACATGTGCACAGGCGGTAGTAGAGGCGAGTGCTCCATGCGGCTTACCACGCGGCATGCATCACCGCTTGGGCCCTCCAGCGGGCCGCGCCACACACTTGCACGCAGCAGGCACGCGACTCTGGCCAGTGTGGCGGGCAGCAGCGCCGGCTGCACCTGCAGCAGCCAGCGTGGGGGTTGGTTGCTCAAGGGGCGAGCGAGGAGGCACCGGGGCGGCGGCAGCACGGGAAGCGGCGCGCAGGCTCCTGACCGCTGCTAAACGCTTAGCAACATGTCTATGGTCGATTGCAGGGCGCAGGGGGGCGGGCAACGAAGCGGTCAGCTGGGGGCTCTGGTTCGCCTGCCACCCACCTCGGCCGCCCAGGCGTCGTCAGCATCGCTCTCCAGGTAGCCTGCAATGTCTGTGTCTGTCACGCCTACCCAGCGGGCGCCCACCGGCCGCCTGGCGGCCATGAGTGAGGCAGGGTTCCCCTGCGCAGCAGCGGGCTGGTGCAGGGCGCAGCGGTTCCGATCGCTGGCAGGGTGCAGTAGGCGGAATTTCACCTCTGGGGCAGTGGGGCTGCGCGATCAAGGCCGGCAGCGAACCGTGCGCTCGCAGCCAGGCCTGCTGCACCCTCCCAGGCTTAGATCTGAGCTGCACAATGGCTCTTGAAGTGTAAAACTAATCGCGCGGGGCATGGGAGGCCGAATACCGGCCCGCCGCTGTGCTGCCGCCCGCGCTGCATTGGCCCTTGCCCGCCACTGGCTGCATCTGGGTACGTCCAGCCAGAGTCATGTGTTACAGTCAAAGCGAGCAGCCTGCCATGTAAGAGCCACTGGTGCAGTTTTGGGACGGGCTCAGCAGCCCTCAGGCTGCCACTTGCGCCGCCGCCGCTACCGCCACCAGCATGCTTTTTGCAGCCAGCAGACGCATTAGCATCACGAGCGGGCCTTATGCCGGCTGACGCGGATGGCCTGCAAATGGAATGCAAGAGGCGGCAGCCTGGGTCAGCAAATAAGTTGTGGAACAGCACACCACACGATGCTGGCCAGTCCAAACAAGGTTTGCCCAGCGCCGCTGCCCAATACAACATCGCGCAACACTCGTCAGCTGGCAAATCCTTGGCTGCCGCCTCACCACAAGCCCCCTCCCCGCCTCACCCAGTCGGTGCGCGGGTTGTTGCGCGTGCGGTAGCCCTTGGTGGGCTTGCCCCACGGCGTCTGGCTGATGCGGCCCTTGCTCTTGCCGCGGCCGCCGCCATGCGGGTGGTCCACTGGGTTCATGGCAATGCCCCGCACGCGCGGCCGCCGCCCCAGCCAGCGCGCCGCGCCCGCCTTGCCCAGCTTGCGGTTCTTGTGCTGCGGACGGGAGGACAATGGGCGAGGCATGCCGCTGGGTGCTTGTATCAGGGTGCCAGGAACGGAGCAGGGCACGCCGTGGAGAAGCAGCACTCTGCTGCACGTGCATACTAGGAAGCCAAGCAAGGGAATTGAGCACTTGGTTCCGCCCTGCCGCCCACCTGCGGGTTGGACAGCACGCCGATGGTGGCCATGCAGCTGGACAGCACCAGCCGCTGCTCGCCGCTGGGCAGCTTGATCACGCTGTAGCCGTCATCACCTGCGGGCCAAGTGAGGCGGGGGCGCAGGGGGCACATGCAGGATTGGCTCATGCAGGACTGGCTTGCCAGCCAAGGACAAGAGCGGGCAGCCTTGGCAGCCTGACGGCAGCCATGGGCCACTCCTGTTAGCAGCCCATGGTGCCCCGCTTGAGCAACCCTTCCACTCACCCTTCTTCACAAGTGTGCAGAAGGTGCCGGCGGAGCGCGCCAGCTGGCCGCCCGCGCCTGGCCGCAGCTCAATGTTGTGCACCGACATGCCCACCTGCGCGTTAATCAGAGGTGCGGGGGTAGGAACAGCTGTCAAGACACGTGCACACAGGCCGCGCAAACATGGCCAAGGACACAGGGGCAGGGCCAGGCATGGCAAGGCCGCACGGCAATGCGGCAGCCCAGCAGCAGGCGCAGCGCTGCAGGCTCACCGGGATGGCCGACAGCGGCAGCGTGTTGCCGGGGCGGATGGGCGCATCGGCGCCCGAGTACAGCACATCGCCCTCCTTCACCTCCTGCGGGAAGGCAGCGGCTATGATTGTAAGTGACCTAGCAGCTGGGGCGGCGATTCAACAGCTATGCGGCAAGCCTCAGTGCTTCGAAGGAGCCAGCTGTGAGATGCATGCATACACACTGCGGCAAGCCCCGGAACGGCTGGCGAAGGGCAGGCATTGGCTGCCCCAGCAGCATATGAGCAGCGATCGAGGCAGCAGCAATAGTTAGCAATCGCAGCGGGTGGTGTCAACACGGTGCTTGCCTGGGGCGCAAGGTAATAGGAGAACTGCTCGCGCAGCGGGGCTGTCGCCGCCACGCCCTTGTGCTTCACCTGCAGGTGCAGATGCAATGCAGGGCAGCTCAGCCGGCTGGAAAGGAAGGCTCATGCATGCTGCGCAGCAGGCGCTTGGGTGCTAGCTGTAGAGCAGCCGCTGCACGACAGCCGCATGCAACAGCTTCCGCGGCGGCAGCCATGCGGCACTGCGGCATGCGACAGCCATGGCGGCATGCAACATGTGCGGCACTGCTGCCCCGCCAGGCGTTGCAGGCATTTAGTTTGCTCACCAGCGCGATGCGTGCCGAGCGGTTGGGATCATACTCAAGCCGCTGCACCACCCCTGCCGCCGTGCCCTCGGACCGCGCAAAGTCAATGTGACGGTACACCTGCCAGCCAGGGCGCAGCAATGTCAAGCGTAAACCAGCGAGGCAAGCAGCTGCTGGCCGGCACGCTAGGAAGCTCACGACCGGCAGAGGGGGCACGGCGCACTGCTGCTGCAAACATGCTAGCTGCGAACTGCCTGCACACCCTCCTTGAGCAGCCAGCAGCGGCTGCCCGCACCTTGCGGTGGCCGCCGCCGCGGTGCCGCGATGTGATCACGCCGTGCGCGTTGCGGCCGCCGGTGCGTGACAGGCCCTCGGTGAGCGGCTTGAAGGGGCCGCCCTTCCACAGGCCCTTGCGCGACGTGATGATGCGGCCGCGGAAGCCTGCAGCACGTGGGCCACTTGTGTCGGTATTGTTAGCTCGTCAACCAGCTGCGAAGGCGCAATGCGGCCGCCAATGTGCAGCTCCTCGTCCCCACCCCCCCCCCAGCCGCACTGTGTTTGCCTCGGTTGTGGCCTGCGGCGGCAGCGCGCACCTGGCGTGGTGGGCTTGTACACCTTCAGCCCCGAGGCTCTAGTGCTGGCAAAGCGGCTCTGTATCTGCGCCCACAGCCCCACCAGTCCTGCAGCGCTTCTCGAAAGGGAGGCCAGTTGGCAGCGGCAGGCGGCACCCAGCGGCGGCAGTGGCGGCGGCTTGCAACCCAAAGGCGGGCACCGCTGGCGACCCACCTTGCGGCTCTGGTAGCCGCCCGCTAGAGCTGCATGCCGCCGAGGAGGTCAGCCGCTCGCACACCTGCAGCGGGCAGGGATGCTCGGCGCTCAGGCGCGTGCTCTGGGCCCAGCGCGCCGCTGTCTGGATCGTCCACACTCACCGCTTGCGTCTGCTGCCGGATGGCGCCCCGCAGGCTCTGCTGCAGGGCGCGGAGCATAGCTGCCTGCCGCTGGGCCTCCTCTAGCAAGCTCTCCGGAACTTGATCCTTGCTGTGTGGGCTGCCTTCGACTCGAGAAATGCGCCGATGGCGAAATGGGGCCACTGTCCATTCCCATGCTGCGCGGCCGCCCTCGGCCGCTTTTTGCGACCGGCGGCCCAGATGAAGCCGCTTGATCGAGCCAGTCCAGCTTTCTTACCAGGTACCACTCTTGCGCGTAGCAGTTGGATCACTCACTGCAGTTACAGGCATTTATGCACGCACATCAATCAATCGCTCACGCCGCCGCCGCCTCCTTAGACGCCTTGAGCGCCTGGCGGCGCGCATTTGCAAACGCGCCCACGCACTCGCCAGCCGGGCTGAAAAATACGGCATCGATGGTGCCGCCCTCGCCGCGGGAGCGCAGCTCCACAGTCCACCCCGGCTGAAGGTCGTCCAGCTCAGCAAAGCGCTCACGCCGCGACGCATGCTCCTCCGGCAACTGCGCAAGCGGGCCACGCGGCCACACCACGGTGGCGCCGCCTGCCGCACCACCGCGTGCTGCCGCTCGCGGCGCCGGCGCCGCTGCGGGCGCGGCCGCCGCCACAAAGCCGCTGCTGGTGCCCAGGCCCGCCGCCGCTGCCTGCAGGGCGTGGTGCTGCGGCGCGCGGCTGCCGCCGCCGCTGCTGCCCAGGCCCAGTCCTTCCATGCCCGCCGCCGCGCCAGCCACTGCTGCGTCAGGGTCCACCTCAGCGGTGGCCGCCAGCGCCAGCACTTCCAGCCGGCCTGAGCCGCTGGAGGACGTCTGGATGAAGGAGTGCACCGATCGGAAAATGCCGGGCTCCACCAGGCACACCAATGAGAAGGAGGAGCCTGCGAGGAGTGGGGTGTGGGACAGGTGGCGATGCGGTGGGTGGCACAATGAGGGCGAAATGCGGTAGGTGGTCCATAACTCGGCCCAACCCACCAGCACGTACCCATTTCTCCACCCTGGCGCCCGCACGCATCACAAGGCCAAAACAGCCAAACACCTCCCCACCCGGTCCCCGCCCACCTATCAGGTCCTGCTCCTCCACCTCCCTCCACCCTTGCGCCCCCACGCATCACGCGGAGATATGACCACACACAGCTCCCCAACCTGCACCCACCTATCAGGTCCTGCTCCTCCACCGCCCCGTCCTGCGCCCGCACCAGCTCCAGCAGCTCGTCCTTGCAGCCCAGCGGCACCAGCAGCTTGAGGCGCATGCGCGCCCGCTCAATGGGGAACCGGCTCTTCAGCAGCGGCAGCGCCTGCGCGGCGGCGGGAGGGCAGGAGGGCAGCAGAAGTGATCGCTAGCTGGCTGGGCTGGCCCAGCAGGCAGCGCTGCATAAACGGTGCCCTCGTACTGCAGGCAGACTAAATCTTTCACAGAGCCCCACCCAGCCCCTCCTGCGCTTCCTAGCTTCATGCTGTGCATCGTGCCTGCCACCGCCCCACCACCCAGTCGCCCATGCTCTGCCTCGCACCTCCAGCGCCTGCGCCTTGGCGGGCCGCTTGGGGTCCACCGAAAAGTGGACGTCCTTCAGTGCACGCTCCAGCATGGAGATGGTGTCTGCACGGGAGGCGAATGGGAAGCTGGATGTGGGGCGTTGGAAGGCAGCTGCACCCGGCCAGCCATGATGGGCCGGAAGCAAGGTGCATGGCGCTCCCATGCCAAAGGAAAGGGCATCTGAGTTGCCATCAGTGTGGTTGGACACCACAGCACACACACGCGCGGCGGCTCATCGGCCCCGCCAGCGCAGCACGCACATGGGCGGTTGGACTCTGGGTTGATGCACTTTTCGGAGAGCACTGAGGCCACGTCTCGGAACAGCGTGTCCAGCTCCACCTTGCGCTCCTTGTCAGACACCTAGCAGGGAGAATATAGGCAGAGAGCGAGGTGGCTTTGAAACAGCGGGGGTGACTGATCAGGCAGTTGTGAGAAGCTTAATGCTCGTCAGACAAAGACAAGCCCCCCCACCTGCCGCCCTCTTGTCAGCCAACCCGGGGGTGCCACAGCCAAGGAATGCAGATGCATGCACGACCAGCCGCTGCACTGCAAAGAGCAAAGTAGCATACAGCTGCTTAGGAAGGCAGCACACAGGGCTGCTGGGCGACCGACCCACCTGCAGCTCCCCCTCGGACAGGATGCGCAGGCAGATGGCCTCCTGGTCGTCCGTGCCAAACACCGCCATCAAGTCCTCGCCTGCAGGCAGTGGCGCATGAGCAGCACGTCTATGCAGGCGGGGTCGGGCAGGCAGGGGGTGCAGCTGCCAGGCTGGTGCGGAGGACATCGAGCCTGGGCTCAGCAGTGGCAGCAGCACAGTGCCGTTCCGTCGTGCCGCATCTGCGCATGCAGGGCTGTCATTGCAGCACAGGCCAGCAGAGCAGAGCGCAGTGCGGCACTCACGCTTAGCCAGCACGCCCTTGGACACGTTTGAGAAGACAGCCGTGGTCTGCAGCACCTCGTCCAAGTCCTTCTCCCTGCCACACAGCCACACGGAGCGAGCACAGCAGGTGAGGTGGATGGGCAGAGGCACGCAGCTGCCGCAGCTGGCAGCAGTGCAGCTGCATGATTTATGGCTGTGCAAGTTGGCTTACGCAATGCCTGCCTGCACCATATTGCGCCGAACAACTCGATTGCAGGCACCCCACCACCAGCTCCGCTTTCCGCCGCCCCTGCCGGCCGCTCACACGCCGTTGCGCCAGTTGACGACCTTGTTCTTGTAGCAAGCGATCTCGAAGCGCTTGCCGTGCTTCTTCATCCTCACCACCGCAATGTTGGTGAGCCGCTTCTGGCCTGTGTGTAGGGCGCGAGCAGGGAGGGGGTGCGGTCAACAGCACAGGCGCCGCCATCACCGCCGCCGCCGCCGTCCTGCCGCCAGCACTGCTGGGAGGCTGCTGGCGGGCCTGAGGCCGCTGCTGTAACTTACCCACGGGCTGAAACACGCCCTGGCTCATGGTTGCGCGCCCTGGTGCCCTCTAGGCGCCGCCTCGAGTGTGAAGTCTGCCCTCGCGAGGCCTGGAGGATCCTTGGCAAGCTCAAAGTCGCGGCTGCGTGCCTTGGATGCTGGTGGGATCGACCGATTGCTGCGCTTCGCGCCCTGAGAAGGAGCCTGAGGAGCCTGCTGGCCACGCCGCCAGGCGGCGCATGCATTGGGCGCACTTGCCTCCTTGATATCCACCAAATCGTGCATAACGGTTCTGCGAGCCGGGGCGCCCGCAGGACGCTGCACGGCGCAAACATGGTCTCGACTCGCAGCCACTCGGTGCTGAGCGCCGATGGGGCCAACGGAGACGCTGCAGCAACCGCGGGCGAGGTCAACAGCGCGGCCCCCACGCCTCGGCGCAGCGGCCGGCTGAGGGGCGCCCCCACGCCGACGGCGGCAACGGCTGCAGCTCAGGCGCCGCCCGCCTCGGCCCGTGCAGCACGCTCCCGCCGCCCGCTCAAGGCCATTGATGAAGAGCAGGAACAGGCGGATGAGCAGCAGGCGGCACAGCAGCAGGAGGAGCAGCAACAGCAGGAGAAGGAGGGGGCAGGCGAGCGTGCGGCGCCAACAGCTCGGCGGCGCTCTGGTGCGGCTGCAGCTGCTGGCGCCGCTGCGGCACCAGCCCAGCAGGAGCAGCAGCAGCAGGCTGCAGCAGAGGCAGAGCCTGATCAGCAGCCGGCTGGCGAAGAGGCAGCAGGAGATGCAACAGCAACAGCGCAGGCAGGGCCGCTCAAGGCGGCCGCAGCTGTCGTGGACCTGCTAGCTGAGCAGATGTTTGCAGCCCTGGACGGCGCTTTTGGCGCCGGCGCCGGCGGCAGCAGCAGCAGTGAATCGGACTCTGAGCCTGAGCCAGAGCCGGCGGCCGGGAGGCAGCAGCAGGAGCAGCAGCCTGCTGCTGCAGCTGGGCAGGGCAGCAGCGATGAGGGCAGCGAGAGCGAAGGCGATGAGCAAGAAGGCCACCACGTGCCTGCCCACCTGCGCTGGCGGCCGGAGCTCACGCTTCCCGGCATGGGTCCCCAGCAGCAGCGGCAGCGCGGCGGCAGCGCCCAGGCCGGCGCAGCCGCAGCGGCGGCCGCAGCGGCGCCAGGTGTGCATGTTGTGCGGCGCGGCGGCAAGGACAGCCTGCATGTGCCGCCGCCGGACGAGCAGGTGCGGGCGCGGGCGGCACGCAAGACAGCTCCAGACACCGCGGGCAAGGGCTGGTTCGACCTGCCTGCCACCAAGATCACGGATGAAGTCAAGCTGGACCTGCGCATGCTGCGGCTCAGGTGGGTGGGGACCACGGGTCAGGGAGTGCTGCTGCAGCGTGGCGCAGCGCCAGGCATGACCGCGGCTGCGCAGCTGATGCAGTCCGGCAGAGTGCTTTCTTGCTGCTCGGCCGTGCCTGGCATCCAGCTGTGTTGCAAGCCGAGCGATGGGTTGCGGCTGCTGGCGCCGCCAGGCGGGGCATGTGCACGCTGTGATGTACAAGCGCTGCACATCTGGCACAGCAGGCCCATGTGAACAAGCAGCTCCGGCATCACAACATTTGGCGCCCTGCCTGTCCTCTGCAGGGGTGCGTTGGACCCCAAGGCCCACTACAAGAAGCTGGACGACACCAAATTCCCCAAGTACTTCCAGATGGGCACCGTGGTGGAGGGCGCGGCAGACTTCTACTCTGGTGAGCAAGCAGCTGGGGCCTGCACTGTGCCTCCCATATCATGAAGGTCTGCCTGGTCAATTTTCCACCTTCTCAAAACAGCCCGCGCGGTTGCAGCGGCTTGCTACACGTTCTGGTGCTGTCTTTGATGTGCCACTGTTGCCAACGAGCGCTGTCCCTGGTGGTGTTGCCCGCTGGTTGAGGCAAACATAACCAGCAGGCCATGCGACCATGCCCAGCTCCTGGCCCTGCTGGCTGGCAAGTGTTGAGCTGGTTCCCAACGGCCCCGCCCCTCAGCCGCCCAGCCTTGCACCTCCTCTTTCGCAGGCCGCCTGACCAACAAGCAGCGCAAGCGCACGCTGACGGAGGAGATCATGGCGGACGATGGGCTGACGCAGGTGGGGGCCTGCTGTACTGCGCTGGCTTTGTTCCTGCCATTTGCTGCTGAGTCGACAGGCATAGCCGTAGCACGAGTAGCGGCTGGGGCATGGTGGGCATCCGCAGACTGCTGTTCTGCGCTGCCGTGCTGTGATTATTGTGCGTGCTGATGCATGTACACAGCAGCGTTCACAAGCATCTCAGCGGCTGCTGCAGCTCGGGCGGTCAGTGCATTGCATGCTTGCGCGTAACCCACACCGGCTGCCAACCAACCCATCCGCACTTTCACTGTCCCCACTCTTCTATCCGCAGGTGCGCAAGAAGCGGTTCAACAAGCTGCAGGAGGAGCGCAGCTACTGGGCCAAGAAGAAGCCGGGGCGCAAGACGGAGAACGAGCGGCGCAAGAAGGCGCACCACCGGCCCAAGCACTGAGCGCGGCGCGCCGGCCTGGCATGGCCATGGCACGGCTGCGTGCCTGGGCCTGCCGCTTTGTTGGCATGCTTGTTATGCAACTGTTCCGGTGCTGCGACTGTAACGAGTCTGTTGCGAATCGCAGGCCGTCAGCCCTGGCAGGCTTGCCTGCCATGCAGCATTGCTGTGGCAAAATCATCCAGGTACAGCAGCGAGCGCTGAGCCATGCTTTTCCAGCCACAGAACGGCTAAGAGCTGCGCATGGCATGGTGGCGTTGCCAGCAGGGATGGGTGCATTTGCGCATGTGGTGTTCAACAGCTGATGCCAGGCGAGGTCAGGCGCAGCGGTCTGCGGCCTCTGGTGTGCTGCATGCTGGACGGTATGCAG
>VFQQ010001948.1_pt1 | contig 25818 bp, 28 predicted proteins | sample 3512341 | NCBI WGS metagenome assembly VFQQ01 (sample SAMN10412373, study PRJNA504923) | tailings metagenome | isolation source: Relicate 2 Philex TSF1 revegetated site | place: Philippines: Tuba, Benguet | collected 2017-08-29 | reverse complement strand
AGCCGAGGAAGACCAGGAAGAGGCGGCGCGCAGTTTCGAGCGCTATGACCTTGTCGAAGTGGGCGTCGTGGATGAAAGCGGTCGGCTGGTCGGCGTGCTGACCATCGACGACATGGTCGACGTCATCCACGAAGAGGCCAGCGAGGACATCAAGCTGCTCGCTGGTGTCGGCGACGAAGAAATCTCCGACAATGTGGTGATGGCGGTGCGCAGCCGCGCCACTTGGCTGGTAGTCAACCTGGTGACGGCCGTGCTGGCCTCGCTGGTGATCGGGCTTTTCGACGCGACGCTCGAGCAGATGGTGGCGCTGGCCGTGCTGATGCCGATCGTGGCGTCGATGGGCGGCAATGCCGGCACGCAGACCATGACCATCACCGTGCGCGCGCTGGCGCTGCGCGAACTTGACCGCCGTCGCATGGGCAAGCTGATCGTGCGCGAGATGACCGTCGGCCTCGTCAATGGCGGCCTTTTCGCGGTGCTGATCGGCGTGATCACGGCGCTGCGGTTCGGCAATTGGGGCCTCGGCGTGGTCATCGGCATGGCCATGATCATCAACATGATCTGCGCCGGCACCGCCGGTGTGCTGGTGCCGCTGACGCTCAACAAGCTCAAGGTCGATCCCGCCATCGCGTCGTCGACTTTCGTCACCACCGTGACGGATGTCGTTGGTTTCTTTGCCTTTTTGGGCCTTGCCGGACTTTGGTTCGGGCTTAGCTGAGCCGGTTCTCCACTGTGACATTGCCGCCACATTGCCAATAGCGAGGCACGCGGTTAACGATCTATTGCTTGCCACAGTGTCGCCAGATTGGCGGCGCGGGGCGGGCGAAAAACGGCAAAAGGAGCATCTATGCGGGATCAGTCGAATGCTGCCGCATGGTGGCGGGCCATAGTGCCGACAGTGTCCTGGACGCTGGTCTGTCTCTTGGCCATGTCGCTCGTGTTTTCTGTCGTTGCCGGCGCTTAGCGCCAGTTTGGAAGTGGGTGAGGACCAGTAGGTCCGGCGACAGAACAAAGTTTGGGAAGGGCGCCGGGCCACTCGGCGCCCTTCCTTTTGCCACGACAATGCGCTTTTTGCCTCCTGCATGAACGACGGATAAACGCGAAAATGAAGCTCATCATCGCCAACAAGAACTATTCGAGCTGGTCGGTCCGCCCTTGGCTGGTGCTGACCCATTTCGGCATCCCGTTCGACGAGGAGCAGGTGCTGCTCGGGCAGGACGAAAAGACCAGGGAGCTCTTCCGCAAGAAGACGCCCGCCGGCAAGGTGCCGGTGCTGGTCGATGGCGACGTCGTGGTGCACGAGAGCATCGCCATCATCGAGTATCTGGCCGAGCGTTTTCCGCACAAGAAGATCTGGCCGACCGATCGCAAGCAGCGCGCCGTGGCGCGCTCGGTGGCGGCCGAGATGCATGCCGGCTTTCAGGGACTGCGCAACAACGCGCCGATGAACCTGCGCGCCAGCTATCCCAACCGGCTCGACCTCGACCTCGTCGCGGCCGATCTGAAGCGGGTCGAGTGGCTGTGGGGTGAGCTGTTGCAGAAGTCGGGTGGGCCTTACCTGTTCGGGGAGTTCACCGCCGCCGACGCCATGTTCGCGCCGCTCGCCTCGCGCATCCGCACCTATGAACTGCCGACCTCGGACGTGGCGAGCGAGTATGTCGACGCCATCTATGCGCTGCCGGCCTTCCAGCAACTGCTGGCCGACGCCAAGAAGGAACCGTGGACCGTCGAGCACGACGAACTCGACTATATCCAGGGCAAGAAGGCCTGACCGATCCGACCATGATGCACATGATCAAGCTCTGCGTCGGCGTATCGACGCTCGAGGAGCTCGAGAGCTATCGGGCCGAGCGCGCCCATTGGTGGGGCGCCGACTATGGCGAGGATGTCCACGTTCACCGCACCCGGACCATGCCCAAGCGCCGCGAGGAGATGGAGGGGCAGGGGTCGATCTACTGGGTGATCTCGGGCGTGATCCGTTGTCGCCAGCCCATCCTCCGGCTCGCCCCGGCGGTGGACCAGCAGGGGCTGGCCTGCTGCGACATCATCATGGCGCCCGACATGGTACGGACCGTGCCGCGGCCGAAATCGGCCTTCCAAGGCTGGCGTTATTTCGACCCCAAGGACGTACCGCCAGATCTCGACGGTAACAGCGGCTTCGATGACGAAGGGTCGATGGAAATGGCCGAAGAACTGGCCAAGCTCGGACTTCTTTGAAACGTCATCCGGCCGTTACGCGTCCGTCACAATCTGCCTCTTGAACCAAATCACTTTGTTCAGCAGACTTAGGTCGGGCGCAGGCAGGACCGAATCCGGGTTAGCGTCTCCTACGGGGTCCTGCTTGGGGGTATTGGAGAGACTTGATGAACCGCACGGGGACGCACGTCATTGTCGTTGGCAATGAGAAGGGCGGTTCGGGCAAGTCGACCACCGCATTCCACCTTGCGATCTACTTGCTCTACCAGGGGTTTCGCGTCGCCTCGATCGACGTCGACAGCCGCCAGCAGACCTTCACCAACTATGTGAAGAACCGGCGCAACTGGGCCCAGGCCCGGTCGCTGCAGATTCCGCACACGACGCATTACCACCTGCCGCTGACGCGCTCGGACTCGATCAAGGAAAACCAGAAGCTCGAATTCGACCTGTTCCGCCAGGCGGTGATCGAGGTCGAGGGCAAAGCCGACTTCCTGATCGTCGACACGCCGGGCTTCGACACGCACCTCACGCGGCTGGCGCATTCGCTCGCCGACACGCTGATCACGCCACTCAACGACAGCGTCATCGACCTCGACGTCATGGCGCATGTCGACCCGGTGACGGGTGAGCCGCGCGAGATGAGCCACTATGCCCGGCTGGTGCAGCGGGCGCGCACGGAGCGGCTGTCGATCGACGGCCAGACCATCGACTGGGTGCTGGTGCGCAACCGCATCTCGATGCTGTCGTCGCGCAACATGCGGCTGGTGCAGTCGGGCCTCGAAAAGATCGCCGTGCGATTGGGTTGCCGCGTCGCTGAGGGTATCGCCGAGCGCGTGATCTTCCGCTCGCTGTTCCCGACCGGCATGACCGTGTTCGATCCGCTGGACGAAGACCTGCTCGGCGGCCTGCCATCGATGTCGCATATCAGCGCCCGGCAGGAATACCGCATGCTGGCCGAAGCGCTGCAACTGCCGATCAGCGAACGTGCGGAGGCGCGCCGCGCCGCCATGGCGGCCTGGTCCAAGGGCGCGGCGGAGCCGGCCCAGTTCGAGCACATGGCAGCGCCCGGCGAGTAGCGCCGCCGCTGAGTTGACAGCCTTGCGCACGAGGCCCATTTGTCTTTGCGACAGAACAGCTTCTGTCGTCCCGGAGTCCCCGATGAACCCCGACAGTCGAAGTCGACCGCAGGAAACGAACAAGGTCCGGCCGAGCCTATAAACGATGCAGGCCCGCCGGTAACGACCAATGGCGAGGCCAGCATGCTGAAGAGTTACACGCGACAGGGCGACCAGCTCATCGCCCAGGAAGACATCCCGACCGCAACTGCGATCTGGTACGACCTCCTCAATCCCACGCCCGAAGAAGACCACACCGTCGAGACGCGGCTGTCGATCACAATTCCTTCTCGCGAGGAAATGGAAGAGATCGAGCTGTCGTCGCGGCTGTATCGCGAGGACGGCGCGAGCTTCATGACGTTCACTGCGCTGGCCCAGCTGGACACGGATGCGCCGATCAAGACGCCGGTGACGTTCATCATCAAGGACGGCACGCTCGTGACGGTCCGCTATGTCGAGGCCAAGCCGTTCATCGCCTATGTCCATCGCGCGCAACGCCAGCGCAATGTGCCCTGCGGATCGGCCGAGGAAGTGATGTTCGGCATCATCGAGGCCATCATCGACCGCACCGCCGATGCGCTGGAGAAGGTGGGCTTCGAGATCGACGCGATCTCGCGCGAGGTGTTCGGCAAATCCAAGGTCAAGGTCGACAAGAAGACGCGCGACCTGCAGCAGCTGCTCAACCTGATCGGCCAGAAGACCGAGCTGATGACCATGGTGCAGGAGAGCCTCGTCAGCATTTCCCGCATCGTCGCGTTTCACGTCGCCAGCGAAAACCGCAGCAGCAAGACGCGGCCGGAAGGCGCGCAGCTGGTCAAGCTGATCCAGCGCGACGCCGCGTCGCTCGGCGAGCATGCCCGAGCACTCACGGCGCGCCTCAGCTTCCTGCTCGACGCTACGCTCGGGATGATCAATCTCGAGCAGAACCAGATCATCAAAATCTTCTCGGTTGCGGCGGTGGTGTTCCTGCCGCCGACACTGGTCGCCTCGATCTACGGCATGAATTTCGACGTCATGCCCGAGCTCAAATGGGTGTTGGGATACCCGTTCGCGCTGGTGCTGATGATCATTTCCGCGGCGCTGCCGTTTCTCTACTTCAAGCGCAAGGGCTGGCTCTAGAGCGACGAAAGCTAGACCAGCAGCGACTGTGCGCCGTCAATCCAGATCGGCGTGCCGGAGATGTGGCGGGAGGCGTCGGAGGCAAGGAAGAGGACCAATTCGGCGACTTCCTCCGCCGAGCCGGGCTTGCCGCCGGTGAGCGGCACGGTGCCGCTGGGATACTCGGCCGGGACCTTGGCCTTTTCGACATGCTTGCGGTCGGTGTTGTCGTCGATCTCGCTGTCGATGGCGCCCGGACAGATCACATTGACGCGGATCCGATGCCGCGCCAGTTCGAGCGCCGCCATCTGGGCAAATGCCAACTGGCCCGCCTTGGTGGTCGCGTAGGCCGAGGCGCCGGCGGTAGTGAAGGTCCGGGTGCCGTTGATGGACGACGTGATGAGGATCGAGCCGCCATTCTCGATCATCAGCGGCAGGGCCAGATGCGTGGTGAGGAAGGTGCCGCCCAGGTTGATCGACATGGTGCTGTTCCAGTCGTCGTAGCTCAGCTCCCCGAGCGGCGCCCAGGTGCCGTTGACGCCGGCATTGGCGAAGACGAAGTCGAGCCGGCCGAACTCGTCGGCGATCCGCTCGAAGGCCTTCTTCATCTGCGCTTCGTTCGACGTGTCGGCGACGAGGATGAGCGCAGTGCGGCCCATCTCTTCAATGTCCTCGCAGACTTCGACGAGTTCCTCGCGGGTGCGACTGAGAAGAGCGACATCGGCGCCAGCGCGCGCGAGACGCAGGGCAGCGGCGCGGCCGATCCCGGAGCCAGCACCGGTGACCAGCGTCAGTCGACCTTGCATTTCCATGGCTTGCTCCACGTTGTCATCGTCGGCCAACGCGGAACTTTTATACGGGGTTCCAACACTTTAACCGTCTGACAGGGGAGTTGTCCGTAAGACTTTCTCCAGACGCGGAGTGAGTCGTGCAGATCGACAGTTTTACCATCATGGTTGCCGCCTGCACCGGCATCTTCCTCTTCGGAATGGCCTTCGCGTTCTTCTGGTGGCAGGACCGCAAGTCCAACTGGCTCGCCTGGTGGATCGGCCCGTACTTCCTCGGCGGCGCAGCCATCGTCTTCTTCATTCCGCGCGGCCAGATCGATGACTGGCTCAGCATCGGTCTCGCCAACAGCCTGCTGTTCGCGGCCTTCGCCATGGCCTGGCAGGGGATCCGCGCCTTCGCGCACCGGCAGCCGTCGCTCTGGCCGGTGATCGCGCCGGGCGTGCTCTGGCTGATCCTTTGCGCCGTACCCGGCTACATGGATTTCCAGCCGTTGCGGATCATCATCGCCTCGCTCCTCGTGGCCGGCATCACGATGATGGCGGCCATCGACCTGCATCGCGATCGCAGCGACGCATTGCCGTCGCGTACCGCGGCCGTCGTAGTTCTGGTGTCGTTCTCGGTTTTCATCGGCATCCGCATTCCGCTGGTGGGCTACCTGCCGTTTCCGGTCGGCGGTGGCGAGCTGAGTTCGAACTGGCTGGCCGTCGTCAACTTCATCGTGCTGGCCCATGTCGGCGCCTTCGCCTTCCTCATGGTGTCGCTGACCAAGGAACGGCGCGAGGCCGAGCAGCGGAATTTTGCGCTGCTCGATCCGCTGACCGGGCTGATGAACCGCCGCGCCTTCATGTCGGCCGTCGAGCGCGCCACGCGGCGCCGCACCGGCTATGGTCGCGATCCGGTCGCGCTGCTGGTGCTCGATCTCGACAAGTTCAAGCAGGTCAACGACCGCTTCGGCCATGATGTCGGCGACCGCGTACTGGTGCAGTTCGCGCAGGTGGCCGAGACCGTCACCCGGCCGACCGACCAGCTCTACCGCATGGGCGGGGAGGAGTTCTGCTTCATCCTGCCCGATACCGAACTCGACGAAGCCATCGCGACGGCCGAGCGCATCCGGCGCACCTTCGAAGTCGCATCGGTGGATGCGCGGGGCTACGCCGTGCGGTCCACCGTCAGCATCGGCATCGCCGCGGCCAGCCATATGCGCTTCGATCTTGAACTGTTGCTCGAGGCGGCCGACAGCGCCGTCTACGAAGCCAAGGCCCGCGGCCGCAACCAGGTGGTGGTCGCCGATGCCACCGCGCTGCGGCGCCCGGTGGAAGGGATCAGGAAGCGGGCTTAGCGTCGGCGGACGTTCGACCGGTCAACCATTGACAGTGTAATTGCACGGAGCAGCCATCCAGCCCCGGCCGCATCATCGAGCGTGCTGGATCCCCGCCTTCGCGGGGATGACACCGAGTGTGTGGATGATCAGATGCATCCAGTCGTGCAGCGGTCAGTCCCGCGCCGGCAGCGTCACCTGGACGGCGCGGAGGCCGCCGGGGGCGAAGACGTCGAGATCGATCCCGACCTTGGGCAGCACCATGCGGCGGGTACGGGCCGAGAGGGCGAGGACGGCGCCGAGGAGCTCGGAGACGTTGCGCTTCTTCGGCATCAGACGGGCGGCGATGGCCTGCGTGGCGCGTCGCCGCGCACCGGCATCTTCCGCATTCAGATCGGACTGCCCAATGAAGCGGGCCAGTTCCGACAGGCTAGACGTATCGCTCATTCGGGCTACTCCAAACACAGGCCCTAAACACGCGCTTCCCTGGGTGGCTGACCTTTAGCTTTTCATCGCCAGGCAGCTCATCTTGGCTTTCTTGAGTTCGTTGCACGCCGCGGTTGCATCGTCGCGGCCGTTAAAGCCGGCGAAGCGGGCGCGGTAGAAGACCTGGCCGCTCTTTTCGAAGCGTTCGACATAGGACTTCATGTTGCCCAGCGCCGAGAGCTTGGCGGCGGCATTGCCGAGCAGCGAGCTGGCACCGGCCTCGGTCGGCGCAGCGCCGATCTGGACGATCCAGATGCCACCGGCAGGAGCCGCGGCAGCGGGTTCGGCGGCGATCGGGGCCGGCATGGCCTGCGGTTCGATCGAGGCAACCTGCACCGGGCGCTGTTCGACGCTGCCCGAAGTCATGAGGTCGATGGGCTGGCCGGCCTCGCCGATGCCGACCGGCGGCAGCAGCGGCGCGGAAGGCGCGGTCTGGCCGAGCGGAGCCGGTTCGGCGCCGAGCTGGAAGGTGTCGCTGAGCCAGGCGCCGATCACGTCGAGCGGACGGTCGCGCTGGGTCGGAGCGACGCTGGAAATGGCGGCGGTCGCCTGCATCGGCACCACCTGCTGCTGGATGCCGAGGTCGGCCGGACGCGAGGCCGGAACCGGCGCGCGTTCGACGCTAGCGACCACGACCTGGGGCTCGTTCTCGATGACTTCGAGCGCGGCGGCGGCGACCTGCACCTGCTGCTGTTGCCCATTGAGGCGCCAGGCGGGATAGGGCAGCGGCGTGACCGGCGTCGGATCGTCGGAGGCGACCTGCACGGTCGCGCCCTTTCGGCCCGGCTGCGGGATCATGGCGACGGCGAGATAGCTGCCGGCGCGGCCCGACTCGCCATACTTCTTGACCAGTTCGCGCACCTTGGCGTCGCGGCTGCCGCTGGTGTCAAAGCCGAATGCGGCTACCACGATGTGGTGGCCGTCCGAACGGGCGGCGGTCAGGAGGTTAAAGCCAGAGGCATTGGTGTAGCCGGTCTTGATGCCGTCCACGCCGCGCTCGCCCAGCAACCGGTTGTGGTTGCCGTAGGTGCGCTTGCCATAGGAGAAGCTGCGGGTCTGGAAGTACTCGTAGTACTTCGGAAAATGCTGGTAGATGGCGATGCCCAGGATGGCCTGATCGCGCACCGTGGTGACCTGATTGCTGTCGGGCAGGCCCGAAGCATTGCGATAGGTGGTGCGGCTCATGCCCAGCGCGCGCGCCGTGGCGGTCATGCGCTCGGCGAACTTGGACTCGCTCCCGGAAATGTGTTCGGCGATGACGCGGGCCATGTCGTTGGCCGAGATCGTCACCAGGGCCTTGATGGCGTTCTCGACGGTGATCTTGGAGCCCGACTTGAGCCCGAGCTTGGTCGGCACGGCCGAAGCGGCATGCTTGCTGACCGTCATCTTGTCGGAGAGCTGGATGTTGCCGGCCGAGAGCTCCTGGAAGAGCACATAGAGCGTCATCACCTTGGTGACGGAAGCCGGGTAGCGGGCCGCGTCGGACGCGCTCTCGTAGAGCACCTTGCCCGACTTGGCATCGACGACGATGCCGGCGAACTTGCGTGGAACGGAGGCCGCCTCAGCCGGCGCAGTGGCGGCGAAGGCGAGGAGCAGGGCAAAGAAAACGCGCGCGAGGGAGAGGCGCGAAATGGCATGAAACAGTCGGGAAAGCACCCAGAACTCCAACTCTTAACCGGGTCGGCACACGCCCCGTACGCAACGCTTACACAGGTTTGGCGCGGTGGTTCCCCAACGACCCACGACCGAACCCAAGCCGAAAGCTAGAGGAGGCCCGTTACCATTCCGTAAAATGCGATCTATTTCCGCCGCTTGGGTAAACGGGCGGGAAACCTGCCCATCTGGGTAGAAGTTTGAAGCCGATGGGCTCTTAACAGCGACGGCGTTTTGCCTACATAATGGCTTCACCATGCTGCTTCGTTTCGATGACATAAAGAGCCAAGCCATGTCCGTCGCAGCTGCGGCGACACAGCCAGGCATGGACGCTGCCAGCGCGGCGACAACCGATCTTACGCAGCCGGCCGAGGGGCGTTTGCGCCTTGGTCCGGATGAGGGCGGCAAGGATCGGGATGGGTCGAAGGGCGACACCGGGACCATCACCAGGACGCGACCCAAGACCAAGAAGCCGAGCCTCTATCGGGTTCTGCTTCTTAATGACGACTATACCCCGATGGAGTTCGTCGTTCTCATCCTGCAGGACGTCTTCAACAAGACCCGCGAAGACGCCATGCGCATCATGCTGCACGTTCACCAAAAGGGGGTGGGGGAGTGCGGCGTCTATCCATTCGAGGTGGCCGAAACCAAGGTCACGCGCGTGATGGACACGGCACGCAAGAACCAGCACCCGCTGCAATGCGTGATGGAAAAACAATAGGATAGTCACATGCCCTCATTTTCCCGCGGACTCGAAAAGGCCCTCCATCAGGCCATGAACCTGGCGCGTGAGCGCGCCCACGAGTTCGCCACCCTCGAGCACCTTCTGCTGGCGCTGACCGACGACCGCGACACCATCGCGGTGCTGACCGGCTGCGACGTCGACGTCGAGGCGCTCAAGGGCGATCTCGAAGATTTCATCAACGAGGAACTCGACAGCCTCGTGGTGCCCAACGGGCAGGACGCGCGGCCGACCGCCGCGTTCCAGCGTGTCATCCAGCGCGCGGTGATCCACGTCCAGTCCTCGGGCAAGGAAGAAGTGACCGGCGCCAACGTGCTGGTCGCGATCTTTGCCGAGCGCGAGAGCCACGCGGCCTATTTCCTCGAGCAGCAGGACATGAGCCGGCTCGACGCCGTCAACTTCATCTCCCATGGCATCACCAAGTCCGGCCCCAATGAATCGCGCCCGGTGCGCGGCTCGGAGAGCCCGGCCGGCGGCGACCAGGCCGAGGGCGGCGAGCGGCAGGGCGGCCAGAGCTCGGCACTGGCCGATTTCTGCGTTGACCTCAACGCCAAGGCCAAGGCCGGCAAGATCGACCCGCTGATCGGGCGTGATGCCGAACTGCGCCGCACCATCCAGGTGCTGTGCCGCCGTTCCAAGAACAACCCGATCTATGTCGGCGACGCCGGCGTGGGCAAGACGGCGATCGCCGAAGGTCTCGCCCGCAAGATCGTTGAAGGCGACGTGCCTGAAGTGCTGCGCGATGCCACCATCTACGCGCTCGACATGGGCTCGCTGCTGGCCGGCACCCGCTATCGCGGCGACTTCGAAGAGCGGCTCAAGGCCGTGATGAAGGAACTCGAAAAGCACCCGGACGCGATCCTCTTCATCGACGAGATCCATACGGTGATCGGCGCCGGCGCCACCTCGGGCGGCGCCCTCGATGCCAGCAATCTGCTCAAGCCTGCTCTGGCTTCGGGCGGCATGCGCTGCATCGGCTCGACCACCTACAAGGAATATCGCCAGTTCTTCGAGAAGGACCGGGCACTCGTCCGCCGCTTCCAGAAGATCGACGTGGCCGAGCCGACCATCCCGGACGCGATCGAGATCGTGAAGGGCCTGCGCCCGTATTTCGAGGACTACCACAAGCTCAAGTACACCGACGATGCCCTCAAGGCGGCGGTCGAGCTGAGCGCCCGCTACATCAACGACCGCAAGCTGCCCGACAAGGCGATCGACGTGATCGACGAGACCGGCGCCAGCCAGATGCTGCTGACCGCCGAGAACCGCAAGACGGTGATCGAGGTGACGGACATCGAGGCGACCATCGCCACGATGGCCCGCATCCCGCCCAAGTCGGTGAGCAAGTCGGACGCCGAACTGCTGGCCAATCTCGAGCGCGACCTGAAGACGGTGGTGTTCGGCCAGGATCAGGCGATTACGGCGCTCGCCTCGGCGATCAAGCTGGCCCGTGCCGGCCTGCGTGAGCCGGAAAAGCCGATCGGCTCGTACCTGTTCACCGGCCCGACCGGCGTCGGCAAGACCGAAGTCGCCAAGCAGCTCGCCGATACGCTCGGCGTCGAACTGCTGCGCTTCGACATGTCGGAATATATGGAGCGCCACACCGTCTCGCGGCTGATCGGCGCCCCTCCGGGCTATGTCGGCTTCGACCAGGGCGGTCTGCTCACCGACGGCGTTGACCAGCATCCGCACTGCGTGGTGCTGCTCGACGAAATCGAGAAGGCGCATCCGGACCTGTTCAACATCCTGTTGCAGGTGATGGACCACGGCAAGCTGACGGACCACAACGGCAAGTCGGTCGACTTCCGTAACGTGATCCTGATCATGACGTCGAATGTCGGCGCCATGGAGCTGCAGAAGAGCCCGATCGGGTTCGGCCGCAAGCGCGAGGCCGGTGACGACGAGGAAGCGATCAACCGGATGTTCACGCCGGAGTTCCGCAACCGCCTCGACGCCATCATCTCGTTCGGCCCGCTGCCGCCGCAGGTTGTCCGTCGCGTGGTCGAAAAGTTCGTGCTGCAGCTCGAGGGCCAGCTGGCCGAGCGTGGCGTGACCATCAACCTGACGCCGGAAGCGGCCGAATGGCTGGCGGTGCGCGGCTATGACGAACGTATGGGTGCGCGCCCGCTGGGCCGCGTTATCCAGGAACACGTCAAGAAGCCGCTGGCCGACCAGGTGTTGTTCGGCGAGCTGGTCAATGGCGGCACGGTGACGGTCGCCGTCGTCGGCGTCGGCCCCGATGCCAAGCTCGAGCTTGTCGCGGCCCCGCCGCGTCCCGCTAAGCCCAAGGCAATTGCCGCGCCCAAGAAGAAGGCGAAGGCCGCTGCCGAGGACAAGCCGGCTGAAGAGAAGAACTGAGTTCTTCGGATTGAGTTTGATGAAAGGCCGGGAGCGATCCCGGCCTTTTGTTTTGCAGGAGGGATGCATGGGGCTCGAGGGCAGGACCATTGCCATTACCGGCGTAGCGCGCGGACTGGGCAGGGCGCTGGTGATCGAGCGGTCGCGGACAGATTTTCTGACCTAGGCCGTGGGGCTTTTGACCGCGAAGCCCAGCAGCATCGCGGCGTAGACGGCGGCCGGGACCAGCACCGCCCAGATGCCGAGCCAGCCATAGGCGGCTGCGCCGAGGAGCGCACCGAGCAGCAGCGAGGCCCAGACCTGCAAATGCTGGAGCCAGCGCCAGCGTGGAACTTTACCCACCATTGCGCCGGCAAGATCCTGGCCGGCGGCGAAGAGCGTGCCGCTGACGAAGGTAGTGCCGAGGCGGGCGCCGCCGGAGAAGGGCAGGGTGGCGTTTTGCGCCCCGGCGCCCGCCGCGAGGATCAGCATGGCTCCGGACGCCGGGATGCCCGCGAGCATCAAGGCGAGCGTCACCGCGATCATGGCGATGACGAAGGTGAGGACGAGGCTCGGACCCCAGCGCGTGCCGCGCAGGGCGAGCAGACTGCCAGCGAAGCTGCCGAGGAAGAACATCACGACGAGGCCGAGCGGCAGCAGCACCAGATCGGCGCGGATGAGGCCGGTGCCGAGCTGGGTCGTGTTGCCGCTCATGAACGAGGTGTAGAAGCCGCCCAGCTCGATGAAGCCAACCGCGTCGATGAAGCCGACGCAGGCAGTGAGCAGCAGGCCGAGCGTGAGGGTGCTCTGGGGCTTCATGGGGAGACTCGGTGACGCATAGCCGGATGGTTACGCGTCGGGAGGCGTCTGTGAAGGGCCGCCAGCGGCTGCAGTCGCCGACTGAGAGGTCTCGGACGCTACCTTGCCGCTCGCGCCAATCCGTGCGCCACCAGCCGGTCGATCAGCTCGGGATAGCTTACGCCGCTGGCCGCCATGGCCTTGGGGTACATGCTGATATTGGTGAAGCCCGGGATGGTGTTGAGCTCGTTGATCAGGATGCGGCCTTCGGCCGTGACGAAGAAATCGACGCGGGCCATGCCGTCGCAGCCGACAGCGCGGAAGGCGGTGGCCGCGATGTCGCGGATGGCCGCTTCGACTTCGGGCGGCAGTTCGGCCGGCACGATGACGGCGGCGCCGTCGGCGTCGATGTACTTGGCATCGTAGGAGTAAAAGCCGTGGCTCTCGGCCGGGACGATCTCGCCGGGGCGCGAGACGAAGAGACTGCCGTCCGGGTTCTCCAGCACGGCACACTCGATCTCGCGGCCGCGGATGAATTCCTCGGCGAGGAGGAGCGGGTCGTGGCGGAAGCCTTCGGCGAGGGCGGCGGCGTAGCCGGCAGCATCGGTCACCTTGCTGACGCCGACCGACGAACCCTGTCGGGCCGGCTTCACGAAGAGCGGTAGGCCGAGTTCGGCCGAGAGGTCGGCAAAGCTCGGGGCGGCCCCTTCGCGGATGGTGACGGAGCGGGCGTTGGGCACATGCGACTGGGTGAGCAGGCGCTTGGCGAGATTCTTGTCGAGCGCGTTGACCGAGCCGGGAATGCCGCAGCCGACCAGCGGCACCTGTGCCACTTCGGCGAGGCCCTGCGCGGAACCGTCCTCGCCGAAAAGGCCGTGGAGCACCGGGAACAGCGCATCGATCTTCGGCAACTCGCTCATCGAGCCTGAAGCTGGCAAAGCCAGCAGGCGGCCCTTGCCGCCCGGGACGAGGGCGATCTCGGTGCCGGTCTCTGGAGTGCCGAGCTTGCCGCCTTCGAATGTGCTGAGCAGCCAGCGGCCGTCGCGGGTGATGAACACCGGAACGGCGTCGTAGCGCTCCGGCGACAGCGCCGCCATGACATTGGTGCCAGACATGACCGAGACGTCGTGCTCGGACGAGCGCCCGCCATAGAGGACGGCGATGCGCAGCCGGGGCGTGGAGGCGGTCATGAAAGCTCCGGACTAGAGGGCGGCCGCAATGGCCTTGGCCTGCGCGGCGAGATCCGCGTCATCGGCCTTGTCGCCGCCATGCGGGGCGAGGGCGACGTTCTCGTATATCGGGATGATGTGGAAGTGCAGGTGGAACACCGTCTGCCCGGCCGGCGCTTCGTTGAACTGGGCGACGCGGATACCGTCGGCGCCGAGCGCCTTTTTGGCCGCTACGGCGAGGCGCTGCACATGGCCGATGGTGGTGGCGAGCACCGTCGGATCGGCATCCAGCAGGTTGCGCGACGGTGCCTTGGGGATGACCAGCATATGGCCCTTGGACTGCGGGAAAATGTCCATCATGGCGAGGACATTGCCGTCCTCGAACACCTTGTGCGCGGGGACTTCGCCGCGGAGGATCTTGCCGAAAATGTTCTGCGGATCGTAGTCGCTCACGAGGCGGCTCCCATTAGTGCGTCGGGTGCGTAGGCGTTGCTGGGATAGTCGGCAATGGTTTCTTCGATGAGGTCGGCGGCAAAGCCGGTGCCGTCCTCGTGCATCAGCTTTTCGCGCAGGTCGAGCGCGGCGGCAGCGTAGGAGGGTTCGGTAGCGAGGTCTTCGAGCGCAGCGGCGAGGATGCCCGGGGTGAGCTTGCGGAGGCGCACCGGGGCGGGGCCGCAGCCGAGCTCGTAGACGCGCTTGCCCCAATAGGGCTGGTCGAAGAACTGCGGCACCACGAAGGTCGGCTTGCCGGCATAAAGGCCGGCGTAAGTCGTGCCGGCGCCGCCGTGATGAACGACACCTGACACATATTTGAACAGCTCTGTGTGTGGCGCCTTGGAGATCGAATAGACGGTCGAGGGTAGTTCCTCGGCCTTGATGCCGCCCCAGCCCGAACCGATGACGACACGGCCGCCCCACATCTTCACCGCCTTGGTGATGATCTCGGTATTGCGCGCGGCGCCCCAGGGCATCGAGCCGAAGCCGAGATAGATCGGTGCCGGACCGTCATCGAGGAACTTCTGGAAATCTGCGTCTGGCTTCCAGCCGGTGGTGTCGTCTAGGCGCCAGAAGCCGGTAACGTGGGTCGTCTCCGGCCAGTCGCCCGGGCGCGGTGACAGGGTGGGCGAATAGGCATGCAGCGCCGGGATGTTCTCGCCCCAGGCGTTCTTGGAGAAACCACCGCGCTTGCGCGAGCGCAGGCCGAGCAGCTTGGCGCGCATGCGGTCGCGCGGGAAATCGTAGTAGCTCTGCTGCGCCGCCTGGATGAAATAGCTCAGCCGGTTGACGATCGGATCGAGCGAGATGCGGTTGAACAGCGGCTCCATTGGCGGGCCGTCGAAGGTGAAGTGCGGGAACTCGCCGGTCGGGTTGATCGGCTGGAACGCCGTCATGATCGCCGGCACGTCCAGCGCCTCGGCGACGTCGATGGCGAAATTGGTCGTCTGGTGGAAGACGATGGCATCGGCGCCCTGTGCCGCGGCCCAGAGCTGCTTGCAGGCTTCCTTGAGGATCTGCTGGCCCTGCTTGAGCAAGGTCGGCGCGTAAAGCAGCAGGTTCTTCGACATGGCGTTGTCGAACTGGCTCTGCCGGATGAAGGCCTGGATATCGGCACCCAGATTGTGGAACTCGATGCCATGGCCGGTCACGAAGGACTCGAAGTCGCTCGTGGTGCAGAGGACGACCGAAAAGCCGCGCTTCTGCAATGCCTTGGATAGGGCAACGAAGGGCTGAACATCGCCCATGGTTCCGATCGCGGCAATCGCGACGCGTTTGCCCATGCAAACCTCACCAGACCTGTTTTGGCAGAGCCTCAGGGCCCGCCAGCCCCGGCTTCTCGTTGCCAGATGGCGAACCTGCGGTCAACTGGAGGGGGGCTCGCCTTTGCGGAAGGGTGTGTATGCGTTGAGAACGCGCTGCTCTTCCACCACCGAAGCCCGTTCCTGATCGAGGAAAGAGGCCACAGCATGGCGTAGGCCGGCATGGCCGATCCAGTGGATGGAGCGCGTTGTGGACGGCTCGTAGCCGCGGGCCAGCTTGTGCTCGCCCTGGGCGCCCGCCTCCACCGTCTTGAGACCGTGGGCGAGGGCGTAGTCGATGGCCTGGTAGTAGCAGAGCTCGAAGTGGAGGAAGGGCACGTGGCGGGTGGCGCCCCAGTAGCGGCCGTAGAGAGTGTCCTTGCCGATGAGATTGAGCGTGCCGGCGATCGGCTCGTCGCCGTCATAGGCGATCATCAGCAACACGCGGTCGGCCATGGAATCCGACAGCAAAGAGAAGAACTTGCGGTTGAGGTAGGGCCGGCCCCACTTGCGATTGCCGGTGTCCTGATAGAACTCGAAGAAGGCGTCCCACACGGCTTCGGTGAGGTCGGTGCCGGTGATCCACTTGACGGTGAGGTCGTCGCCCAGCGCATCGCGGCGCTCGCGACGGGTCACCTTGCGGTGACGGGACGAGAGGCTTTCGAGGAACTCGTCGAAACTCGCAAAGCCTTGATTGTGCCAGTGAAATTGCGTGTCGTGCCGCACCAGCCAGCCGGCGGCGCGGGCGATTTCCGCCTCGGCCTCGGGGACGAAGGTGGCGTGCACGGACGAGATGTCGTTGCGGCCGGCGAGGGTCTCGGCGGTGGTGAGCAGAGCCCGTTTCAGCGCCGGATCATCGTTTGGAACCAACAGCTTGGGTGCCGTCACCGGAGTGAACGGCACGGCGCATTGCAGCTTTGGATAGTACTCGCCGCCGGCGCGGGCGAAGGCATCGGCCCAGCCATGGTCGAAGACATACTCGCCCTGGCTGTGCGACTTGAGAAAAGCCGGCATCAGCCCGACGGGTTTGTCGTTGGATTTCAACAGGATGTGCTGTGGTTGCCAGCCGGTGCGACGCGTCGCCGAGCCGCTCTCTTCGAGGGCCAGGAAGAAGGCGTGGTCGAGGAATGGATTGTCCGGCCGGCCATTCGTCGACGACACCAAACCGTTCCAGATGTCCGAGGAAATCTCCCGCGTGGACGGAACGATGTCTGCTGAGAGTTCATGAATGTCTGTCACGGTGACACCCAATATGTGTCACCGGGGCGCCGCACGGAAGGGTCAGCGCGGAACAAATCCTTCGAACACCAGCTGATCGGCGCGGGTGAGCGCTTTCTGCGCCTGCGCGTCCGACTTGATGGTCCAGGCGGTGACGGGCATGCCGAGCGCGTGGAAGAAGCGGACCGCGGGCAGGTCGAGCGCGATGTCGTGGCAGGAGATGAAGTCGAAGCGGGTCACCGGCCAGTGCAGCAGGTGCCGGAGCACGAGCTTGCGGCTGGTCGGGATGTCGTCATCCCACTCCGGGATTTTCCACGAATAGGTGATGATGCCGAGCTTGCCGGTGTAGCCATGCCTGCGCATGGCGACGAGCAAGGTGGGGTCGAACGACTCGATGACATTGGGACCGCGATAGGCGGCGAGCGCCTTGGCGACCGCGCTGGCGAGCGCTTCGGTCTGGCGCGGCGAGTACTGGCGCTTGAGCTCGATCTGCAGCAGCGTGCGGCCGGCCACCTGATCGAGGAACTGCTGGAAGGTCTGCGGGCGATCGCCGGTGGACGAGTGGAGGAGGGGCAGGGCGCCGACCTCGGCCATGGAGATCTCGTCCGAGCGGCCCGGGCGGCCGACTAAGCGATCGAGATCGTCGTCGTGGAAGATGTAGGGCACGCCGTCCGACGAGAGCTGTACGTCGCATTCGATGGCGTAACCGCCCGCGATAGCGGCCTCGAAAGCCGAGGCGCTGTTTTCGATCACACCCGTGGAGATGTCATGCAGGCCGCGATGGGCAATCGGATTCGGAAACAGCGGGTTACGGGTCAAAGCGGACTCATTTTCTGAGGAGCGCTACCGGCTAGCAGCGCTCCATGACAGCCGTGTTTCAGAGGTGTTGCCGGAGGCCGCTGCCTCAGACCTCGATGATGCCTTCGACTTCGACGGCGGCACCGAGCGGAAGCGAGGCCATGCCGATCGCCGAACGGGCGTGGCGGCCCTTGTCGCCGAGCACGCCGATGATCAGGTTCGAGGCGCCGTTGGCGACGAGGTGCTGTTCGTAGAAGTCGGGCGCCGAGGCGACGAAGACGGTGAGCTTGAGCACCTTCTTGACCTCTTCGAGCGGCACGCCGGCGCTCGAGACGATCTGGCTGAGGAAGTTGACGGCAGCGAGCTCGGCCGCGTTGCCGCCCTGCACGACGTTCATGTTGTCGCCGAGCCGGCCGGTGACCACGCCCTGCTCGTTGGAGGAAATCTGGCCCGAGATGTAGACGATGTTGCCCGTCCGGGTGATCGGAATATAGCTGGCGGCCGGGGCCTTGGCCGGGGGCAGCTCGTAGCCATATTCACGGAGCTTATCGAGGGGCGTCGTCATTTCGGGTTACCTTCTTGTTCCGATGTCTTGTCGTCCGGCTCTAGTTCCGCCTTTTGGGCCGCCCGGGCTTTCACCCGGTCGTAGAGCTTGCCGCGAATGACCGCCTCGTTGCCGAAACGGTTGCGAACCCGGTCCATGGCCCGCTCCGCTGCCGCCCTTCGGGCGATCTGTGGTTCGAGCAGGTCGACCGGGTCGTCGCCCTTGGCCTCCATGAGGCCCGAAAGACCAATGCCGATCAGGCGGAAGGCAGTACCATCGACCTCGCGGGCGAGGAGCTGCAAACCGGTCTCGTAGAGCACATTCGCAAGTTGCGAAGGGATCATCAGGTGCCGGGCACGCGTACGCAAGCGAAATCCCGCCGACTTGAGCTTGAGCGTCACCGTGTCGCCCATGATGCCCTTGGCCTTGAGACGCCCGGAAAGCCGCTCACACAAGGCCAGAAGCTCGGTTGAGAGGGCCTCGAAGTCGGTGAGGTCGGTGTTGAAGGTGGTCTCGGACGAGATCGACTTCATCTCGCCATCCGACGAGATGGCGCGTGAATCCTCGCCGCGGGCGAGCCGGGCGAGGCGTACGCCAGAATCGCCGAAGCGGCGCATCAGGTCTTCGGGTGCGGCCGCCTGCAGGTCGCCGATGGTCTCGTAGCCTTCCTTGCGCAGTGTTTCGGCGAAGACCTTGCCGACGCCGAAGATGAGGCTCACCGGCTGTTTGGCGAGGAACTCGACGGTCTCGGCCTTGCCGATCACGGCAAAGCCGCGCGGCTTGTCGAGATCGGACGCCGTCTTGGCGAGGAACTTGTTGTGGCTGAGGCCCACCGAGATGGTGACGCCGATCTCGTCTTCGACGCGCTTGGCGAAGCGCGCCAGGGTGACGGCCGGCGGCGCCTTGTGCAGCGCTTCGGTACCGGAGAGATCGAGGAAGGCTTCATCGATCGAGAGCGGCTCGACCAGCGGCGTCAGCGTATCCATGATGGCGCGGATCTGCCGGCTGACCGCGACGTACTTCGACATGTTGGGTGGGATCACCACCGCGTTGGGGCAGAGCCGGTTTGCGGTGAACATCGGCATGGCCGAGCGTACCCCGTACTGCCGGGCGATGTAGCAGCAGGTGGAAACCACGCCGCGCACGCCGCCGCCGATGATCAATGGCTTGTCGTTGAGGCTCGGATCGTCGCGCTTTTCGATGGAGGCATAGAAGGCGTCGCAGTCGACATGGGCGATCGAGAGCGAGAACAACTCTTCATGCGCCATGATCCGCGGCGAGCCGCATCTGGCGCAACGATCAGGCCTGGCCGGACCGGTGGCGGTGGCAAAGCAGTTGCGGCAGAGAATCTGCAGCAGGGCCACGGTTCATCCCGCCGGATTGAGCTTTGCCCAGACGCGCATGAAGCTCTCGGGCGAGATTTTCGCATTGGCGCAGAGCGCCAGCAGCAGCGGCTCGTTCTGGGCGAAATAGTCGATGAGCCCACGAGCAAAGGAATCGGTGCCTGCGCCGCGGCGGACCGCATCGGGCGATGTGCCCGTCTGGACCATGAACTCGCCGAGCTGCTCCGGATTTTCGGCGAGGTGGCCAAGGCACAGATCTGCCAGCATTTTCGGGTTCAGCGGGTCGGGCTTCAGGCCGGGCAAGTCGGGTCTCGTTTCAGGGTTTGGAAATGCATTGATGTTACTTCACCGATCAGGCAATACACAGTGCCTGCGGGAAATCCCGGTGGAACAGAAGGCGACATGCCCAAGACCGTTATGATCGTTGAAGATAACGAGCTCAACATGAAGCTCTTCAACGACCTGCTCGAATCTCGCGGCTACAACATCATCCAGACGCGCAACGGCATGGAAGCCCTCGGGCTGGCCCGCGCTCACCATCCGGACCTGATCCTGATGGACATCCAGTTGCCCGAAGTCTCGGGCCTGGTGGTGACCAAATGGCTCAAGGAAGACGATGATCTCGCGTCGATCCCGGTGATCGCCGTCACCGCCTTCGCCATGAAGGGCGACGAGGAGCGCATCCTCCAGGGCGGCTGCGAGGGCTACATATCGAAACCCATCTCGGTGCCTCACTTTTTGGAAACAATTGCCCGCTACATTGGACCGGCTTAGGTAGCTGGTAAGTCGGGCATTTTTCCCGAAATCGTGGGGGCGAACAGTCTTTGACGGCACGTGTGCTGATCGTTGACGATATTCCGACGAATGTGCGTCTGCTCGACGCGCGCCTGACCGCGGAATATTTCGAGGTGCGAACCGCATCGTCTGGCCGCGAAGCCCTGGCTATCTGCGACGCCGAGGACATCGACATCGTCCTGCTCGACGTCATGATGCCGGAAATGGACGGCTTCGAGGTGTGCCAGCGCCTCAAGACCAACCAGCATACTGCCCACGTCCCGGTGCTGATGATCACGGCGCTCGACCAGCCATCGGATCGTGTCCGCGGCCTCGAAGTCGGCGCAGACGATTTCCTGACCAAGCCGGTCGACGACATCCAGCTGATGGCGCGCGTCAAAAGCCTGGTCCGCCTCAAGGCGCTGACCGACGAACTGCGCGCCCGCGCCAAGACCGGCCAGGAGATCGCCATCGAGGATGCCATGCGCGCCATGGACTCGATCAATTCCGAAGGCGGCCGCATCCTGCTGATCGATACCGATGCGCGCCACGCCGAACGCATCCGTGGCTACCTCGCCACCGCCAACCATGTCGACGTGCTCGCCAACCCGTCCGACGCGATCCTTGCGGTCGCCGACGGAAATTACGAGCTGGCGCTGGTGTCCATGTCGCTGGGCGATTTCGACCCGTTGCGCGTCTGCTCGCAGATGCGCACCGCCGAGCACACCAGAACCCTGCCGATCATCCTGATCGCCGACGAGGCCGACCGGCCGCGCGTGGTGCGTGGGCTCGACCTCGGGGTCAACGACTTCATCATGCGGCCCGTAGAGCGCAACGAGCTCTCGGCGCGCGTGAAAACCCAGATTCGCCGGCAGCGCTATGCCGTGGAACTGCGCCAGAGCGTGACCAACACGCTGGCGCTGGCGGTGACCGACGAACTCACCGGCCTCTACAACCGCCGCTATTTCGACCGCCACCTGTCGCTGATGCTGGAAAAGGCGCGCGAGCAGGAGCGCGACATGGCAGTGATGCTGATCGACATGGATTTCTTCAAGTCGGTCAATGACACGCATGGCCACGATATCGGTGACGCCGTGCTCAAGGAATTCGCCGTGCGCCTGCGCCGGAATATCCGCGGCGTCGATCTCGCCTGCCGCTTCGGTGGCGAGGAATTCGTGGTGCTGATGCCCGATACCGACTATCGCCAGGCCCAGAACGTCGCCGAGCGCGTGCGCACCGCCGTGGCCGAGCGGGCGTTCGACATGGGCGCGCAGCAGCCGCTGGCCGTGACCGTGTCGGTGGGCGTGGCGCTCAACGAGAGCGAAACCGATACGCCCGAGATGATCCTCAAGCGCGCCGACGTGGCGCTCTACCGCGCCAAGCGCGAAGGCCGAAATCGCGTGGTGTTCGACGCGGCGTGAGGCGGGTGAGCCCGGACCCTCGTGGTTCGACAGGCTCACCATGAGGTCCTCACGAACGCCGATCCAACAGTAGCCCTCATGGTGAGCCCGTCGAACCATAAGGGCGTGCGACGGCCGATCGAGCCAGGAGGACAGATGGACCAGCAGATCCATGAAGGCTCGTGCCTCTGCGGCGCGGTGAAGTTCACCGTGGTCGGTGAGCTCGCGCCACCTAGCGCCTGTCATTGCAGCAAGTGTCGCAAACATACCGGCCACTTCGAGGCCGGTACCGACGTGCCGCGCTCGGCTGTGACGGTGAGCGGTGGCGATCGCGTCACCTGGTTCCAGTCGTCGGAAAAGGTGCGGCGCGGCTTCTGCTCGGTCTGCGGTTCGTCGCTGTTCTTCGACATCACCCATATCGACCGCATCGGTCTCAGCATGGGCGCCTTCGACACGCCGACGCGGACACAGCTCACCATGCATATCTTCGTGGCCGACAAGGGCGATTACTACGATATCGCCGACGGGCTGCCGCAGCATCGCACAGTGCCCGGACGGGATTAACCGGAATCCGGTCCAGCCGATGCGACGTTTTGGCAGGTCGCGCGTTATCCGGGACCTGCATGTCCGCAGCGTCACGGAGATTTTCGATGGGACTTCTGATCAGCATCCTCATCACCTTCCTGGTGGTCGTGCTCATTCTCTATCTGGTGCAGCGCCTGCCGGTGGAAGCGCGCATCAAGCAGATCATCCAGATCGTGGTGATCATCATCGGCATCATCGCCCTGCTGAAATACCTGGCGGTGTTCTGACGCCACTCGCGCCCAGGACGAAAGACAGCGGCCCGATCAACACGATCGGGCCGCTTTTGTTTGGCCGGGTCTACGCCGCCGGTACGTCCGTGCCGGGCACGGGTGAGGGTGGCACCTCCGCAGGTGGCACCGGCGGAATCTGGTCGGGCGGCTCGGGGAAGGTTCCGGGCACCCGGTCGGGCTGGTGGCCGGGGACCGGCGGGATGAAATCGGGGCCGGGCACCGGATTCGGATTGGGAATCGGCGGCGTCGGTTCGCCAGGAATGGTCATGGTCGCCTCCTAGTCGAGCGGCGGCTTTTCGGTGGGCTGCGGCGTCGGGCCGGGCTCGCGCAGCGGATCGCGGCTGAGAGGCAGGCCGGGGATCTGGCCTTCGGGCAGGTCGCGCTCGGAAATCTGCTCCTCGGGGAGGTCCGAGGGAACTTCGTCGGGCTGGTAGTCGGGATTGTGCGGCTGGGGCATCGGAAGTCTCCGGGAGGGGTCTGCCGGGTCAACTTCAGAGCCACGGCAATCGTTCCGGGACAGGGCGGGATCGGGTCCAGTCGATGACGTTGTCCCCACTGGTATTCGATAAAGCTCGACCGAGTAAGGTTAACTCTTCATTACGTTTTTTGCTGGCGCTTGAGTCGCAGGCAGCTTCGAGTAGGTTGCCACCAACGAGATCGCGCTACGTCTATGACAGCGTTATCCAGAAAACCCTACGACTTCTCAGGTCCGCCGCAACTCCTGAGTCCGTAGGGGGCTGGTCCGGATGCGGACAGAGTGGCCTCTTCGACATGCCGCTCCGGACCAGCCGCTCTTTCACGAGCGACTGACGACGCAGGTCAGTCTCTCAAAGCGTTTGGGAACGCCGAAACGAAAACCCCCGCACTTTGGAAGTGCGGGGGTTTTTGTATTCCGGAGCTCCGGAAGCCGATCTTACTTGATCTTGGCTTCCTTGAACTCGACATGCTTGCGCACGACCGGGTCGTACTTCTTGTACGAGAGCTTCTCGGTCTGGGTGCGGGCGTTCTTCTTGGTCACGTAGTAGAAGCCGGTGTCGGCGGTCGACACGAGCTTGATCTTGATCGAATTGGCTTTTGCCATGGTCTTGTCCTCGAAACAGGTCGGGCCAAGCCCGTCAAATTTGGCCGCAAACTACGGATTTGCGGCCGAATGTCAAGCCGAGCCTCGGCCCGCTTTTGTTCAGCTGGCGGTGGGGCGGTGAGCCGGGTCGAAGCCGTGCATGTAGTTGGCCCACTGCAGGCCCACGACCGCGCCCTTGACCGACGGCAGCATGGCCAGCGGCAGGATCAGCGCCAGCGGCACCATGGTGGCCAGATAGACCCAGGGCTGCTGCGGGGCGACCGACTCGAGCTCCATCATGATGCCGATGATGATGTGGCCCACGATGATGATCGAGATGTAGGGCGGCATGTCGTCCGCCTTGTGCCACTTAAGCTCTTCGCCGCATTCCGAGCAGGTGTCGGCGACCTTGAGGTAGGCACGGAAGAGCTTACCTTTGCCGCAATTGGGACAGCGGCACTTGATGCCGTTCCAGATTGCCTGCCACGCCACCCGCGGCTCGCGCGCCGCATGCACTTCCACGCTCATTTTCGCCTCTTGCTCCGGGCCGCGCTTTTACCCTTAGGCCCGTAACTCCTAAATGGGCGCTTACCCGCGTGTTTCCTATCTGACGGATTGACGCGGGCGCCTTCGCTGAGAAGCTCGAAGCGCAGCGCGCCGGCGACCGGGGCGGCCTCCAGCAGTTTCACTTCCACCGTATCGCCCAGGCGGAACATTTCGCCGGTACGGTCGCCGATCATCGCCTGCTGCTCTTCGACGAAGCGATAGTAGTCCGCACCGATGGTGGAGGCCGGGATGAAGCCGTCGGCGCCGGTTTCGAGCAGGCGCACGAAGAGGCCCGAGCGGGTGACGCCGGAGATTCGGCCCATGAACTTGGCGCCGATCTGCTGGGCGAGGAACTGCGCGAGGAGGCGATCCGCGGTTTCGCGCTCGGCCGCCATGGCGCGGCGCTCGGTGGAGGAAATGTGCTGGGCGATGCCCTGCAGGTGCGAAATCTCGGCATCGGTGAGGCCGTCGTCACCGAGTTTCAGGGCGCGGATCAGCGCGCGGTGGACGATGAGGTCGGCATAGCGGCGGATCGGCGAGGTGAAGTGAGCGTAGCGGTCGAGGTTGAGGCCGAAATGGCCGTAATTGTCGGCCGAATACTCCGCCTGCGCCTGGCTGCGCAGCACCATTTCCGAAACCTGCTCGATCTTGTTGGCCTCGCGGGCCTTGCCGAGGACGCGGTTGAAGTCCTGCGGCCGCACGGCGTCGGTCTTGTTGAACGGCAGGTCGAGCGAGGCGAGGAAATCGCGCAGCGCGCCGAGCTTTTCCTGACTGGGCACGTCGTGGACGCGATAGAGCAGGGGCGTGTTGTGCTTTTCCAGCGTCTCGGCGGCCGCGACATTGGCGGCGATCATCATCTCCTCGATGAGCCGCATGGCTTCGAGCCGCTCTGGGACGCGGATGTCGGCAACCATCCCGGCCTTGTCGAGGATGATCTTCCGCTCGGGCAGGTCGAGATCGAGCGGGCTGCGCTTGGTGCGGGCCTTGACCATGGTTTCGTAGGCGCGCCACAGCGGCTTGAGGATGGTGTCGAGGATCGGGCCGGTCTTGTCGTCCGGATTGCCGTCGATGGCGGCCTGCGCCTGCTGGTAGCTGAGTTTTGCCGCCGAACGGAACAGCACGCGGTGGAACGAGTGCCGCCGCTTCTTGCCTTCGGCGTCGAACACCATGCGGACGGCGAGCGAGGCTTTGTTGGCGCCTTCCTTGAGCGAGCCGAGTTCGTTCGAGATGCGCTCGGGCAGCATCGGCACGACGCGGTCGGGGAAATAGACCGAATTGCCGCGCAGATACGCCTCGCGGTCGAGCGCCGTGCCCGGCGTCACATAGGCGGCGACGTCGGCAATGGCGACATAGACGATATGACCGCCGGGATTCTGCTGGTCGGTGTCCGGTTCGGCATAGACGGCGTCGTCATGGTCCTTGGCGTCGGGCGGATCGATGGTGATCAGCGGGATGTGACGCCAGTCCTCGCGTCCCCTGAGGTCGGCTTCCTTGGCCTCTTCGGCTTCCTTCAGGACGGAGTTCGGGAACTTGTAGGGGATTTCGAGGGCGTGGATGGCGATCATCGACACCGCGCCTTCGGAGTTCGGATTGCCGATGACGCCGGTGACCCTGGCCTTGGGGATCATCAGGCGGCCCGAGAGCTTGACCTCGACTTCGACGAGGTCGCCATCGCGGGCATCGCCGAGATAGCCCAGCTGGATGCGCATTTCCTTCTGCTTGCGATCGACCGGGATCAGCCGCGCCCCGTCCTCGTCCATACGGACGATGCCGATCTGGCCGCGCCGCGGCTTGTCGAGGATTTTCATCGCCCGGGCGGTGTA
>VFQQ010001947.1_pt1 | contig 25822 bp, 38 predicted proteins | sample 3512341 | NCBI WGS metagenome assembly VFQQ01 (sample SAMN10412373, study PRJNA504923) | tailings metagenome | isolation source: Relicate 2 Philex TSF1 revegetated site | place: Philippines: Tuba, Benguet | collected 2017-08-29 | reverse complement strand
CTCAGACATCCAAGGAAGGTGAGCCGCAGCAGCGCTCAAGCCCGGCGAAAGGCGAACGCTCTAGAGCGGGCACTGCGAATGTTGTTTGAGAAACGCCCTGTTTGGAAATCTCAATCCTCGTGCCACCAATCCCCCGAAAATCATGCAGTGAAACGATAGCTGCTCAACGGCCCTAGACTGTCTGGCACACGACCAGTCAGCGGGTGGCAGGAAAGCACCCTGGCAGGGACTGGTGTCTTCATAGCAGCCACTAAAACACTAGACGGCATGGCGACGAAAGCAAAGTGGTGCAGGAGGAATGTGGCGAGGCGGGCAGTCATTGGAAGGAGAAGTCGTTAAAAGATTGAGTGTTTTAATCACAGAGGATCAGAAACAGCCTCAAGTGTATAATCATCCTGCCCGCCTCGCCAGAAGGGTGCCGCAGCACGTGCAGAAGAAATGTCGATGCAGTGGTGCAGCCAGGAGAGCGACCAGGCAGGCAGCACGCTCACCTCAGCAGACTCAAGTAGCCATGTGGGAGTCTGGCGGTGAGCCAAGGCTTGATAGTTGTGGGCTTGACAATTCCAGGATCAAAATGGTAGATTACTTAGGGTTGAGGGTTCCTGCGGTGTGCAGTGGGTGGTTGAGCGGCGGGTGAGAGGTGTGTACAGTGAGGGATGTCGGGACGTATATACATGCGGGCTGCACCACATGCAGCAGCCAGCACTGAAACTCGCCCCTGTTGCTCTTGCTGCGTGGTATGTTGAGCGAAGGGGGGGCAATATGCACCCAGCGCTCGACCGTCAGCACAGCGTAACGCATCTTCCCATGGTCAGGTGAGGTGCTCCCTTGTCAACCCCCCCAGCGAATGACTGCAGACCAAATTCTGCTCACCAGCTGGAGCGCTCGCACAGTAGTTGTCCAGCGAAGGTGGAGGGGTCAACACCGAGGTCCAATGCAGCGGGGCTTGCATTTGGTGCCTACACAAAGTGAACGGTGGGGTGTGCAGGCAGCGGGTGAGCATTGGTGCACAAAGAGGAAGGGTCAGCAGGCACATGAAACGGAGCCAGATTAAGTTGGCGCTTGGGTGTGGGGGAGATGAGGAAAAGATGTCCAGGGGCAATCGTCCTGCTGGGGCATGCTGTGGGCGCCGGCAGGATAGCGAGCCCCCAGGTCAATGGCCGGTGATGCCTTGATCATAACACCTCCCGGCCTCGGCGCTCTTGCTTCTGGGAACGGACCCCAGGGGACGGCATAGCCCCAGCGGCCAACTATTTTGAAGCCTGGCGGATGCAGAGCAGCGGCGCGGCGTGCCTTGTGGTGCAGGGCAGTGGCAGGGTAGCAGCAGGGCAAGCGTACGAGTGCAACATGGGTGCAGGCTGGGTGGGCAGGTGCACGAGTCCGGGTTCCGCTCAGACAGCCAAGAGAAACACGATCTTCAATGGGCTCTGTGAGCCTCAGAAACTCTAGTCCGTTGATTTCTCGGTTCATCACCGCAGTACCCGGTTGGAAGAAACGGAGGGCAAACGAGCAGCAAGTGGCAATTGCGAAAAGTGCAGAGCAGCTCACCATGGTCGGATGCGTGCCCAACTGGAATAATGTGTGGAACGGAGTCACACTTGAGGCTCGCATGGTCGACCTGCGTCGAGGGGCAGGCGGGGGGCGGCAGGCACGGTTGGGGCTATGGCTGGCGCAGACGGGCGTTGCATGTGCAGCATGGCTTTCGCCGGCGAGAGTGGATCGGTCACTAGTTATCGGCATGAGCGGTGGCTTCATCAGCAACACGGACCATAGTGAAAGGGTATCCTCATCTCCACTCGCGGCATCACACCAAGGCAAGCAGGCAGCAGGCGTGGAATGCACTGAAGCATTGCAAGGCAGCCGAAGCTGGCGGCGCGCATCGCTCAGTCAAAGAACGTGAGAAAGAACCGTGCTTCTCGTCACAGAGATCAGAGTGAGCTGGGAAAACGGCATTCGTCACCGCGAGCGGGCCGCCGGCCGTGTGCGGGATGCAGGGATGCAGGCGCAGGTGCAGCAGGGGTGGATGCAGCAGTGGGCAGGGCGTGCGCTTGCGGGTTCAGGGCCAAAAACGGCAGTCAAGTCCTCAATGCTGGTGCCCTGGCTGTGGGCGCAGGTAGGACTGGGGCGACAAACAAATCGTCACCACCCGGGCGCGTGCAGGGTGCAGCAGCAGCGTGTGGTGCAGCGAAGGCAGCAAGGCAGGGGACGGTGAGCGGCAGCGCGCACCTGATGCAAGGTGGGCAGTCCACAGGGTGTACCAGTCCTGTTTACTAGGCCTTGAGCATGCTGCAAGAGTGGCAAATGGCAGCAGAGGGAAGCGATCAAACAGGCAGGGGAGCGACGGCGGCGGCGGTGTGCGACTGCCAGAGGCCTCGCCAACACACATCCATATGTATGCTGCCGCTGCAGAGCCGTGTGGCACTTGCACAAGCCGCTGGGCCGCCCGGCAGCCGTGCATGCAAGCACACTTCTTGAGGGCGAGCAGCCGGCGCAACCCCGCAGGCAGCCACACGCCCACACACCTTGCAGCGATGGCTAGATGGCGCTGGCAGCCCGATAGACGGGAATGGGCTGCAGCACGCTGCTGGGGAGCATGCGAGTGCTGGGGACCGGGCCCCCAGAGGGGCCTTGCGGCCCAGATGGCTGCAGCCAAACAAGGCGCGGGGGAACAAGTGGCGCACGGGCCGTGCGGCACGCTCTTGTGGGCCGCATGCACACTGCTTCGCCCATGCAGGGCTGCCAGGATCATCCCAGGGCCCATCGGCGGCGCTCACGGCCTCCCGAGACCCCGATCGTCGGCACCCCAGCTCCCAGGCCTCCATCGGGCCAAAGTTGCCGCATTTCCCAGCCAAACAACGCCGAACAGCCCTGCAACCGGCCCTCCCGCATCCCCCAACCTCGATCGGACTGGTCACACGCTTGTAGCGACACCCAGATGGCCGACGCAGAGCCCGCAGCAGCGGCACCGGCGGCCCCTGCCCCCGAGCAGCCCGCTCAGCAGCAGACGGCCGAGGCGCCAGTCGCACAGGAGGCGGCGGCTCCCGCTGCCGAGCAGCCCGCGCCTCCTGCAGCATCGGAGGCACCAGCGGCGGCGGCAGCAGCCCCGGCCGCTGCCGCCCAGCCGGCTCCCGCTGCGGCCTCGCCGGCAGCCGCTGCGGCCTCACCAGCAGCGACGGGATCAGAGCCGCGCCTGCCCGTTCGTGCCTACCTGGAGCAGACGGGTGAGTGCTCGCGTGGGCTGAGCAGCGGTGTCTGCGACGCGACGGCCGGTCGGCAATGCAGTGGCGTCCTTGCCATGCTTCGCCCAGCTCTGCCTCGTCACACAGGTGCTGCGACTTGCAAACTGTAGCCACACGCCACTGTCTGACAGCCTGCCAACCAGCCCCAGCACCGGCTGATCAGCCAGCTCCCATGCGCTCCCCCTTTGCAGTGGTGCCCGTGCTGATGCAAGGCATGATGGAGCTCAACCGCAAGCGGCCCGCCGACCCGATCGAGTTCCTGTGCGCTTTCCTGCAGCAGCACAACCCCAAGAAGCAGCAAAAGACAAACTGAGGCTGCCGCTCTGCTGATGTCGCCCATCACTTGTCGCTGCCCCCTGCCCGCCTTCCCTTCCTTGTGCCACCACCCTCGCCACCCAGGCTTGTTGCTGACCCTCTGTCACCATCGGTATCGCATTGTAAACTCATGACGCCTGTAAAAATTCTGCGGTTGAAATGATGCGCAGTCGCGTGGCGTCGTGCACAGCGTCGCTGCGGTGGGAGACGGGCGCTGCCTGCCGGGCTTCCGTCGCATTCCGGCCTCTGTTGGCGGCGTGATTAGCCATGTCAACCAACATGGAGTTGAAGGAGGCCCTCGCCGTGCTGCAGCTGCCCGCGAGCGCGCTGCCCACGTTGACCGCTGAGGCAGTGCGCAAGCAGTACTTGCGGCTGGCGCTGCGCACTCACCCAGACAAAAATCCGGATCCGCGCGCCGCGGAGCGCTTTGCTGCGCTGGGCGCGGCGCACGCGGCGGTGCTTGCCGCCCTCGCTGCCGACGCGGCGGCGCATGACGAGCAGCGGCGCACTGCAACCCTTTTAGAGCTGCTGCTGCGGGCGCTGGCAGGGGAGGACGTGGAAGCCGAGCTGCGGGCGGCGGGAGAGTACCGGCCGCCAGCCGCCTTTGGAGTGGACCTTGCGGTGCCATTCGATGCACGCGTGCCACAGGCGCCTGCTGGGCCAACGAACGCAGCGGCGGATGAGAGCCAGCCAGACATGCAGCAGGCCCTCCGGGAGATGTTTGAGGAGGAGGGACTGACTGAGGATGGAGACCCGCTGGCCGGCTATGAGCTCCCGCTTGTGCGCGAGGTGTAGTTGCAAATTTGGCTCGTTATCAAAGCCATGCTGCCCTGCAGCTGTGTTTGCAGCTAGCACTGCATTTGCTGCTGTGTTGCTTCAATGTATACAAATCGGTATCACCTTCAATATCCTGCTTGCTTCTCCCCCGCCTGTTTCCTTCCAAGCGCAACATGACCCATTCATTTGTTGCATAGCTTGTGCTGCAAAAGGCTTCTGAAACTTGAGATGAGTACAATGTGGAAACAAGGCAGAGAGGTACAACTGCGGCAGCTGCTCCAGAGAACGATCGATAAACACATACAGCACAGCAGCAGCAGTGGCATGGAAAGCAAATACACATGGATATGGGAAGGCCTGCTGCGGCGGAGCAGAGCCAGCCAGCCAGCCTGTCCCAGCCGGCCAGCCAGCAGGCTGTGCAAGTCACTGGCCCTTGCCGCCCTGCTGCTTGCGCACGTTCCAGCTCAGGCCCTCGCGCATGCTCAGGAACCAGTCATGGGAGGCATCCAGCGCGCACACCTGTGGGCAGGGAACAGGGGCACATGCGGCTCTGGCGGTCAGGTCGAGAAGCACTTAGGGGCCGCCGCAGTTGAGGCGTTTCACAGCATGCCGGGTGCCTCGGGCTTTCAGCTGGCCAAACCAGGAGCGGTATAGGAGGGGTGCTAGCAGGCTTGACCATGCATCCCAACCCTGCAACATACAGGGGAGTTCTGATTTCCGACCGGAGCCAGGCTCTGCTCCGACCACGCTCCCTGGCCTCCCATGCCAACGGTAACCCGCCCCTGCAACCCACCATGGGGGCGGGCCACTGGCTCATGGAGATCAGGACCGAGTCGCCTGGCCGCAGCTCCTGGCGGCTGCGCCCGTCAAATGAGCAGAAGGCTGAGGAGCGGCTGTCCAGCGGCACCTGTGATGGCGCAGCAGGGAGGGGCAGAGCGGCAGGGTTGTGGGGCAACCGGGGGCGACGGAGGTGCATCTGCTGAGACTGGCATCCAAGCGGTGATGGCAAGCGCAGCCAGGTCGGCAACCCAGCAGCAGCGCATGGGAGGCAGCAGCGACATGTGTTCGTCAGTCAGACCATGGTCTGCCACTCTGATGCCTCTCAACCAACACCAACGCACAGCACGTGCTTGGGAAGCACCAATGAGCCAAAGGAAGCAGGGGCAGCGCCTGCATGCAGCATGCCGACTGGCAGCCCACCTTGACGCGCAGTGCCACGTGCTCGGGCAGCACCAGCGGGCGCGACGACAGCGAGTGGGGGCAGATGGGCGTGAACAGAAAGCAGGGCACGGCGGGGTGCACCATGGCGCCGCCCGCCGCCAGGTTGTACGCCGTGGAGCCTGCGCAGGCGGAGGGAGGCGAAGGTGCACAGCGCTTTGCGAACCTTGCAACTGCTTGTGCGTGGCTTGCACTGCTGCGGACTGGGCTTGCAGTGCAGCTGCCTCTGTTGCTGGCATGCTAGCCTGCGCAGGCAACGCTCACCTGTGGGTGTGGCCACAATCAGGCCGTCCCCCTGCACAACTGTCACGTGGTTCTGGTCCACATAGCACTGCAGGCGGGCATCAGAGCAGGCAATGCCAATCGGGACAACTGTATGAGGAGCCCGCATGCGGCAGCTGCTGCGGTAGGGAATTGCACCCAGCCACCACTGAGGTGGTTGTGATGGGACGGCAAGCAGGCGGCCAAACCTGCATGCCGCCTGGCCCCATTGCTGCTCTGGCACGCAGCCAGTGCGGCAACAGACCAAGGGACGAACCTGCAGGTTGCAGAGCTGGGGCTTCATGCCGCGATCAATCACCACCTCATTCAGCACCACAGACTCCTGAGCGAGGGGGAGCAGAGAAAGGTTGCAGGGGTTTCAGAGCGGGCCAGCCACGTCCGCAGCGTGTTTGAAGCAGGGTGGATGTGCAGCTGGCTTATTGCACAAGCACACACAGCGGGCGCGACCACAAAGGTGTGATGAATGGGTCAACAGCTGCAGGCGCAGTCCTGCCCTGTGAATGGCAGACCAGCACTCGCCTCCTGGCAGGACGGTGCACCCGAACTCAGGTCGGGGCTGGAGCTGTTGCCGCGGATGATGCGGCACTGCAGCAGCAGACGGGGGAGAGGCGACACTGAGCAGAAAGACACATTGGTGCAAGGGCACTGGCATGCTTGCCAGGAAGGCGAGGCAGGTGAGCGGTTGGCAAGGACGTACAGCCCGGCATGCAAGATCGCATGCAAGAGGGAGACCGAGCATTCTATCATGCAACCCTGGATTTGTTGTTTCCTAAACTGCCTGTACGTGTTCCCACCAGCCCCCCCGCTCTGCAAGAGCCCCGCCGGCCTTGGCCCACAGGCCTGCCTGCGCACACCTGCAGGCGGTGCCGCAGCATGAGCGGCACGCCGCGCTCCAGCCCCGTCACGCCGTTGAGCACCGCCTCCATGTGGCTGATGCCAAAGGGCGTCATGAAGCCCAGGGAGCCCATGGCAAAGGGAACCTGCGGGGAGGGGAGGTGGAGGCCGCCAATGCAGCGTGGCAGGGTGGCGCTTTCGTCGCCAACTGAGTGGCACAAAAGCTGGCTGGCTATCCAATCGTGGCCTGCAGCCCAACATCCCTGTGCCATGAGGTTGCCCCACGCCCCGCAACCAGCCCAGCCCCAGACACACCAGGGGCGGCACGGGCCCCGCAGCAAACAGGCCACAGGTCCAGAGCACGGTGCCGTCGCCTCCCAGAGTCACCACCATGTCCAGCTGGTGGCCCACAGAGGGAGGCACTGCGGGCGGGCAGCCGCAGGCCGAGGGGTCCGGCCAGGTGCGCAGCTGGCGCGATACGTCCAGCACCGCCTGTGGGCGCAGCGGCGGGGGCATGCCATGCAGTGCGGCGGCTGCCGCGGCCGCGGTGGCGTTGCCATCCTGGCTGTCGTAGCTGCTCAGCGGGCTGCCTGCAAGGTGCGGCGCGCTGCCGGCGTGATGCAGCCCCGGGCCGCTGCTGCCACCTGCCGGGCTGCTGCCCAGCACGGCCACTGAGGAGGAGCCAGCGCTGGCGCCCAGTGGGCTGGTGCCCAGGAGGGCGGCGCTGCCCAGGCTGGGCTTGATGCCGTTGCTGCCTATGGAGTAGGCTGCCGCCGCTGCAAAGCCGGAACCATTGGCTTGCATGCCACCGTTGCTTCCACCAGCAGGGATGCTGATGCCTGTGCTGCCGCCGTCACCGCCGCTGCCGCCGCTGCCTGCTGGTGCGCTGCTGGCGGGCGGGAGGGTGCCATTCTGCAGGTACTGCTCTACCGCCGCCGCCAGCTCAGCGTGCGCCTCAGGCTCCAACCACACCGTCAGCCCGCGCTGCAGCAGCCAGGCCACCACTCGCACAGCGCTGTGGAACACTGCGGGCACTGGTTTGTAAACCACAAGCACTGCCGACGGTGGCGACAGCCACTGCAGCTTGAGGTGCTGGCCGGAGGCGCGCCACGTGGCCTCCTGCGATTCGTCCAGTGAGCTGCACAGAGAGACAAGGCAGGGTGGGGTAGGACAGCGCAGAGTGGGTGGCAAGAAAGCCGGTGCGGTTGGCAAACCTAGCAGCTGGCGAGCTGTGGGCTATGCCGGAGGGCAAACATCACGTAGAAGGCTGCGCAGCATACAAATTCTGGAGCTGCTGCACAGTGCATCATCCCTGCCCACGCACTGGTGCTGCTCACTTGGGCTCTGCGTCCGCCAGGTTCACCAGGGCAGCTGTGCTCTGAAAAGGGGTGCCGCGGGCGCCCATGCTGCTGCGCGCTGTGGCGGGGCTGCCCACTTCCAGCTCAGACAACGAGGCGCGGCTGGCGTAGCCGTGCATGGCTGCATTTGCCAGCGATGCCCGGCTGGCGTGGGGCTGCGGCCACCGGGAAGTCCGGCAGGCGCTTGTGTGAGGCACGTGTGCAAAGGTGCCTTGTGTGTGCTGGGCAGGGGCCGGACTGCACCACCAACACTCCTTGCTAAACCGGCGCGTCCACAGTATGGGCATTACTGCAGAGCAGAGAACAGGCAAGCAGTGCAACCATCCACCCTGCCAGCATGCCCACCTGAATGCCGCGCTCAAGTGCCTTGCGGTAGCTGCGCGGCACAGCCGCCACCAGCTTGAACCGCGCTTTGCCCGGCCTTAGCGCACCCTCCGCGGCCGCAGCATGGCGGAACGACGCCTGCCGCGCACCTGCCGCCGCTGCCCACGACTGCGCAAGCGCCACCGACACGGCGGCAGCGGCGGTGGCCCCCACCCCCGCCGCGCCATCGTCGTGCAGTGCCACCTCCTGCCCCTCCTCCCGCTGCTCGCAGCTGTCCTGCGGCGCAAGCTCCGCTGACCCCGCACCGCCCAGGCCGGCGCCACCGGCCACCGCCGCCGACGCGTCGCGCAGCAGCGAGCAGGCGGCCAGCATGCTGGAGAGGCGGGAGAGGGCGAGGCTGCCGTCTGCGGCTTGCCCGGCCTCCAGATCCCGCTCCAGCTCCTCCCTCAGCGCCTCCAGCCGGCTGGCCGTGCTGCTCAGCTGGTCCAGCAGCCGGGGGCTGCCCAGCGGCGTGGAGGTGCGCAGCGCGGGGGCGGTGTGCCGCCTGGCCGCCGGCTGTGGCGCCGACACGTGCGCCACCGCTGAGGCGTGGGCAACTGCTGAACGCACGCTGAGGGAGCGGTCGGACAGGTGCAGCTGTGGCAAGTGCGGCGGTGAGCGCAGTATGCCGCCGTGCGCCGCATCCAGCAGCGCTGCGGGTGGACCGCCAGCAGCGCTACTGTGGGCTGCGGGGCGCCGAGCAAACGGCGAGCGACTGCGGCCGCCTGGCGACCCCGGCGACCCGTCTTGCTGCTGCTGCTGCTGCTGCTGCTGCTGCTGCTGCTGCACCTGCTGTTGTGCCAGCTCTCGCAGCTTTCGCTCATCCTCAAATCTGCAGGAGAGGCAGCAGCATGTCGGGCAGGGCGAGGGGTCGGCATGTGCCAACCCTTGGACGGAGATCGTTCATCAAGCTGGCCAGTTTGTAGCTATGCATACTCTCTACAGAGCCCATCCATCCGCTCTCCTGCCCGCTTACTGCTGGTGCCAGTGCGCGGCCTGCGCCTGCGCCGCTGCCGCTTGCCGCCGCGCCTCTGCCACCGCCGCCTCCACGCCTGCAGCTCGCGGCGAGGGACATGGGGTGGCCTTGACGCCTATAATAGCGAGGAGAAGCAGCCAGAAGGCGGCCAGCCGCCCCTCAACACACCTGCGAGCAGCTCCGTGAGGGCCACGGGCGGCTGCTGCGCCCGGGCGCATGGCGCGCACTGGGGTATGTCGGCGTCGTCCTCCATTGAACTGCCGGGGTTTCGAGGCTGCAAGTCCGTATTTCTGCCGACTCCAGCTGACTTGGCAGGGTTCGGCAGCAAGGGAGCGCCATCATACGCTTTGATCAGCTTGCATGGCCTTGCAGTAAAGCTTCGTAGAATTCCCGCCAGCCCACCTACAGCACACAGCGCTAACGAGGACGGACCTCTCGTTTCCTTGACTCTTAGCTGCTGCACGTGGCGTCATACCGTTTGCTAGCTTTTCAGGTGTGCGTCAGGGCACGCTATGTAGCGCGGAGCGCCATGAAGTTGCTGCTGCCGCCCGTCGCCGCTCGGCACGTGCCCCTGCCGCTGCCTGCCTGCCAATTTCCACCCTTCCTCCTTCTCCTCCCCCTCCCAGCCCAGCTTGACTTGCACAGCCACACACAGCAGCGGCCCTGTCGGACGCAGCATGGTGCTCGTCTTGTGCATTGGCGACCTGCACATAGTGCGTGCAGACCTGCGATCTGCCGTGGGCGACTGCGTGCCCACCGCACCTGTTACCGAATTGGGGCTACTCTCCCAGCCCATTGCAGGGCTTGTGCCTCTGCTTACATAGCCGCAGATTGCTGCTGTGCCCCTCGGGGTCACAACGCCCTGTGCACCCCCGCTGCTGCAGCCGCACCGCGCCACAGACCTGCCGCCCAAGTTCAAGGCGCTGCTGGTGCCGGGCAAGATCTCCCACATCCTCTGCCCCGGCAACTTGTGCACCGAGGTGAGGCAGGCCGCGGGTAGGCAGCAGCAGCTACAATGAGGGGCGGCTGTCTGTGCCTGGCACGCATACCCATCGACAGTCCTCCCACCCAACCTTCAACCCACCCAACTTGCAAACCCTCCCCCATTCGAACAGGCTGCCTACGATTACCTGCGCTCCGTGTGCTCTGATGTGACTGTCACGCAAGGCGATTTTGATGAGAGCACCAAGTGGCCTGACACGCAGGCCAGTGTGGTGCAGGGGACTGGGCGCCAGCGCTGCTCGGGCTCCAGTTGTTCATGGATGAGCCAGCTGTGCAAGTTGTGCTTGCTGCAATGGGCACCTTGTAGCAGTACGTGCTCAGTTGTAGACAGTTTGTGATCCCAGCGTGGTGTGTCAAGGTGGCTTGGTGGACCATTGCTTCACACTGTACCTGTCCGCCCCTGCCAGACGCCTATTCTCCCGCTGTTGCCCTGCAGGTGGTGTCTATCGGCGACTTTCGGATAGGTATCTGCCACGGGCACCAGGTGAGCTCCTTGCTGCACGGCAGAGTGGCATAACCTCATTGTTGCGTGGCTGTTCACGAGGCAAACGCGCACCCTGGTGTCACATTGGTTGGCTGCTCTGCCAGCTGCCTCTGCCCAACCCCCATGCGTCACGCTGCGCTGCCTGGTCAATCACATCTGACCGTGCCTGCTGGCCCAACCCACCGCCTCCTCGCGTTCTCACCCCTCGCCTGGCAGGTGGTGCCCTGGGGCGACCGTGATGCCCTGGCCATCCTGCAGCGCAAGCTGGACTGTGACATTCTGGTGACTGGGCACACACACGTGAGCTACTGGTGCTGCTGCACTGGCTTGGGCTAGGGGCCAGCGCTCACAACTGCCTGCGCTACGCAGCCGCTGGTGGCCGCAACGCGTGGGGCAGGGTGCAAAGGCAGCCGGGGTGCATCGAGTGCATGCCATGGCACCGTGAATGGCGGCTAGCACCGGAGAGCAAACCCGTGTATGTGCACCCCTCCTGCACTCCGCAGGAGTTTGCGGCATACAGGCATGAGGACCGGCTGGTCATTTCTACGGGCTCGGCCACCGGCGCCTACAGTGCACTGTCTGCGTCAGATGGTGGGCGGCAGCCCACACCCTCGTTCGCGCTCATGGACGTGGATGGCAGCAAGGTGCGCGGGGGGCCAGAGGTGAGGCACAGCGTGCATCCTCTGCAAGCCCGGCATGCATGTACTTGAGCACGGCCTGGTGGCTGCGCAAGGGTGGGCCAGCCTGGGGCATGCCTGATGCCTGCACCAGTTGCTAATGACTCATTTCCAGGGTGCATGACAGCCACTGCTCTTGCTGGCCTGCCATGCAGGCCACAGTGTACGTGTATGAGCTTGTGGACGACCAAGTCAAGGTGCGCACCACTCAACCGCAATTGGATGGTCTGCCTCCAGAGGCTGATGGATGTGCAGGCATGGTGCTGCGTGCATCTCTGCCGTCAGTCGTGCCTTTTCCTCCAGCAGCAGCAGCAGCAGCAGCAGCAGCCGAACTTCGTGTTTTGTTTGGTGGCTGTCACTCCATCGCTGTTGCCTGCACGGTTGGTGTGCTGCAGGTTGACAAGCTGGAGTTTACCAAGCGACCCAGCGGCGGCTGCGGCGGCGGCGCCCTGCAGCTCTGACGGGCAGTTCGAGTGAATGGCTTCCCCTGGCCGCTTGGCCGTCCAGAGGGCTGCGCAAGATATCGAACAAGCTGTAATGATGTAAGCTGAGTGCACACGAGTCGGGAAAGGTGTAGAGCTCAAGTGTGGGTGGCTGCTAGTCTGGGGGTCGGACGGGTGCTTCTCAACAGGTGCACTGGCACCATAGCCAGCTGCGTCACTGGGGATGGTTGCTGGGGCCAGACATGCCGCTGCCAGAACTAAGCTCAGGTTGCAATCGACGGGACAGATTATTGATTTGTGCACCGCATGCGGCCGCATCTGGCAAAGTGGCTGGCCTCAATGGCGTAGTTCAACTGAGCGGCGCATGCCAGGCAGATGCCATGCTCAGCAGCGTGTAACATCAGGCAACGCCTCAAGCCCTGATTTATCATTTGCAAGGGCCTCAACGCGTTTAACCTGCCCACTTTCAAAGCGGCCTCGGTAACAAGCGGAGCCGGTGCAACAACCAACCTCGCCAGGCTCGTCATCGCACCCTGCGCAAGGGCAAAGGGCGGGCGGCGGGCAGGGGCCTGAACGCAGTGGCTGCGCAGCTGCTGGTCATTCCCCTCCGGACAGCCACTGCCCCTGCCCTCGCTTGAGTGCTGCTCGCCCACCAGAGCGCATGGAAGCTAAGGCGGACACCAGGCCATCCCTCCTGGCCCTGCTGTTGTTGGCCCCACTGGTGCTGCTCGGCGTCCACTGGCTGCCGCCGCGTAAGCAAAACAATCAATTGCCTTGTCGCGAATGTTTAAATTTCTTTCAAGCTGCCATGCCAAGCATGCAAGGGAAGCCATGACCTGACCCCGATCTGGCCCTTCTGAGGGCTCACCATGGCTGCAGACCTCCAGGTTTGGCGGGTGGCTCCCCTTCTCCGGCATGTCTGTGAACGCCAAAATGCAACAGCATTTGGAGCGCACATACAGCCTAACGGCAGCCGTGATGCATTGTGCACTGAAATGGGCACGTTGCCTGAGGTAGGTCAGCGGAGTGTCTGTTTGTACACCTGTCGTGCTCTGGGGCTAAGCCAGGGCATGCCGCTGGGTGCTCTGGCGAACGACCGCTTGCCCTATGTTCAACAGGCTGCTTCTGGTATGTCCCGCTACAGTACGTGCACAGGCTGCCCTGGCGTCCGTGGCTGCGGCAGGCTGAGGCGCGGCGTGGCGTGACCTACTCGGGCAGCGGTGCAGCGCTGCGCCGCCTGGCGGCCAAGCTGCTGGCAGGGCAGCCCGTCTCTCTTGTGGCCATTGGAGGAAGCGTGACATCTATGGGAGGGCGAGAGCCAGATGGAGAGGTATTGCATCTGGCCGTTTCGGTTGGCAGACAACGTGCTCTGCGTGGCATCCAAGTGTTCAATGCATCTGCCGGGCTGCATTGGCAGGCTCACCGCAAGGGCGTTCTCGCAGCATGCGCCTTATGTACGATCCATTTTGTCTGCAGAGCTACATTGCGCGCGTCTTTCAATACATCAACACCACATTCCCACACAGGTGAGGCCGGGCCTTGCTGGTCAGGTGAGCACCTGGCCGTTGATGTCGTCACGTCACTGGTGCACGTCTGCCTTGTTGCAGGCAGCACAGGATGTACAACGAAGGCGTGCCTGCAACATCCAGCGAGACATTTGAGCCCTGTGTGGAATCCATCGTGCCACAGGTAGGCTGCTGCATGACTGGGGGCAGCCGGTTCCAGGCCATGCATCGCGCCCTGTTGTTTCGCGCATGCTTCTCACCCGTCACTATCGTGCATGCGACATGCAGGATGCCGACTTAGTGGTGGTGGAATTCGCAATAAACGACCCCGGGCCACCAGTGAGTCACAGTTGTGCGCTGTGCTACCGCCTGGGCACTGCGACTGGCTTACCGGATCATCTGCCTGGTGCAATGCCGCTCCACACTCGTTCTCACAAACACTTGTCTGGCTTGTCGCAGATCTCATATGCTTCTAAGTTCCGGCGCGGCTACGAGCAGCTGCTGCGCCGCCTGCTCCTGCTGCCCTCAAAGCCTGCTGTGATTCTGCTGCAAGCCTACCCATGGTGGATGTCTTTTGGCGATGGCTTCTGGCAAGGGCTGTACTACCGGGAGCCCGAGACAGAGCTGACTGTTCTGGGGCAGGTAAGCAGTTGGTTAGACTAAGCTGCTTGTAGGCGGCCACTCTGCAGCAAGCGGCAGTACCACTGGGTCACGCCAGCGGCTTGCAGCAAAGGATTGTCGCGGCCCATAGCCTCGTTCTAACTGCTTTCGCACTTCCTGGTCCTGCAGTACTATGATTTGCCTGTCGTGTCGGTGCGAGCGGCTGCCTGGCGCTTGATGCAGGCAGGAATTGAGGGCTTCAAGGTGCGCTGCAACCGCAATGGGGAGAAGAAAGGAGTCAATTTCTAGGGGGAAATGAATGTGTGCCTGTGCCTCCTAGAGAGGCGGTAATCCACAGGCTACAGCCGCTCAACGGCTGCTCCACCCATGTGTATGCTTTCTGTTGCAGGTGGACAAGGTGACGCTCCGCCCGTACCAGAGGAGCCGGGCCAACCAGTCGCACGCCATCCCATTGGCGGACGCCGCCGAGAAGGACGACTACTTCTTCGAAGATGTGTGCGTGTTTGCAGCCTGGCATACAGCAGTGGCTCTGCGCGTTGTGCAGCTCTGTAGTAAGCCTGCGCGTGCACTTGTACACTGGGTACGGATGTTGTGGCAGCCATATCGTACTTCATGTATCCTCTTGGGACTGCTACCCCACCCCTGCCTCCTGCAGCGTCCACCCCGACACATCCAAGCTGCGCGTGCTGGCCGAGCTGGCAATCCATCCGCTGGCCACAGCTGTAGAAGAGGTGGCAGCGGGCGTGGCTGATGAGGAGCGACAGGACGCACAGCTGCAGGGTCTGCCCCCACCCATGATTCCGGGTGTCCGGCACACGGCACTCTCGTCTTGCTACAGGCTGGTGCGCACCCATTTTGATCAGCGCAGCTCGTGTTCGCAGCTGTGCCTGCATGCCACCTGCGGCCGGTGTGGCAGAGCTCAATGCTGAGTTTATGTGCCGTTTGCCACAGGAGGAGTTCACGCCGCTTGTCAAGGACACCCAAGGGTTTGAGTACCGACCTGAGCGCCCCGAGGCGCCCAGCTTTGTGCTGCAGAAGTGGGGCTGGTCTGGCTTGCAGCCGGGTGAGCAAACTGGCTGGCTACGCAGCCAGGAGCAGGGGACCGCCATGCCGCGGATGGGAAGTGGAGCTGGCTGCGCCACCCAGTACTTGCAGCCACCTCCATGAGTTGCAGGGCACTGGGCAGAGCTCGAGGTGGACACTGAGCAAATGGGGAGAGCAAGTGCGAAGCAGCAGGCGGTGGTGGGTGAGTACTCTTGCCACAACCCGTGCTGCTACTGCCATTTTGCCATGAAGGGCAGGGATTTGTGCTCTGCCGCCGCATAGCGCATCCTCCACCCTTGGCATTTGATTTCCCAGGGTTGGGCTGTTAACCCTATCCTTCTTTCTCGTGTCCACTTCCCCCAACTTGTCGTCACTCAGAGCTGGTGTACCTGGCAGGCCATCAAGGCATGGGCACCGCACACGTGACATGTGTGTCGGGCTGCACCTGCCCGCTCACACCACTCAATGCTACCGATCTATTTGTCAATGTTTTTAGAACGCACCGCACCAATGTGAGTGGCCTCATGCCTGCCACTGCCCTAGCTGGCTCCCTTGGGACTCATGCAGCCAGCCACTCCCATGCACTTGCTTGGTGTCACCTTGTGGAGGCCAGTTCTCCTGCCCATATGCAGCTCCCCACCACCCTCTTGAGCAGGTGACCCCGCACCCGCGCTGCCGCATTCGTGTCAGCATCATTGGCGTGCAGCAGCCACGAAGGCAGCAGAAGGTACGGGCAGCGGCTCCAAGCTGTTGCACTGAGCTTGCTGGTGTGTGCGTGCTGGTGCTGCACGCAACCTTTGTGCTCGCCGACACCTGCACTTTGTTCACGCGCGCTGCCTGCAGATCATGCTGTCCGCAATGATGGTGCAGCCGCAAGAGTAGACAGCGAAACTCACAAGAACTTGCGTTTTCACCAAATAAATGCTGCTGTTGATGGTTGCTTGGAGCGGGATTGCAACCCAGCCAACGGCTTCACAAGGCGTGCACGTGCTGCCTTGCCCCGCAGCCCTAGCAGTGGCCTCCCGTGTTTCATGTCAGTGTACGGACTTAATAAATGGTTAAATTTAATTCTGTATCTCTACTCAACATGGCTTCATGCCTGCAACACAACTTATGTTCCAACACCAAGTGCGGCCCACAAGTCGGCGGCCTGCAATCAAACGTCTGCAGCGGCAGCGGGCACGGCGATGGCTTGGTTTGTGAGCACCATTGGCTCCATCGGCGCATGGGGCACTCCTATTCGAGTTTGAGCCCCTGGATTGGGCTGGATCCAGCCAAAGCACGCCAGGTTGAAGGCGCTGCAATGGTGGTGGCCTGACCAGCTGCGGGCCCGCGGTGCAGGCTTTGGAAGCGGAGGAGATGAAATTGCAGGATGGCGCGCGTGTCGAAGTGAGCCCAGGGCGCCGGGCCGCTCGCAAGCGCGCGCCAGGGGCTTCCTGCCGCCGCCGGCGGCTGTGCATACCGATCAAGTTGCCCTGCATGCTCTAAGAGTGTCGCGATCTTGTCGCTAGGGCACTGTGCCTCCGCCGCCGCCGCTGCTGCTGCCGGCCAGCTAGGCTGAGCTGCTTACGAGCTGCCTTTGCCCCTTGCCTGCCTTCCAATGCAGGTGTCGGGTGATCCTGAGGACCCCGGGTTTGCCGGCTCCTGGTGGACGGCTGTGGTGGTGCGGCAGCAGCGGCGCGGCGGCGTCCACATCACCGTACGATACGACGAGGTGAAGATGCGTCGTGCTGTGGTTGGCCCAGGCTGCAAGGTGGCACCCATAGGCAGCACCATTGTTTCAGTGGCGTAGAACGCCGCTGCGGGGGGGCTGATGGCGGGCTGCTCGGCTGACAGCTGCCGACTGCGACGTTGCATTCCCTCGTTGCCCCAGCCGGTGGCCAGGCACTTTGCAATGCCTCCCTCGCTTCACTCCTTGCCACCCGCAGCTGCTTGAGGACGATGGCGTGACCAAAGCTGAGGAAACAGTGCCTGCCTCTCGTGTGCGCCCCGCCTGTGCGGACGACAGCTGCACCAAGCCGCTGGGCGACCGCCTGCCCGGCGAGCCAGTCGACTGCTGGCACGACGACGGTTGGTGGGAGGTGAGGGCAGCTGTGCCTGCGCCATGAGTGAACCGTTACTCCGCCTGCTGCTGTGCATATGGTGGCTCAGTGGCGGGGTGCTGCTGTGCATGGCATGCCACATCAGGATGCTCCTGCTGTGTGCTCCTGCCAGCCACTGCACTCAGCTGCCCCGCTGGCGTTGTTGTCTTTCTGCTGCCTGCTGCCAACCTGCCCCATCTCCTATGCCTGGCGCAGGGCTACGTGCACCGGGTGTATGACGACCACCTCACCGTCTTCTTCCCAGGTGGGCCTGTGGGGCGGTCTGTTGCTGCCCCTCCTCATCCCTGTGCCTTGCTCCAGTTTGCTAAGGCTGCGGAAAGAAGGGGGGAAGCAAACAAAAGAATGTATGTCTGTTTCTTAATATGCTTTGCATGTGCCTTGCCCATCCCTGCTGCTGTCCAGCTTCAAATGAGGAGTACACCGACATCCATGCGCCAGCCAAGCCACCCGACCCGACAGCCCACCGTGTGCGCACGGGCCGCAACTGGCACGCCGAGCAAGGAGCATGGGTGGCTCGGCCGCGCAAGGCATTTGAGGGCTCGGGCGACTTTCGCAGCAAGGCTGCTGCTGTGGCCGCTGCTGCGACAGCTGCGGCGCCTAAGCCAGCAGTGGCCAAGGCAGCCCGCGCGCTGGAGCGGCAAGCCAGCAGCAGCAGCAGCGAGGAGCAGCAGGAGAGCAGCAGCAGCAGCAGCAGCGAGGAAGATGTGCCACTGATTGCACGCAAGTCGCCAGCGGCAGCAGCAGCAGCCAAGGGAGCAGGCCAGGGAGGGAGGAAGGCGGCCAAAAGAGCGCCGTCCAAGGCAGCCCAGCCCTCAGCCAAGCCAGCTGATGTGCAAGCATCAGCTGCTGGTGTGGATGGCAGCAGTAGCGAGGATGAACTGCTGCTGTTCCGGCGCGGCCGTGTAGCCGCCCAGGCAGCAGGATCTAAGGCACAGCGGCAGCCCAGGCAGACGCAGCAGGACCCTTCAACCGCCCGGCCGCCTGCAGCTCTGGCACCGGAGCAGCGTGGGCCCCCCAGCGGTGGCGCATCAGTGGCTGCAGAGAATGCGACAGCTGCAAAGGCACACAAGGCGCCTGAGCATCCAGAGGGCGGGCTGGCGGCAGCCAATGCCAGCGTGGCCGACCTGCTGACGAGCTTGGATGCGGGGGACGAGGAGGAGGGGGAGGGGGCACGGCGGGAGCCCAGCAAGGCAGCCGCACGAGGCAAGGAGTTGCCTGCAGCAGCTGGCCAGCAGGGAACGGCTCCAGCCTTAGGCGCAGCAGCCCCAGCCGCCGCAGCAGCACCTGCAGTGGCGGCAACGCAGGCGGCCTCCGCAGCAGCTCCACCCAAAGCGCGGGTTGAGGCATCTGCGCCCGCAGCAGCAGGTGCGCCTCCAGCAGCAGCAAAGCCGCATGCAGCAGCAGCCGCAGCTGTCGGCGAACCAGCAGTGCTTGCGCCGCGGCAGCAGTCTGCACCCAAGCAGTCTGTGCAGCAGCAGTCGGCGCCCAAGCAGCCGCTTCAGCGCCAGCAGTCGGCGCCTGCACGGCCTCCCCCCTTGCAGCTGCCAACAAGCCTTGGAGACCTGAAGGCTCCACCACCCAAGCGGCGGCAGCAGCAGCAGCAGCAGCAGGTTGAGTTGCCCGTGCACCAGCAGCAGGCTGGTCTGCAGCTGCCCACCTCTCTGGCCGATCTGAAGGCCCCACCCCCCAAGCGGCAGCGCCAAGACGCGCCACAGGCCGAGCCGCCGTTACAGAGACAGCTATCAGATGTGCAGCAGCGGAAACAGGCGCAGGCGCAGCAGCAGCGCTTAGAGCAGCGGCCGCAGGATGTGCGGCAGCCGCCAGCCACGCAGGCACAGCAGCAACACCAGCAGCACCAGGCGGCAGCAGCGGGTGGCAAGGGCAAAGCAGCAGCAGTGCCTCAGCCGTTGCAGCGCACCGGCAGCAAAGGTGCAGGGGTTCCCCAGCGCCTGGCTCCGCTCATTCCCAAGCGACCTGTTGGAGGTGAGGGCAGTGCACTGGAGTCGCCTCGTGCGCGGGTGGCATCCCCACGGCAGCAGCTGCAGCAGCAGCAGAAGGAGCAGCAGCAGAAGGAGCAGTGGCATGGCCGTGGCTCAGCAGGCGCGCCCGCAGCCCAGCAGGACCGCAAGCGGCAGCGAGATAGAGATGAACCGGGCGGCGCTGCGCGAGCAGCGGTTCAGCCAGATAAAGATGGCAAGCGTGGGCGCAGCGCTGCGGGGCCTGCCCCGCCGCCTGCAGCAGCGCTGGCGCAGGCTCCTGCTGCAGCTGCGGCTGTGGCATGGGGTGTCCCTCAGCAGCGGCAGCCAGATGTGCAGTATGACCCCACCTTCCCCACTGTGTGGTGCCTGGACAATCTGCCTGCCGCCATCAACGCGGCAGTGCTGCGGCAAGGGCTGGGGGGCATTGGCGTTGCAGGCGTGAAGGTGTGCCCGCAGCTGCTGGGGGGAGCGCTGAGCACGCTGTATTGCCAAGCATGCAGCAGACCTTTTGGGTGTGATGCAGGCGCCAGTGCACCTTTGTGGCACCCTGCTGGCCAGATAATTTGCGAGCACGAAGAGTTACCCGCCCATGGCATGCGTCCTGTGCTGTGCTGCAGAGCCTGGAGGTGGCGGCAGTGCCGTTGGATGGGACGGACCGGCACGGTGGCTACGCTGTGCTGCGCTTTGCCTCAGCTGCCGATGCGCAGCGAGAGTACGACAAGTGAGAGGCCGGGGGAGCTGAGCCGTGCTTGCTGTCCGCTGCAGTAGCACCTGCCAACACTGCATGCTGCTGCCGGCGCATGGTCTGGGGCATTATTGGCGCTGCTCTGACGGTGCAGGCCGCCCACGCTTTGGCTGGACTCACCTCCACACCGTCATCCTGCTTGCTCTGCTGTTGCAGGCTGCACTCGCTGTGCATAAAGACCTCCACCTGCCCCATCCCACGTCCGCTGGTGATGCGCCAGCCACGCGTCAGGTGAGGAATGGGCAGGGCAGAGAGTCAGGTGAGGGATGGGCAGGGCAGAGACAATGCGCCACCATATATATATATACCAGGGGCAGCCCGCTGTGCATGGCCGCAGTGCTTTGTGAACGAACAAGCACCATCTGCCGCCCGGCCATTGCGTGCAGGGAGGGCTACGCCTGGGGCCCCGAAGCGCGGCTGCCAGGCCACTTCCCGCTCGACTTCCGAGCCAACCAACACTTTGTGCAGGTGGGTGGGTGGGGGAGGTGGGGAGGGGAGTGCCTGTGTGGGAAGGAAGAAGCTGGGGAGGCAAGGTTGCATTGCTGGTTGAGAATGGTGGAAGTTGAGAGCGTGCAATCCGCACTATCCTTCCTGACCCGCTCCTCGCCCGTGCTGCCATTGTGCCCTGTACCCACTCTGCCCTGCCCCCAGCCCAACTCCATCGAGTTTGACATGGCCATCGAGTGGCGGCAGGCGCTGGGCCAGCTGGCGGTGGCCAAGCAGAACCTATGCATCGAGCAGGTGCGATTATACCAGCAGCCAAATAATGCTGAAATAATCCAGCAGTTGGTTGTGGATGCACAGGGGGTGCCGGGGAGGCTCTGCAAGCTGCCAGCGCCAGCAGCTTTGTGTAAGGGGTTGAAGCAGTGGCGCTATCTGCTGTATGCACTGCGCTGAGCATCATGGCAGTGGGGCGTTGCCAGGTGATGTAGAAACCTTGTAGCATCATTTGACCCCCATGGGTTCTGCAGGCCGCGGAGCTGGCGCAGCAGATGGCTGGCTACCTACAGGCAGGCTGGGCCATGGATGCTCCTTGGGCGTTTGACAGGTTTTGGCATGGGCACCGAGACATTGGGCCAGTCAGGAGGAGTGCCAGCGCCTGCACAGGCACCATTACAACCTCAAGGCATTGCCCCAACTTACCTCCCCTTTGCCCTGCTTCCCCCTCCACAGGGGGTGGGGCAGCCGGCCCCGACCATCGTGCCCAGCCGCCTGCAGCTGCCAGGCGAGGTGCCCGCCCCGGGCGGCGGCACGGCACCAGGGGAAGGTGCCTCCGCCTCCTCCTCCTCAGCCTGCGTCTGGCTGTCGGGCGTGCTGGCCAGCGCTAGCAAGCAGCAGCTGATGGAGGCCTTTGCACAGTTTGGCTTCCCCACGAAGGTGGGTGGCTGGCGGTGCACGGCTCCTCCCAGCAGACCAGAGGCAGACCAGCTCCCCGTTTGTTGGGCATGTAGTTGCTGTGCCCAGCCTGTCTGCTGACGTGCAGGATCACTGTTGCGGCACTTGCTGGCACACAACACAAGCATGCAGGGCTCTGCATGTTCTGAGGACCCGCCACCCCCACTGCATGCAGGCACACGTAGTGCTGGACCCGGTGACGCACAACCCCTCCAGCCATGCGGTGCTGTGGATGGAGTCCAACCAGCGTGCACGTGATCTGGTGCAGGTGTGGTTGGGCAGGTGTCACGGTGGTGGTGTTGGGTCCCCTCATGCCTGCGGGCGAGTGCCGGCTCGCCTTGCGCTGCATCCATGCCAAGCAGCTGTCCGCATGCTGATGTCAGCCGGCCCTGTCGCAAAACAGCTTTCCACGCACACCCCACACTCATTTACACAATCAGAACATAAGGGAGATGGTGTACCTGCTCAACGGCACGCCGCGCGCCGTGGACGCCTCGCTGGCGGTGTCAGGTGGGCGGGCGCTACCACTGGTGCGCAACCTGGGTGCCATTACCACTGATGCGCTCCTCGCCTGCTTGACAGCAGCGGCAAACAGGAGGGCAGGCATGCGCTGCTCCGTGCTTGCCTGCAGTTGCTCACTGCCATTCCCAGCTGCCATCCCCAATTGCCTGGCGTAGGCCAGGCGCGTGGCTCGCAGTCCACCTACGACCGAGCGCTGCGCTGCATGTTTGGAGCAGACGACAGCCAGCTGGCAGGCAAGCAGCAGTGCTGCCTTGGTGTTTGTGCGGGCTTGCAGGACCGTGGCGCTGCTGTGCTGGGTGTCAGCCAGCTCAGCGGCAGTCCGGGCGGCCATGGGAACATGGGGCATAATCCCCCTTCCTGCACTGCAGCAGCACAAGCTTGGAGCAGCCCTGTGCAGGCTGTGATGAGCTTCGCTCCATCGGTTTCCCCCTGCATCGCCGTGCAGGCAGCGTGCAGTTTGTGGTGGTCAAGGATGATGAGCTGCTGGAGCTGCCCTCTGGCCAGCAGCAGCTGGCCAAGCTGCCCGCGGCGGAGCGTGCAGAGGTGGAGGGGCGGCGTGCCGCCATCGCCCTGCGCCGCCTGCTGCGCTCGCACCGCAAGGAGCAGGTGGGAGGCGGGGCTGTCTGAAGGATGTGCTGCACTGCTGCTTGCCCGGTGGCTTGGGTATCGCCCGGCCTCGGTTTAATATCTTCTGGTCATCTGCCCTCTCCTCATCAGGACGAGCTGGCGGCTGAGAAGCGGGAGCGGCTGCGTGCCCTGGATGCGCAGCAGCGCCAGCACTTTGCGGACGAAAAGCTGAAGCTGGGCCGGCTGGCCGCCATCCAGCACCAGCAGATTGGGCCGGTGCGTGCGGTGGCGCACGGAAGGGGAGGGGGTGGGGGCGCGGTGCGGTGTGGCGGCAGTGCTGGGGAGGCGCGGGCAGCACAAGCAGCATGGACTGGGGAAGCAGGGGCAGCTGTGGCGACCTGGGCAGTCCTATCGGCGGCAGTGGGGGAGTTCCAAATTCACAACCCTGCATGCATGCACCTGCTCCCTGCGTGCTCACTCACTCTCACCTCCATTCTTTTCCCTCTGCTGCCGCAGTCGCTGTTCCTGATTGACCACCTTCTGGACCGGCACGGCATCAAGGTGAGTGCCAGCTCATGGAGGAGTAGTGTTTGAGCAAACTGGCCTTGCCAGCCTGCACACGCAGCCTGCGGCCAGACTGCAACTGACTGCAACTCACTCGCACCTGCTATGCACCTCCACTCCCCCACCCCCTCAGGGCGTGCGCGTGTATCGCAACAAGGAGTCCACCAGGCTGATGCGGTACGCGGAGGAGCAGCGGGCGGCGCAGCAGCGGGCGGCGGCGGCGCAGCGGGCAGCTGCACAGCAGCAGCGGCCAGCGGCGCGGCATGAGCCACAGAAGCAGCGGGCAGCGGCACGGCCCAAACGCTGACCAGCCCATCCCCTCTTCTGCTGCTGCCTCCACTGGTGGCACCGAGCCTTGCAACAGCTTTGTTACATGTGCGTCGTTAGAAAAATGGCAAAAGGGGCGTCGAGCACGGGCGCGGCGGGCGCAGCACACGGCTCGTGGAGAGGACGGTTAGCAGCATCTCTTCGCAGCTGGAGTGGGTGTCCCTTATGTCGCAGGGCGGCTGGTCCTAGCAAAAATTGGCAGGCCGCTAAAGAATGAAATATGCGCGCGGGTGGTGGGGATCGTTTGTGCATCGGCGCTGGCAGGCAGTGGTACAGAGGGCGACGGACAGGCATGAGAAGAGACGGGCTGAGGAAATGAAATGGCGATTGAGCTATGAGCCGGGAAGAAAGCAGGGGGGGCGGCTGGGGGAGGCCGCCCCGCCCGCGCCGCGCTGCAGGCAGATACAGGTGCAGCGGCATGCGTCGGCGGGGCTGAATGAAAGGCAAGATAGAGGCAGACAGCTGCGATGGGAAGCATCAGGTGGAGCACGGGCTGAAAAAGGGGTGAAAAGGAATGAAAGGCGGAGCGCGGCGCAGCGTGGCGCCGGCGCTAACAGAGGCGTGGGGGAGGCCAGCCGGCAGCGGGGGTACAGAGCAGATCGGGGCTGCTGCGGCGGCCTGCGCGGGGATAGGTAAGGCAGGCAAGACACGGCAGGGGAAGGGAATAGCGTGCAGCACAAGGAAATGAATGGTCAGAACGGCACCCGGGGGGGATGGGGCGGCAACAGTGCAGAGGTGCGTGGGACAATCATAGCAGGCGGGGTGGGGGGGTGGGATGGAAGCGCGCCCGGGACGGCGCGCGTCGGATGGGGTGAGCGCGGTACGAAGCATGGAGGACAGGCAGAGCAGCGCTGGTTTCAGGGATATCGGGTCGAGGCAGATCAGGAGTGGGGCGGGGGCGGGCGGCCATGGGGGAGTTGGGCACAGATCAACCGCGCCGCTTGGGCCGTGTATGCCGCCGGCCCCCGCCAGGGGACGTTGCTTTATGCAGCCAGTAGGGGGGGAGGGCTGTGGGGTGTCGTAGGTGTTGTTCACTGCGGGCGGTGCGCCGCGGCGGCGGGCAGCCAGGCGCGCGCCCCCTCGGCTGTCGCTTCGTGTATCGTTGCCTGCGGGCCCGGAGGGGAAAAGCGGGCGGGCGGCGTGCCAGGGGAGGGGGCGCAGCGCGGGGGCCGCACTGGGCGCGGCCATGGGCTGGGCTGCTGCCGGGCGGCGTTGGGCTGGGCTGTTGCCGTCTCACTTGGTGGTGAACAGCGGGGGCACGGAGGCGGGGTGCAGCAGCGCGCCCAGCATGCCGGGGTGCACCAGCGGCACCGGCTGCCAGCCGGCGGCCATGAAGGGGTGCGGCCAGGCGCCAGCGGCGGCCGCCTGCTGCTGCAGCAGCGCCATCCACTCGCCCATGGCGGCGGGGGGCGGCAGGGCCGCGGCCTGTGCCGCCGCCGCCTGCTCCAGCAGCAGGCGGCGGAAGGCGGCCGACCCGCCCGCCTGGCAGTCCTCCTTGTCGGTGGCGGTGGAGGCGGGGGTGGGCTCCACAGGGGCCACACTCACGCTGGGCGCAGACACCTCGCTGCAGGGGTGCGGGGGGGGGGGGTGGCGGGGAGGTGGTGTTGGTTTGCATGTGCAGAAGGCAACAGTGAAGCACGGCGACAAGCAGCATGGCCGGCATGTCCTGCTGCAGCATCCTTGCGCCACAGCCCCAATCCGCTCCCAGCGCGCACCTGCAGCTCTCCTCCAGCGCGTCGGCGGCGGCGCCCAGCGCCAGCAGGGCCTCGCACACGCCCTCGTCCTCAGAGGCGGCCTCCTCCTCGCCCTCGGCAAAGCCGTACCCCTCCTCGTACTGCTCTCCATAGGTGTACTGCTCGCCGTAGGCGTAGGCGGGGAACCAGTCGGCGGCGGCGGCCGCCTTGGGGGCACGCTTGGCAGGGGCGCGCTTGGTGGCGCCGCCGCGCGCACCGCCGCGCCGGCGCCGGCCGCCGCCACCTGCCGCAGACGCCTTCTTGACGGCGCCCTGCACAGGCAACAGAGTGCTCAGGATGTTGGACTGCTGCTGATGGCCAGTAACTTGCACAGCCTGGCTGGCAGCAGCAAAGAGGCTGTATGCTGTACCTGCACCACTGGCATCATGCAGGCGGGGCAGCAGGGGGGGTGCGGCAACCAGCCCAGGTGCACCTTGGCGGGGTCGACGCCGATGGCCTCAAACAGCTTGCGGCGCAGCCAGTTGTTGTTGTTGGAGAAGGTCTTGGCGCCGTACACCAGCCGGAACTTGGCCTGGGACAGGGACAGTGGCGGCAGGATGGGGGTGAGCATGAATCGAAGGGCAGCGCCAGCAGAAGAGGAGCAGCCAGCGCGCGCCAATTCAAACGGTCGCACCCAGCCAGCTTGCTGCTGCCACTGACATGTGCTCCACTGACACCCCTCACTCTGCCCCGCCTCTCCAGACCGGTGCTGCTTCTGTCGGCTCCCAACCAGCGGCGCACCTGCAGGTC
>VFQQ010001946.1_pt1 | contig 25837 bp, 39 predicted proteins | sample 3512341 | NCBI WGS metagenome assembly VFQQ01 (sample SAMN10412373, study PRJNA504923) | tailings metagenome | isolation source: Relicate 2 Philex TSF1 revegetated site | place: Philippines: Tuba, Benguet | collected 2017-08-29 | reverse complement strand
TGCTGCAGCGACTACCCACCACGCCAGCCACACGCCGCCGACCTGCAAGACGAGAAAGAGTTGTCATTCAGTTGCGCCAGCCAGGCAGACGGCAGTGCATCCCCTGTTAATACAATGCTGACACGAGCCTGACATGCTGCTGACTCAAACACTTCCCGCTCTCACAACCTCCCACCTGCTTTCCCAGGGTGGTGAAGAAACCCAGCTCCCAGGCGGAGGGGTCCTGGGTGACGCCCAGCCCCACCAGCAGCGGCAGCAGGTACGTGGCCACGACCAGCACCACCGCGCCTGCAGTTAGAATGGTCGTTGTTATAGAATCGGCAAAAGATATGGGCGGGTGGCTGACACCAGTGGTCAGCGTAGCCTCGCTGCCTCTCACATGGGCACACCTCATCCCTGCAACAGATGCCATCGGTCACCTGCCAGCGCGCGAGGGAATGTGCGGCTGGGGTCCTGCACCTCCCCCGCCAGAGTGGACACCGAGTCCCAGTAGTTCAGGTTCCTGCAAAGAGGGGAGGCAAATGGCAGTGCATTCGGCAGGTGCCATTTATAAGCTGTGAGTGCAAGCCATGTTGCAATATTTGCCGGCAGTTGAGCTCACCAGAACATGATTTCCAGGAAGGGCAGCCACTGCACTGTGTCCCAATCCACCTTGACCCAGTTGGCAGGCTTAATGTGTGGCAGGCCTGCAGCAAAGTGAATGCAGGCAGTCGGCAGCCGAGCTGACAATCTGTCTGCATCTGCAGCAAGCTTGTCCAGCAGCCCTAGCAAATGCAGTCAGTCTGCAGGACCTGCTTCGCATGCAGTACATGTGCCGCATACGCATAAAACATCCGAGCCAGCGCAACGCACCTAGAAGGCAGATGACCACGAACGGCAGCAGCGTGAAGATGGTCATGCCAATGGCCGCGTCTCCCACCACGTGCAGGCCGCTGCAAGTTTGCAGGATGGCACCAACATCATCGCGCTGGAGCAATCAAGGGCAGCCAAGGGCGCGCTGATATGCACGTTGTTGGCGCTGCATCATTAGCTGCCCATGCTGTTTGTCCGCACCGGTAGTTCAGGTAGGTGAGGGCTGCGTTAAACCCGATAAGGAATACCCTGCAGCAGCGTCAAGGGGGTGGAACATTTGGCAGCAGCCACCAACAAAATGTGGCAACCCAACACTGCAGGCATCAGTATGGCCCTGCCAACGCCGCCGTCTTCAGCGGCCTGTCGAGAGCTCACATGCGGGGCCAGCCGCTCTGAAACACGGGGTAGATTTGCTGCATCAGGCGGGGAAACACATTGCTGTTTACTTGCTAGGATGGGCATTTGCATGCCATGCCAGCGTTCCTGTGCGATCCGGGCAGCCTCGCACACTTGCACTGCAGTCCTTCCCAACGGCATTGGATGTCAGCACGCGCTGCAGCAGCCATAGCCAGCGTGCCTGAAGGTACTCCAGGAACAGAACAGGGTACACTGCATTGTCCGTCACCCCGCTGACCCAGGCATAGAAGCCTTTCTGCAGCGGGTGGAGGCAATGGGAATTGGGGTGGGCAAAGTTGCAGCAGTGATGACGCAGTCCATGTGGCGAGCTTAGCTGCTGCAGCTAACGGCAGCATTTACCTGCTTGCAAGCCCTGCAAATTGTCCAGACCGCGACTTCGCAGCCTCTTCTGTACAGCAGCACATCTCACCTGAAAGCCCCAGAAGGGGCCAAAGGCTGCCGTCACCCATGCCACGTAGCCACTATTCTCAGGGAAGGTGGTGGCCAGCTCTGCTCGGCAGGGTTTCAAACACCGGAGTGAGGCAGCTTCAGAGTGTTGGAACGGGACACACCAGCATTCCCTCCCGCCTCCAGGCGCCGCCAGCAGAAACAGTAGCGCACACCCAGCTCGCCGCGCCTGCAGTCACTAGCGCCTCGGGCACGCTCCAGATGAGAGGCAGCAGCAGGAAGCCCAGCAGCGCCAGCAGCGGCGCGCCCTTGCTCACGGCATCCTGTCAGAAGATGGATGTGGGACGCAAACATTGGCGACAGATGGGTGCTCAAGGCAGGTAGCTGCAGCAAAGCGCAGCTGCAGCGGCATGGGGCCAGCTGCACATCTCGAGGATGCTACAACAACGGAGTCACACATAAAACTCAGCAGCTGCACATGCAGAGTCATGCGCAGTCATGCAGCAATCGCACCTCAATCCCAAAGGGTCCGCCCGACACGTCGTAGAAGATCAGAGCGATGAGCGGCAGCAGCGAGAGTGGCTTAGCACGCTGACTGCCGCCATGGCCAGGGCTCCCCGCCTGCAGGGCAGCAGGGCATGCGTGATGAAGCTTCCGACCACCAACAGGCATCATTCTTCTCAACCGGCCTGCGCATTTGATGACAAACCGTCACAGCTGCTGCCAGCTCCCACCTGCCACCAGCGCTTCGCCCAACACGAACCCACACCTGAGCGCCAGAGCGCTTGCGCCGCTGCGGCGTCGCGCTGCCCGTGCTGCCTGGTCGCTCCTCGCCCTCCGCGATGGTCGCGATGCCAGGCTGGCGTGACGAGCATCCAAAGCGGGGCGTCGCGCCATGTGACGACCGCGGGGAGCCGCCCTCAAAGGCATCAGCCAGGGACGGCCCGTCTGACAGCTCAATCTCGCTGGAGTTGGACAGGTTGGACACGGTGCGTGTCAGGATGGGCTCCTCGGTCGACGGACGCCTGTGCGGAGGGAGGGCGGCAGGCAAGTGTAGGGGCGCTGGTGGCAGCAAGGCAGGGTGGAGCAACCAAGCGCCGCTGGAGGAGCAACAGGGCCGCGCAGCAGCAGACGCAAGCGCCGCACCTGGGACCGAGCGCGGCAAGCGGCGCCATGCCGCCCCGGCAGGGTCAGCGCGTGCCCTGCGGGCTTGCGCCTGTCGGCGTCAAACCAGCAGGTCAATGGTCCGTGCTCGGGTGGTTCTGTGGGTGCTGGGCGCTGCAGGGTTAGGGCAGCAGGCGGCGGCAAGCTGAGAAGTCAAGCGGCTTGACATCTTGTGGATGTGCACAAGCGATCCAGCTGCTGTCACTAATCCAGCAGCCAGCGCATGCACCCTGCTCGCGCGCGCGGCAGCCAAGACGAGGGCGGAGTGGCGGCAAGGGCGGCGGTGGGTGACGGCGAGGTGGCGGCAGCGCATGCGCAGCAATCGTGCGGCAGACACAATGGGTGCATCGACCAGCACTCACAGCAGGGCTCAGGGGGCCACTCACAGCAGGGCTCAGGGGGCGGAGACGAGCGAAACGCGAATGCGGGATGGCGGCGGGTCGCGGCGCTGTGCCACAAGGACGGGCATGCGCATAGGAGTAGCGTCCGATCCATCCCAGGGCCTGGAATGAAGATGCCCTCCACTCCATGCAGCGAGCGCCACGTCGGCTGTCAAGCGGAAGCGCCCAAACCCGCCTCTGTCGGCAGACCCCAAGCCGATCCGCGCTTGCGACCACATCAGGGCAGCGCCGAGGCAGCGGGCGTCACTCCCTGCCCCAAACCACTCCCCACCTCGCTCGATGCGCGTCCTGGCAGCGGCTGGACAGGCGCTGAGACGCCTAGGGGCCTCTGGAGCGGCAGCAGCGCTCTGCGGTGGGTGGGGCCGCAGCCAATTTTGTGCCTCACTGCCGCCGCTGCCGCCGCCGCCGCCCGGTCAACGCTCGCTCGCCGGCCTGCCGCGCCCCTGCAACAATGCAAGCCTGGTTTCCTCCCCTGCCTCCGCTTCTGCAGATGCGGCAGTGCCAATGCAGCAGGGGCCGCTCGCAGCAGCAGCGGCGGCAGCAGCGACCGAGCCTGCCGGTGCGGGCCTAGCGGCAGCAGCACGAGCAGCCCTGCGGCCCTGGCAGCCGCGCGCCTTCTCAGCGGCTGCAGGCGGCGAGCAGCAGGCAGCCCAGAAAGGGGGCCGTGCAGCGCGGCGAGCAGCACAGCAGGCAGCCGAGAAAGAGGTGGGTGGGAGTGCCAGGGTGTCAGCTTGGGGACCTTGCCTGCTGGTGCACGCAGGCATGCCCTCCACACGCACCATGCAAGTTGCGACACATCCAGCTGCTGTGGCTGCAGCACTCAGAACCTTTGTGCTTGTTCATCGCATTGCCTTCTATCCACTGGCCCAGTGCTGCCTTGACATGGCGGCGCATCGTTGGTTGCAGTTCACTACCACTGCAGTTGCTTGCAGCACATGGCCATACTGCCCAACCCAGGCTTTCCACTTCCCACACAACTCTCCGACTTAATACGCTGACATGCCTCTGTGCTCTTCATCACAGGGCCTGGTGGCGGCAGAGGAGGAGTTCAGCGCGATCACCGACAAAATCCCGCAGCGCCCCGTCACTGTGACCGAGGCGGGCGGCTACTCGCTGGTCATCGTGGCGGCCCTCGGGGTGAGCGCTGTGCAGCCTTGATTCGGCTTTGATTTGCCTTGCCATCTTGCATTGTTCTGACGGCACTTGGGCGCACTTGAAAGAACGCTGCCATGACAGGCTGCTTTGCATGCTGGCAGCGCCACGGCTAGCATGCATTTATTTTGAACTTGGCTGCTCCGTAGACGCCTGCTGTCTCTCCTGGGTTTGTCTCAAGCTGCGTGGTCTAATGTGCCACCTGCATGTGGCTGGACATTTCTGCTGCCACTCACCCGCCCTACCCACCCTGGCTACACTGCCGTGCAGTTTGCCGGCGCTGTAGCGTATGCTGCGCTCAATGCGCTGCTCTTCCAGCCCAAGGAGTACCAGGTAGGTAGTAGGGCAGCTCAGCTGCTATTGCACAGGTGGCCTTGCAGAAGATAATGCTGCTGCCCAAAGCGTGCAGGAGGACATGAGTGTGCGGCCTCAGCACACCAGCAGCACCTCCCTCTGTCTCCGCTGCTGGGCAACCGAGCTCCAGCGCCATTCCCTGTTCGCGCGTTCTCTTTCCTTGCTGTAGTGCTTCAACCACACGCTGACTAAGATCAAGGACGACCCACGTGTGACCGTGCGTCTGGGTGCGCAACGCTGCTTTGCTTCATCGGCCGCAGCTGGCTTGCATGCCAGCCTCCACTTTTGCTGCCTTGCTCTGCAATACACATTCGGCTGCTGCAAGTGTATGCCAATGGCTGCTGGAATGGTTGACTCTGCACTTCATCCAGGGCTGATGCTATCGCAGGCAGTTTTGATTGCGCAGCATGCCAGCAGCTTGCTGCCCTGTCCAGTGGGTGCTGCTGGAAAGACAGCTGTGCATCCGCCTGATGTTGTTGCTCATGGCTCTTTCCTACAGATGTTCTGACCATGTCGAGCTGTTGTGGTGCCACTTCCCTGACGCAGGCACCCCCATCTCCGCCTATGGCCAGGAGTCGCAGAACCGGGCGGCGCGGCAGCGCATTCCCCACAGGCACGCTTGAGCAGCTATGCATGATCGTTGCGCTGCTGGAATCCAAGCAGTGGCACAGTGGTGGCAGTGATGAGGCAGCAAAGAGCCAGCTGTCTTTGGGCTGCCGCAGCGTAAGCCAAATGGCCTGCTGGACCGCAGGATGCTGACACTGCCGGGCTTGTCTGAGCCGCAGCATTCCTCATCTTCTGGGCAATGCAGGGTGTACAACGACAGCGAGGGGCGTGAGCACGTGCAGCTGCAGTTCCACATGCGCGGCCCCAGCGGGCGTGCCACTGTGAATGCAGGCAAGGGGTGCTGAGCTTTGGTCAGCACGGTTGCTGAGGGGCAAACACCGGCATTGAAGGCTTCCTGCTGCTAGCGCAGGGCATCCAGCTGCTGTCTGATTTCTGCGAGTGGGCAGCAGTGCAGTGCAGCAAACTCTGCAGAATTGCCACTAGTCTGGCTGCATCGCCACATTTGCTCCCTGCTGTATGCATTCCACCGTGCAAAGGCCTCCCACCTTCCCACATCTGTTTGCAGACATGCACAAGGACGGCGGCAGCTGGCACTACAACTTCTTGTACCTGGATGTGGAGGCGCCCGTGCCGCAGCAGGTGCGAACGCCGCTACCCTCGTGCTGCCTGTGTGGTCAGCCTCAACGGAAGGCTGTGCCTGGTGCCACCTCACCAGATGGGGCTGTCAGTTTTTTTGCGTGCTGTTTCACGTACTGGAGGCCACTTAGTCTTATCAGTTGTCGTTCCATCCCCTACCATGCCCCGCAGGTGGTGCTGGTGCGCCCCGGGCAGTCGGAGACTGACTACTGATCCCAGCGACGGTGCAGCGCTCAGCTATTGCAGCTCTGAGCACTTTTTTTGCTGATGGCTGCAGCGCTCCACAGCGTGTTTGCTCAGTCTCGGCAGATCTGCTGCCTGCCTTTGCTTCTCATTGCTGCTCCTGCACTGCTCCCTGTCTCTGCTTCATGATACTTCTCACGCTCTTTTCTCTGTGCTGACCTCAGCTTGCTCCTCCCTGCCATTCCCCATGCTCCCCGTTACATGCACATTGACTGGTTGCTTGTGTTTTCGCTATGATGCAAGGAATAACAACACCGTACCGTCTGATCAGGCTTGACAAGTGCAGAATGCAGGTTGTATGGCTGGCAGCGGCAGCAGCAGCAGCAGCGTCTGGTCAGTTGCTCTCAACTTTCCTGCTTCACTAGCTGCTGCCATTCGCTACTGTTCGCTAACTGCTGCACCCGCATTGCGCTGCCAGTCGCTGCTGCCCCATTGTGCTATTCAGGCAGAGTGGCAGGAGAAGATGGCAGGCCGCCTTGGGGCGGCTCGGCCTGTGCAGCCAGCTGCGGCGGCGGTACCCCTGTGTCCGGATTGCAGCTGACGCTCACTGGCGAGGCGTGGAGTAGGGCTTCATGCCCAGCATCTGCACAGTGTCGGTATGCAGTGTAAAGGCTCAGCTGCACCCATCATGCGCAGGAGGGCAGCATGCCAACCCACAGGCGGCCTACAGACGCCCTGACATAAATGCGCAAGAGCAAGCAACAAAACATCACCTTTTGGATCTTGTGGATGGGGTTGCGCTTCTTCTTCTGCGGGAGGAGAAAAGACGGTGCAGGTGATCATTTAGCAATGCAAATTGTCACAAAGCAGCATCTGCCCGCTGTGTGCTGACCATGATTTTTTGCCCAAGGCGTTGCGCCCTTCCTTGCACTGCAGCCTGCATGCGCCCGCCTTGGCAGGCTCTCACCTTGGGCGCCGCTCCGGCGCGGGTGCTGGCCGCCGCAGCCGGCGTGGGCGGCGAGGGCATGATCTCGGGCTTGCTGGCCGCAGCAGGTGTGGTGGGCGCCACCACTGCCGGCTCCTCCACGGGCGCTGCCACTGGCTTCTCCACTGCCACAGCTTCCGCCCCAGGCACAACAGGTGGTGCCACTGCCACTGCCTCCTCAGCGCCTGGAGCAACAATGGCGGCCACCGGAGCTGGCCCACCGGCGGCAGCTGCCTCTTCTGCCTCGAAAGGAGACGGGCGGGCGGCTTCTGCCGCTGCCGGCGCCGCCTTCTCGTCAGCCACCTGCAATTAAGGGCGACAGCAAAGGTTGTTGCCACCAACAGCGGGTGCCGCAATGCCTTGGGTGAGCGGTTTGTGACATCATACTGCATTGGAGCAGTGCAGCAAGTAGCAGCTGCAATCCAAACCAAAGCCGAAGCTGTGCACGCATTGCGCATCCACCTCAAAAGGTTCCACCATTTGCTGCAAAACCCAGCCCCATCCTGACAAACGGCACAGCCTCACCTTACGCTCTCCTTCCTCCTCCATCACCGCCTCTGCCCCCAGCTCCTTGCCAACTGCCTCAGCAGCCGCCGCTGGGCGCTCCACTGCTGCCTCCTCAGCAGCCGCCAGCTCTGCGGCAGCCGCAGGCGGCACTTCGCGCTCGGCCGCCGGCCCCTCCGCCCCAGCCGCTGGCCCCGCTTCAGCAGCCGCTTCCGGCCCCAGTGCAGGCGCGGCGCTCGGGGCTGTGGCTGCAGGCGCGGCCGCAGCAGGCTCGGCAGACGGGGCTGTGGGTGGCGGCACGGCCGCACCGGTACCAGCTGCTGCACCCGCGGCAGCGGCAGCAGGGGCACCCTGCAGGATGCGCTGCTTCTGCGCTTGTGCCAGCTCTGATGCCACCTGCAGCAGAGCAGACGAGCAACGCAGAAGTATGGTTAGAAATGCACATCAAAAACAGGCAGTAACTACCACTGCTACTGGCTGCTGCAATAGAACTGTGCAGTATAACGGAGATGCAGCACTTGGATACCATGCGGCTGCCCACTCGGCCGGCCTGCCTGGTTCTTGCAGTCGTGCATGAGCCAGCGGGCAGCGCCTGTCAGGCTGCCTCCCACCGCACGTGCCAGCTCAACCAGCAGCAGGCCCAGCAGCATGAAAGCCACCAGCACCACCACTCCTGCTGCCGCAATGGCACCCAGCAGGCGTGACTGCATCAGAGCCACAGCCGCCAGCCCCACAAGGAGTGGCTTGGCAGCAGCGGGCAGCGGCCCGCCCTGGCTGGGAGGCTCAGCTGGCGAGCCAGTCACGGCAGCTGCTGCAGTGCTCAGGCGGCGCAGCAGCTGGTGCCTGCGGTCGGCAGCAGTGCGAGACTGTGCAGCAGCGGGCGCCACTGCCTCGGCCGCTACACCTGCCGCAGCAGCAGCCAGGTGGTGCGCTGCAGAGGCTAGCCATGGCTCTGAAGCCTGCTGGTGCTTGTGATGGTGATGGTGCTCCCAGTAGTGGCCGTGCCGCCGCCTCGCCTCAACCTGCACCGGTTTCGGGGTGCAGGTGGGGCGATGGCGGCACGGCCACTAATCGCAATAAACGGCTTGCGAAGCCGATTTGGCAAATGTGCAGATTTGTTTGGACACTATGTGAACTGAATGAAAAAGTGGTCTGCATTGATTATTTTGTTTTTGTTAAAGGCAATCAAGCACCAACGGGTGCGCAGCAGTTGAAAACAGCTGTGGAATCCACCGCAATCACTCCGGCTTGGAACGCCACAACATGTCCCTTTCGTCTTCGGCACGCTTGCAATGACGAGCACATGCGCCTGACACCGTTTCTCACATGAACCGCGGCTGTTTCAAAGCACCTGCCCAAAGTCATCAAATGGAGCAAACGCCCAGCCCCTGCATGCCTCCTCACCTTCTCCTCCGCCACAGTGCGTGACTCCAGCGGCACCGAGCGCCCCAGCGCTGGCATCTCCACGCGCTGCAGGGACGGAATGGATTCACAATGCAAACGTTTGCATTGTGGGGAGATAATGCAGCAGTGCGCAGCAGTTAAGCCACGCTGAGAACATGGTAGGCTTTCAGCCCATCTTGCCTCATCCCAAAATAACCGCGCCCGCTCACCTGCACGGCCACGCGCTCGCCAGACCGGCCCGCCAGCTGGGCGGCACTGCCATGCTCCCATGTAGGCGGCACAGCCGCCACCTCAGCCGCTGCAGGCTCCGCCGCAGCCTCAGGCATGGCCACTGGGGCAGCAGCGGCGGGCACAGCCGCTGCCCCCTCAGCCGCAGCTGTGGGCCCAATCCCAGCTGTCTCAGCACCAGCGGCAGGCTTCTCCTCTTCAGCCTCCACACCTGCAGCGCCAGCGGGCGCCAGCGGCGGCTGCATCTCCGCCTCAGCGGCACCCTCCTCTGTAGCGCCTGCCTCCGCTTGCACCGCCGGCTCCTCGGGCCTAGCCCTGCTGAGCCCCGGGATGTGCAGGGTCTCTGCCACAGCGCTCATCGCGCCGCCGGCGGCAGCGCCTGCCATCGACAGGCCGCCACCCAGAAAGCCGCCCACTGCGCCGGCGGCTGCACCCACCGGAGCAAACAGCCCCTTCAGGCGCGCTTCCGCCGACTCCGGCTGCCCCTCTGCTGCCGTGGCGCCGCCTGCAGGCTGCTCCTCCCCTGCTGCCGCCTGCCGCTCGGCTGCAGGCGGGACGAAGATGTCCGTCGCTGGGAAGGCATCGACCAGCCCTGCCTGCTCGCCTTCCTCCTCCTCCATCTCTCCAGCGGGGGAGGGGCTGGCCAGCGGCGGCGGCCCCTCGCCGCCCTCCTCGTCGCTCTCTCCCAGGTCCACGGCAGCAATAGCCTCTGGTGGCAGCGCCGGCTCCTCTCCTGGGTACAGGGCGGGGGCGGAGATGCCGCGGCCGTAGGGGCCCTCCAGCGCCTGCAAAAGGAGGCAGCAGGGGGAGGTCGGTAGAGGTGCACGCAGCATGCTTTGAGGGAGAAGAGGAGCTGGAAAAGTTGCAGCAGTCGAGAGGTTCAGCAGGAGGTGTGCAGCGCGAGCTGCGCGCGCTGAGTGCAGCTGCCCCGCGGTGCCAGAGCAGCAAGCAAACTCCAAGGCTACTCGCCTGCCGCCACCTCCAGTCATCCAGCTTAGATGCTGCATCAAATAATTACAATGCAAAATTATGGAGTGCAATGCAGCAACACCGACCAGCGATTCACGCTCACCTCAAACTTCTCGGGCACCAGGGCGGCACCCGCCCCTGCGGCGGCGGCCTCCAGCGGGATGGAGGCGGAGCGCTTGACGCCGGCGTGGGCCGAGCACTGCAAACCAAACCGAAAGGAAGGGGATCAGGACAGCGTGTCAGATAGGTTGGGAGCGAGAGTAAAGCAGGCCGGTGGCCGCGCAGGGCGCTGTTCTCGTCTGCACACAATCAATGCGCACCTCAGCCGACGTTCCCTCCGGGCCCTCGTGCAGCACCTCCAGCCCGGGAGCCTGCGGACGGCCCTGCAGGCAGGGCGACAGGCAAGTTGCTGATTGAGCACACATGACTCCAGTGCGTTCGTTGGCAGTCTCTTGCTCAGTCAGCAAACATTGGTGGCAAGCAGTGCACTGCGCATAACCTGCATCCCACACCACAGCACGGCACAGCCAATGCAGGGAGAACCGCCAGATGCGCTCACCTCCTGGCCGGTGAGGTCGGAGGGCATGCGCTCCAGAGGCACGGGGCTGCGCCTGGCCAGGCGGGGCTGCACGAGGGATGGCGGCACGAGCGAGCAGACATTGATTGGTCTTCATTCAGATGATGAAGTTGCATGCATTCGGCAGGTGGTGCACCACTTGATAGAGCAAACATTATGGCCAACCTGCAGCTGCATCCGAAGCGCCGCCGCCTCACCTCAGGCACCGGCAGAGCGGCACCCGCCATGCCGGCAGCGGCAGGCGCAGCAACACCTGCGCCCTCCTCCTCGCCGCCAGGCAGCGCTTCCTCAGCCTTCAGAATCTCGGCGGTCTTAGCGCGGAACTCCTGCAATAGATGCAAGATTGGCGTGTTTCTGCGATGGGCAGTCAAGCTCCACCAAACACTGGCCCACCTGTGCTGATCATGTGTTCACTGGGTTCTGCCTGCCCGCCCCAGCAGCCTTATGCATGGATTCCAGCTCACGCCGATCGGCATGCTCACCTGCACAGCGCGCATGTGCGCATCAATTTTGGCCACCGGAGAGCGCGGCTCAGCGCCCAAGGCTCCTGCTGGCGGCCCCTGTCCAGTCAGGGGTGCAGCCGCCAGACCTGGGCGATCTAAGTGGTGGCAGGGGAAGGGGAGCGCATTTGAACGGCACAATGAAACGTGATCCTGAGGGTGCCACACTTGTTTCGTGTGCACTGCCGTGCAGCCTGAGTCAATTGCAATCAGAGTGCGAGCTCTCCCGCAGCAGGCTGACAACCTACACCAAAGCCTTGCTGGCTCACCCTCACCAGGCGACAGCGGCGCGAAGGCCGGCGCGCGGGCTGCTCAAGGGAGGAGGGCGGCAGGGAGAGGCTGGCCGAGCTGCATGCGCATCAGGAATTACCATCCTACAGGCGCCAAGCATGCTGCCCGCCATCCACGTTTGAAGAACACAGCTGCATTGCATGCAGGTGCCTGAATCAAGCGGCAGGCCACACCTGGCGTGACAGGCTCGCGCGGGGCAGCGATGCCAATGCCTGCAACAGGGCGAGGACGCGGCAGAAACAGCCTTGCACCACACTCAGGAGACCAGTAGCAAAGGCGTTGAAACGACTTGTCAAACGCAATGAAAACGACTCATGATTCGGAATCATTTCACCAGCTGCTGCGACAGCAGCACATGCAGCATGCAAAGGTCGCACCCGGCTCCGTCTTCTGCACAAACTGGCCGCCCTTGGCCGCCAGCGCCGCCGCCTCCGCCTCGCGCTCTGCCGCCGGCTCGGCCTGCGGAGCAGAGGACGATGGCAGTGCAGACGGACGCATTCAATGGGTGGCAAGGCGGTGCTACACCTGCCCCACAACGCGCACAGGCAGGACTTGGCAAATCTGCATCGTCTTGCCTGCGGTGTTGGCTCCTCAGGCGCCGCCTCTGCTGAGGCGACATTGAGCGTGTAGCCGCCGCCCAGGCCCACCGCCTGCGGACCACATGTCAAAGGAACGGCAAAGGTGTTGGCAGAGGCAGCGGCGGACAAGCCGGCTGGCTCAACCTGTGATGATTGAGACCATCCAAGGGCTGCACAGGCGTAAGCAATCAGGATAAAGCTCAGTGCACCTGCGCTTCCTCCTCTCCGTCTGCCGCCGGCCGCCCGGCGGCTGCGCTGCCGCCGCCACCCTCGGCTGTGCCAAGCAGGCGCGGCGGCAGCATGCCCTGCACGCGCGCCGGCGTGTGCTCCAGCAGCTTCTGTAGCGACATCAAGAACAGCTGCAGCATAAAGGAAGGCAGGGAGGCAGCTGGTGGGCGGCGGCTGGAGTTGGCAGGCGGCGGTTTGCCGCCGCCACCCTTTGAGCTGCTGCCTTGGACAGGCGGGGCGCACCTCTGTGCCTCCTGTGGCAGCGCCCCAGGCCGCTCCCACCAGCGCTCCGAGCACGCTGGAGACGGCCCGCTCCGAGCCGCCCACGGCAAAGGCTGCAGCGCCCCAGCTGGCGTCCCAGGCACGCCCAGCAAGACGTGCAGGCAGCAGAGCCGCGTGCAGGGCGCTCTGCACGGCGTCCCTGAGCAGGCCGCCGTTGGCTGACGTCCCAGAGCGCGCTGGCTGCGCTGTTTCGAACGCAGACATGGCGATCCTCAAGTTGCAGCACCGGGTGAGCGAGGGTTGGTGGCAGCGGTGGCGCGCCCGGTCAGCGTGTGCGGGCGCGGCATGGGCGCCGGCGACTATTGCGGTGGAGTGCCGCGGCTCACATAATTATACCATAATTATATTCAGCCTGCATCCATCTCATCGCTTGTTTAAAGAGGCTGTCAAGTAGATGGGCCGCATCAGAAATCCGTGCCATGTGATGGCGGCGGCGCCGCCGCCGCTCGCAGAGCGGCCGGCAGGAAGTCGAGCAGGCACACAGCGTCAACTTTTCTGGCCAGCCGTCAGGGCTCAGGCAGCATGCTGATGTACATCAACCAGCTGTTGGTATAAAAATAAAGCTCCCAGGATGGGCACAAAGACCCCCTGTGCATGCTGCGCGCTGCCCGCCGCTCGCCGCCGCGCGCCTTGTGTGCCAGCTGCTCACTGTGCAAAGGGATCTCTGGCTGTCCACCTTACACTCTGTGCTCCTCTGCACATGGTTGTGGCGTCCAGGCGGTCTGCACAGCGTGCGGTCAGGTTCCGCTCGCCTTCTGAGGAGCGGGCCGAGGCCATGCTTGCCTCGGTGGGGCAGCTGGCGCTGGTTATGGTGCTGTGGCCGCTGCTGCTGGGGCTGCGGCTGCTCCAGTGGGCCGAGCGAGGCGTGGCCGTCGTGCTGGGCATCTATTTCGGGCTGCTGCAGGTGAGTGGATGTGTGGGGCTGAGAGGCGACTCACTGAGGAGCTCAGCTGCGCCTTGGATGGCATGACGGGCTGCGCCGCCACGCCGCCACACCGCTGCCGCCGCCGCTGCTGCGTCAATAGGCTCGCCTGCCTTCGGGCCCACATCCGCCCTAAACTGCAGGGAGGCGCCTTTGCCGCCGCCGCAATTGCGCACCTGCTGCTGAGCCGAGGAGGCCTGAGCCGCCTGGTCTGGGGTGCAGGTGCGGCGACATGATAAGAGCAGGAGGAGCCGAGCATGGCGCTGGGCAAGTTTGCCGATCATGTGTGCACATGTCCAGCGCTGCGCGCTCCCGACAGGCGCAGACTGCTGAACCCAACAGATGTAACACCCTTACCCGCCTACCACTAACTGCAGGTGCTCACCGCCTGGCGGCTCGCGCCATGAGCGTGCCTGTGCCCGGCACGCCGCCGCGCAGGACTGATGCGCTGCGAGGTAAGCACCGTTCACTCTCGCTACGAACTGAGAGCATAATCAGCGTGTTTGCATCTGCTCAGCCAGCTTGCTTTGTACATGTGCGTCTACTGTTTGGCTCACATACTGTGCTCTGTCCCACGGCCCCGCCCCGCCTGCAGCCGCCGACCGCCTGCCGTCTGATGTGCTGCCCGCCATCGGCGCCATCCCTGCTGCGGCGGCGCATGCTGCGCCCGCTGAGCCTGCTGTGCCCCAGCCCATCACGCCCCCGCCGGTCGCCACCGCTGGCTCCCTGCCATCCGAGTCCACTCCTCTGCTGGCGCCCGTGTCTGAGGATGCAGACGCTGACAGCAGCACCGCTGCCGCCAGCGCTGCTGCCACCTCAGCTGCCACCGCCGAGGCGGCGCCTGCCACCCCCGCCCTGCCGGCGGCCGGGCCGGCGGTGCCGCAGCCGACTCCTCCGCCCAAGGAGCCCGCCGAGCACCCTGTGCTGGATGCCGCTCTGGTGCGGGCCATCGCCCGCTCTGAGGCACCCTTCGGCCCACCCTCACTGGAGGGCGCAGTGGAGGCGTGGGAGGCTGACCTGGCGGCGCAGGCGGGCGCTGAGCATGGCGCCGCTGCCGGACGCGCAGGGCGGCCCGCAAGGACTGTTCGGCGCCCTCCGGCGCGCCGCCTGGAAGACCTCAGGGTGAGTTGCCTTCCCTTTATCTGCAACTTCTGGGGAGTACAATCACTGTGTGGCAGGCAGGATGCTGCCTGCACCCATTACTGCACCTGCGTGAGTGTGCCCGATCCAATCCGCTGCCTTCGCCATGCTGACCTATCAATCAGTGCATCCGATCGCCACAGGCACGCGAGGAGCAGCTGCTGGCGGCCTTTGAGCCTGCAGGTGGGCCGGTGCTGGCTTCATATTCTATATTCATAGGAATATGGCTGCCCCAGCTGCTGAGCCTGTGTTGAAACGGGCTACTTGATGCAGCCGAAGTAGCACAGGCATTAGCAGCCAAACTAATCATGCGCCTTCTCTCCCGCTTTACCTGTGCAGGCCCCGAGGCGCTGCAGGCTGCGGCCGCCTGGCTGCAGGCCACCGAGCCCTCTGCCAGCATGGGCGGCAACGGCCTGCCGCTGCCGGCAGACTACACCATGCCCACCGGCCGTGAGCCGCACGCCGGTGTTGGAGACATGGGCCCCACTGCGCAGGGTTACCAGCGCCTGCCTCAGCTGTCGCCAGAGGAAGGCGGCAAGCCTGCTCCGGCAGCTACTGAGCCTGCAGGCCCAGTGGACTCTGCGCCCGCACCCACTGCTCCCGCTGCCAGCCCCGCCCGCCCGCCGCGCCCGCTGGCCGGCACCGGCAGCGGGCGCATGTCGGTTGCCAGCCGCGGCAGCGGGCGCAGTGGCAGCGCTCTGAGCTTTGACCACATGGCCAGCCACCCGCTGGCTGACTTGGAGCTGGATGAGGAGGAGGGTGGCAGCAGGCTGGCGGCCACTGCTGGAGCCAGCGGCCCCACCATTCCTGCCGGCCCCTTTGCCTCGGGCGCTGCCGCTGCACTGGACAGCCGCATCGCCGGCGGTCTGCAGGCGGCGGCTGCCGATGCGGCGGCGCACGCTGTGCACGCTGCGGTGGTGGGGGCCGTGCTGCCGGAAGCAGCTGGCCAGGAAGAGCTGCCTCTGGGTGGCCAGGCGGCACTCAGTGGAGGGGACATGGACACAGCTGGGCTGACAGCAGATGATTCGATGGACATCACCCGCCACACCAAGCGCGAGAAGCGCTGAGGATGCAGCACCAGCGTCTGAGCAGCCACCTTTGTGATGTGACGTGCAAGAGCCTTGCTGTCGTGGGTGATTAGTGCACAGCACCTGTTGCCTTGCGTGTTGGTTTGTTTTTTCGAGTTGGTGAGCTTGCATTGCACCTGTAGAGAACGACAGGAAGAACCCATGTGGGATGCCCTGTGAGAGAGACTGCGTGCAGAGCAGGATTGAGCAGTGAAGGATGGTGGCATACTCACAATGGGGGCGATCCAGCGTTTGCAAGTCCTTTCCTGCCCGCTGATTAAGCAGCCATGTGGCGTCAGGTCATAGCCACACTCATGCAGCGTCTGATTTGGCTTGTTACAGGCCATTGTGCTCCACACATTAAATGGTCGCCACTCTCTGGCGGGTACAATTAGTTGCTACAACACAGTGTTGTTCTTCTTCTTGGAAAGCAACAGTAAATATGATACTAGCGTAGTACAAAAGTGTGCAAACAAAAACAGCCTGCTTATTGGAGTTCTTGGTAAGCAGCGAGACAGGCGGCAGGGCGCAGCTGTACGACTGCTGCATCAGGCCCGCTGGCCAACACGAACGCAAGTTGGTAGGCGTTGTGCTACTTTTAGCTGGCAGACTGCTTGCTGCTGGAGTCTGGCAGGCTGGCTGCATGGGTGTGCCTTCTGCCCAGCTGCTGAGGCTCAGCGGCGGGACTTGTTGCCGGATGCCCCAGAGGGCTTCAGGCCCAGCATCTGCACAGTGCACATGGATTGCAGGCTGGTTTGACACAGATCATTGCACAGCGCCCGGCTGCACGGCACGTGCACGCCGCTGATCAGAGCACTGTAGCAGTGCTGGCACGCAGAGATGTAGCATCACTAAAACTACCCTACCCCAATAGCAATCACACCTTCTGCACCTTGTGCATCGGGTTGCGCTTCTTCTTCTGCAGGTAAGCAAGGGGGCAAGCAGAAACATACATCAGAGTTTGCACAATTTGAACAGACAGCCACACCGACAGAGCATGCACCGTGCAGGCTGCTAATGACAGATTTCAGCCACACACGACCGAGCATACATCGCACTGCACAGTGCGCATTCCCACAAGCACCCACCTTGGGGCTTGCTGCCGCCACCCGCATCCCTCCCACAATGCTGGCGGCCGGCGTGCGTGGCGCAGGCACGATCTCAGGCTCGCTTGCTGCGGGCGTCGCTGGCTTGGGCGCAGGCTCCGGAAGCGCATCTGCCACAGCCTCGGCAGAGAGTGCCGTCAGCGGCTCCTCTGCTGCCGCCGCCGCCTCAGCATCAAGTGCAGACGGGGACGGAGGCAGTGCATCAGCCGCTGCTGCTGCTGCCTCGTTCTCATCCAGCAGCTGCAGCCAAGGAGGGGCAGTGTAGCAGCAGCGTCGAGTCGCAGGCGGTACCGGGCAGGGAATGCCAACCAAGTAGTATGACCGCTGGCCTCAGCAGCCCATGGTGTGCATCGCAGCCAGCGCGCCCGCCCCTGCTGAGAAGCGTTAGGGAGGGCAGCAGCAGCACTTTACCGTCATGCATCGCTCATCTCACCTCGGCCGCGCCATCCTCTGTCACCACAAACACCAGGTCTGCCTCCTCGCTTGCCGCCGCCCGAGCAGCGACCTGCACGACCGGAAAATAGCAGCGCACAAGTGTGGTCACATGCGGGTAGCAGCCGCTTCTGGTGCGCAGCGCATAAATGATTTATTGTTTCTCACAGCTTGCCGCTCGCTCTTGCAAGAGTGCATGACATGCAACTGCACAGCTTCCCATCCACCAACCCCACCCGCACTCACGTCGGCCTCGCCCTCGTCCGCCTCCATAGCAACTGCCGGCTCCGGCTCAGCGCCGGCCAGCGCCACCGTCGCAGCTGCTGCCTGGCCATCCACCTCTACCTCCCCGGCTGCCTCCAGCTCAGCTGCGGCGGCAGGCGGTGCCTCAACAGGTGTGGCCGCCTCCACAGGTGCTGCCTCGCCCTCAGGCACAGCCGCAGGGATTGGCGCCTCAGCTGCCACCTCCGCCTCGCTGGCCACCACCTGCAGCACCCGCAGGCAACACTTGCAAGCCAGGTGAACAATCACGGAAGGCAGGGCTACATTGCCGGCTGCTGCGGAACACACTGCTACATTTGGAAGCTGCAAAGCCCATCTTGCCCGAAGCCTACAAGCTGTGAGCTGCGGCACGCAGCGCGCTGCTTCAGACTGCGGCGGCGTTTGCAAATAGTTGCATCCGCACCTCTGCATTCTCGTTGCCCGCCGCGGCAGCCTCTCCCTCCTCGGCACCAGGCAGCACTTCCTCCTCCTGCTGCAGGGATGTCGCCAAGGCATATCACAGTAGGAGTGCGGCAGACCAACGAAAATGCAGTTAACCTCCTGCCAGCTGGAGACAGCTGCCGCGACGCTCGTTCGCATGCAGAGGCCAGGCCGTATGTGCCACCGCTGCTCACCTGCACGTCGCTCTCGGCCACTGGAGTAGACGGCTCATCAGCCGAGGCTCCTGCCTCACTGATGGCGCCCTCGGCGGGCAACACCTCTGCAGGCTCCGAGCGCTCTGCAGAAGTAAAGGCAACGCAAAGGCAACTGCATTGCAACCGGCGGAAGCAGCCGCCGGCGGCAGGCAGCGGGTGGCAGGCGGGCAGGCAGCGGGTGGCAGGCGGCAGCAGGCAGCGCGTGTAGCTGGCTCACCCTCGCGAGGGGAGGAGGGCGCGAACGCCGCCGGTGCGCGGGCTGCGGGGCAACGGGAGGGGCGGCAATTGGCGTCAGATGTGGCTGCCTTGGGCAGTTGCTCTTGCCTGCAGCACTCCAGCATGCACCATGTTTTCATGCGCCCTGTTTTCAGGCTATCAGTCTGTCCTCACCTGGGGTGGCAGGCTCGCTGGGCACAGCGCTGTCCATGCCTGCATTTGTGGAGGGTAGCAGTGGATAATGATTGACTGTTTGTCATGCATGCATGTTGCAGACACTGAAGCATGATTTGGAATCAGGGGAGTGCATGATGTGCAGCTGCCTCCCGCCCTGGGGCTACCACTGGTAGGGAGCCAGTCGAAAGGCCTCTGTCCTTACTACCCAGGGGTTACGGGTTCGAGTCCCAGTGTAGGCTCGCACGAAGTCAGAACACTGGGACTAAGGCGGTTAGTGGTACCTAGTTGCTAGGGAAGGGAACCCGCCGCTCATGGTCCCTGGGTGTCCTCGCTCGGACACCGGGCATGGTGTCCTGAGCCAGGCAAGGCCTGGGTTGCCCCTCAATGCACGCCCAAGGGCGTAACGTTTCCCTTTTTTTTTTGATGTGCAGCTGCCCAGCGAGCAATTGAATGGGCGGCACAGCAGTGCCACCGCAAGGCGCTGCTGCTATGTACCTGCATCATCGGCCGGCAGCTCGCTCTTGTCCTTCAGCACAGCTGGCTCGGACTCGAGCGCGATGGCCCGCTCAGCCTGCAGGGCAGCCATCCAGGCAAGCGCCGCTTGTGTTGGCAGGCGGTGCAATGGCGATTGCACACTTGTGATTGCACACTTCTCCAGAAACGACAAAGCTGCTCCTCCTTGCCCAGCAGCTGGAACCCGCCCAATTGCAGCAATGGCAGCGCTACTAAAATCATCCGTTCCAGTCAGACATGTAGATATCATACAGCCATGATGCGCCTGCTGCCCACCTGCGGCTCTTCGGCAGCGGGCTTCACGGGCTCAGCCTCAACCGAGGCACCAGCCGCCAGAGCGCGGTCGCCTGCCGGGCCCTCCTCCTGCACACCAGAGGTGAGCATGGCGGGCGGCGGTTAAGGATGCGCAGGTGGAGGGATTGCAGCCCATGCCGGGTGCAGCACACATATATGACAGCACACCGCAGGGCACGCAGTTGCAGCATCGGGTTCTGATCACAGCATGCAGCAGCTGCGGCCGTGCAGCAGCGGCGCCAGCAGCGCTGTGCCAGAGCACAACTGCCATGCACACCTGCTCGCCCTCCTCGCTGGCGGCAGCGCGCTCCTGCGCCGCGGGCTCAGTGCACCCCTCGGGTGCGCCCAGCAGGAGCACACCGCCCCGTGTGCGCTGCAGCAGCATGCGCAGCTTCATCATGAAGAGCTGCAGGGGGCGGGGGAAGTCGGGCGGGCATGTGGGCGCAGCGGCGGCACGACGCGTCGGAGGGCGGCGGCGCCGGCGGCGGCAGCCAGACGCCGAGTCTATACGCTTGTAATGGCCTGACGGGCTGCATGGCGCACCTCTGCTCCCTCTGCTGCCGCTCCCCAGGCGGCACCAGCGATCTTGCCCGGTGTGAGGCATTCCACCGATGCCAGGGCGCCCCGCCCCGCCTCGTACACGCGTGCTGCCAGGCGTGCAGGCAGCATGGCGGCCTCCATGGCGGCCTCCACGGCGCTCCTGAACCGACCGCGGGCCTCAGACGGGGCGGCGCCCGCGTTGCTCGCGTTTGCGGTGGCCGGAGCGGTCATGTTGGCGCGATCTGGCGCGATCTGAGACAGAGAGCAAATAAAATCGGCGACACTAATGGGTTCAACCACACCGCCGCGCTCATGAGGCGCATCTCGCCACCACAGGTTTGCCCCGCATCTTCATGCGAGGGATGTGAGACCCTACTATCTTGCTGATGGAGGCTTGCCAGGTGCTGCTGGTTGTATTAAAGTTTTGTAAATTGGGAATGCCCTCAATTTCCAGCTTAACATGGCTGTTTCGGCGACCGCCGCCTGACCCGGATTCCTACAACCCACGTACGCCGCCCGAACGGCCTCACTACGGAGAATCGGAGACGCGCAGAGCTGCAGCCTGCTGCCGAGAACGGACACAGCGGCATGGACATGACAGCAGCACTGGCGGCCTCCACCAACGTAGTTGCTGTATGGAGCCACGTGCTGCAGCGGGCGCATGCGCAGCTGCGGCGGTCGAGGCACAAGCGCATGGCGGGAAGGGCCTGGGCATCTGCCATGTGGTGCACTGCGTGGTGAAGGAGGTCAATTTCCCTTCAGCAGTAGCTATTGTACATGTCAAGAATGAAGACGCATCATTCAAATGTGCCGCTGCCGCAGGCGGCTCCTGCTGGCTGCTCAGGGGCGGCACCATGAAGGGCGGGGCTGTTGCTCAAACATGCCTGCTTGGTCTGTACTAAGGTCGGTCTGCGCTTCCTGGCCGGCTGGTTTGATGTTTCGCAAGACGTGGTGTGTCCCCAACACTTAACGAACGGCCTCTCCAGCGGCTGATCGCTCACAACAGCGGCGCCTGCGCTCCGCCCGCCACGCTGGCGCCGGTGGCGGCGGCGCGGGGGGCGGCACATGCATGGGCGCCCTGCACGATCTAAAATAATTCCTAGCGACATGGCCGGCAAGAAGCGCGAGCGAGAGGGCGAGGAAGCCGCCGCTGACGGCGGGGGCGAGCGGAGGCGCGGGTACAGCCGCCTGGACGCCGAGACGCTGTCCTACTATGAGGAGATCGGCGGGCGCTTTGCAGAGCTGGACGATGACGAGGAGAAGGCGCTCCTGGCGGACAATGCGCTGGGCGAGTGCGTGGAGCGAGGCGCGGCGGACGTCGGCACCGATGCGGCATGCAGCAGGGTGAGTGCACACGCCGTTGGTCGATGCGCGCTTGCTGCAACCCGCCGCCGCCGCTGCCGCCGCCTGCCGCCTGCCACTCACCGCCGCCTGCCGCCGCTGCCTGCCGCCGCCTGCCGCTCACCGCGCAACCCCACTCCACCCTGCATGCAGGTGCTGGAGAAGCTGCTGCCGCATGCCGGAACCGAGGCGCTCTGCGCCTTCACCCAGGCGTGTGTGGAGGGCGACAACCTGGGCACCATGTGCACCAGGTGAGGCCAGGCACGGCGGCTCGCGGCAGCAAGGCATGGAGGACCGATCATGTTGCTGATTGGTCCTCCTCATGTTGCTGATTGGAACTGCAGCTGATTGGTCGTCGCCGTATTGAGCTCCCACCTTGCTGCCGCCGCCTGTCACGTGGCCGCTCACCTTGCCATAGCCTTTGCCCCTATTTGCCGCAGCGGCCCCTTCGGCTCGCACGTCCTGGAGAAGTGCATTGTGGAGCTGGGCAAGCGGGCGGCTGCAGCAGGGGACGACGACTATGCCCGAATTGAGGCGGTGAGTAGCAGCTTGCGGACGTGATGGTTAGGCAGGCGCAGGTGGCGTGCTGCTGAAACCATGCAACAGCTGTGGATGCTGCGGCAGCGCTGAGGCTGGCATTGCCTGCTGGTGCTCCTCCAGTTTTGTCGCAAATGCGTCACTCTTGCATGCCTCCTTGTCTGCCGCAGGCGATGACAGCAATGACCGAGGCATGCGCTGCTTCGCTGTACGAAATGGCCACCAGCAAGTATGGGTAAGCGCTGCTCTCTTCAGCCTGCCTGAGCATCGTTTCATGTTCCGCTGCAGGCAATGTCGCTGGGCAGCTACTGGGCCACGCTTCTTGCGGCTGCCCAGTCTGTTGCTCCTGGCATACGTGCAGAATGATGACGCTTGGTTTTTACCTGCATGCTCGCCTGCTCGCTTTTGCCTGCAGCTCCTTTGTGGCGCGGCGCCTGCTGTGCGTGCTGGCGGGCCGCGACGTGGCGCCGCCCCCTGGCAAGAAGCCCGCAGCGCAGCTTGAGCCTGCTGCTGAGGCGGGGCAGGCAGCCGCGCTGTCGGGGCCTCGCGGCGGTGGCGCTCTGGCTGCCAAGCTTGGCAGCAGCAGCAGCGGTCAGGGCGGCGATGGCAGCAGCGGCGCCTCTCAGGGAGTTGATTATCCGGCTCTGCTGGAGAAGCTGGCCACCACTGTGCTGGGCGACGACTGGTCTGGGGAGGAGATGCAGCGGCTGTCGACAGACAGCTTTGCGGGGCCCTTCCTGCAGGCGCTGCTGCGCGCCTGCACCCACAACCAGTGAGCGCCTGCTGGTTGGGATAGGTTGGGATGGGGGAGGAAAGATGGATGGGCAAGGCACATGCAAAAAAAGTGCATTTCCCATCAACTGTGCCCAAGCCTGCACGCTTTGTTGATGTGTGCCATCATTAGCTGTGCCCTGCTTGCCTCACTCTCTGGCGATGTGCTCCCTCTCTCTGCCTCCCTCAGAAAGCTGCAGCAGCGGCTGCTGCTGCAGGTGCTGGGCGGCGCGACTTCCAAGGGAGTGGAGAGCGTGTCCATGGAGCGGTGCCACGCGCTGCTGCAGGACCGCAACGGCAGCCACCTGATGGAGGTGCGGAGCCCCTGCATTGATACGGGGGATTGCACTAGGCATCTGCTTTGCTGTGTGTGCGGCGCAGGGTGCCATTGCCGTGGACTGTTGTTGCTTGCTGCCTGGTCCAGCGCTGTCTACGTAGCAGCTCGGGCTCTCAGCTCTCGGGCTGCCTGACGTTTGACCCATGCAGGTGGTGTTCTCCACGGCGCCCGACGACTACTTTGCCAAGCTGACCACGCTGTGCTTCAAGGGCCACCTGCTGCAGTGAGCGCCAGCACCTGGTTGCGAGCAGCTGGTGTTGAGCAGACAGCTGTTGCGGGGCTGGGCTGCCAGGCTGCCCGGAGGCTGTTGCGGCAAACTAGCAGTGCTGTCACGTTGTATGCACGTCCCAATGTTATGAGGTGGAGTCGCATTCTTGCTGCACCCGCCTTGACCTGCAGGCTGGCGCAGCACCCGGCAGCCAACTTTGGCGTGCAGGCGGCGCTGGCGGCGCTGCGCAAGCCGCAGCAGGTGGGGCGGGTGTTTTAGGGGCCGCGTCGGTTTGAGTGCAGGCTGCAGGACGGACTTTGATGTCTGATGCTGGTGGTTGCTACAAAGCAGTCTGCCGCACCAATGTCTTTGCCATGTGTGAATTGGTTATCGTCCCCTGCCGCTGCTCCCTGCCCTGCCCTGCAGCTCAAGCGCATGTTTGAGGACTTGAAGCCCGCCTTCCCGCAGCTGCTGCGCAGCCGGCGCAGGTGGGGCTGGGTGGCGGCGGCTTACTTTGTTGTGCAGGGAGGAGGCAGCATGCTCGACGTTGCCCAGACGAGACCTTGCAGGTTGCAAGGTTGCGGCCTCACCAGCGCAACTTCGCTGGCCAAAAGATTGCCCTCCCTCTCATTCCCTTCATCTACAGTGGCGTCATTGCGGCGCTGCTGGCTGCAGCGGGCCGCCTGGGCGCCCAAGAAGCGGAGGCAGCAGCCGCGCTCTGGTCGGCGGCCGGCAGCGGCGGCAGCGGCAGTGCTGCAGCTAATCCCCTTGAGGGGCTGCTCACTCTGGACACCACAACGCAGCTGGGCCAGGGCAGCGGCAGGTGGGTGGTTGGGCAGGGTTGTGTGTGCTGCTGCTGCTTGGGCTGCTGATGTCCGTTGACTGCACCCGCTGCCATGCAACCTATTGCCGCACCTGCTGTGCTGCTGTGCGCTCCCACTGCTTATGCGGTGCGCCTTCGTTGTCTTTGCCGTCTGCAGGATCTCCACCCTCGGCTGCGCCATGGCAGGCACGCTGCTGCGCCTGCCTGCCGCCGCCTGCAAGCAGTGGGCGGATGCAGTGGCAGCGCTGCCGCCGGGTCAACTGCAGCACGTTGCCAAAGACCCAGGCGGCTGCCGGGTGCTGGAGGCATATTTGGAGGTGAGAAGTTGACGTGCTACGTTCTGCTGGCAGTTTGTTGTGGTGCTACAGCTGCGGCTTGTGACGTGCCAAACCTCTGCTGTGAGGCCAATGTGCATGCACTGAAAGCTAATCACAACAGCTGTCTGCAACTGCCGCCACACCCACCTTCCCAACCCATCCTCCCAACCCCGCAGGGCCCCGGCTCTGCGGCCAAGAAGCGGCGGGCGCTGCTGCGCGGCCTGTCGGGCGCCTGGGGCGACATCGCGCTCGGCGGCAGCGGCAGCCACTTTGTGGAGAAGGCGTATGCGCTTGCGGTGAGCGCATTGTAACAAATGTACCATTGGAGGTCTGCCTTGCCTTAGCCACAATTGCGGTCGGATTGCGATTGTGCTCGCTAGCCGTGCTCAGCTGTGGCTGAACGTGTGTTCTTGGCAAGAACAGCAAGGCTTGCACCCAGTGCCACCATCTGTAGAATAGCCACCCTTGGCAAGCAGGCCTCTGACCATTTGGTTGAGAGTTGTTCGTCCACTTGTTTCTTTCTACTGCAGGAGGTGACTGAGAAGGAGACGATTGCCGGCGAGCTGGCGGCAGCCGAGCCCCGCCTGCTGCAGACGCACCGCGGCCCCGTGCTGCTGAAGCGGTGAGCCCATGCAAGGGCGTTGTCACTGCCCCACTTTTGCAAGCGCGCTGGCTTACGGGTTGGCTGGGTGTGCTGTATTGGGCAGCAAGCATGCCTCCAACCTGCCCTCCTGATGCTGCTGGAGCCACAGTGCAGCATGAGTGGCGGACGTGGGTTGTGGCCAGCGTGCAGTGGATTGGCTTGTTTTTCCAGCATCCACTTATTGTCAAGCGCATCAACACTGGCATACCTGAAATGCTGTGCTCTTCTCCTCCCTCCCTCTCCTCCCCTCTGCAGCTGCCACGTGGATGCGTTCAAGAAGGGCAGCGACGGCTGGCAGAAGCGGGTGGCAGCTGCAGACGCCGCTCGCCGCGAGTTTGAAGACTTGTTCGGCGATGGTGGGGCAGCAGAGGAGGGCGAGGAGGAAGCAGCGGCGGCAGCGGACGGCGAGGAAGCAGCAACAGAGCAGCAGCCCAAGAAGAAGCAGAAAGGCAAGAAGGGCCAGGCGGCAGCTGATGCAGGGGAGCAGCCAGAGCAGCAGGAAGCGGCTGAACAGCAGGCAGCCGGCGGCAAGAAGAAGAAGAAGCACAGCAAAGCGGAGCAGCCTGAGGCGGCAGCAGTTGCAGATGCTGAGCAGGACGAACCGCAGCCAGCAGCCAAGAAGAAGAAGAAAGTGAAGACTGCGGCAGCGGCAGAAGAGCATCAGGCGCTAGCGGAGCAGCCGGCGGCAGCCAAGAAAGGCAAAAAGAAGAAGCAGAAGGCCAGCGCCGAGTGAATGTTGAGTGCATGGAGCGATGTGCACTGCCCTGCTGCAGCCGTGTAACAACAGGCTGGGACTTGAAAAGGCGGGGAAGAGCTGGCCCCCATGCAGCAGATGACCTGAGGGCGGCAGAGCAGTGTTTGTTGACCATATTGTTGG
>VFQQ010001945.1_pt1 | contig 25864 bp, 30 predicted proteins | sample 3512341 | NCBI WGS metagenome assembly VFQQ01 (sample SAMN10412373, study PRJNA504923) | tailings metagenome | isolation source: Relicate 2 Philex TSF1 revegetated site | place: Philippines: Tuba, Benguet | collected 2017-08-29 | reverse complement strand
CTGCGCGGCCTGCGCATCGTGCACCAGCACAAGATGCTGCACCTGGACATCAAGCCGGCCAACATCTTCGTCACGAACGACAACAAGGCCGTGATGCTCGACTTCGGCGCCGCGCGCGAGGTGCTGAGCAAGGAAGGCAACTTCATCCGCCCGATGTACACGCCGGGCTTCGCCGCGCCCGAGATGTACCGGCGTGATGGCACGCTCGGCCCCTGGACCGACATCTACGCCATCGGCGCCTGCATCTACGCCTGCATGCAGGGCTACCCACCCAACGACGCGCCGCAGCGGCTGGAGAAGGACCGCCTGGCGTTGAGCCTTTCGCGCCTGCGCAACGTCTATTCCGACAACCTCATCGAGGTCACCGAGTGGTGCATGTCGCTGGATCCGCTGAGCCGCCCGCAGAGCGTGTTTGCACTGCAGAAGGAGCTGGCGCGCGAGACCGAGCGGCGCTACACCAAGCTCAGTTTCAGCGAGCGGCTCAAGCTCCAGCTCGAAACCCTCAAGACGGGCGCCAAGCCCTGACGCGCCATGCGCTTCTCGGTGTACCAGGTCAGCCGCCGCGGCGGCCGCGAGAAGAACGAAGACCGCATGGGCTATTGCTACACGCGCGATTCGGGCCTGTTCGCGCTGGCCGACGGCATGGGTGGCCACCCCGAAGGCGAGGTGGCCTCGCAGCTGGCGCTGCAGACGCTGTCCGCCCACTTCCAGCGTGAGGCCAAGACGCGCCTGAACGAGCCGCTGCGTTTCCTGCACGACGCCATCGTGGCCGGCCACCACCAGCTGCTGCGCTACGCCACCGAGAAGGCGCTGATGGACACACCGCGCACCACCATCGTGGCCTGCGTGTTGCAAGGCAACGCCGCCTACTGGGCGCACTGCGGCGATTCGCGGCTGTACCTCGTGCGTGGCGACAAGCTCGTGGCTCGCACCCGCGATCATTCCTACTCCGAGCTGCAGAACACGCTCAGCCAGGTGGTGCCGATGAGCGCCAACGTGAACCGCAACGTGCTGTTCACCTGCCTGGGCAGCCCGGGCAAGCCGGTGGTCGACACCGCCGGCCCGCTGCTCGTGCGCCCCGGTGACCGCGTGATGCTGTGCAGCGACGGCCTGTGGAGCAGCGTCTCCGACAACATCATCACCGACATCCTCGTCAACAACCCGATCAGCGACGCGGTGCCCGAACTCGTCGAGCGTGCGCTGCGCGCCGCCGGCGACAAGAGCGACAACGTCACCGTGCTCGCGGTGGAGTGGGAAGCCGCCGAGGAGATCGACAGCAAGAGCGCCATCAGCACGCAGGCGCTGGGCGACGACGTGTTCGCCTCCACCATCCAGGCCAGCCTGGGCGGTGAATCCGGCGGCAGCGGCGACGAGCTCGACGAAGCCGAGATCGAGCGCTCGATCAAGGAAATCAACGAGGCCATCCAGCGTTCGAGCAACAAGCAGAAGCGCTGAGCGCCGAGCCTCCCCGCGCGCCACCTGAGCGCGCTTCAACAGAAAAGACCCGATGACCTACCCACGTTCAGCCGGCCGCGCTGCCGACGCGCTGCGCCCTGTCTCGATCCAGCGCGGCTTCACGAAACACGCCGAGGGCTCCGTGCTGGTGAGCTTCGGCGCGACGCAGGTCCTGTGCACGGCGTCGGTCGAGGAGAAGGTGCCGCCGCACAAGCGCGGCAGCGGCGAGGGCTGGGTCACGGCCGAGTACGGCATGCTGCCGCGCAGCACGCACACACGCAGCGACCGCGAGGCGGCCAAGGGCAAGCAGAGCGGGCGCACGCAGGAGATCCAGCGCCTCATCGGGCGCAGCCTGCGCACGGTGTTCGATCTGAAGGCCTTGGGCGAACGCACGATCCAGCTCGACTGCGACGTGCTGCAGGCCGACGGCGGCACGCGCACCGCGGCCATCACCGGCGCCTTCGTGGCCGCGCAGGACGCGGTGAACTGGCTCATCGCGCAGGGCAAGCTCGGCGCGAGCCCGATCCGTGATGCCGTGGCGGCGGTGTCGGTGGGCATCGTGCAGGGCACGCCGCTGCTGGACCTGGAGTACACGGAAGATTCGGCCTGCGACACCGACATGAACGTGGTCATGACCGGCGGCGGCGGCTTCGTCGAGATCCAGGGCACCGCCGAGGGTGCGGCCTTCTCGCGCGCCGAGATGGACGCGCTGCTGGCGCTGGCCGACAAGGGCATCCGCGAACTGGTGGCGCTGCAGCAGCGCGCGCTGAAGGGCGGCTGATGCGCCTCGTGCTGGCGTCCAACAACGCCAAGAAGCTCTCGGAGCTGAAGGCGATGCTCGGCAGCCTGCCGCTGGAACTGGTGGCGCAGGGCACGCTCGGCATCGCCGAGGCCGAGGAGCCGCACCACACCTTCATCGAGAACGCGCTTGCCAAGGCGCGGCACGCGGCCGCGGCCAGCGGCGGCGCAGCGATCGCCGACGACTCGGGCCTGTGCGTGGACGAGCTTGGCGGCGCGCCCGGTGTGATCTCGGCGCACTACGCGGGCGAAGTGGCGCTCGACGGTGAACGCGAGCAGCGCCGGTGTGCGCAGGACGCCGCCAACAACCTGCGCCTGCTGCGCGAGCTGGCGGGGCGTGCCGACCGGCGCGGGTTCTTCGTCAGCACGCTGGTGGCCGTGCGGCATGCCCAGGATCCGATGCCGCTCGTTGCCGTGGGCCGCTGGCCGGGCCGGATCCTGGAGGCACCCCGTGGCGACCAGGGTTTCGGCTACGACCCCTTGATGTTCATCCCCGAGCTCGACCTCACCGTCGCCGAGATGGACGCGGCCATGAAGAACCAGCACAGCCACCGTGCGCGCGCGATGGCGCAGCTGCTGCAGCAACTGCACGACGTCTGGCACCTGTGAACACGCCGCCGCAGCCCGGGCCCGAGCATTGGCTGCGCCCCGGCACGCTGAGCCTCGGCGCACTGCCACCGCTGGCGTTGTACGTGCACCTGCCGTGGTGCATCCGCAAGTGCCCGTACTGCGACTTCAACAGCCACGAGAACCGCGGCGAGGTCCCGGAGCAGCGTTACCTCGAAGCGCTGCGTGCCGACCTCGAATCCAGCCTGCCGCTGGTGTGGGGCCGGCGTGTCATCAGCGTCTTCATCGGCGGTGGCACGCCCAGCCTCTTCAGCCCCGAGGCCATCGACCGCCTGATCGGCGACATCCGCGCCCGCCTGCCGCTGGAGCCCGGCGCCGAGATCACGCTCGAGGCCAACCCCGGCACCTTCGAACGCGAGCGCTTCAGGGCCTTCCGCGCGGCCGGGGTCACGCGCCTGAGCGTGGGCGTGCAGAGCTTCGACGACGCGGCGCTGCAGCGCATCGGGCGTGTGCACGACGCGAAGCAGGCACGCGCCGCGGTGGAGGAAGCGGCTGCCGCCTTCGACACCTTCAACATCGACCTCATGTACGCGCTGCCGGGGCAGACGCTGCAGCAGCTGGCGCAGGAACTCGACACCGCGCTGGCGTTCGCGCCGCCCCACCTGTCGATCTACCACCTGACGATCGAGCCCAACACGCGTTTTGCCGTCGAGCCGCCGGTGCTGCCCGACGCGGACCTGGCCAGCGACATGCTCGACCTGATCGCCGAGCGCACGGGCGCCGCCAACTTGCAGCGTTATGAAGTCAGCGCCTTCGCGAGCCCCGGCCACCGCTGCACGCACAATCTCAACTACTGGCAGTTCGGTGACTACCTGGGCATCGGCGCCGGCGCACACGGCAAGCTGAGCTTCCCGCACCGGGTGCTGCGGCAGGTGCGCTGGCGCGAGCCGGCAGCCTACCAACGCGAGGCACTGGCCGGCAACGCGGTGAGCAACCAGCACGAGGTGGCGCGGCGCGACCTGCCTTTCGAGTTCATGATGAACGCGCTGCGGCTGCGCGAAGGCTTCGAACTCAAGCGTTTCGGAGAACGCACCGGCCTGCCACTTTCGGCCGTGCTGCCGGCACTGCGCCAGGCACGCGAGCGCGGGCTCGTCGAGTGGGACGAAGCCGCCGACCACGTGCGCCCCAGCGCACGCGGCTTCGACTTCCTCTCCGACCTGCAGGCGCTGTTCCTGCCGCAGGCGCGCTCCGCCGATCAACCGGCCTGATCGCCCAGCGCGGCCTTCGACGCCGCCATCTCTTCGGCCAGCCAGGCCTTCAGCGCCACCAGCGGCGGCCAGGCCACGCGCTCGGGCGCGTGCACCAGCCAGTAGGTGGCCCAGTCGCGGTCTTCCAGCGCCAGCGGCGACACACGCACCAGCCGCCCGGCCTGCAGCGCGTCGGCGGCCAGCACGGCACGCGCCAGCGCCACGCCCAGGTCGCCCTCGGCGGCTTGCAGCAGCAGGCCGAAGTCGTTGAAGTCGGCCACGGTCTTGCCCTGCAGTTCGCAGCCGCACTGGCTGAGGAAGCGCTGCCACATGTCGTTGTTGCCCAGCAGCGGTTCTGCGGCCAACGCGCGGTGGTCGCCGATCGGCAACCGCGCCGCACGTTGTGGCGCCGCCAGCGCGATCAGCGGTGACACGACCAGCGGCTCGGCCTGCAGCCCCTTCCACGGCCCGCGGCCCACGCGCACGGCGGCGTGGTAGCCGTCGCGCGCCAGGTCCACCAGCTGCGGGCTGGCGTGCACGTCGAGCGTGATGTCCGGGTGCCGCTCGCGCCAGCGGCCCATGCGCGGCAGCAGCCAGCGCTGGGCGAAGCTCGGCAGCACGGTGATGCGCAGCAACTGCGCCTCGCCGTTGGCGGCGGCCTGCGCGGCGTGCAGGCCCTGCGCCAGGCCGTCGAGCGCCCCATCCACCGCGCGCAGCAGCGCCTGCCCGGCCGGGTTGAGCTGCAGCCCACGTCCGCGGCGGTCGAACAGCTCAAAGCCCAGTTGCTCCTCCAGCAGCTTGATCTGCTGGCTCACCGCGCTGTGCGTGAGGTGCAACTGCTCGGCCGCTGCGCGCAGGTTCTGAAGCCGCGCGGCGGCGCGGAAGGTGGGCAGGGTGTTGAGCGGAAACCGCGCGGGCAGGGCCATGCTGGTAAGCATAGCTTTCCAGATGGGCGGGAATCAATCGCTTTTCATCGGGAGACTGTGCTGAGAAACTGCCCAGCACCGACAAAGCCTGGAGGCCCACATGACCACCGCGAACGCCTGCTGCACCCCCGTCGTCGTGCCCACCCACCGGCCGCTGGCGCTGCGCTGGCTGGAGGACGTGCGCGAGGATCTGCTCGCCGCCTGGAGCAACTGGCAGGCCGCGCGCCGCGCACACGCCGAGCAGAGGACGCTCGATGCGCTGAGCGATGCCACGCTGCGGGACATCGGCCTGGCCGAACGCCGCTGGGATGACCCGACGCTGTCCCGCGTCGACTGGGAACGCGGCCGCTGGCAGTGAAGCGTCGTCAGACGCGGGTGGCGACACCCGCGTTGGCGCGCAGCCACTCCAGCAGCCGCGGCGCGATCTGCTTCAGCGGCAGCACCTCGTGCGCCGCGCCGTGGTTGATGGCCTCGCGCGGCATGCCGAAGACCACGCAGCTGGCTTCGTCCTGGCAGAGGTTCCAGCTGCCGGCGTCGCGCATCGTCTTCATGGCGCGTGCGCCGTCGCCGCCCATGCCGGTGAGCATCACGCCCAGGGCGTTGCGGCCGACCACGCGGGCCGCGCTCTCGAACAGCACTTCCACGCTCGGCATGTGCCGGTTCACCGGCTGGCCCACCTGCACCCGCGCGATGTAGTTGGCGCCGGAGCGTTCCACGCTCAGGTGGTGGCCGCCGGGCGCGATGTAGGCGTGGCCGGGCAGCACCCGCTCGCCGTCCACGGCTTCGGAGACGCGGATCTTGCACAGGCCGTCCAGCCGCGTGGCGTAGCTCTTGGTGAAGCCCGGTGGCATGTGCTGCGTGATCATCACCGCCGGGCTGTCGGCCGGCAGGTTCACCAGCACCTCGCGCGTGGCCTCGGTGCCACCGGTGCTGGCACCGATGAAGATGATCTTCTCGGTGGACAGGCGGCCCAGCGAGGCCAGCGCCACCGGCCTCGCCGGCGCCGCGCCCGGGGCTGCCGGGGCCGGCGCCGCCAGGCGCTGCACCCTGGCACGCGCCGCGGTGCGGATCTTCTCGGTGATGTCCTGGCCGAGCTGGCGCAGCCCGTCGGCGACGCCGATCTTGGGCTTGGCCACGAAGTCCACTGCGCCGAGCTCCAGGGCCTTCAGCGTCACGTCGGCACCCCGTTCGGTCAGCGTGCTGACCATCACCACCGGCATGGGCCTCAGGCGCATCAGGCGCGAGAGGAAATCGATGCCGTCCATACGCGGCATCTCCACGTCGAGCGTGATCACGTCGGGGTTGAGGTTGCGGATCATCTCGCGCGCCAGCAACGGGTCGGCGGCGGCGCCGACACATTCCATGTCGGGCTGGCGGTCGATGATCTCGGTGAGCAGGCCGCGCACCAGCGCGGAATCGTCCACCACCACGACGCGGGTCTTGTTGCCCATCGCGCTTGTCCCCGTGTCAGAACAGATCGACCGAGCCGCCGGCGCTGCCGGCCGGCACGGCGCGGGTCGCGGCGGCGCGTTCCTGCGCCGCCAGTGCCTCGGTGTTGGCCGAGGCCAGCTTCTTGACCATGGCCTTGCCGCTGGCCGGCAGGAAACACACCTTGCGCGGGTAGATGTCCATCACGTCCTTGCTCACCACCGTGATGCGCTCGGTGCGCAGGTAGTCCAGCACGAACTGTGTGTTGCGCTCGCCCACGTTGATGCTGTTCATGCCGCTGATCACGGCGCCGCCGCCGAAGACCTTGGCTTCCATCGTGGCGCGTGTGGCGCCGCGTTTGACCAGCTCGCCGATCAGGAGGTCCATCGCGAAGCTGCCGTAGCGGCCGCTGTCGGCGCCGCCCGTGGCACCGCCCGAACCCGCATCAGGCAGCAGGAAATGGTTCATGCCACCGACCCGCTTTTCGCGGTCCCACAGGCAGGCGGCGATGCACGAGCCCAGCGTGGTCATGACGAGGATGTCCTCGTCGTGCACGAAGAACTCGCCCGGCAGCACCTTGACGGCGTCGTTCTTGAAGTGGGCGTCGTAGAAGAAGAACGAGGCCTCGCCGTTCTTGCGCGGCGCGGACTTCAGGCGCTCCAGGCGGGAAGCCTGGGGCCTGGCCGCGGGTGCGGCGTAGGGGGTGGCGTAGGCGGCGGACATCGTTGGCTTTATCGGCGCGGCGTGGTGGCTGCTTGAGTCAGCGGCGCTCAGACGCGCTCATAAATGGTCTTGCCGCGCAGCCTGAACAGGTCGCGTGAATCGGTGAAGTTCTCGGAGTGGCCGACGTAGAGCAAGCCGCCCGGCTTCATGGCGGCGTGCATGCGCTCCAGCACCTTGCGCTGGGTCGGGTTGTCGAAATAGATCATCACGTTGCGGCAGAACACGAGGTCGAAGGGCTCGCCCAGGCTCGCCCAGCTGGTGCTCATGAGGTTGAAGGCACGGAACTCGATCAGCCGCGCCAGCTCGGGCTTGACGCGGATCGAGCCGGCGTTGGCGCCGGTGCCGCGCAGGAAGTGGCGCTTCAGCCGCTCGGGGCTGAGGCCACGTGCGTCGGCCGCGTACACGCCGCGCTGGGCCGTGGCCAGCACCTTGGTGTCGATGTCGCTGCACACGAGCCTGGCCTGCGCCGAGACACCCAGCGTCTCGATCACCGTCATGGCCAGCGAGTAGGGCTCCTCGCCGGTGCTGGCGGCGTTGCACCAGATGCGAAGCGGTTTGCTGGCGCGCGCGCGCAGGTCGTCCACCAGCGCGTGGAAGTGGTGCTCCTCGCGGAAGAAGGCCGTGAGGTTGGTGGTGAGGCAGTTCACGAACTCCTGCCACTCGGCATCGGGCGCGCCGCTTTCCAGCCAGCCCAGGTAGGCGGCGAAGCTCGTGTGCCCGGTCTCGCGCAGGCGGCGCGAGAGCCGGCTGTACACCATGGCCTGCTTGCCGCTGTGCAGGCTGATGCCGGCACGCTGGTGGATGAGGGCGCGGATGCGGTCGAAGTCGGCCGGGCGGAGCTCGAATTCGGCTTCGGCGGCGGCGGTGGCTGCGGGGGCGGCAAAGGCGTTCATGGCCGGCGCAGTGTCGGCTTGCCGGCGCGGCGCCAGGGGCCGAGATGAGGCCCGCCAGCCGGCCTTTTCCAAGCCATGTCCACTGCAGCCCCACTGCTAGACTGGCCGCCCGTTGAAGCAGCCCAAAGCCGTCCCCCCCGCGGTGCGCGCCGCCCAGGCCGAACCGCCCAGCGCACTCCGCTTCGGAGAGGCGCTGCAGTTGTTGGCGCAGGCCGGGCCGGTGGAACTGCCGGGAGAACCTGGCTCCGTGGCCTGGCAGCAGGCGCTGATCGACGCACTGGTGGACCTCTCCAGCCGCGACGCGCTCACGGGCCTGGCCAACCGCCGCGCCTTCCAGCTCGCGCTGGCCCGGGAAGTGGACCGCGTGGCCCGCAGCGGCGAGCCCGCGCTGCTGCTGGCGCTGGACATCGACCACTTCAAGAAGGTGAATGACCAGCATGGCCACGCCGCCGGTGATGCAGTCATCCAGGCCGTGGCCCATGCACTGGTGGACAGCGTGCGCCCCATGGACCTGGTGGCGCGGGTGGGCGGCGAGGAGTTCGCGATCATCCTGCCCAACTGCGCCAGCACCTTCGGCCAGACCGTGGCCGAGCGCATCCGGCGGCGTGTGGAGCGCATGCCGATCGCGCTGGCGCCCGACGGTGTGCCGTTGCCGCAGAACCCGCAGATCCAGGTCACCGTGAGCGTGGGCGGGGCCTTTGCGCCGCAATGGGTGCGCAGCACGCCGGCCATCTGGCAGGAGCGTGCCGACCAGCAGCTGTACCTGGCCAAGGCCCAGGGCCGCAACCTGGTGCGGCTGGAGCCCACCGCGGTGAGCGTGGTCAGCACGGAAGAGAAGCGGGCGCTGTTCGACAGTTTCCAGATGCAGGATCACGAATGACGACCGCCGCCAGCCCGCCTGCCCACATCATGGCCGTCACCAGCGGCAAGGGCGGCGTGGGCAAGACCTTCGTCGCCGCCAACCTGGCCGCGGCACTGGCGCGTGCCGGCCGCAAGGTGCTGGTGCTCGACGCCGACCTGGGCCTGGCCAATCTCGACGTCGTGCTCAACCTGTTCCCCAAGATCACGCTGCACGACGTGTTCACCGGCAAGAGCAGCCTGCCGCAGGCCATCCTGCCCGCGCCGGGTGGCTTCCACGTGCTGCTGGCCGGCTCGGGCATGGTCGAGTACTCGCGCATGACGCCCGAGCTGCGTGAGCAGCTGCAGAAGGTCATCGGCGAGGTGGCGCCGCGCTTCGACCATGTGCTGCTCGACACCGGTGCCGGCATCTCCGACGTGGTGCTGTACACGGTGAGCCTGGCGGGCGAGGTGCTGGTGGTCGTCACGCCCGAGCCCACGTCGCTGACCGATGCCTACGCCACCATCAAGGTGCTGGCCACCACGCAGGGTCGGCGCCGCGTGCACCTGGTCGTGAACCAGACGCGCAAGTCCGGCGAAGGCCGCAGCGTGCGGGCGCAGCTGCAGCAGGTGGTCGATCGCTACGTGAACCCCACGCTCGACAGCCCCGTGCGGCTGGAACTGCTGGGCGAGGTCCCTGCCGACCCCGGCGTGCGCGAGTCGGTGCTGCGGCGCCAGCTGCTGCTGGAGGCGCTGCCGGGCACGCCGGCAGCGCTGGGGCTGCTGGCGGTGGCCGGCAAGATCAAGTCGCCGTGACGACGCCTTTCGAGCAGGTGGGCGGTGAGCCCGGCGTGCGTGCGCTGGTCGACCGTTTCTACGACCTGATGGACCTGGAGCCGCATTACGCCGGCATCCGGGCGCTGCACCCGGGCGCGCTGGACGGTTCGCGCGACAAGCTCCACTGGTTCCTGTGCGGCTGGCTGGGCGGGCCGAACCACTACACCGACCGTTTCGGCCACCCGCGCCTGCGCGCGCGGCACCTGCCTTATGCCATCGGCATTGCCGAGCGAGACCAGTGGATGGCCTGCATGATCCAGGCAATGCAGGAGCGTGAGATCGACCCCGTGCTCGCGCAGCGGCTGGCCGAGTCGTTCTTCGGCACCGCCGACTGGATGCGCAACAAGTAGGGCCCCCAAGCTCGCTCGCGCTCGCTACCCCCCGAGGGGGCCGCCCCTCAACGGACCGGCGGAGCCGGATCCGTGAGGGGAAGCTGGGTCAGCGCCGGCTGCGGCGCTGTGCCGCGGCGCCCAGCAGCACCATGCCGGCCAGCAGCATCGCGTAGGTCTGCGGCTCCGGCACCGGGCTCAGCGTGAAGAGCCGCGAGTTGCCGGTGCCCGAGTCCTCGGCCACGAGGTAGATCGTGCCGAAGGCGTCCACCGTGACACCTTCGATGGCCTGCGCGGTGATGCCCGTGAGGTCGAGGCTCGACAGCACGGTGCCGGCGCGATCGATCTCGATCAGCCGGCGCGAGTCCAGGCTCAGCACCAACAGGTTGTCGGCAGCCGGCGCGCCGGCCAGCGCATCCACCGGCGCGAGCGTCTGCACGTCGGAGAAGCTGTTCACGCCGAACAGCGAGGCTGCGCCGGTGAACTGCACCGCCATCGTCGAGACGCCGGTGGCGAAGTCCAGCGTGCCGAAGCGCAGCTCCAGCGGGTTGTCCTGCTTGACGCTGAAGAACTGGCCGGTGCGCGGGTCGACGCTGATGCCTTCGGTGCCGACGTTGCCCACGCTGGCCGGGTTGCCGGTGATCGCCACACGCGGCGTGCTGCCCAGGGCCTGCGTGCCGCCGGCGGCGTAGGTGAAGCGGTAGGCGTACTGCGGCCGCTCGTCCACCAGCACGAGTTCGCCGTTGCCGAGGTAGGTGAGGCCCTCGGCGTCGTTGTTGGTGCTGCCGGTGCCGGCCCAGTCCAGCGCCATGCTGCCGATCAACTGGCCCGTCAGGCTGTACTCGACCACGCCCAGGCCTTCGTCACCGACGACGAAGAGGCTGTTGCGGTCGCGCGCCCAGGTCACGGCCGATGCTTCCAGGCCCATGCCGCCGAGCGTGGGCAGCGCGGCGTTGCCCGTGACGGCGTAGTTCTGCAGGCCGATGGAGGTCTGTGCCTGGGCGCCGAAGGCGAGGGCGGCCAGCACCGCTGCAACGAGGTTCTTGCTGATCATGGCGAGCCCCTTCAAGCCTTGCGGCGGCTTGCAACGCCGGCCACCACGCCGACACCGGCGAGCAGCAGCGCCCAGGCGCCGGGTTCGGGCACGGGCGCATAGAGGCCCGGGTTGCCCACGTCGCCGAAGCTGGAGGCGTAGGAGCCGAAGCCGTCCCCCACGCTGGCCAGCACCCAGCCGGGCGTCACGGTGAACGAAGCCAGGTCGGCGGGCGAGCCCGGATTGCCGCTGAAGTTCTGCGTGCGGATGGTGCCGGCGAACACCGCGTCGCCGTAGGTCAGGCGGTCCACCAGGTTGCCGGCGGCGTCGAAGAGGTTGATCTCGTCGGCGCGGCCCAGGTTGGTCGTGTTGCTGCCGACGATGGCCACGCCGGCGCCGAGGTTCCACGCCGCGCGGAAGTCGGCCGCGGCGGCTTCGGCGAGCAGCGCGCTGGCGCCCGGGGCCAGAAGGCCGATGGCGCTGAGGCTGACGGTGCCGGCCGTGCGTGAATCGTCGTCAAAGCTCCAGCCGGTGAAGTCGATGGCCGTGCTGCCGAGGTTGGTGAACTCCACGTACTCGCCGGTGGTGCCGTTGCCGTTGTACATCCACTCGGTGATCTGGATGTTGGCGAAGGCCGGGGTGCCGGCCAGCAGGGCCAGCGGGGCGATGATGGGCATGCGCATGGTGATCGGTCCTGGTCCTTCTGTTGAACCGCAGCATGCTGAAGACGCCATGTGACAACGCCGCGACAGGCTGGCCCCCGCAGCAGGGGGTGTGTCAGACTGGCTGCATGCGTCGCCTTGCAGCATGTCTCGTCGCCACCGCCTTGGCCGGCTGCGTGGTCGTGCCGCAGACCCGCGAGGTCTACGATCCCGACTGCCAGGTCACGCACAAGCAGATCGTGCTGGAGGCCGGCGTGGTGGTCGGTCTCCACCACTGCTCGGGCGACGGCTGCGCCGCGATGATGGCCACCTACGGCGTGGTGGCGGTGGCCAGCGCGGTGGTCAGCGGCAGCATCGCCATCGTCGGCAACGTGCTGTACTGGGCCGAGAAGCAGGGCCGCTGCATGCGGCCCGCGCTGGCTTCAGCCCCGAAGTAGCACCACCAGCGCCCCGGCACCGCCCTGCGGAGCGCTGGCCTGCGCGAAGGCCAGCACCTCGGCATGCTGGCCCAGCCAGCGCTGGACCTTGGCTTTCAGCACCGGCTGCTTGCCGGGCGAACCGTGGCCCTTGCCGTGCACCACGCGCAGGCAGCGCCAGCCGCGTTGGGCGGCCTCGCGCAGGAAGGCGGCGAGGGCCTCTCGCGCCTCTTCGCGCCGCAGGCCGTGCAGGTCCAGCTGGGCCTGGATGGCCCAGTGGCCACGGCGCAGGCGCGTGACCACGTCGGGGCCCACGCCTTCGCGGCGGAAGCTCAGGCCGTCGTCGGTGAGCAGCAGGGTCTCGATGTCGACTTCGTCGGACAGCGCCTCCTGCAGCGCGGCGCGTTCGTCGGCCTCGCGTTGCAGCGGCAGCGGTTCGGGGCGTGGTGCCAAGGGCTCGCGGCGGCCATGCGGCGGCATGGGGGTGACAGGCCCGACCGTGTCGGCGAAGAGCCGGCGCTGGCGTTCGGCCGCGGCCCGCACCGCACGCTGCAACGCCGCCGCTTCCTGCGCCGCACGCTCGCGCTCACGCAGCGCCTCGCGCAGGGCGCCCAGCTCCGACAGCGCCTTCACCGCCTTGTTCACATCAGCCCCCGCTCCGCCAGCGACACCACCTGGCCGCGGCCGACGATGAGGTGGTCGAGCACCCGCACGTCGATCAGCGCCAGTGCCGTCTTCAGACTCTGCGTCAGGAACTCGTCGGCGCGCGAAGGCTCGGCCACGCCGCTGGGGTGGTTGTGCGCCAGCACCACGCTCGCGGCGTTGAGCATCAGCGCGCGCCGTGCCACTTCGCGCGGGTACACGCTGGTCTGCGTGAGCGTGCCCTGGAACAGCTCCTCCAGGCGGATCAGCCGGTGCTGCACGTCGAGGAACAGCACGGCAAAGACCTCCTGCGGGCGCTCGCCCAGCTGCAGGCCGAGGAAGTCCTTCACGCGCTGTGGGCTGTCGAACACGGGCGCCGCGGCCAGCTGCTGCGCCAATGCCCGGCGCGCGGTCTCCATCAGCGCCAGCAGTTCGGCCTGTTTGGCCTTGCCCAGGCCCTTGATCGACTTGAGGAGGTCCGGGTCGGCGTTGATCAGCCCCGCGAGCCCGCCGCAGCGTTCCAGCACCTGCTGCGCAAAGGTCAGCACGCCGGTGCCCTTGTAGCCGGTGCGCAGCAGCAGCGCCAGCAGTTCGGTGTCGGTGAGCGCGCCGGTGCCACGGGCCAGCAATTTCTCGCGCGGGCGCTGGTCGGCAGGCAGGTCCTTCATCTCAGGGGGCGCTCGGTAGAATCGGGGCAGTCTATGCGAGGGGGAAGACCCTCTCGAACCCCACCGTGAACCTCGTCCAGCCCGGGTCCTTCCTGACCCTGCACTACCGCCTCGCCGGCCCCGACGGCGCCGATGTGATCAACACCTTCGGCGACAAGCCGGCCACGCTCTCGCTCGGCAGCGGCCAGCTCGCGCCGGCCATCGAGCAGCGCCTGCTCGGCCTGGCCGAGGGTGCGCACACGAGTTTCGAGCTGCCAGCCGGCGCCGCCTTCGGCGAGCGAAACCCCGAGATGCTGCAGAAGGTCAAGCTCGCGCTGCTGCACGAACTGGGTGACCCCGACGCCGAGTACGGCCCCGGCGACGTGGTGCAGTTCCCCACGCCCGACGGCAGCGCGAGCTATGCCGGCGTGGTGCGCGAGGTGGGTGAGGATTGGTTGCTGTTCGACTTCAACCACCCGCTCGCCGGCCAGCCGGTGAAGTTCGAAGTGCAGCTGCTCGGGGTCCTGTGACGATGGCGCTGCAAGAGATCTTCCTCGCCGAGCCGCGCGGCTTCTGCGCCGGCGTGGACCGCGCCATCGAGATCGTCGAGCGTGCGCTGCAGCGCTTCGGCGCGCCGATCTACGTGCGCCACGAGATCGTGCACAACACCTACGTGGTCGAAGACCTCAAGTCCAAGGGCGCGGTCTTCATCGAGGACCTGAGCGAGGTGCCCGCCGGGGCCACGTTGGTGTTCAGCGCCCACGGCGTGAGCAAGGCCGTGCGCATCGAAGCTGCGCAGCGCGGCTTCCAGGTCTTCGACGCCACCTGCCCGCTGGTGACCAAGGTGCATGTGGAAGTGGCCAAGCTCGCCAAGGAAGGCTACGAGTTCATCATGATCGGCCACAAGGGGCACCCCGAGGTGGAAGGCACCATGGGCCAGCTCAGCGACGGCATCTACCTGGTGGAGGACACCGCCGACGTGGCCCAGGTGCGGCCACGCAGCGGCAAGCTCGCCGTGGTCACGCAGACCACGCTCAGCGTCGACGACGCCGCCGAGATCCTGGCCGAGGTCAAGCGCTGCTTCCCGCATGTGCGCGAGCCCAAGCAGCAGGACATCTGCTACGCCACCCAGAACCGGCAGGACGCGGTGAAGATCATGGCACCGGCGGTGGACGTGGTCATCGTCGTCGGCAGCCCCACCAGCAGCAACAGCAACCGGCTGCGGGAGCTGGCGCAGCGCCTGGGCACCGAAGGCTACATGGTCGAAGGCGCGGCCGATCTGCGGCCCGAGTGGTTCGAGGGCAAGGTGCGGGTCGGCCTCACCGCCGGCGCCTCGGCGCCCGACGTGCTGGTGCAGGCCGTGATCGCGCGCCTGCGTGAACTGGGGGCCGTGAGCATCCGCAAGATGGACGGCGTGGTCGAGAACGTGCGCTTCCCGCTGCCACGCGGCCTGGGCGACCGCAGCATGGCCGAGACGGCGCTGGCCGCCGCAGAAGCTTCATCGTCCCGATCCTGAAGCCCGCCGCTCTTCGACTCACACCCCATTGATTGAAGACGGCGCCACCACGGCGCCGTCTGCGCATCGGAAGGAACTGAACCATGCTCGACATCACCCTCATCCGCCGCGACCTCGCCGCCGTCGTGGCGCAGCTCGAACGCCGCAAGAAGCCGCAACCCTACCTGGACGTGCCGCGTTTCACCGCGCTGGAAGCCGAACGCAAGCAGATCCAGACCGCCACCGAACAGCTGCAGGCCAGGCGCAACGCCAGCAGCAAGCTCATCGGCCAGATGAAGGGCCGCGGCGAGGACACCACCGCGCTGATGGCCGAGGTGAGCGGCATCGGTGAGCAGATGAAGGCCGGTGCCGAGCGGCTGGAGGCCATCCAGGCCGAGCTGCAGACGATGCTGATGGGCATTGCCAACCTGCCGCAGCCCGGCGTGCCCGACGGCGCCGATGAAAGCGCCAACCAGGAGCTGCGCCGCTGGAGTCCCGACGGCAAGGGGCCGCGCACGTTCGACTTCACGCCGCGCGACCACGTCGACCTGGGCGCGCCGCTGGGCCTTGAGCCCGAGACCGGCGCGCTGCTGGCCGGCAGCCGCTTCACCTTCCTGCGCGGGCCGGCCGCGCGGCTGCACCGGGCGCTGGCGCAGTTCATGCTCGACACGCACACGCTGCAGCATGGCTACACCGAGTGCTACACGCCCTACATCGTCAACCGCGAGATCCTCGAAGGCACGGGCCAGCTGCCCAAGTTCAAGGAGGACATGTTCTGGGTCACGCGGGGTGGTGACGAGGCGCAGGGCGAGCAGTACCTCATCAGCACCAGCGAGATCAGCCTCACGAACACCGTGCGCGAGCGCATCCTCGACGCCGCCCAGCTGCCGATCAAGCTCACCGCGCACAGCCCCTGCTTCCGCAGCGAAGCCGGCAGCGCCGGGCGCGACACACGCGGCATGATCCGCCAGCACCAGTTCGACAAGGTCGAGATGGTGCAGGTGGTGCACCCCGAGCACAGCAACGCCGCGCTGGAGGAGATGACGGGCCACGCGGAAGCGATCCTGCAGAAGCTGGAGCTGCCCTACCGCGTGGTGGTGCTGAGCACCGGCGACATGGGCTTCGGCGGCGCACGCACGCACGACCTGGAGGTGTGGATCCCGACGCAGAACACCTACCGCGAGATCAGCTCGTGCAGCAACTGCGAGGCCTTCCAGGCGCGGCGCATGCAGGCGCGTTTCCGCAACGCACAGGGCAAGACCGAGTTCGTGCACACGCTCAACGGCAGCGGCCTGGCCGTGGGCCGCGCGCTGGTGGCGGTGCTGGAGAACCACCAGCAGGCCGATGGTTCGGTGCATGTCCCGCTGGCGCTGCGGCCCTACCTCGGCGGCGCTGAGCTGATCAAGCCGTGAACCACGAGCGTGTCGAGACGCTGGCCGCGGCGCTGCTGCGCGCCTGGGACGGCAACACGCTGGTGCCGCTGCCTTCGGGCACGGGCCTCGACACCGCCGAAGCCTACGCGGTGGGCGAGCGGCTGCGCCAGCTGCGCATCGCGCGTGGCGAGCAGCCGCTGGGCTGGAAGATCGGCTTCACCAACCGCAGCATCTGGCCGCGCTACGGTGTGTACCAGCCGATGTGGGCCCCGGTGTGGAGCAGCACGCTGCAGCTGCTGGAGGGCAACGAGGCGGTGCTCTCGCTGGCCGGGCTCAGCCAGCCACGCATCGAGCCCGAGATCGTCTTCGGCTTCGGGTCCGCGCCGGCTGCGGGCATGTCGCTGGCCGAGCTGCAGCGCTGCATCGCCTGGGTGGCGCATGGTTTCGAGATCGTGCACACGCACTACGAGGGCTGGCGCTTCACGGCGCCCGACACGGCGGCCGACTTCGCGCTGCACGGGCGCCTCCTGGTCGGCCCGCGGGTGTCGCCGTGGGCGACGATGGCCGGCGACCTGGCGGCGCTGCGGCTCACGCTGTCGTGTGGTGGTGGGCAGAAGGACCAAGGCGAGGGCAGCGTCGTGCTCGGCGGCCCGCTGCACGCACTGAAGGCGATGGTCGAGGCGATGGCATCGACCACGCCGCACTGGCGCATCCAGGCCGGCGAGGTCGTCACCACCGGCACCCTCACCGACGCCTGGCCGCTGCAGCCCGGCCAGCAGTGGCAGACGACGCTCAGCGAGCCGCGACTTTCGCCACTGCGCCTGCGCACGGAGCCCTGATCGCCGTCGCCTACAATGCGCGGCTCCCGTGACCACGGGCCCCATCAGGAGAGATGGCAGAGTGGTCGAATGCACCGGATTCGAAATCCGGCGTACAGGTTCTCCTGTACCGAGGGTTCGAATCCCTCTCTCTCCGCCAGCACACCGCCGCCCTCAAGTTCGCACCGCCAGGTGCCGACAACCGTTCAGAGCCGAAGCGGGGGCAGCAGATGCAATCGATCCTTTCCATCAGCGCCAGCGGCGTGCGCGCCGCGCAGGCCGCGCTGGGTGTGGCCGGGCACAACATCGCCAACCTCGGCACCGGTGGTTTCCGGCGCCAGGAACTGCGTGTCTCCACCGAGGCCGGCGGCGGCGTCAGCACCTCGGTGAGCCAGTCCACGGTCGAGGGCCATGCGATGGAAACCGATCTGGTCGCGCTGCTGCAGGCTCGAACCGGCTTCGTCGCCAACCTGCAGGTGTTCAAGGCCAGCGACCGCATGCTCGGCTCGCTGCTCGACATCACCGGCTGAGACCGCCGCGGCGCGGCCGGTAGAATGCGGCGCATCGTCATTGGGGAGTAGCCGCCCTGCCACCGTGTGTGCGCAGGGGCCCGCGTCAACAGACTTGGCCTTGATCCCCATCAGGGCCATGGCGCGGGCAGCAGCACAGCCTGGCAAGACCTTTGACCGCACGCCTCCGTCGTTGGGCCGGGGTTGCCGTGTGGTCATCGGTTGTCTGGACCGGCCCTGGAGATCCCCTTGGAAGCATTCCTCGTGTCCACCGGCGTCGTCGCGCTCGGTGAGATGGGCGACAAGACGCAGCTGCTGGCCCTGCTGCTGGCCGCACGCTGGCGCAAGCCTTGGCCGATCATGGCCGGCATCCTGGTGGCCACGCTCGCCAACCACGCGATGGCGGCGGCGCTGGGGACCTGGATCACGCGCGCGGTCGATCCGCAATGGATGCGCTGGCTGCTCGGTGGCAGCTTCATTGCCGTGGCGCTGTGGATGCTGGTGCCGGACAAGGCCGAGGAAGTGCAGGGCGGCGGCAGTGGCCGCTGGGGCGTGTTCGGCATCACGCTGCTGGCCTTCTTCCTGGCCGAGATGGGCGACAAGACGCAGGTGGCCACGGTGATGCTGGCCGCGCGCTACGACCAGGTGCTGTGGGTCACCGCCGGCACCACGCTCGGGATGATGATCGCCAACGTGCCGGCTGTCTGGCTGGGCGACCGCGTGGTGCGCTGGGTGCCGATCGCCTGGGTCCACCGCCTGGCGGCGGTGGTGTTCGCGGTGCTTGGCGTGACGCTGCTGGTGGCGGGTTGATGTGGCTCAGTCGACCCAGTAGAAGGCGCGCCCCAGCCCCGTGAAGTGGGCGAAGAGGCCCGTACTGGCAAAACGGCCGTCGAGCTGCGTGCCGGCACCGAAGGCGATGTAGTTGGCGCTGGGGGTCATGGCCACCTCGTCCACGTCCACCGTGCTGTCGGTCAGCGCACGCACCTGGCCCGTGCCGCGGTTGCGCAGGAACAGGTTCAGGCCGCTGCTGACCGTGGTGCCGAAGTTCGTGGCACGGCTGGCGAAGGCGATCCAGCTGCCGTCGTGCGACAGGGCCGTGAAGTCCCAGTACGAACCGGTGCCGGAATCGGCGTTGCCCTGCGCGCCGGTGCTGCTGACGCTGATGCGCGTGACACCCTCGTTGCCGTCGAGATCGACCATGAAGAGGTCGATGGCGCCGTTGGTGTCGCCGCTTACCACGTTGCTGCTGCTGGTGGGGTAGACCACGAAGCGGCCGTTGCCCGAGATCACCGGCTGCTGCACGCCGCTGGTGCTGTCGGTGCCCTGGTTGCGCTCGCCGCCGTCGGCGCGCAGGCTGATGCGGCGGCGCGAGGCGTTGTCGTGCTGGTAGACGAAGATGTCCCACAGGCCGTTGTTGTCGCCGCTGGTGATGTCGCTGGCGAAGCTCCAGAAGGCGATGCGGTTGCCGTCGGCCGAGATCGAAGGCCTTTGGCCGCCCACCGCCGTGCCGCTGCCGTTGGCGCTGACGATCGTGTGGGTGCCGGTCTGCATGTCGCGGCGGATGATGTTGGTGCCGCTGGCGCCGTTCATGAGGTTGGAGGCTTCGGTGGCGAAGACGACGATGCGGCCATCGGCCGACACACGCGCACTGTGGCTCTCGGCGTTGGCCTGCGTGCCGGTGGCGGTGACGCTGACACGCTCCACGCCGGTGGGCAGGGTGCCGTTCGCGGCCGACCAACGGAAGACGTCGCGCACGCCGTTGGTGTCGCCGGTGACCAGGTTGCTCGCGTAGGACTCGAAGACCACGGTCAGGCCGTCGGCCGAGATCTGCGCGCGGTCGCTGTTGGCGTTGCCGGCGGTGCCCGCGGCGTCGGTGCTGACGAGGCGTGTCTCGCCGGTCATGCGGTCGCGCCAGAAGACCTGGCGGTGGCCGTTGGGGCTGAGGCCCGTGGCCGACGACGAGAAGGCGACGAAGCGGCCCTCGCCGTACTGCGCATTGCCGCCGATCGTGGGCTTCCACGACTCGAAGCGTGTGCCCAGCGCATTGCCGGTGCTGCGGCTGACGTGATCGTGGTTCCATTCGCAGCCGGCCTTCAGCGCACCGGCGGCCACCGGCATGGTGCCGCTGGCGCCCTTGTAGACGCTGCAACTCTGGCTGGCCGCCACGTTGGCCAGCGTCACCGCGTAGGCGCTGCCGTCTGTCAGCGGCGCCGTGAAGCTGAAGCTCTGCACGCTGTACACGTCGCTGCTGCCGGGCCAGGGCGGGATCGTCAGCGCCTGGCTGTCGGCGCCGTTGTTGCGCACCGTCACCTGCGTGCCGATGGGGCCGCGCAGCTCGCCGGCCAGCAGGCTGGTGGCGGCCGGTGTGCCGCAGCTCGCGGTGACCAGCACGTCGGCGCTGGCGATGGTGCCGGTGCGGTTGGCGCTCAACGTGCAGGCGCGCGGGCCGCTCGTCTGGCTGACGGTGTAGCTGCTGCCTTCGGCCAGTGGGGTGGCAAAGCCCACCGGTGTGCTGGTGGCGCTGACGGTGGCGGTCTGCGTGCCGAGCGTGAACTGGAAACTCTCGCCACCGGCCAGCGCGGTGTCCACCTGCACCCGCACCGTGCGCTGCACGGCCGGCGGAGGTGGTGTCGGGGTGGGCGAGGGCGCTGGCGCAGGTGGGGCGGCGGTGCTGGTGCCGTCGCCACCACCGCCACAGGCGGCCAGCAGGGCGGCGAGTGCGGCCAGGGCCAGCGTGGTGGACAGTGCGTGGGGTCGGTTCATCGTGGCTCCCTTCACGGCCGACAGGCCGGGTGATGGCCGCGGTTGTAGGAGCCGGCGCGTTAGCGCCGCGTTAGCGGCGGCGGGCGCCCGTGCCGGGAGGGCGGCGCAACGCTGGCCATAATCCGGGTGATGACCGTCTTCTACTGGGTGATGGGCGTGCTGGTCGTCGGCACGCTGGTTCCTTCGCTGCTGTACTGGGTGCTCTACGCCGTCACCGGTGAGCCGGCCTGCGCGCGCCGCGCCAGTACGCTGTGGAACGTGTCTCGCGTGTTCACGCTGCTGAGCTTCAATCTGCTCATCTGGGGCCACGTGGCGGTGGGCCTGTGGCAGATCTGGCGCTGAGCTGACCCCGTGACCGTGCGCCGACCCCGCCTCGCGCCCTGGCGCGCCGCCTGCCTGGTGGCGCTGCTGCTGCTGGCGCAGGCGCTCGGCCTCGGCCACGCCGTGGCGCACGCGGCGTGGCCCCAGGGTGGCGAAGCCGCCGCCGTGGCTGGCGACACGCATGACGACCATACCGCGGGCAGCGCCGAATGCCGGCTCGTCGATGCCCACGCCCATGGCGACCTGGCATCGGCCGGCGCCTGGCTCATGCCGGCGCTGGCCAGTGCGCCGCTGCTGCTGGCCGCGCCCGGCTGGCAGCCCCCCGCGCTTGCGCCCGGCTGGCGCAGCCCGGCCCGCGGGCCGCCGCGCCGGCAGCTGCGTTAGGCCCTCGGGCCTCGCTCCGCCCCCGCGTTCTTCCCTTCAAGCCCTGCCGCCGCGCTGCCGCGCGCGTGGCACGCCGCTGCATGCGGCTGGAGACCTTTCACCATGTCCCGATCCCTACCTTCCTGGCGGTACCTCGTGCTGCCGCTGCTGTCCGCGCTGCAACCCGCCTGGGCACAGACCGCGCAGACCGTGTTCATCACCGGCAACCCGCTGGGCCGTGACAGCGGCGCCGCAGCGGTGAGCACACTCTCAGGCGCCGGCCTGCAACTACGGCGCGCCGGGACGCTGGGCGACACGCTGGACGGCCTGCCCGGCGTCGCCAGCACCGGCTTCGGCCCCAACGCCGGCCGGCCCGTGATCCGCGGCCTCGACGGGGACCGCGTGCGCCTGCTCGACAACGGCGGCGCCAGCGTCGATGCCTCCAACCTCAGCTTCGACCACGCCGTGGCGCTGGACCCGCTGGTGGCCGAGCGTGTGGAGATCCTGCGCGGCCCGGCCGCGCTGCTGTACGGCGGCAGCGCCACCGGCGGTGTGGTCAACGTCATCGACAACCGCATCCCGCGCCTGCCGGCCGAGGGCCTTTCGGGCCGCGCCGAGGCGCGTGTGGGCGGCGCCGCGCGCGAGCGCGCCGCCTCGGCCCTGCTGGAAGGCGGCGCGGGCGGCTTCGTGTGGCATGCCGATGGCTTCGGCCGCCGCAGCGAGGACCAGCGGGTGCCCGGCGGCCGCATCGTCAACTCGGCGGCCGAGTCCGCGGGCGGCGCGCTGGGTGGCGGCTGGGCCGGCACGCAGGGTCACGCGGGCATTGCCGCCGACACGCTGCGCAACGACTACGGCGTGGTGGTCGAGCCCGACGTGACGATCCGCATGAAGCGCGACCGCGTCAGCGCCGCCGGTGAATGGCGTGCCGGCAGCGGCTGGTTGCGTGCCGTGGCGCTGCGCGGCGGGCACACGGACTACCGGCACGAGGAGGTCGAAGGCAATGGCGAGATCGGCACCACGTTCAAGAGCCGCGGTGACGACCTGCGCGCCGAGTTCCGCCACGCGCCGATGGCCGGCCTCGACGGTGTGTTCGGCCTGCAGGCCGAGACGCTGCGCTTCAGCGCCTTGGGCGAAGAGGCCTTCGTGCCGAGCACGCGCACACGGTCCGCTGCCGCCTTCCTGCTGGAAGAGTGGCGCAGCGGCAGCGTGCTGCTCAGCGGCGGCTTGCGCGCCGAGCAGGTTCGCGTCTCGGCCGAGGGCACGTTGCCCGCGCGGCGCTTCGAGCCGCTGAGCGCGGCGCTGGCCATGAGTGCCCCGGTGGGCGGTGGCTGGCAGCTGCAGGCCTCGCTCGGCCACACCGAGCGTGCGCCGGCCTACTACGAGCTGTATGCCGACGGCGTGCACCTGGCCACCGCGGCCTACGAGGTGGGCGACCCGACGCTGGCGCTGGAGCGCAGCCGCCATGCCGAAATCGGCCTGGCCTGGGCGGCGGGCGCGCACCGCTTCAAGGCGAACCTGTTCACGACGCGCTTTTCCAACCATATCGCGCTCGACGCCACCGGCGCTTTCGTCGACGTGGCCGAGCCGGGTGACCCGCCGGAGCTCGTTCCCGAGTACCGCTTCCAGGGTGTGCGTGCGCGGCTGCAGGGGCTGGAGCTGGAGGGCCGCACGCGCCTCGTGCAGGGGGCGTGGACCCTCGACGCCACCGGCGCGCTGGATCTCGTGCGCGGCAGCAACCTGAGCCGCGGCGAGCCGCTGCCGCGCATCGCGCCGCAGCGCACGAGGCTGGGCCTGGAAGCGGCGAGTGGCCCGTGGAGCGCAGGCGCCGAACTGCGCCACCACGCTCGCCAGGCCCGTGTGAGCAGCGGCGACGTGCCGACGGCGGCCTATACGATGCTGGACCTGTGGTGGCGCGCCGAATGGCCCAGCGGCATCGCGCTGTTCGCCAAGCTCGGCAACGTGACCGACGAAGAGGCCTTCAACGCCACCGCCGTGGCCACGGTGCGCGCGCTGAGCCCGCTGCCGGGGCGGGCGCTGTCGGCGGGCCTGTCGGTGCGCTGGTAGCGCCGGGCAGGGGGAGCCGGACAGGGAGAGACGGTTCAGGGCGCCAGCCGCTCGCGCACCCAGGCGCTGCCGTCCAGGCGGTAGCGCAGGCGGTCGTGCAGGCGGCTCTTGCGCCCTTGCCAGAACTCCCAGGTGTCGGGCACCAGGCGGTAACCGCCCCAGTGCGGCGGCCGGGGCGGGTTCAGCGCGTGCACGGCAGCGGCCTTGGCGGCCGCCGCCACCAGCACGGCACGCGAGGCGATCACGCGGCTCTGCGGGCTGGCCCAGGCACCCAGGCGTGAATCGAGCGGGCGGCTGGCGTAGTAGGCATCGCTCTCGTCGGAGGCGGCCTTCTCCACGCGCCCCTCGATGCGCACCACGCGCTCCAGCTCCACCCAGTGGAACTGCAGCGCGGCAAAGGGGTTGGCCGCCAGCTCGCGGCCCTTGCGGCTGTCGTAGTTGGTGTACCAGACGATGCCACGCGCGTCATAACCCTTGATCAGCACGACACGGGTGGAGGGCCGCCCGCCTTCGCCCACGGTGGCCAGCGTCATCGCGTTGGGCTCGGGCAGCTGTGCGGAGAGTGCCTGCTCGAACCAGCGCTGGAACTGCTGCAGCGGATCGGGCGCCGAGGCCTGCTCGTCGAGTTCGTCCTTCTCGTAGCTCTTGCGCAGCGCGGCAATGTCCATGCGGGGCAGTGTAGCCAGCCGTGCAGCGGTGCACGCCCGCCCCGGGGGCCATCCCTTACGGGGAAGGACGTAAGTGATCGCCCCACTGGATTGAGGGGGGTGAGGTGCCCATTCTGTGCAACCAAGGAGGGCTCCCCACGCCACCGCGCGGCGTGTGATCCGGCCACAACAACCATGCGCTTCCGCCCCACGATCATCGTGCCCGCAGCGGGCCGCGGCAGCCGCTTCGGCGGTGCCGAGCACAAGCTGGTGCAGCCTTTCCCCGACGGCAAGGGCGGCGGCACCGTGCTGGGCGCCACGCTGCGCAACGCCATCGAATCGCAGCTGCCGGTGGTGGTGGTCACCACGGCCGCGCTGGCACCGGTGGTGGCGGCTCAGATGGCCACGCGCGACATCGTCGTGCTCAGCGCCGGCGAGGCCGCGCGGGGCATGGGCTACAGCATCTCGGCCGGCGTGGCCGAACGCTCCGGCGCGCCGGGCTGGCTGGTGCTGCCGGCCGACATGCCGCTGGTGCGCCCCGGCACGCTGCTGGCCGTGGCACGCGCGCTGGAGCACCACGCGGTGGCCTATGCGCAGCACAAGGGGCGGCGCGGGCACCCGGTGGGCTTTGCGGCCGAGCTGTTCTCGGAGCTGATCCAGCTCGACGGTGACGACGGCGCGCGGCGTGTGCTGGCGCGTTACCCCTCGCATGCCGAGGAGGTGGCCGACGCCGGCGTGCTGCTCGACGTCGACACCCCCACCGATCTGGCGGCTGCGCAAGCTCAGGCCCAGGCCCTGGCCGCCGCGGGCGGCGCTACACCAGCCCCTGGCGCCGCGCCAGTTTCATGAGGCGTTCGATCTCGCGGTCACGCACGCCGCGGTCGGCCAGGGCACGGGCGGTTTCGGCCAGGTAGTCGAGCGTGGTGCCGTAGCGGCCGCGCGCGTGGCGGAAGATGTGCAGCAGCTGTTCGTCCTCCAGGCGCGGCAGGCAGGCCGGGCTGCTGCGGCACAGCGTGAAGGCCAGCGCCACGACGGTGCCCTGCTGCGTGCGGCAGGGCAGCAGGCGGGCGTCGTAGACGCCGGTGGGCATCTCGCGCTCCCACAGGCGCTCCAGGTCTTCCTCGTACCGATCGGGGTGCATGCGCACCACGGCGCCGCGGCAGGCACCACCGGGCAGCAGCGCAAACACCAGGCCAGGCTGTTCCGGCGTGCCGCGGTTGATGCGCGAGCGCATGCGCAAGGCACGGTGCCATCCGTGCAGCAGGGCGGGGCGGTGCTCGATGGCGTCGAACTCCGGGCGCCACAGCAGCGAGGCGTAGCCGAAGACCCAGCGCTCGCGGTGGCCGTGCCACTCGCGGCGCAATTGTTCGAGCTTGGCGGCGGGGTCGGGGGATTCGTGCGGGGGCTGGGGCGCGGCTTCCACACCAACAGCATCGCACGAGCCGTGCCGGCGGTTGACAACGCCGCACGCGGCGATTGACGATGTAACCAGGTTACTTCAGAATCGAATCCAAGGTTACAACGCCAAACGATGCCGATGCACCCCACCCTCGCGCTCGTCACCGAGCGCATCCGCGCGCGCAGCCAGCCCACGCGCAGCGCCTACCTGGCGCAGATCGACAGGCTGGCCCAGCGCCCGCCCGGCAGCGAACGCATGGGCTGCGCCAACGTGGCACATGCCTTCGCGGCACTGCCGGCCGACGACAAGTTCCGCGTGGTGGCGCAGAAGGCACCGAACATCGGCGTCGTCACGGCCTACAACGACATGCTGTCGGCGCACCAGCCCTACGAGGGCTACCCGGCGCTGATCCGCGACGAGGCGCGCCGGCACGGCGCCACGGTGCAGGTGGCCGGCGGCGTGCCGGCCATGTGCGACGGCGTCACGCAGGGCCTGCCCGGCATGGAGCTGAGCCTCTTCAGCCGCGACACCATCGCCATGGGCACCGCGGTCGCGCTCACGCACGACATGTTCGACGCCGTGCTGCTGCTGGGCGTGTGCGACAAGATCGTGCCGGGCCTGCTGATCGGTGCGCTGCACTTCGGCCACCTGCCCTGCGTCTTCGTGCCCGCC